>SXGS01298128.1_pt1 | contig 11588 bp, 6 predicted proteins | sample 3174681 | NCBI WGS metagenome assembly SXGS01 (sample SAMN11356861, study PRJNA531348) | freshwater metagenome | isolation source: freshwater sample F1-80 | place: China: Fuxian Lake, Yuxi | collected 2017-12-25 | reverse complement strand
AGTGCATCCGCAGGTTGACGGTGAATTTGGCTGGCAGCCCGGAGCGCGGTTGTGTGCGAAGCACCAGCCGCAGCAGGTTTGGCGTGATAGCGAGCCTGAGATGCTGCTGCGACTGGCTTTCAGCACAGTCGCGCTCCACCGGCAACTCGCGGATGCACCAGAAGCAAAGCAACGTCCGCGCGACATCCATAGCAAGGTTTCAGCCGCCACTCGCAACCCTTATTGCAACCCCTTTTTACGGGCTTTCCGCTGAGCTTCCAGCAGCCGGCTGGTCGTGCTTTCCTCAGTGGGCAAGTTCGCATCCCCAGCGGCCGCCCCGCCGCCGGGTTCACCAACGCCTCCCCCAGCCCTGGACTTGGCCTGGGGCATCTCGGCGACTCCGGCCCGAAGTCCTTGATCGCCCGAACCAGTGGCTCCCAAGCCGCGGTCTGAAGGCGCCTGATGATGAAAGCCCTCGATTGCATCAGGCGAGATCGCCATGGGCCGCGTCGACCTCACGGCATCCCGTCGCGCCAACAACGCCGCCAGCGACTCGTCCGCCTCGCGCCCGTCAACCAATGCTCGAAACCCCAAAAGACGCCGCATCCGATACGCCAGCCGCCTCCACTCCTCACCTTCCAATTGAACCCGCCGGACCGCGACATCAAGCGGAAAAAGAACGATCGCCAGCTTCAGAAAAAACTCCCAACGTTCGTTTGACTGGAATGTCCGCTGCCGGTCATGGGAAAACGGCCCGGCGCTCGGATTCAGAGGGGACAACTCCCTGCCCCTTCCCAAATCGGCCAACCGTTTTAAAAAACGCCAGTTGGGCTGGGTGTTCGCGAATTCGGGTGAATAATTGACGCTGGCGCCCAGAATCATCGACCCTCGAACTTTACCCTCCTGCAGTTCCATCAAGTTCACTAGATAGCCACCGATCTGCTTCGTCGGGAACCGCACCTCGTAACGGCCCGGCCCGGTCTGCGACAATCGAAACGATTGTCTCTCCCCAGAAGGACTCACCACCACCGCCTGCAAGTTCAGAAAATTCCGGTAGTCGCCGCCCGAATCCAGGGCCTCAACGGTCACAACCCCCTCCCCGCCCTCCAACGAGATCCGGGCGTCCAGATCCGTGTTGTCCACGCGACGCAAACTCCACTGAGCTATCTGAGACCAAAACTGCCGGTACTGTGGCCATCGAACCCAGTCGGAAGCCCAGCGTGGCTTGGCGTCCGATGTGAACGCCACCGTCCGACCCAAACCATGCTGCCAATGGGCCAGAAGCGGATCGCCCTTGTCCGTCACCAGGGGCACTTCCGCCCGGGCCTTCGGATTCGCCGCCACGTAACCCCGCAGAATGGGATAGTCTTGACTCGAGATGCCTCGCACGACTTCGCTCGACGCGGCCAGTTTCGGCTGGAAAGGTTCCTCGAAAATCGCGGACTTGAGCACCACCGCCGTTTCCTTGATGAACACTTGCGGCAATTGGGCGGGATTCTCCACATGATAGAATCGACCCCTGCCCTGTTGCGCCATCTCTTGCATCGTCTCGGGGCCGGAATGCCCGGCTATGAGCACCGTGCTGACGGTAATCCGGTCTTGGACGATCTCCTCCATCAATTCCGCCGGTGGCGGGCCGGGATCGCCGTCGCTGAAAACGAGAATATGCCGAAGGTTGGCCGTCGATTTCCTCAATCCTTCATGCGCCATGGACATGACATTCTTGAAGCTTGGAAGATCCCCCTGGTTCATGCTCGCTATCATCCGACCCAAACTCTTTCTGTCGCCCACCTTGGTCATCGGAAACAGCCATTTTTCGAATCCATCCCACAAAACAATCCCGAGTTCGTCTTGGGGGCCTAGAGCATCCAGCACCCCCAGGGCCGTTTGACGGGCGATCTGATTCCCATTCATGAACTCCATCCCGTGCATGATCATGGCCATGGCCCCATTTGGAAGAACCTTCTTGCTGCTCAAGTCCATATCGACGGGAAGTAAAGACTCCAACGGCGTCCCTCTGTACGCTCCCGCCGCGAAGCTTTGATCTCCTCCAACGCAGACCACCCCAATGCCGAAGTCCCGCACGGCGCTTTCCAAGAGCTTCATGAGAGTGTCGCCCAAATCGCCTCCGGAAACGTTGATCAGAAATATGGAGTCGAAACTCTGAATCTCCGCGAGCTCGGTGGGAAACTCCGGCGGCCGCACGATCCGCACGTCTAGCTTGGATTCACGCAGCGCGGCCACGAGTGCGCCATCCTCGGCTGGATTTGAGCAAACCATCAAGACTCGCGGATCCCCCCGCACGTTCGCAAATGCGGTGGCCCGGTTGTTCTGAGGGACCACATCCCCAGCAACGTCCAGTCTCGCGTCGTATCGATAAAAGGCCGCAGCCGGGAGCGTCTGCGCAAAAGTAAATAAATTCTTCCCCGCGCTCAGTTCCACTTCTTGCTCTCCAAGCAAGGCGTCGTCGCGAAACAACCTCAGCATCCCCTTCGTCGCACGGTCAGATTCGGTGAACACCTTCACTTCAAACGTCTGCCCTTTCTTCATTTGCGATGGCATCGTGAATTTCTGAATCGAGGCATCTCCGCTTCGCGAAACGCCCAACGGCAGGACGTCGATGCTCACCCCCAATGGCCGGGCCGCTTCCACGGCGGCGACGGCGTCGCCGAGATTCTCGTTCCCATCGGAAAGGATCACGAGACGGCGCTGCCCATTTTCCGGGAACGCCGCCGTCGCGAGCCGAATCGCCGACCCCAGATCCGTTCTTTGCGTGTCCACCACCGCGAATAGTTTTTGCAGGTTCAGCACCGGGCTCGCCGTGCGCTCGATGCTGGCTTGGGTCCCAAAGACGACGACTCCCGCCTTATCCGTGCTTTCCTTAGAGTCCACTGCTTTTTGGACCCACTCCCTGGAAGCCTCCTGCTGGCTCGCGGGAATGCTGTCCGAGCGGTCGAGCACGAAAAACACGTTCAACCCCTCCTGTGGTCTCAACCATTGCGCTCCCGCCAAAGCCAGGACCATGCTCGCCAAAATAATCAACCTCAGCCCCAGAACCAGGCATCGCCTCCACAAGGAAAGCTGGGCCTGGGAACGCCTCCAAAGCCAAATCACCCAGACCGCGCCCACCAGGAGCGCCCCGAGCCACCAGGGTTGCGTGAAGTGAAATGACATCAGCGGCGGCGCGTGAATTTTTGCACACGATGATTGCCGGAATCCGCCACGAGAAGATTGCCTTCGGGATCCAACGCTATGCTCCAAGGATTGTTGAATCTTCCTGGTTCATCTCCAGGTCCACCCAACACGCCCATCACACTCCCCTGTTCGTCGAACACCTGCACCCGGCTATTCCCGAACTCGCACACATAAACCTGCCCATTCCGGTCGATCTGGATGTCGTACGGATAGCTCATTTCTCCCGGGCCCGCGCCCGGCTTGCCGAACGACCGTAAAAACACCCCCTCGCGATCGAAGACTTGAACTCGATGATTGCAAGAGTCAGCGACATAGACCCGGTCTTTCGAATCCACGGCGATGCCTTCAGGACGGCTGAATTCACCAGGCCCGCTCCCCGCCCTGCCCCAACTGCCGAGCAACACGCCGCCCGCTCCCTGAAACCGTTGCACCCGCTCTCCTTCGCCAAACTCGGCGACATAAATCTCACCCAGCGAATTCACCGCCACCGCGCGAGGTTGCGTGAACTGCCCCAACCCCGAACCTTTCGCGCCCCATTGTTTCACAAGCGTCCCGTCTTCGTTATAATGATTCACTCTCGAATAATGAGGCTCGATAACCAAGATCGAACCTGAGGCATCCAGGCACATGCCCTTTGGCTTACCCAGCTCCGTTTGCGGCATCTGCCACTGAGACTCATATTCTCCCCGCTCTGAAAACCGTTGAACTCGACCAGTCATGTCCGCCACGTAGAACCGGCCGAGGGCATCCACCGCGATGGATCTGGGCTTGTTAAACTGAGCGGCTCCGGCCCCTCGGACGCCAATCACCCGAACCCCGCTAAAATAGCCGCTGTCTAAAGCGTTCCCCACGCCGGAGGGAGGTCCCCCACACCCCACGAGGAGTGCGGCCGCAAGAATCCCCAACCGCCGGACCGCCAGCAAAGCCAGCCCGGGCGCCAGAGCGACCGCCATCAAGATCAGGCAGAGCGACTTCACCTCCGCTGTGTGGCCGTAATGCAGGAGATTAAAGACCAAGAGGGACACGGTTTGGCTGCCTGGCGGGGATAAGATGCATAGCACTTCAACATCCCAGAGTGTCAAAAGGTAAATCGCATACCACGCCGCGGCGAGCGACCAACAAGCAAGCGGCGCCTGCGCTCGAACCAAGAACTCCCATCGCCTCCCCCCGGCCAGTCGAAACTCGTCGAATAAATCTCCCCCGCAGCGGCCAAAGCCAAGACGCGCCGCCGTCCAGGCCAGCCCCGAGTATCGAAGGGCAAGCCCCAGCACCACCACCATCCAACTATGATAAAACCATCCAAAAGCGGGACGATTAAATACTTCGATAAAAAGGATGCCAATGATGATGCCAGGGGTCCAAAAGGCGGCCCACAACAGCCATCCACCACGCCAGCGCGTCAGGAGGCAGCCAAGAACCAGGGCCAAACTCGCCGTCGCCGACCCGATGAACATCGTTCGGCCTATCAAGCTCTGGTTCGCCTTCACCACGGCTCCAATTCCCGTCCATGTCTCCGCCGATCCCACCACTAGAATCGTGGGCAGCAGCACGGCAAACCCCGCGGCACCAGCGAACAGTCCTCCACAACCCCACACAAAGCGGGGACCCAGCCTCTTCCAAAGCGACTCAGCCACGCCACGCGCATCCGACGCAAAGCCCACAAGCCGAGCGGTCCTGAGGCGCCACGCGACGAAGAGGAGCGCCATCCAATGGGGGAGGCATTGGAGCAACGCGGCCCCTGAATCATACGACGTGTTGAAATCAATCCAGATCGCAGCCGAAAGCGTTCTGGCCTGGAGCAGTGCCGGCACCGAGAATTGATTCATCGCCAAACCGAACACGAGCAACCCCGCTTGAATGACCGCGCCACGCGAGGCCGGCAACAAGACTCGGCGCGCCAACTCCATGCCTCGAACGCGCGGATCGCACTCGAGCACCGACCGATCCAAAAAAGACCAGGAGGATGTCAGCAACAAAGTCGCCAAGGGCCAATGAATCCACACCATGATCCAGACCAGGCTGGGCATGGAAAACAGCTCCCAACCGAACCATCGACGCCACACGCCGCCACTCCCCAGGATCTCCATCCAGGCATCCACCATCAGGAACGATGGCAAGGCAGCGCCCACCACGACCAGGCCCAGTGCCACTCGCCTCGCTTTGGGGCCGGCGCCCGCGATCCAGACCGCGCTCACCCACCCGAGCAACAAACAGCTAACGGCAGTGCATCCACCGATCCAAAGACTGGTCCAAAGCAATCGCAAAGTCATGGGACCAATGAATGTGGGAAAGCGCCTGGGAAACCAACGAGCTCGCGGACTCGCCAACCAATGCTGGAAATGTGAGCCCACCCCATTCGTGAGAGTTCGGCCAATGAACTGGGACTCTCGTCGATCTCATGAAATCGAACGTGAATCGCCCAACAATCATCGTCGGCGCCCAATTGGCCTTTCTGAGCGCTCATCGCAGGAACAGCTCCTTGAGCCGGAGGATGGCTCTCTCATGGAACTCGAGGGCTCTGTCCCATTCGCGAGCTGCTTCCCCGCTAGGGGGCGAGTCCTTCAGAATCGCTCCCGAGGCGGCCAGTTTTTCCCGTACGGACGCGCTGGCGAGATAACGAAACAAAACCTCCGCTTCCTTTGGATGAGGTGCTCCGCGCAACACAGACACGGTGTTTGGGATCAGGAGACCGTCCTCTTGAAGATTGATAGCCGCAACCGGCGCCCCTTCGCGGCGGATCATCTCAAAATCATCGGAATCCGTCAGCGCCACATCGGCCTCTCCTCGCGCCACCAAACGCGCCGCGACCGAATTGCCGTCAACAATCTTCGGACCGTTGCTCGCGAAGGCCCGGCACCATGAATCCCACGCCGATTCGCCCCAGCGCTCGTGAAGTATCAGGAAGTGGGACGCGGTGGTCCCAAAAACAGGGTAGGCAAGAACAACTTTGGATCGCCAGGCAACATTGGTGAGCTCCACCAATCCGCGAGGCCATCGATCTAGTGTTACCCGATTCGTATTGACGACAAGAACCCTGCGACGGGCTCCAAACGCGGTCCATGGAAGGTCCGCCCTCAATAACCCGCGCCGCTCCAACAATCGAGTCCTAAGCTCCTCGTTGTTCCAAAAAACATCGCACCTCGGGTTCGAGGCTTCGGCGATGAGCCGATTCGCCAACCCCACCGTTTTGACGGCTTCGCTGTCGAACACGGCTTTCACGAGAATCCCCGTTTCCCGAGTAAACGATTCAAACACTGGTTCGGCAAAAACTTGGTCCTGCGATGCGTAGACAACGACTTCTCTCCGAGCATTCGTCCCACAACCAATGGATACGCAGATGCCGAGCAGTGAAGTCAGCCCGATAAGAATCCTTCCGGGCGATCCTAACATCGCATCGACGAACCTTCTGAGGAGCGTTCTCACACGGTTCTACGGTTGTAAAACCACCATTCCCAAAGCAACACAGCAAGCCCCAGCGCCGCGATCCAACGCCAAGCCTCCAGGTCTGCCCTCTTCATCGTCGTGGCGCCGACGCCCCCGTGCTTTCCCATCCGAAGCTCCTCACGAGGCCAAAGATCACTCTCCGCCGGATCCGCCAAATTCACCGCAAATCGCGCCGTCTGAGTTCCCTTGCGCACGCTGTAGACCCCCGCCCGCGCCGTGTCCCCAAACAAAAAATCACGCGTTCCCGCCTCCAACTGAATGGTTCGTGCCGATTGGTCAGGAAGTGTGATATCAATTGTGGAAAGTCCTTCCGGAAGCATCATCCTCAATGGATCTCCCGTTCGACTCGACGCGGGGGCGCCGCCCCCCGCGCCAGGGCTGAGCCACTCGATCGCATTGGATATGAAAATCGGGAATGAAACCCGCAACGGCCATGTGCTCTGATACAGATCAAATCCAATCCAGATCACCCGGTTCCGCTGAAAATCGCCCGCGAGGACGAGCGGGGTTTGTGCCGCCTCCACGATGCTCACAGCCCAAGAAGGCGGGTTGACCGCCAACGACTTGGCAATCTGCACATTTTCCAGGTCCACCGCTTGCAGAAGCGGGTGCGAGGGTTTCCAGTCAACGATCCCTCCAACTTCCAACTCCGTCGAGTTCGTGAACCAACCAGCCGGGGCCGATCTAAACGCCAACACATTCACGGCGGGCCAGGGATCCGGTGAAACGCCATCCAAAATGACGACATCGGCCTCCGGCGACTGCCCGCCCAGACTGCTCGCGACCTCTAGATGCGCGGACGCATGCGACCTCAGGGCCTTCTCCAAAAACTTGTTGCCAGCCGTCACCAGAATCACCCGGATTGGCCGTGGCAACTGGCTTACTGCGGCGGCTTCGTTGTCCATCGGCAGGTCGTCGGAGAAATCGAGCTTGGCCGAATAAACAACTTCAGGCGAGCGCTGTTCCGTCGTGAAAACTTGCGACGATGTCGCACGCGGCTCCAGCGTCAAGTTTCGAACCTCCAACACCCGCCCCTCCATTCGCAGCTCGAGGTTGGCCTGAATGGCGTTGGAGCTGAGATTGGCGACCGTGGCAAGAACCCTGCGTTGTGTCGGATCTTCGGGATGCCCCCGGACGTCCAAGCCGGTGATCGCCGCATTCCGGCCTCCGACTCCCATGCGATGGTAATTGATGCGGAGTCCCTGGCTTTCGAACTCGTCCAAATCCTTCGCCGCCCCGTCGCTCATCAAATGAATCTCGGAGTTTGGCGCGTCCTTGGTCAGTGTTTCCGCCAGCTTCAACGCGTCCGCAAGTCGGGTCGGCGCATCGGAGGGAGCGCACTGCTCAATCGCCCGACGCAGCACCGATTTTACCGAAGTAGGCGACTGGCGCACTTCGGTAGAAACTCCTGCGTGAACCAGCACCATTTGGTCGCGATCACGCAATCCATCCACAAGCTTCAAGGCCTCCAGCTTCGCCGAATCAAAACGGGTGGGCTTCCCGTCTGTAGCCCGCATCGAGGCGGAGGCGTCTAGAATCACCACTTGCAACCGGCCGGATGAGAGTTCGCCTCCAAAATAGGGCCGAGCCAGGGCGGTCACGGCCAGCAAGAGCAGCAGGGTCTGCAACACCAGCAGCCAATTGTGGCGCAACCTTTGGAACGGAGTGCTGGCCTGGCTCTCGGCCAAGTAGCGCTGCCACAGCAACGTGCTCGGCACGACCCGCGTGGCTCGGCGCCTCTTCAATAGATAAAAAACGACCACGACAGGGATCGTCGCGGCAAATACAAAAGCCAGCGGGGATAAGAAGTTCACCCCCACACCTCCGATTCACGCAATCGTTTCAACAACAAATCCTCAAGCCGGCCATTGGACGAACACTGGAAGAACTGGATGCCCCGGGCTCTGCAATGCTGCCTCAAACGCTCGACATGCTCCCGGACCACCCGAGTATAAACCTCCAGCCGATGCCGGCCGAAGGTCACCTCCTCCGAATGCCCGGTTTCGGAGTCGACCAGGCGGAGATCGCCGTAAGAAGTGGGGCTGAGCTCCTCCGGGGAAAGGATCTGAACGGCGCTCACTTGGAAACCACGCGAGACAAGCGACTTCAAGCCCTCTTCGTAGCCGCCCTCATCCAAAAAATCGCTCAGCACCACGGCCACCCCACCGTGACTGGCCTCCATCGCCCCTCGCTTCAAAGACTCGTTGAAGTCCGCCCGCCCGCCAGGGACAAGCATCGCCAGATTCGTCAAAAACATCATCGACGACTTCCGACCACGAACCGATTTCAAGGCACCGAGCGCTTTCATGGCGTCTACGCTCGATTGCCGGTTCGACGACTCGCCAGCCTGCGGCGGGGCATCCCGCCCCCGGTGGTTTGGAAAGACGCGCACCGAAACCCGGTCGAACCCGCAAAGCGCCACGTAACCAATGGCGGCAGCCACTTGACGCGCGAAATCAAACTTGGAAGGCTCGCCAAACCCCATCGACTCGCTTCCGTCCAGAAACAATGTGACCGGCAACTCCCGCTCCTCCTCGTACAACTTCAAGAATAGGCGGTCCAGCCGGCCATAGAGATTCCAGTCGAGGTACCGCAAATCATCACCGACGACATAATTGCGATAGTCGGCAAATTCGACCGATTGCCCGCGCGCCTTGCTGCGGCGCTCGCCACGGATTGAGCTCTTCGCATGACGTTTCGCCAGCAGCTGAAACTGCTCCAGGCGCCTCAGTAATTCGGGAGTCAGAAGGGCTTTCACACCCGCCCCACCTCCGCGTCCCGAGGCACCGCCTTTCGGATCTCACTCAAAACGTGATCAGTGGTGATTCCCTCGGCCTCGGCCTCGAAGTTCAAAATCAGCCGATGGCGAAACGCCGGGAGCAGGACGTGCTCAATATCCTCAAAACTCACGTTGAACCGCCCTTTCGTCAGCGCGAGTACTTTGGCGGCCAAGATCAACGTCTGCCCTCCTCTCGGGCTGCAGCCAAATCGCAGATACTGGCTGGCGACAGCCGCCGCCGTTTCTGTTTTTGGATGAGTGGCCATCACAAGCCGGACCGCATAGTTCCTGACGTGGCTGGCCACCGGCACTTGCCGGGAAAGCTGCTGACATGACACCAACGCCTCGTGGTCCATGACACGCTCCACACTGGCGGTCGTCCCCTCGGTCGTTCTCAACAGCACTTCCGTCAACTCAGCCGCGGACGGATAATCCACGATCAATTTGAAGAAAAAGCGATCCAGCTGCGCCTCGGGCAAAGGATAGGTTCCTTCCTGATCAATGGGGTTCTGAGTCGCCAGAACAAAAAAAGGCTCGGACAGCTTGCGACTCTGGCCTCCGGCCGTGACGCTCTTTTCCTGCATGGCTTCCAACATTGCCGATTGCGTCTTGGGCGTGGCGCGGTTGATTTCGTCGGCCAGAACCAAGTTCGAGAATATTGGCCCCGGCTGGAATTGGAATTCACGCCTCCCGCTCACATCCTCCACCACCAGATTCGTTCCCAAAATATCGGCTGGCATCAAATCCGGCGTGAACTGAATCCGGTTGAACGACAGCGCCAGCGCTTGACTCAGCGTCCGCACCAAAAGGGTTTTGCCCAAGCCTGGAACCCCTTCCAGCAACACATGACCACCCGACAACAATGAAATCAACGTGCCTTCCACAATGCTCTCGTGGCCCACGATCACTTTCCCAAGTTCCGCGCGCAAAGCCTCGTAGGCTTGGCGGAATGATTCAATCTGTTTCTCCAAACTCATGCTCTATTCCTTCAAATCGCTGAAATATTCCCGAACCGCCCCCCGGTACGCCCTCGGCACTTGATCCTGACTCAGCGCGCTCTGAGCCTGGCTCTGCGCCGTGGGAATAACCTCCGAGAACGAAACCCGGCTCTGACCTTTGACGCTGAGGCCTTTGATCGTAATGCTTGGCATCGGAGCGCCCGGATTCATTTGCCCTTTCACTTTCGTGGGCACAAGCCCGTCGGGCCTCTCTTCTGGACGGTCGCTAAAGCCCTTGGAGTCCCTGTCCGGCCGCTCCACCCCGGAGTTATCCAAACGCTCCGTCACTTCGGGAAGCGCCGCGAATTGTGCCTCATCATCCGCCCAGGTGCCGACCCCCGCGCCGGGCGCGCCCTTCTGACCCGCCCGTGGAGGCCCGCTGGTCTTTCCCCACTGCATTCCATTGCCGATGCTCATTTGCGCCTTCTGCAGCGCATCGAGGCTCGCCATCAACCCCTCCCCTTCGGCCATCTCCCGGAGCAACTTCTGAAGTTCCTTGGCCGCAGCCGCTAAAGATTCTCCAGCCTGGGACTTCTCCACCGCCCTCAAATGACTCGCAGCCTTTTTCAAATGCTCGGCCGTTGCTCCGTACGGTTGGGCGGGCTGGATGGCCTCGCCCACCTCATCCAGAATCCTTCGCAATGAGTCGGCACTCAGATGCTCACTGGCCAGTTCTTTGACCAGGCCTCCGATCGTCGCGATAGCCGCTTCGGCCTCCCCGTTCCGAAGCTGTTCTGCCAGTGTTTTTCCCATGGCATGCATTTCGTCCCGCATCGACTCGATCGCGCGAGCCATCTGCTCCATCTTTTCGAGGTCTTTCTCGGCAAGCTCCAGAGCTTGCATCACTTGTTCAATCTCCGCGTTCCTGAATGCTTCCAGCGCTTTCTCAAGATTCGGAAGCGGCGCCCCAAGGGAAGCCGCCTGGCTCGCGAGATCGGACAGCATCTTCGACATCGCCTCTCGAGAGGCCGCGCTCGAGTCCTCGCCTGGTCCGGCCAACCCCTTAGCCGTCTCACGTGCTTTTTCGAGGTCCTGCCTGAATTTCTCAAGTGCCTGGGGATTCCCCGCGTGGTTCCCCAATTGCTGATTCATTTCGTCGATCTTCCTCTGCAGCGATTCCGCATTCACCCCGCCTTGACCGCTATTCTTGGAGGCTTCATTCATTCTCTGAAACGCTGGGTTCTTCCCAAGCT
>SXGS01394680.1_pt1 | contig 11591 bp, 9 predicted proteins | sample 3174681 | NCBI WGS metagenome assembly SXGS01 (sample SAMN11356861, study PRJNA531348) | freshwater metagenome | isolation source: freshwater sample F1-80 | place: China: Fuxian Lake, Yuxi | collected 2017-12-25 | reverse complement strand
GCCACCGACTGGCGTGGCAACAACAACATCGCGGAATCGATCTTCGAGCAATTGGCCTTGGAGGAACACCCGATCCCGCGCTGGATCGTGGTCGGCGCCGGAACCGGCGGCACCAGTGCCACGATCGGGCGCTATTTGCGTTACCACTCGCATCCGACCCAACTGGCCGTCGTCGATCCGGAGAACTCCGCCTTCTACCCGGGCTGGCGGGACGGATTGAGTGATTTCGAAACCGGTCAGGCCTCCCGGATCGAAGGCATCGGCCGGCCGCGGATGGAACCCAGCTTCGTGCCCAGTGTGATCGACGAGATGATCCAAGTACCGGATTCCGCTTCGGTCGCCGCGATGCGCCAGGTGCAGGATTTGGCCGGATTGCAGGCCGGCCCGTCCACCGGCACGAACCTCTGGGGCGTCTGGCAGTTGATCGCTGCGATGATTGCCGACGGCGAACGGGGCAGCGTGGTCTCGCTGCTCTGCGATGGAGCGGAACGCTATCAGGCCAGTTACTACAATGATTCCTGGCTCAGCGAAAAGGGCCTCGACCCGGCACCGTACCGCGCCGTGATCGAGGACTTTTTCCGCACCGGACGCTGGCCCGGCGCCGAATAACCCCCTTCGGGGCCGGCGTCGGTTAGATTTCCACGCTCTCGCGGACCGCCAGGTGCCGGAACTCGACTCCGTACCGGGCACCGAAGAGCGAAACCTGCCCCTCCACGAACTGCAATCCGATCTCGGACAACAGCACGTCGTGGATCTGGAAGGCTTTCGGCGCCCGCACCGAGTTCACGAAATCCACCACCTCCGCGGTCTTCGACCACGGGGCATGGATCGGTACCAGCAAGGTCTGCGCCTGAATGCCGTCCGGCACCGTGAAGGAATCCCCGGGGTGGAAGACGTTCCCATCGATCAGGTAGCCGATATTGGCCACCGGCATGATCCGCGGATTGATCAAAGCATGCTGCCCGCCGAAGGTCCGCACCGAGAATCCGGCCAGTTCGAATTCCGTGTCCGGCAGGGCATCCTGGATCCGGGCCGCTGATTCCGGTGCCCCGGTCCGCAACTGCCCGGCGACCACCGCCGGCGCAAACACTTGGAGCGCCGGATCCCGGGACAACGCGGCAAGGATTTCGGTCTGGTCGAAATGGTCGGCGTGTTCATGGGTGATCAGAATTGCCGCCGCCCCGTCGAGCGCCTCGGCCGCTTCGGAAAACGTCCCCGGGTCCAGAACCAGCGCCACTCCGGCTTTTTCCAGACGGATGCAGGCATGAGTGAATTTGGTCAACAACATGGCAACAGACTACGCCTGCGGCGCAGCCGCCGCGACGCCGGAACAGCTCGGGGACTGATAACCTTTAAGCCGGGGGAAGTTCGCTGAGCAGGAGGCAGATGTGACCGAAACAAGCACACCGGTGAAAGAGCAACGGGTCACCAAACAACGGCTGGCGGTCAGCGCGGCTTTGGACGAACTGGATGATTTCGTCAGCACCCAGGAGCTGCACCGGATCCTGCAGGACCGCGGCATTTCGGTCTCCCTCGCCACCTCTTACCGGATTTTGCAATCCATGGCCGAAGACGGCGCCGTGGACGTGCTCCGCAACCCTGAAGGCGAAGCGGTCTACCGGCGCTGTGCGGTCGCCGAACACCACCACCACCTGTTGTGCCGCAATTGCGGCAAAGCCGTGGAGATCGAGGCGCCGGTGGTGGAAAAATGGGCGGTCAAAATGGCCCAGGAAAACGGCTACACCGAGATCAACCACACCGTGGAGATCATTGGGCTGTGCCCCGAATGCACGCTGCTGCGGCAGGCCGGGCAACTCTGATTCTGCTGCAGCCGGTGGTTCAGCACCGCAGCAGGTAGGGTCTGGCACTGCGCGTCCAGACCAGAATCATCGCGGTCGCCGAGATCAGCAAGTCCGCCAGCGGAATGGACAGCGCCTGCACCGACCCGGCTTGCTGGAACGGATTGCTGCCTTCCGGCGCATAGGACATCCCGATCATCAGGGAAATCACCAGGAAACCGGCCAGAAGTGCCAGGAAATTGGCTCCGGCCAGCAGGCTCGAGACCCCGCGGACCCGGCGCCAACCGATGGCCGTGGCGACCGCCATCGCAGTCCACAGCGCAGCCGGCAGAACCGCCGGCAAAATCGCGAACAGGACAAGCGACCAAAACCAATCACCGGGGTCCAAGAAGCCGTCCGGAAGGTAAAGCGGGAACAGCAGCCACAGCCAGAGCAGGGATTGCATCGCGCCGAGGGCCATCAGCAGCACCGCGGCCCGGACGGTTCCGGGCATCCGGTCCACGGCTCCCCCGGCACCGGGCGACGGTTCGATTGGCTCCACCAGTCGAGCCTATGCCGAGCTCAGCGGCATTGCCCCGGAACCGACGAACCCTGCCCGGAAGGTCCTCAGACCATGCGCCTGCGGGTAATCCCCCGGTTTCGCCGGCGCCGCGCGATCAAACGGCAGACCAGATAAATCGCGAAGGAAAGCGTCGTGACGTAAGGGCTGATCGGGATCCTGCCGCCCAAGGCGAGCATGATCCCGCCGACCGTCGCCCCCACGGCGAAGAGCACGCTGAGCAAAACCACGATGCGCGGCGATGTCGCCACCTGCATCGCCGCCGCCGCCGGCGTGATCAGCAAGGCGAGCACCAGGAGCGCGCCCACGATTTGGATCGACAAGGCGACCGAGATGCCCAACAGCACCATGAAACCGATCGACAGCGCCCGCACCGGCACGCCCCGGGCCTGGGCGATGTCCGGATCCACACTGGCGAAAGTCAGTGGACGCCAGATCACCAGCAAGGCCAGGATCACCAGGACTGCTGCTCCGAGCAGCGCATTCAGCTGGGTCGAATCGACCGAAACGATCTGGCCGGTGAGCAGCCCGAACTTGTTCGCGGCCCGGCCTTGGTAGAGCGAGAGGAACAAGATGCCCAGGCCCAGGCCGAACGGCATCAGCACCCCGATGATCGAGTTGCGATCGCGCGCCCGCACCCCCATCAAGCCGAGGATCAAGGCCGCAGCCACCGAACCGACGAGCGAACCGCCGATCACGTCGACTCCGATCAGCAAGGCGAAGGCCGCGCCGGCGAAGGACAATTCCGCGATCCCGTGCACCGCGAAAGCCAGGTCCCGCATCATCACGAAAGTGCCGATCAAGCCGCCGACCACACCGAGCACCGCGCCGGCCAACAGGGAATCCCGGAACAACGGCAAGAGCTCGCCGTAGTTGCTGAAATTGAAAATCTCGCCGAAGACCGCGAGCACGTCCTGCCAGTTCATACCGGCTCCTCCGCGTCGTGCGCATGATCGTGCGTGGTGGCATCGGGTTGGCCGACCACGACGATCCGGCCGTTGCTCCGGAAAACATCCACCGGCGTGCCGTAGAGGTCGCTGAGGACTTCCGAGGTCATCACCTCGTCCGGAGTGCCGACCCGGAACCGGCCACCGGCCAGATAGAGCACCCGGTCCACGTGCTCGATGATCGGGTTGATCTCATGGGTGACGAAGACGACCGCGGTTCCGGCCCGATGCGCTTGTTCGGCGACCAATGAACTCACCGCCCGCTGGTGCTGCAAATCGAGGGAAAGCAGCGGCTCGTCGCACAGCAGCAACGCCGGCTCGGTGGCCAGTGCCTGGGCCACCCGGAGCCGCTGTTGTTCGCCACCGGAAAGCAGGCCTACCGGAACATCGGCATATTCGGTCGCGCCGACTTTGCGCAGCAGATCGTCGACCCGGCTGCGGTACGCCTTCGCGCCCAACCGCACGCCCCAGTGGTCGCCGTCGATGCCCAAGCCGACCAGGTCCCGGGCCCGCAACGGGGTTTGCGCGGCAAACCCCTTCTGCTGCGGCACGTAGCCGATGGCGCGATTCCCGACGGTCTTGCCGCCGACGGCTTTGCCCGCCACTTCCAGGCTCCCGGAACTCAGTTTCTGCAGGCCGAGGAGCACCTTGAGGAAGCTCGTCTTGCCGCTGCCATTGGGGCCGAGCACGGCGAAGAATTCCCCGGGCTCGATGGTCAGATCCAAGTCCCGCCACAAGGTGCGCGCGCCGAAGCTCAAGGTGGCTCCGCGCAGATTGAGGACACTCGACGGCACTGGGTTCACGCTTTCATCCGAACGGTCTGGCTTCAGGTGGTCTTACTTCAAGGCATCGGCTATGTGGTTCGCATTCTGCGTCATCCACTCCAGGTAATCTTGGCCCTCCGGCAGCGTTTCCGAGAAATTGACCACTGGCACTCCCGCCGCTTCCGCGGCCTTTTTCAGCGACTCGGTCTGCGGACCCTCGGTCTGATCGTTGTAGGCCAGGAACCTCACGCTTTTGGAACTGAGCAGATCGCTCGCCGCTTTGAGCACCGCAGGCGGCACATCGGAGCCTTCCTCGATGGCATGGCTGTACTCCTCCGGGGTTTTGTTCACCAGTCCGGCGCTCTGCAGCATCCACAGCGGAACCGGCTCGGTGATCGCCACCGGCTGCCCCTCGGAGCCGGCCTTCACCCCGGCCAAGACGGTTTCGATCTGCGCCACCGAGGCTTTGAACTTTTCCGCATTCGCGGTGAATTCGGCCGCGTTCGAGGTATCGATCCCGCCGAGTTTCTGGGCGATCCGGTCGGCGAGTTTGCTCACCGACGGCAAGGAGTACCAGACGTGCTCGTTGAAATCCTCGGAATTCGCTGCGGTCTTCAATCCGGAAAGTTCCACGACGTCGATGAGTTTGCCCGGGTCGGCGCCCTCGGCCAACTTGCTGAAGAAGTCGTCGTAGCCGCCGCCGTTTTCGATCAGCAGAGCAGCTTTGCTCACCGCCAGCTTGTCCTGCGCAGTGGTCTCGTAGGAGTGCGGATCCTGGCTAGCATTGGCGATGATCGAGGTGACCTTGACCCGGTCCCCACCGATCTTCGACACGATGTCGCCGTAGACGTTGGTCACCGCGACCACCTCGATCCGCTGTGTCCCGGAGCTGTCTCCGGAGGCCTGCGGCGATCCGCTCGAACTGCCGCAGGCCGCCAAGCCGAGGGCCAAGCCAGCGGCGGCGAGCGCAGTGAGCGCGGCCCGCGCCGGACGGACGGACGAGGGGCTTGGCAAACGCCGCATGATGACCTCAGTTTCCTCAGCTGTGTTTCGCTGGAATCGACCAGCTATCGAGAACGATGTGCAATAAGCACGTTCTCCAGCATAAGCCAAACAGGAATCATTCGCATAAACGAGGGATCGGGCAACCCGCTCAGCGCAGTTCGCGCTCCCTGATCTCGCCCACCAGTTCTTCGATCACGTCTTCCAGGAAGAGCACTCCGCTGGTGCTCCCGTCCGCAGCGATCACCCGGGCCAGGTGCGATCCGGTGCGCTGCATGATGCGCAAGGCGTCTTCGATTTCTTCGGCCTGATCCAGGTTCACCAGGGTCCGGACCCGGGATTCGGCCAAGGGCATCTCGTACTCGTCTTCGGGGACATTCAGGACGTCCTTGATGTGCACATAGCCGGTCAGGTTGCCCGCATCGTCGGACAGCACGAACCGCGAGAATCCGGTGTGCCGCACGGCTGCTTCGACATCCAAGGGCGTAGCCGACGCGAACAGCGTATGCAGGGACTCCAAAGGCACCATGACCTGGCCGGCGGTGCGCTCGGAGAACTCCAAGGCACCGCTGAGCAGCCCGGTCTGGTCATCGACCAGACCGTGCTTGGTCGACTCCGCAACGATCGACTGCACCTCTTCGAGCGTGAAGCTGGAGGTCACCTCGTCCTTGGGCTCCACCTTGAACCAGCGGATGATGTGGTTCGCCACCCAGTTCAAGCTGAAAATCACCGGTCTGACCACCTTGGAAACCCAGACCAGCGGTGGCGCCAGAACCAGCGCCGCCTTGTCCGCCGCCGAGACCGAGATGTTCTTCGGCACCATTTCACCGAAGGTCACGTGCAGGAAGGTCACCAGCAACAACACCAGGATGAAGACCGCCGGCGAGGCGATGCTCTCCGGAACGCCAAGGTCCACGACCGGGCCCAGGATCAAGTACTTGATCGCCGGCTCCGCGACCTGCAGGATCAACAACGAGGCCACGGTGATGCCCAGCTGCGCGCAGGCGAGCATGAGCGAGACGTGTTCCATCGCGTAAAGCGTGGTCCGGGCGCGTTTCGAGCCGGCTTCTGCGAGCGGCTCGATCTGGCTCCGACGGGCACTCATGATCGCGAATTCGGCACCGACGAAGAAGGCATTCGCCAGCAGCAACACCACCAGCCAGACGATTCCGCCCCAGTCGCTCATCGTTCCCGCCCTTCCGCCGCAGGCAGAGCATCCGCGGCAACCGGGATGAACCGCACCCGGTCCACCCGTTTGCCGTCCATCCGCTCCACCTCCAAGACGCCGCCCACGGTCTCCACGGTGTCGCCGACGGCGGGGATCCGGCCCAGGCCGGCCATCAAAAATCCGCCGACCGTCTCATAGCTGGCCTCATCCGGAACCCGCAGGCCCGGAATCTGGTCGGTGATCTCATCCGGACGCATCAGCCCCGGGAAATGCCAGTCTCCGGTGGTGCTCTGCAAGACGCCCGGCGTCGTGTGGTCGTGTTCGTCTTCGACTTCGCCGACGATCTCTTCCACCAGGTCTTCCAAGGTCACGACCCCGGCGGTGCCGCCGTACTCGTCGACCACGATGGCCAATTGGAGGTTGCCGCCGCGCAGCTCGCGCAGCAAGGCATCGAGATGAATGGTTTCCGGAACCCGCAGCACGTCTTCCTTGATGGTTCCGGCCTGCAAGCCTTCGCGTTTGTCGGTGGGCACCGCGATCGCCCGTTTGACGTGGACCACGCCGCGCACGTCGTCGGCGGAATCGCCGATCACCGGGAAGCGGGAGAAGCCAGTGCGTCGGGCGGCTTCGATGACATCGGTCAACGGGGCATCGATATCGATCATCTCCGCCTGGATCCGCGGCGTCATCACATCGGCAGCGGTACGCTCCGAAAATTGCAGCGAACGAGCCAAGAAGTTCGCGGTTCCGGCATCCAAGGTGCCCATTTCGGCAGAACGCCGGACCAGCGAAGCCAGTTCGGCAGGGCTTCGCGCGCCGGAAATCTCCTCTTTGGCTTCGAAGCCGAAAAGGTGCAGCACCCGGTTGGAGAATCCGTTCAGCAGCACGATCGCCGGCCGGAACACTGCGGTGAACATCAATTGCGGCCGGGCCAAAAGCTTCCCGACGACGAAAGCCCGGGCAATCGCCATGTTCTTGGGCACCAATTCGCCCAGCAACATGGACAGCAGCGTCGCCAGCACCAAGGCGATGACCAAAGAGAGCGTCGAGGCGATCTGCGGCGGGATGCCCAGGGCGGCCACCGGACCGGCCAGCAGTGCGCCCAATGAAGGCTCCATCACGAAGCCGGTGAGCAAGGTGGTCAGCGTGATGCCCAACTGGCAGCTCGAGAGCTGGGTGGAAAGCGATTTGAGGCATCGCAACAAGGGTTCAGCACCCCGGTCGCCGTCTGCCACCGCTTTCTGCACCATGGTCTGGTCCAACGCGACCAGGGAGAATTCGACCGCCACGAAGAAGCCGGTGCCGAGGATGAGCAGCAAGCCGACCAGCAGCAAAAGCCATTCCATCTAACTGATCACCGCCGTCGCGGCTGATCTGCGCGCGCAATGCGCTGCAATTGATGGAGGTTGGTCGTCCTGGCCGAACTCGCCGGGCAATTGGCCGCCGGCTGCGGAGTTCTCAAGCGCAGGAGTATCGGAAAGGGTTGTGCCGGCAAGTGCCTCGACCGTAGTACGGATCGGCTGCCGGCTCCTAGAGTGGTAGTCCATAGTCTTCATAGTCTACCGGACGTGGGAACCCCTCGGCGATTCCTACCAGCTCTGTTGCAGCGGGCGGCCTTCTTCGTAACCCGCCGCGGACTGGATTCCGACCAGGGCTTTTTCGCGGAACTGGGCCAAATCAGTGGCCCCGGCGTAGGTCAGGGAGCTGCGCAGCCCCGAAGTGATCATGTCGAGCAAGTCCTCCACCCCAGGCCGGGCCGGGTCGAGATACATCTTCGAGGAGGAAATGCCTTCCTCGAAAAGCGCTTTCCGGGCCCGGTCGAACGCCCCTTCGCGCTGCGTCCGGTTCTGCACCGCCCGGGCGCTGGCCATCCCGAAGCTTTCCTTGTAACGCCGCCCCGCCGAGTCCACCAGCAAATCGCCGGGGCTTTCGTAAGTGCCGGCGAACCAGGAACCGATCATCACTTGGCTCGCCCCGGCGGCGAGCGCGAGGGCGACGTCGCGCGGGTAGCGCACCCCGCCGTCGGCCCAGATCGACTTGCCCAGCTCGCGCGCGGCCCCAGCACATTCCAGCACCGCGGAGAACTGCGGCCGGCCCACGGCGGTCATCATCCGGGTGGTGCACATCGCCCCCGGCCCGACGCCCACTTTGACGATGTCCGCACCGGCTTCGACCAAATCCCGGACGCCATCGGCACTGACCACGTTTCCGGCCACGATCGGCACCTTCGGGCTCAGCTCGCGGACCGCGGCGAGCGCCTCGAACATTTTGCGCTGATGCCCGTGCGCGGTGTCCACCACCAGGCAATCCACCCCGCCCTCGAGCAGTGCCGCGGCCTTGGCCTGCACATCGCCGTTGATCCCCACCGCTGCGGCCACCCGGAGCCGTCCTGCCGAATCCAGGGCCGGCTGGTAGATCGTGGAGCGCAACGCCCCGGTCCGGGTCAGGGCTCCGACCAGCTTCCGGTTCCCGCCGGCATCGGAGCGCAGTACCGGAGCGAAACCGCCCGGCGCGCCGTCGAGCAATTCGAAGGCCTGCTGCAACGCGGCCCGGCGGTCCGCAACGCCGTCGAACAAGGCGGCGTCGATGGTGACCACCGTGCTGCGCATCACCGAGCCGAGCGAGCTGAACCGGTCCACGCCCTCGCAATCGGCGGCGGAAACCACACCTTGGAACGTTCCATCGGGGGCCGTCACCACTACCGCGCCGTGCGCGCGCTTGTCGATCAGGTGCAAGGCGTCGATCACGGTGTCCCCCGCCGACAAGGTCACCGGGGTTTCGAACAGCGGGTCCCGGGATTTGACCCACTCGGTGACTTCGCGCAGCACCGGCAGCGGAATGTCCTGCGGCAGGACCGCCAAGCCGCCGCGGCGGGCCATGGTCTCCACCATCCGCTTGCCGGTGACCGCGGTCATATTGGCCACGACCAAGGGGATCGTCGTCCCGGTGCCGTCGTCGCTGGAGAGATCGACGTCGAGACGGGAAATCACCTCGGAACGCGAGGGCACCAGGAACACGTCCGAATAGGTCAGATCGGTGGCTCCTGCCCTGGAATCCTGAGCAGAACGTTCGGTCGCAGTCTCGATGAATCGCATGGTTTCCAGTCTATGCGCGGTCACCGACGCCGAACCAGCGCCGAATCCATGTGGCCTGCGACACAGAATGTGGAAACATGCAGTTCTAATTGGATTGTGCGGCCAAAGCGTTACTAGACTGAGACCCGGACGGCAATGTCTTGAAGCTCATGGAAGAGGCGTATTTCAGGTGCCAGAACAATCCATTCCTCGTTTGACCGAAGAGTTCGGCGGAAACGAATGGCTCGTCGATGAACTGTACGAAAAGTACCGGCAGGACAAGAACTCGGTGGACGAGAAGTGGTGGCCCCTGTTCGCTTCCATCGACGCCGAGAATTCCGCTGGTTCCGCAGCCGATGGCGGCAACGGAAAGCATGCTGCGCCAGCCGCCGGCAGCGAACCGCGCCCGGTGACCCGTCCGCTGCCCGTGGTGCCGCAAGCGGCCCCGGCAACCGAAGCGCCCGCCGCGCCGAGCAAGCCCCCGGCGTCCGCCCCGGCACCGGTTGCCGCCGCAGCACCTGATGCACCGGCTGCCGCCGCGGCCCCGGAAGCCAAACCGGCCACCCCCGGAGTCCGCGCACCGAAGAGCGCCACCGCCCCCATCCCGGCCCAATTGCCGCCCACCGCGAAGAGCACCGCGGTTCCGGACGAGGACCGGGTCGACGTGCTGCGCGGTCCGGCCAAGGCCATCGCGACCAACATGATCAGCAGTCTCCAGGTGCCCACCGCAACCAGCGTGCGCGCGATTCCGGCGAAGTTGCTGATCGACAATCGCCTGGTGATCAACTCGAACCTGGCCCGGGCCCGGGGCGGCAAGGTGTCCTTCACGCACCTGATCGGCTACGCGGTGATCCGGGCGCTCAAGCAATTCCCGTCGATGAACGTGCACTATGACGAGGTGGACGGCAAGCCGGTCGCGGTGCAGCCGGCGCACGTGAACTTCGGCATCGCCATCGACATGCCGAAGCCGGACGGCTCCCGGCTGCTCGTCGTGCCGAACATCAAAAAGGCCGAAACGCTCAGTTTTGCCGAGTTCTGGCACACCTATGAAGATCTGATCAAGCGCGCCCGGGCCGGCAAGCTGACCGCCGACGATTACGCCGGCACCACGGTGTCGTTGACCAACCCCGGCGGCATCGGCACCGTGCATTCGGTGCCCCGGCTCTCCAAAGGCCAGGCGAGCATCATCGGCGTCGGCGCGCTGGACTACCCTGCGGAATTCCAGGGCACCAGCGAACGGATCATCGCCAAGAACGCGATCAGCAAAGTCATCACGCTCACCTCGACCTACGACCACCGGGTCATCCAGGGTGCCGGCAGCGGCGAATTCCTCAAGCTCGTGCACCAGTTGCTGCTCGGCGCGGACAACTTCTACGACGACATCTTCGAAGCCCTCCGGATCCCGTACGAGCCGGTCCGCTGGAGCCCCGACGTCCAGGTGGATCCCTTCGACCAGATCAACAAGGTCGCCCGGATCCAACAGCTGATCCACGCCTACCGGGTACGCGGCCACTTGATGGCGGATACCGATCCGCTCGAGTACGTCCAGCGCAAGCACCCCGATTTGGATGTGCTCAACCACGGCCTGACCTTGTGGGACCTCGACCGGGAGTGGCCCACCGGCGGCTTCGGCGGCAAGGACAGCCTGAAGTTCCGGGATATCCTCGGCGTGCTCCGGGACGCTTATTGCCGGACCACCGGCATCGAATACATGCATCTGCAGGATCCGGAACAGCGCAAGTGGTTCCAGGACGAGCTGGAGCACCCGTATTCCAAGCCCAGCCGCGAAGAGCAGCTGCGGATCGTCTCCAAACTGAATGCCGCTGAGGCCTTCGAAACCTTCTTGCAGACCAAATTCGTCGGCCAGAAGCGGTTCTCGCTCGAAGGCGGCGAATCCTTGATCCCGTTGTTGGATTCGATCCTTTCCGACGCCGCCGACGACGGCCTCGACGAGGTTGCGATCGGCATGGCGCACCGTGGCCGGCTGAACGTGCTCACCAATATCGCCGGCAAAACCTATGCCCAGGTTTTCCGCGAGTTCGAAGGCGTGCAAGACCCGCGCAGCGTGCAGGGGTCCGGCGATGTGAAATACCACTTGGGCACCGAGGGGACCTTCACCTCGGACAGCGGCAACGAAACCAAGGTCTATTTGGCAGCCAACCCCTCGCACTTGGAAGCCGCCGACGGCGTGCTGGAAGGCATCGTCCGGGCCAAGCAGGACCGGCTCAACCAGGGCGAGGCATTCCCGGTGCTGCCGGTGCTGATCCACGGCGACGCG
>SXGS01380915.1_pt1 | contig 11591 bp, 20 predicted proteins | sample 3174681 | NCBI WGS metagenome assembly SXGS01 (sample SAMN11356861, study PRJNA531348) | freshwater metagenome | isolation source: freshwater sample F1-80 | place: China: Fuxian Lake, Yuxi | collected 2017-12-25 | reverse complement strand
GCGGGCGCCACGGCGCGCGCCGAGGAGGAGCAGTCCCGGGCGCAGCGCGAGCTCGCCGACGCCATGGCCGGCGCGGAGAGGGCCGGCGCCGAGCGGGAGCGCATCAAGGCTCTGGTGGCCTGCGTGCGCCGGGCGCCGAGCGCGATCGCCGAGGCGCAGTCGGAAGCCCTGGGCGACCTGGGCCCCGTGGCGCTCCGGTTCCCCCCGAAGACCAGCTCGACGACGCCCGAGATCGAGGTGCTGGTGGATGGCCGCCCGTGGTGGACGGCGAGCGACGGGCGGCTGGTGCTCGCCGACCTGTACCTGCGCGCGGCGATCCGGCGGCTGGCGGGGCTTGACGCCCTGCCGATCATCGTGGACCGCGCGCAGGACTGGTCGGGCGAGTGGCCGGAGATCGAGGGGCCCGTGTGGTACCTCGTGACCCGGGCCGGCGAGCTGCTGGTGCGCGACGGTGCGCCGCGCGCAGAGGCGGCGTGATGCTCGCCGATCTGTTCCCCTCCCGGATCTGCGTGCTCGACACGGAGACTACCGGCGTGTTCGGGCGCGACTGGTGGGCGCGCGTGGTCGAGCTCGGCGCGGTCATCCTCGATCGCGACGGCTCGCGGCTGGACACGTGGTCGCGGCTGGTGATGCCCGACGTGCTCGACGAGGAGCTGGCCCGCGAGGCGCTGGCGGTCAACCACCTGCGCGCCGAGGACATCCGGCGACTCGGTCAGCCGACGCGGATGGCCGCCGCTGACTTCATGGCGTGGCTGCGCGGGCACAACGTGACGTGGTGCACGTCGTTCAACGCCGGTTTCGACCGCCGCGGCATGGAGCAGATGGGCGTGACCCGCATCCGGTGGGCGTCGTGCGTGATGCTGCGGGCAACCGAGGTGATGGGCGCGGCTGGTGCCGCCGAGGAGCGCGCTCGCCCGCGGCCCGGCGACCGCTACAAATGGGTCAAGTTGTCGGCGGCCGTCCAGCACTTCGGCGTGACCGTCGAGGGCGACCCACACCGCGCACTCGCCGACGCTCTGGCGGCCGCAGACGTGGCGATCGCGATCCGTCGCGCTGACCTCGCGAGGGCGGCATGACCCCGGTGGACGAGCGCGCCACGATGACCGACGATCCCGGCTCGTTCGGCGAGCACCTGCCTGTTCGCCACACCTGCCCGTGGTGCGACGGGCCCACCAACCGCCGCGGCGCCGTGTGCCGCACCTGCCTCTCGGAGACTGCCCCATGCCGACCCTCGACCTCGACCCCCGCCTCGTGTGGCACCGCGGCGAGGCCCGCGGCTGCGACGCCGACGGAGACTGCGACGGACCCGGCGCCGACGGAAGCGACGCCCACGCCGGCCTTGCCCTCCGACTCGTCGCCGTGCTCGGCGATCTCCAGCGAGCCCGAGGCGGCGTCGGAGCCGACGCCACCGCCCACCGCATCCACATCCAGCGAGAGCGACGCGCCCTGTGCGCCGCCCTCGGCCTCCTCCCCGACACCGGAGCCTGAGCCCATGACCGCCGCCAAGATCGACGCCCTGACCTCCTGCCGCTGGCCGGACTGCACCGCCTCCGTCGCCCGTCGCAACCTGTGCAGCCGCCACTACTGCCGCGCCCAGTCCCTCGTCCGCGATGGCGCCCACTGGTCCGACGACCCGCGGGTGTGGGTGGCGCTGTGGGAGGACCGCGCCGCCCGCATCAAGGCCAAGCGCCGGGCGACCGGCCTGCGCAACCTGCACGGGGTCGAGCCCGTGACCCTGCCTCGCGCCGACGCCGAGTGCAAGGCGAGCGGTACGCCGATTGCCGACGTGCGCGACACCGAGGATCTGGCCGAGGTCCGCAAGCACCTGTCGCGCTGGTCCGCCCCGGAGCGCACCGTCGCCGACATGGCCGCCGCTGCGAGGTCCTACGTCGCCGAAGTGGAGCAGGAGGGCGGCCACTACGCGAGGCTCTGTCAGGCTGCCCACGACACACTCGATGCCGCACAAGCCCCCGGCGGGAGCTCGCCCGACGTCCGGATCGCGTGGCTGTCGGATGCGCGGCGCCGCGCCGACGACGCCCTGTTCCGTCTCCGCGCCGCCATCGCCGACGCCGTCGGGATCGACGGCGAGGTGCCCGCCGACGCCGTTCTCGTGCGCCGCCTGCGCGAGCTGGACTCCGACGGCGACGACCGCAACATCGCCGTCGAGCGTGACGTCATCGGGACCTGTACTGCGACCATCCGTAAGGTGGTGTGCAGCGAGCAGGACGCCGTCGGCCTCGCGGTCGACGGGCTGTGCGAGGTGATCGAGCGGACGGTGGGGGTGCGGTCGTGAGCCGCTACCTCATCGAGAAGGCCGAGGAAGGCATGCCGCAGGTTGACGCCCTCCTCGCCGCAGGGTTCGAGCCGTTTGCGGTGGTGAGCGAGCCGGTGATGCAGGACGCCGAGGGGCGCTACGTCAACGCCGAAGGGGACGCCGACGCGCGGATCATGGCCGCCGCCCCCGACCTCGCCGCCACCGTCATCGCCCTGAGCGAGCGCGAGGCCGCCACCGACGCGTGGCTGGCCGAGGTCGGGCACCTGAGCCTCGCTGCGGCCGGGGCGGAGTTGGTGCACCTGCGCGATCGGGAGCGTGAGATGCAGTACGCCTACGACTGCTGTGTCAGCTTCACCGAGTGGGCCAACGCGCCGACGAACCGAAAGGCGCACAACATGGAGGACATGCCGCCGGTCACGGCTGACGACGCGTTCAGTGTGGTGTTTCCGATTCTCCAGAAGGAGCGTGCCGATCTGGCGGTGTTCGCCAATCGCATCGGCGCTGCGATCTCCGGGCGCCCGTACGCCGACGTGGAGGAGAATCTGCGTGTGGACGAGTTGCCGACGGTGGCCGCACAAGTGGAGGCGCTGAGCGAGCGGGTCGCTCAGGCCGAGAAGGAGCGCGACCGCCTCCGCCTCGTCCTCGCGTGCGAGCGAGGGGAGTGGGCGCCGAAGGGGTGGAAGTGGCGACTCGTCAAGAACGATGCGTGGATCGATGGCTTCGACTATGGCGTATGGGCGTGGTGCCGAGGACGCAGCACGCGCGTCGTACGAAGCGCACAGACTGGGCGGTGGCAGAAGTGGGCGCCGATGCCCGGACTGCGAAACTTCTGGACTGGCCAGCCGAACGATGCCCACATTCCCACCGCCCTCGAAGCGATCGAACACGCGGACGCCGCCGACCTCGCGGCGAAGGAGACGAAGTGACGTACGACGTGCACGGGCTCCTGCTCAACGCGGCCGCCGCTCTCGATGCTGCGGCCGACCTCGCCGACTCGCTCGGCACCGAAGAAGCCGACGCCTACCTCTACAAGCAGCAGCCGCGAATGATGGCGTTCGGACTGCGTGACGTCGCCGCCGACCTCGCGGCGAAGGAGAACGACAATGGCTGATTGCACCCAACGCGATCCCCGGATCGACCCCATGCCCGGCGACGTGCTCAGCTTCGGGCTGCGTCGGCGCATCTACGTGGTGGACCGCGGCCTGAGCTGGCCCGACACCGTCCACTACACCCACCGGAACCACGGCGCTCACCACGTTGCCGGGTCTGCCTACTTCGCGAGCACCCATGAGTGGCGCCGCATGATGCGACACAAGGACATCGCGGTCGAGAAGGTCGCGAAGGAGAACGACAATGGCTGACCCCACGCCCGGCCCCGACGCGCCATGGGTCGTCGTCTGCTCCTCCTGCGGCTGGCGGGCGCTCGGTCCTGTCTCCGAGGCAGAGGCGCGCACGTTCGTCGCCGCGCTCCGAGACTCCCCTGTCGAGTGCCCCCGCAACGGGTGGATCGGTCCGCGGGACGTGACCGCGGGGCCGGCGTCGTGGGCGTGCTGGGTGACGACGTTTGAGCGGGTGGAGGTGACCCGTGGCTGAGCCCGTCCTGTACGTCCGCCGCGACGGCGACGAGTGGTTCGAGCCCTCCGAGTCCGCGACCCCTCGCGACGCCGCCTCCCTCTTCGCGGAGGAAGGCGAACTCGATAGCGGCGTCGAGCTGGAGGTGATCCGCGCCACCGAGGCGGCCGAGGTCGACGAAGACTACGACGCCGAGGAGCACGGGTGGCCGTTGGTGCCCGTGCGTGGCGATCGGTGGCGCTTCCGCGTCACCGGTGGCCCCGACGGCGAGGTGGAGGAGGTGACCCGTGGTTGACCCCATCGACCGCTCCCCCGCGCTGTTCGGGCGGGTCCGGGGGCCGATCGTGGACCGCCGCGATCCCCGGGGTTGGCCCTGGAACGACCCCCGCTACTGCCGGTGCGCCACCCTCGGTGGGCGCGCCGGGAATCCCCACCTCCACGCGCTGCCCCGGCAGCAACGTCTCTTCGGCGACCTCGCCGAACCGGCGGCGACGTGAAGCGCAACGCCCGCATCGCCGACGCCCGCTCCGTGTGCGACGCGGTCGGCGCTCGCTCCGTGATCGTGCTCGCGTTCGAGGGCGACCGCGTGTCGGGCTCCTCGTACGGCGAGACGGTGGCCGAGTGCCGGAGCACCGGGCGCACGCTCGACGCGATCGTGGCCGCCCTGGAGGCCGGGCGGATTCCGGCGCCGGTGGTGAAACGCACATGACCTACCTCTCCCTCTTCTCCGGCGTCGGCGGCCTCGACCGCGCCATCCCCGGCCACGCCCTCGCCCACGTCGAATGGAACCCCTACGCCCAGCGCGTCCTACGCCGCCACTGGCCTGACGTGCCCGTGCTCGACGACGTGCGTACGGTCAGCGGGGCCGACTACCGCGGCGTCGATCTCGTCGTCGGTGGTCCACCTTGCCAAGCGGCAAGCCACGCCGGGATACAACTCGGCGAGGCCGACGAACGCTGGATGTGGCCCGAGGCGATCCGCGTGCTCCGCGAGAGCGAGGCGCGCGGCTTCATGTTTGAGAACGTGCCCGGCCTGGTCACCCTCAACGCCGGCCGCTCGTTCGGCGCGATCCTCTCCGCGCTCTCCGCGCTCGGCTACTTCATCCGGTGGGACCACTGCACCGCCGCCGAAGTCGGGCGCCCGCACCTCCGCGATCGGGTCTGGATCGTCGGCACCCGGGAACCGGGGCCGCGGGGATGGTGCTCCGTGCCGATCGGCCAGGTCCGCAAGTGGCCGCGCGCCGGGTGGGCCTACGAAGGGCGCACCGGCGAGGACGTGCCGCGGTGGCCGAAGCGGGAGGTTTGGCCGTTGGTCTGCCCGGATGTGTGCCCCCCCCCAACACCAGCTTTGGCCGACGCCAAGCGGAGGTTGCTTCAACGACGCTGAGGATGTCGAAGCGTGGGCCGAACGTCGCGAGCGCGTGAAGGAGTCGGCGGGAAACGGCAACGGGTTTGGGATGCCGATCGGGGTGGCGGTGCGGTTGTGGCCGACCGCCAGCACCAGCGACGGAAACGGCATCGGCGCCCACGGCGAGGGATCAGCAGACCTTCGGACGGCAGTAGCGCAGTCTCTCCCGCGGTGGTCGGAGTGGTTCGCCACGCACGCGAAAGGTGGCGGTTCGTGGTCCGACTACGCAAAGCTCCGAGGCCACCCCGAAGACGCCTACCACCCCGACGGCACTCCGCGCCGGGTGTCACCGGTTCCGATGCCATCATGGGAGCCTGAGCCGTCTCGCCTCTGGCCCACCCCCACCGCCCTCGACGGCAAGGGCAGCAGCGAAGCCTATCGCGTGCGAAAGGACGGGAAGGAGCGCGATCGGCTGGACGTGGTGGCGGGCGACACGAAAGACGGACGGTTGAACCCCGCCTGGGTCGAATCTCTCCTCATGGGCTGGCCCCTCGGCTGGACCGAACCCGACGGCGACAGCCTCGCCCACGCTCCGGCGCCGCCTCACGACGAGGAGATCGCCCCACGCCTGACGACGCACAAGCCGAACCGACGGGACCGACTGCGCCTCACGGGAAACGGCGTGGTCACGGAGACGGCCGCCAAGGTCTACGCGGCGCTGTTGGGCTGAAGATGCGAACGCGGAAACGCGGAGTTTACATCTTCGGCGGAAGTTGGAAGGGCTACCCAGGCACGTCCACCGCTACGTGGGTCGGACAAACGCCGAACCACGCCAGCGGCGACACCCGGCCCGGCAGACCGAGCCCCGGCCAGGGCTCCGTGCGCGTCTCGAAGTGCAGGTGGTCGTCGGCGTCGTCGAGCACGTAGGCGTTGCCGCTGTTGCCCGTGTGGCCCACCAGCTGGCCCTCCGCGACTCGCTCACCGACGCCGACCACCACGTCGTCGAGGTGCGCGTAGAACGCGAACCGCGCCCCGCCGACGGCCTCGTCGAGTTCGAGGAGGAGCTGGCGCCCGTAGTCGCCGGCGTTGCGCAGGCTGTGCACCTTGCCCGCGGCGACGGCGTAGCAGGGCGTCCCTACGGCGGCGGAGAAGTCCCAGCCCTGATGGGGCTTTTTTCGTCCGTCGGGGTACTTGCGGACCATCCCGTAGGTGTGGCTGACCGACCCGCGCCGGATGCGGTTGGAGGCGAGCGGGAAGCGCATTCGTCAGTCCAGGATGTCGCGGACAAGGACGATCACGAACTCGCCCACCATGCGCAGGATGCGGCGCGCTTCGCCCGGCGTGATCTTCTTGCCGCCCTCACCGTCGGGGCTGATGGCGGCGGCGAGCTCCTGACCGAGCTTGATGCCGGCCTCGGAAAGCGTCTTGGCGTCGTTGGCGTCGATGGGCACGCGGTCCTCGTGGTGACACGGTTAGGCTAACCCCCATGCCACGCCCAGGTAGCAACGAGCGCCGATTCATGCTTTGCACGCTCGCAAACGAGGCGCACCAGATCGCGAAGGCGGCGGCCACGCTGCGCGACGCGATCGGCCTCGCCTACGCAGCGGAAGAGGACGCGACCAACGAAGAGATCGACGCGTTCTACGAGCAGCAAGCCGAGCTCAACTCCCGGCTACGTGTACTCGGCCAGCTCTCCGAGGTGCTGCGCCTCGCGAATGACTCGCTGAGCTAAGGAGGCGGCGGGTTGTACAGCCCGTTCTTGAGCGACGCGAACAGCGCGTCCTTGTTGCCGCTCGGGAGGCTGCTGTAGTCGGACCCCCAGCACGTCGCGGCCTTGTTGTCGAAGTCCTGGTCACGGATCGAGTGGTCCTTGGCGTACCGCATGGCGTCAAACACGTCGTCCATGTTGGCGCACTCGTCCATGGTCACGTCGATGCTCGCGTTGCCAAGGTGGCTGCGCAAGCCGACGCCGATCACGGTGCCGGAGGCGTTGTGGTGAGGGACGACGTAGGTATTGACGTAGGAGAAGCCCATCTATTGCTCCTTGATGATCTTGGAGGGCGGAGGCGGAGGCGGAGCGGTGCGGGGCCCGATGATGCGCTCGATGGCGATCACCCACTTGTGGGCGGCTTCCCTGCTTTCGGCAAGGCGCGGGTCAGGGATCATCGGGGACTTCTCCTGCGTCATGGCGTACCCTCATTCTCGTCCGTTGGCACGGGAGAATCGGCCGATGTTACCACGGCGCCCGAGCAGCCGCGGAAGTTGGCGCCGACAAAGCCGCCGCCGCCCACAAGCGCGAGCGCCCAGCTGATCCACCCCAGCGCCCTGACCGCATGGGCCGGCGTGAGGTAGGTCGAAAGCAGAGTGCCCCATTGCACGCTCGCCGCCTGGTCGCGCTCCTGCTGTCGGCGCATCGTGTCGTAGTGCTCGACCACGGGAACGGAAATCTTGTCGACCTCGCGTTGAAGCTCGATGACCAACGCTTCGATCCGCCGCATCGTCTCGCGATCTTCTGTGCGCTGCTCCTGCCGCTCCGACCGCTCCTGGGCGATGGTCGCCTGCCGCTCTTGGGCGATCGTGGCCTGCACCTCGGCCGCGCGTGCGAGGTCACGCAACGCTGCGAGAATGTCCACCGGCTGCTGCTGCTCAACTGGCATCTGATCCTCATGCGGCAAGGGGGGTGGTCTCGATGGTCCACGAGCGGCACGGCCAGTCGCGAGTGACGCCGGCACCCGTGGAATTGCCCTGGACGGTCGCAGACATTGCCGTGCTCGTCACCGGGACAGTGCTCGTCGTCGAGCATGAGGCCGACGTCGCCGCGGTCAGGTCGCGCAGAGTCACGCGCCACGTCACGCCCGCGTCGTCGCTGTACAGGGTCAGCTCGTACTCGTGATCGGCCGTGATCGTGACCGTCGTGTCAGTGACGGTCTGCGGATTGGTGGCGTCGCAGGTGATCAACTGGAATGTGGTGTCGCCCGCAACGCTGCTGTAGCGGATGCACGCTGCCGCCCGCCCAGAGATCGTGTCGCTGGTCAGTATCGTCCCGGCCGACGACATGTAGCCGATGTACCGCCGCATCGACGTGAGGTCCGTCGGCGTACGAAAACGCAGGCGGAACGTCGGGCTAAGCGAACTGTACCAGTCGGCTGGCGTGTACCAGCCGGCTCCGCTCGTCGAGGTCGTGCGCGCGGAGACGTAGCGAGACGTGGCGTCCACCCCGAGCGCGACGCCAGTGTTCGTCATTCCGCCGCCTCCAACCTGTCCGAATCCGCTGGTCGAAATGTATCCGTGCGCCCTGACCACCAGGAGCGGATCGAGGCCGAGCGACTGGCGGGCGCCGAGGGCGGTGCTCGACCCGGTGCCACCGTCGGCCACGGCGACGTCGGTGGACCCAGGCGCGTAGTAGTCGGTTCCGGCCGCCGCCGCGCTCAGCACGCCCGACACCAGCTTCGCGAGGCCGGTAATCGCGGCACGTTTTAGCAACTTGCCAGTTGTGCCGTCGTACAGCGCGACCTCGGAGGCGACCGAGGACGACGGGCCGACGACGTCGCCAGAGCCTCCGCCGGCGGCCTCCAGGTCGACCACCTCGCCGTCGGCGCGGCGGTACGAGAGGTGGCGCGTGGCGGCGCTCAGGTACAGCGCCACCCCTGCGCGCGGCGACGCCACCTTGAGCGCGCGCGGCACCACCAGCCCGAGCGTGCGCCCGATCATGACGGCATCGCGTCCTCGGTCGCAGGGTAGGCCAGGAGCCGTACCGCGACCGTGTGCTCTGCCCAGTCGGCAACAACCTGGGTGACGTAGCAGGCGCGGCCACCCGAGCTCTCGTCGTAGTCCAGGACGATGCCGGCGTCGGCGTGCCGCAGGTACACGACGTCCCCGGGCGCCAGCTGCGCCAGGTGCATGCCCGCCCCCGTCGCGAGCAGCGCCTCAGGCACGCGCGTGGCGAACAGGGCGATCCGATCCAACACCTCCTGCCTGGACGCGGCCTCGTTGCTGCGCACCACGTCGGTCAGGTCGTAGTCCGCGACGAGGACCGCCGGCAGCGTCGACGAGCTGGTGGAGGTCGCCGACGTCGATCCCGCGTCGGTGGTCACCCGCACCTGGATCGCCTCCGCGTCGTACTCGCCCGCCCAGGCCTCGGTCTGGAGTGCGTCGATCCCCTCGATGAGGTCGTGCGCCGTGATCGTCCTCACGCGATCCACGCGAGGTGGATAATTGATGTAGGACAACGGAAAGGCGGCGCCACGCACCGTCAGCAGCCCCTGACGGACGGTCACGAAGATGCCGGCCCGCACGAGCATCGCCGTGAGCCACGCCAACCCATCCTCCACCGCGCCGTCCTCGTGGAGGATCGACCAGGTCAGCGACCCCGACGACGGCGTGATCGTCGCCCGCCAGTTGCTGATGTCCTGCTGGTCGACCAGCACCTGGTCGACTGCGAGCCCCCACTGGTGCGGGTAGTCGTCCCACACCGAGTTGCCGGACTCGGGATGCGACAGGATCAGGCGCCGCGCGATGTCGAGAGGATGGCCGCGCAGCAGCACTACGCCGGTGATGGTCGCGCCCGCGGTGTGGGCGGCCGCCGTGGTCCCAAACGCGCCGCGCGTGACGGTACCGTCGAAAACGTCGGCCGCGATTGTGGTAAATGTGATCAGCTCGTCGTCGATCCGGATGCAGCCGATGCCGTCGCCGTCCTCGTCCCACAGCCATCCGGTGGTGTCGGCGCCCTCCGGGTCCGCGGCGGCATTGACGTCGACCTGGAGGGTCGTGCTCGAGGTCGACGCGAAAAGCGCGGGGGACGAGGAGTCCATGCGCCCAGCCAGTACCGATACCGGGTCGCGCAGCTCCAGATCGTACCCCTGAGCCGCACCGGTCAGCGACCACACCCCGCCCCAGTAGACCGTCTCCCACACCACCGCCACCCCGACACGGCGGCCGAGCTCGACCACCATCACCGTGCCTCGGGTCACCATCGTCCGCAGCGTTTCGCACGAGCCGTGGAGGCGCAGGGTGCAGGTGCCGATCGTCGAGCTCCAAGACACCGGCGTCAGCCGCGCGCCGCTGACCTTCGGCGGCGCCGCGATCAGCGCCTCACCGTAGCCCTCGCAGGATGCGATGGTGTAGTCGGTGACGCCGGGGTCGCGCCAGCTCTTCACGACGCGCGCGCGCCACACCTCAGCGCCGCGATCTCCGGCGATGTAGTCGAGAAATGCCGGTGACCACGCCATCAGAAGCCCCGCGCCGTCGACGACGGCCCACCCACGCGGCTCAGCCGCGTGACGCTCTCCAGCGAGGCGCCGGCGTTGACGGGCGTACTGGAGCCACCAAGGGAGAACTTGGCCGGCTCTACGTCGTAAAGATCCTCGAATCCCGCCGCGATGATCTCGGGCGCCACCTCCAGCTCCAGGTCCAGCGTGTACGACAGCCTGTTTTCCGTCGACAAGATCGGCTTGTCGAGCTGGTCGTCGGGCAGGCGGAGGGCCGGGTAAAAATCGCGGTAGCGAACCATGACGCCGATCATGTCCTGCGGGATGGTCGACCCCGAGAGCGTCACGAGACCGGCCGTCCACGAGGTGATCGCGTGCCGACTCCGGTAGCCCTGCGGCTGGACGCTCTCCACCACGACCTCGTCCCCAGATGCCAGAGCTGCGGACCCCTCCCAGGACGAAAATCCGTTTCCGGCCGTCACGTGCACATAGCTGCGCGTCGCGTACGCGGCCGACCCCCACGACGCGAACGCCTTGTCGGAGTCCGCCGAAAATCCAACCAGCCCGCCCCGCGTGAGATGATCCTCCAGGTGCTCGAGTTGCCGCAGCACGGCCGCGTCCGCGCTGGCTGGGCCGTAGAATCCCCGCTCGGCAACCAGCCGCACGCGACGCCGACTCTGCCCCCACACCACCGTCACGCCACCGTCTCCACGCCGTCGACTCACACGCTCACGCTCGGCCGCCAGCTCGTGCAGCTGCGACATCCTCGGCAGATCGATCGTGACCAGCCGCCCGTCGCCGTTGGGGTAGTAGTACAGGCGACGCGCCATCAGAGGCGGACTCCGCGGCTGCGATGGTGCGCAAAGACGTCGGCCAGCTGCTCGGCGTCGATCTCGACGTAGATACTGCCGCCGCTGCCGGTCATCCGTCCGCGCATCCGTCCGCCCTGGATGGCCGCGTTGGTCTTGGCCGAGCTGCTGATGCTCTCGCCCTTGTGCACCAGCCGCAGGCCGGTGCGGGACACGTAGTCCTCCCCGGATGCGCGCCCACGCTCCCCAGACAGCAGCGCATCCATCTCGGCCCACGTGTCGGCCCACCAGTCGCCCGGGCTCTGCGTCCCCCTGGGGGCGGTGGCGCCGAGAGCGGCCACGTCCGACGGCACACCCAGGAGCTGCTTCACCAGCCTCGTC
>SXGS01058169.1_pt1 | contig 11591 bp, 13 predicted proteins | sample 3174681 | NCBI WGS metagenome assembly SXGS01 (sample SAMN11356861, study PRJNA531348) | freshwater metagenome | isolation source: freshwater sample F1-80 | place: China: Fuxian Lake, Yuxi | collected 2017-12-25 | reverse complement strand
CGTTCGTCGGTGGTCGGCCGCGATGTCGTCAAGTCGAGATCGGCGTCGTGCGGCGTCCCGGTGCAGGCCGCGCCGACGAGCAGGACCAACGCCGCCGATGCGGTCGAAGACGTCATCGGACCGCCCCCGCGACGGCCCGCGCCCGCGGGTGGGCCGCGTCGTAGACCTCGCGCAGATGCGCCGGCGTCAGGTGCGTGTAGATCTGCGTCGAACTTAGATGGCGATGCCCGAGCAGCTCCTGCACCTCCTTCAGACTCGCTCCGTGCTCCAAGAGATGGGTCGCGAACGTGTGCCGCAGCGTGTGCGGCGTGACGCCGTCCGGCAGATCGGCCTTGACCAGATATCGCGCGAAGATGCGGCGCAAAGACCGGCCGTCGAGACGCGTCCCGAATCGGTTGAGAAAGACGGCGCGACCGGCCTCCGGTTTGACGAGGGTCCGCCGCAGCTCCAGATACTCCGCTAGCGCGGACTGCGCGAATCGTCCGACGACGGCGAGGCGCTCCTTCCTTCCCTTGCCGAGGACGCGGCAGAGGCCCTGCTCGAGATCGAGGCCGTCGAGGTCGAGCCCGACCAATTCCGCGTTACGGAGGCCGGCGGAGTAGAGAAGTTCGAGCGCCGCGCGGTCGCGGCGCGCCTGAAACGACGGACCTCGCGGCGCTTCGAGGAGCCTGCCGATCTCCTCGGCCGTCAACGCCCGCGGCAGTTTGCGTCGGACGGACGGCGTGCGGACGACGGCCGCCGGATCGGTTTCGACGGAGCCGGTTTGGACCAGATACTTGTAGAACGTTCTTACGGCGGCGAGCCGACGGGCGACGCTCGTCCGTGCGGCGCCGTCGGCGAGCAGTCCGGCCGCGTAGCGCTTGATCTCGGCCGGCCCGGCGGCTCCGGGACCGGCGGCGCCCGACGCCTCCAAGTGAGCGGCGAAGCGCCGGAGGTCGCCTTCGTAGGCGCGCAAGGTGTGCGGCGAAACGCGCCGGCCCTGCCGTAGATGCTCCAAGAACTCGGGGAGGCCCTTCACGAGGGGGATTCTAAACCGGGACGGGTAACATTCGTGCGATGACTTCGCGTCCGGTGCATGTCGTCCGCGCCGCGCCGGCTTTCCGCGCGACGCGAGGCGAACTCGTCGCGCGGCTCGCCGACGCGGATCGGACGACCGCGTTGATCGGCGGCGGGCCGGGAGCGGACGGGCGCTTTTCGGTGTTCTGCATCCGGCCGGACGAGGAATTCCTCGTGCCGAGCGGAAGCGCGCCCGTCCGCCCGCCCCGCGGCGTCTGGGGCGACCGCGGCGATGACGCGCCCGATGTCTTCGATCGTCTCCGCGATCTCGCGACGCGCTATCGGGTCGTCGGTCCGAATCCGGGACTTCCGTTCGCCGGCGGCGTATTGGCCGTGCTCGGATTCGATCTGCGGACTCACGTCGAGCGCCTCCCGGACCGGCATCCTCCCGATCCGTCGTGTCCCGATCTTCTGGCGAGGCTTTTCTCCGCCGTACTCGTCCATGACGGACAGGACGACGTTGCGGAGGTCTATCGGCTCGCCGATCCTGAAGACGAGAAGTTCACCGCCGCCGCGGCCGATGTCGCCGCGGAACTCGCGATCCGCGGCGGCAGCGGCATGAAGGCCCTGCCGCCGACCCCGCCGCCCCGCGGACGTCCGACCTGTTCCGACGATCCCGACGGCTATCGCGCCAAAGTCGCCGCGGTGATCGAGCACGTGCGGGCGGGCGACGTCTACCAACTGAATCTGGCGCAGCGCTTCGAGGGCCCGTGCGGGCTCGACGCCGTCGGGTTCATGCTCCGCCTGCTCGAACGGAATCCGGCGCCGTTCGGCGGCCTCGTTCGTCTCGGTCCCGGCGCCTGGCTCGCATCGGCTTCGCCCGAGAGGTTTTTCCGCGTCCGGAACGGAGTCGCGACGACCCGTCCGATCAAGGGCACCGCACCCCGCGGCCGCGACCGGGAAGAGGATGAGCGGCTCTTGGCGTCGCTCCGAGGTTCGCCGAAGGAGCGGGCCGAACTCGCGATGATCGTCGATCTGTTGCGGAACGATCTTTCGACGACCTGTCGGACCGGGTCGGTGGTCGTACGCGAAGCGTTCATACCGGAGTCGCATCCGACCGTGCATCATTTGACGGCCACGGTCGAGGGCGCGATCCGTCCGGACCGCGACGTCTTCGATCTCGTACGCGCGGCATGGCCGGGCGGCTCGATCTCCGGCTGTCCGAAGATCCGTGCGCTCGAACTCATCGACCGTCTCGAGTCTTTTCGACGCGGGCCTTACACCGGTTCGCTGGCGGCTTTCTCCGCCGACGGCGGGGCCGATCTGAACATCTTGATCCGTTCCGTGCTGCTCGTCGGCGACCGTGCGATCACCTGGGGCGGAGGCGGCGTGACCGCGGACTCCGATCCGGAATCCGAGCGCATCGAGACCTTGCACAAGATCCGCGGGCTCGCCGCGGCGTTGAATTGGGAGCTTCCGGCATGAGCGCGTTCGACCCCGTTCCGTGCGTCCTCGACGGCGTGATCCGGAAGGACGGGATCGTCCCGTTGCGGGCGACGGCCGAGGCGCTGACCCACGGCGAAGGATTGTTCGAGTCGCTGCCGGTCGTCGACGGACGGCCGAAGTTCCTGCCCGCGCATGTGCGGCGTCTCGACGACGGCGCACGCGCTCTCGGATTCGGTCCCGGGCCGACGGAGGCGGACGTAATCGCGGACGTCGGCGCGATCGCCGCCGCATGCGGGGGCGCGACGTTCTCGCTACGGCTCGTTCTCTTTCGCGAGGGCGCCGCGATCCGACGTCTCGCGACCGCGGACGTCATGCCGGCGGAGGCGGGGAAGCCGGTCTCGCTCGTCGTCGCGGCGAAGGAGTTCGACGGGCCCCGTGCGCTCGGACGATACAAGACGCTCAATTACCTCGTCCCGCGGCTAGCCCATCGCGAGGCGGCGATCCGCGGGGCCGACGAAGCGCTCTTCACGACGCATGACGGATTCGTGCTCGAAGGAACGCGTTCCACGTTGTTCCTCGTGACCGACGGCGTCCTTCGGACTCCGCCGTTGTCGATGCCGATCCTTCCCGGCGTCACGCGCGACGTCATTCTGGCGGCGGCTTGCAAACGGGGCGTGCCGGTCCGTGAAGAGACCTTTCCGGTCGGTGAGTTGTTTGCCGCGGACGAAGTGTTCATCTCGGCGAGCGTGCGAGGTCTTCGACCGGTCGCGCGATTCGAAGGACGTGCGCTCCGCGGCGTCGGCGGCCCGGTGACTCTCAGCCTGCAGGAAGGCTATGCCGCGGCTTTCGCCTCCGGCTGAACGGAAGTCTTCGTCCCCGGGCGGGGAACGGCGTGTCCGGAAGAGTCGGCGCCGTACGCGAAACGGCCCGAAAACCCGCGATCCTTGCTTGCGGCCCCTGCTTTGCAGGTAGACAATGACCGCGACGATCGACCGGCGCTTGGATGCGCGCCGCCAGTCCGTCGCCTCCGAACCTCCTTTCGCGGAGCTCCGCCATGTCGCCCAAGTTCACGCTCTTCGCCGTGCTGGCCTGTTTGATCGCGGCTCCTGTCCGTGCCGACGAGTTCGACGACGCGTTGAAGGGTCTCGAAAAGGCGGTCAAAGAGAAGTCGAAGGTCGACATCGTCCACTTCGCCACCGTGCTCGGTGACAAGTACAAGGACGCGACGGAGCCCCAGAAGAAGCTCTTCTTCCCGGCTCTCAAGAAGGCGATCGCGAACCCCGAGAAGGACGCCAAGAAGGCCGTGGTCGAAGCCTTGGGCAAGGCGGCGGACTCCCGCGGCTTGGAAATCCTCATCGGCGAGGTCGACAAGACGAAGGACGACGTCCAGTACCAAGGCTGGTGCGTCGAGTCGATCGGTCGCATCAAGGACGTCAAGACCGGCGCGCCCTACCTGAAGAAACTCTTCAACAACAAATCGATCGAAGTCGTCGCTTCGTCGATCCGTGCGCATGCGTTCTATAAGGACTCCGACCTCGCGGTGCGGAAGGAACTCGTCAACGAGTTGTTGAAGATCTACGGCAGCTATTCGAGCGCCGCCAACAATCCGCGCGACAACTCCGGCAAGGCGAAGCTCGAAAAGACGCAAACCGCCTTCGAGGAATCGCTGAAGGCGCTGACCGGGATCGCAGACAAGGCCGGTTTCGACCAGTGGTCGAAGTGGTGGAACGACACGGGCAAGAAGGCCGACAAGTGGTGAACTCCGGAAGACCGGGCGGGAACCGACCGGAGGACGATTGAACACGCTCGTCCGGGCCGTCCTGCCCGCCTTCGGCGCCGCGGTTCTTGTCTTCACGTTCGTCCTGCTTAGGCGGCCTCCTTCGCCGGAGCCGGTGCGGCTTCCGCCGCCGTCCGCCGATCCGCGCGAGGTTCCGGTGCTTTACGGCCGTGACGGCGCGTACGAGGTTCTGCTCCGCCGTCGCTACGCTTCGACGGTTCGCGCGGCGTTCGCCGACCGCGCGTTGATCGAAGCTTTGGGCGGCCGCGCCGAGGAGACGCCGCCGGTGTTCGTCGAACTCTTGATCCGCCGAACAGGATCGGACGCAACTCAAGCGGCGTCGAATCTAGTCCTTCGTACGGCCGGAGGCGTTTCTTTCGTACCCCGTCGCCTGGAGGAGTACCTCGCCGCGGACGCATCCGCGCAAGCCCGGATGCTGGTCGCCGCGTTTTCCTCTCCCGCGGAGCGGCCGATCGGGAACGGATCCCTTCGTCGCGTCGTCTACGGACTGCCGCCGGGTCTCGCATTCGAGGATCTCGTCTCGGGCGAGACGGCTCGCGTTCCCCTTAGACTCGCGCGCGGAGCTTCCGCGCTTTTGGACGGGGGCCTCGACGACGTCGGCAGCCCGCTATCTGATCGTTTGCTGCCCGGGTCCGCGTCGACGATCGCCGAAGCGGCGTCGTCGCCATCGGGCGGGCCGGAGTCCCGTCGATGAATCGACCGCTGAAGAAAGAGCCCGTGCACCCCTCCGAAGCCGGAGGAGCGGCCGCCGTTCCGCGGAAGACGGGCGCGGACGCCGCGGTGTCGGCCGCGGGTCCGGACGGCGGAACTGCGGACCAACGGGATTTCATGCCCGTCCGACCCGACGAGACGGGGCAAGGACTCGCCGTCCGTGCGCCGATGGAGACGATCGCCCATGCGATGCAGGCGCAGGTCGAACTCCTCCGCCAATTGCAAGAGCGGCAGCGCACGCTGGAGGACGCCGTGCGCGACGAGAAGCGCCACGAACTCGTCGTCAACTCCGCGCAATCGTTGAACGAAGCGTTCCGCGGCATGCAACAGTCGCAGGATCGGCTGGCTGAGAAGCTCGCCGACGGCGGCGGGAGCGGTCGCGCGCTGCGCCTTTGGATCGTCGCGGGTGTTTTGTGTCTTCTCTGCGCCGCGGGTGCGGCGGCTTATTTTCTTCGGGTAGGCGCGGAGGGGCTCGACGCGATGGCCGAAAAGCTCGCGGCGCCCAAAGCGGACGACGCGGCGCGTGCGGCGTTGGCCGAGCTGTCCGAGAGGGTGAAGAGCGTCGAGGCGTCGGAGCGCGCCGCGTTCCAGACGGAACTCGAACGCCTGCGCACCGCGGTCGACGGCGCCGCGGTCGAGCGCGAGATGCTGCGGAAGGAGCGCGACTCCGCCCGCGAAGAACTCGGGCTCGTCCGTGCGAAGTCGCAGGACGCGGAGAAATCGGTCGTCGAGTTGCGGACGAAGCTCGAAGGCTCCGACAAAGAACTCGCACGCCTGACGACGCAGTCGATCGGCGACCAGCGTCTGATCGCGCAGATGAACAACACGCTCGAGACTTTGCGGACGCGGGCCGCGGCGCCCGCGGCCCCGGCGTCGACCGGTGCGGAGGCGTCGCCTCCGAACGCCGCGGACGATGCGGCGATCCGCGCGCGTGCGGCGGACGCCGGCAGAAGCGGCGGGGAGACGACGGCGGGCGACGCCGCATCCAGGCCTGTTTCCGGCGAACCGGCGCCGGAGAAGACGGCGGAGGAGGATCCGCGCGATCTGCCTTTCTCTCCCGGGCAGCGCGACGATCTGAACGCGTTGCTCGCGAAGCATCGCGGGTCGCCTCGCTACACGGTCGCCAGTGCGACCAAGATTCTCGACAAGAAACTGAAGCAGGTGGTGCTCGAAGTCCGCGGCGTCGACGGCTCCCTCGATAAGACGATCGAGGCCGATTCGATGACGGTGAAGATCTCGCCGCGCGGCGAGATGGTCGATCTCGACTTCGAGAAGGGTTTCGTCGTCTTCCACGGCCGGACGCAAGGCCGCGACGCGAAGAGCCCGTTCTTCAACGACCGCTATCAGATCGTGTTGCTCGGAGCTCCGAGCAAGGATTGGCTGACGGCGGGACTCGCGTTCGTCGCGATGCGCTGATTTAAGGGCCGTCGGACGGCCCTTGGGTCAGACCCGGTTCCCGCCCAAGAGCCGCTTCAGGCGGTCGGGATCGCAGCGCAGGTGCAGCGTCTTGTGTTCCGAGAGGCTCACTTGACCGGAAGGCGCCCCGCGGGGTTTCTGCACGCGCTTCCGTCGCGTCCAAGAGACGTCGCGTTTGCCCGCGAAGTCCGCTCGCGAGAAATGCACGGCGAGCGTCGCGGCGTCGAGCAGCGTCTCCGGAGGAAGTTCCGGACGCGAGCGCACGATCACATGCGAACCCGGATAGTCGCGGACGTGGAACCAGAAGTCGTCGCCGTTCGCGACTTTGAACGTCAGCTCGTCGTTATCGGCGGCGGTGCGGCCGACCATCATGTCGATTCCGTCCGCGGACGTGAACACGCGGAAGCACTTGCGGGCCTCTTCGGCCTTCGATTCGTGCATCGCACCGGGCGGCTTCGGCAAGGCCGGCGGCGGCGAGATCAATCCCTTCTTCAGGTCAGCGGTCCGTAGAACGTCGACCGCCTCGCGATCGGGCGCCGAAGCCGTCGCCGCTTCGGCCGCGGCAAAGTCGGCGAGTTTCGCTTCCGCGAGTTCGGCCCGTTGCAGCGCGGTTTCGGCGCTGCGCTCGAGCCGCCGCGCTTCTTCGAAGCGCGCCTGTACGTTCTCCAATGCGGACTTGGAGGGATCGAGCGAGACGGTGCGTCGGACCGCTTCGCCCGTCGCCCAGTCTTCGAGTTCGACCGTCTTTGCGCCGCGCTTGACCGCGTGCAGGTTGGCTTTGAGGCATTCGCCTTCCGCGCGGATCTCCGGAATGCGCGCGAGCGCACGGCGGTCGGACGCGACATGTTCCGCGAGCTTCTCGAGCTTCTTCTTCGCGCGACCGAGGTCTTGCAGCAATTCGCGGCGGCAAGAGTCGACCTTCTCGGCGACGTCGCGGGGGCCGTAGTAGGCGTCGAGCGCCCGGGACAACGCGCCGCCTCGGAGCCCGTCCGGACTGAAATCGGCGTCGAAGCAGGACCACGGCGTCTGCGTCGTCAGCGATTTCTGCGGCATCGCGACCGGCGGTACATAGACGAGATCGGGGGCGATCGGCCGGTTGCCGTCGGGAACTTCGTAGAGGGCCGAGAGGATCTTTCCGCGCTCGTCGACGAGTACGAGATTCGGCCGGCGGCCGAACAACTCGGCGTAAAGCGTGCGGCGTACGACCAGCCCTTCGACGAGCACGTCGAAGGCGAGGACGAGGACGCGGTCGCCTTTCCGCACCGTGACGTCGAACAGCTTGCCCGGCATGAGCCGCGCGCGGAGCGATTCGCAGAAGGCGGGAGGCGTGCGCGGGTTCGGGCCCGGCTCGGCCGTGAAGTGGGCGCGCGGAAAGGCCGGGCTCGCGACGAGGAGCAGCGCGTACTCCTCGTCTTCGCGGAAGAGCCGGACGACGATGCGGTCGTCGTCCGGCTGGCCGATCTTTTGGACCCGGGCGCCGGCGGAGAGTTCACGAATCTCCTCGGCGACGAGGAGAAGCTCGGACGCGGAGAGCGTCATCGCACGGCGCGGGGGAGGAGGATCAGACCTTCTCTTCGCTCGTGTCGTAGGTCCAGGTCAGGCTGTTCGGCTTGAAGTCGAGCAGTTCGCCGGCCTTGAAGAAGAGACCGAGTTCCTTCGTCGCGGCTTCGGCCGAGTCCGAACCGTGGATCAGGTTGAACGAGTTCGACACTCCGAAGTCGCCGCGGATCGTGCCGGGCTCGGCGTTCGAGCCGAAGGTCGCGCCCATCATCTTCCGGCAGATCGCGATGGCGTTGATGCCGCGAAGGGCCAGCACCACGACCGGCGAAGACGTCATGAAGCGCACGAGGCCCGGATAGAACTTGCGTTCCTTGTGGGGAGCGTAGTGCGTCTCGGCGAGTTCCTGCGGGATCTGCATGAACTTCATGCCCGAAAGCACGAGGCCCTTCTCCTCGAAACGGGTGACGATGCGGCCGACGAGTCCGCGTTGGACGCCGTCGGGCTTCACGATGATGAGGGTGGTTTCCATCGACATTGGGGTGCTCCGGGCGCGGAGGTCAGTCCGGGCCGATTGAATCGAATCTTGAGCCTGAAAGGTACGCGGGTCACGACCCGGCGCTCAAGGGGGGGCGACTCTAATGGCGGGCGCGACTTGGGGAGGCGATTGCGGCGGCCGCAAAAACCGTAGTCGTCAGCGATCGGGCCTTGCGGCGGTGATCTCGTCGCTGAGCGACGGCGCGACGCCTTCCTTTTCCGGTTCGAAGCGGGCGGCGTAGATGCACGGCGCGTCGGAGTCCGCAGCGGCTTGAATCAAAGTCTCGACCAACGTCAGCCGGCCGACCAACTCGCCGGAGCGGCGGACTTCGGCCTTGTCGCCGATCCGGAGTTTGTCGGATCCCTTGGCGACGACGCTGACGACGCCGTCGCGGCGGACCGAATTGAGCGTCAACCGCACGATGGGAGGCGCCTCGGCGCCGGACGTCGACTCCCGCAGCACGACCGCGCGGTCGACCGCCGCGGAAAGCCGGCGCTTGAGCTCGGTCTCGGCTTGCTCGAGGACCTCGAGCTCTTTCTTTCGCTCGTCGAGATTCGCCAAAAGCTCGGCTTTTCGCTGGTCGACGGCGGCTGAGGTTGAGTTCGCTTCGTCCGCCTGTCGGCGAGATTCGGCGGCGTGTTGTTTCGCCGCGGCGGCGCCGGTCTGCGCGAGATCGAGGTCTTTTTTCGCGGCCTCGTACTCGGCGCTCGCCCCTGCGAGTTCTTCGCGCTTTGCGGCCAGCGATTCTTTCTTGGCGCGAAGCTTCGCTTCGACTTTGTCGAACTCGAGCTGGTACTCGTCGATCCGCTGCCCCGCTTCTTGGTAGCGGATCACCATCTGCTTCAGTTGGTTCTCGCGGTTCGAGGCGTCGGCCCAGAGTTCCGTCGCTTCGTCGGCGCTCGGGTGAGGGGAGCGGCAACCGGCCGCCGACGTCAACAGGACGCAGAGGGCGGCCCGGCGGCGGAGGCGAGCGAGGCTGATCGACGAGTCGGAACGAAGCATGTTGTGGAGAATACCCGCCCGGGCTTCCCTGCGGACGGTGCGCAGCGCCACAAAAAAAAATTCGCTTGACTTAGCCGCCTCGGTTGATCCGCTTCCGATGGGCGATAGACTCCGCAACCTTCGGAATGCCCGGTCGAAGTCGTACGACTTGTGCGTACGAATCGGCTGGTCCGGGGCGATCCTCATGGGCGAAAGCACCGACGACAAGCGAAGCCAGACCGGCATGCGCTTCGTCGGCGTAGGTATCAGTTTCGGGGCCTGTACGGCCTTGGGTTGGTTCTGCGGACGATGGTTCGATTCACGGTTCGGCTACGAACCTTGGGGCGCGACCGTCGGAGCGCTCGCCGGAGTCGCCTTGGGTATCTGGGATCTATTGCGCGTCTCCGTCGCGATCGAACGCGAAGAGGCGGAGCGGCGCAAATGATGCTCGGGCATTCGCTCAGGTACCTGTGTGGTTGGCTCGTGATCTCGTCGGCGGTCGTCGCACTCATGGCGATGTACGGAACCCGACTCGGGATCACGGATGTCCCCGCAGCGTGCCGAGGCGTCGCGATGGCGGCGTTGGCCGACGTGATCACGTTCGCACTTCATGCGTACGGGCTCTTCGTCAGACCGGCGCGGTTCTTGATCGCTTGGGGCGCCTCGGTGGCCTTCAAGTTCGTGATCTTCAGCGGAGTGATCGCTTGGGCGGCGTTTGAGTCGCCCTACGACGCACGTTCGCTGGCGATCGGGTGCGCTATCGGATTCGTAGTCCTGACGCACCACGAAGCCCTTGTCATCTGTCGCATTCCCGATCGCAAGCCGAAGGGCCCGCGGACGGGCGACGCCCAGAGTGAGATCTGACGTATGACGACTCTCGCGATGTTCGGCGGACCGCACGACGATCCCGCGGAGTCCGTGCGCCATCACGCGCTCGACAACATTCACGAGCCGTTCGCCAAGCTTTTCAAAATCGGCGCGTTCGATATCAATCTCACGCGGTTCAGCATCATGGCCGCAGTCTCCGGCCTGGTGCTTTTCCTGCTCGCGCGAGCCGCCGGCCGTCGCAATTCGCTCGTTCCGACCGGCTTCCTTCAAAACGCCGGCGAAGCCTTGGTTCTCTTCATCCGCAACGATCTCGTGCGCCCGACCATGGGGCACCACGGCGACAAGTTCGTGCCGTTCTTTTGCAGCCTCTTCTCGTTCATCTACGTGATGAACATGCTGGGCATGGTGCCGTTGCCGTTGAACCTCGGCGGCACCGCCACCAGCAACCTCGGCATGACGGGCGTCTTGGCATTGTCCGTCCTGATGGTGTCGATCGGCGCGGGCATCAAAGAAAACGGCTTCGGCGGATTTCTGCACTCCTTCATGCCGCCCGGCATTCCGAAGCTGCTCTTGCCGGTCATCTTCATCCTTGAAGTCATCGGCTTCTTCATCAAGCACGGCGTCCTCGCGATTCGTCTCTTCGCGAACATGATCGCCGGCCACTTGGTGATCGGCGCGTTCATCGCCACGATCTTCATCGCGAAATCGCTTGCCATGGCGTTTATCGCCGTACCTCTTGCGCTCTTCGCGAGCGTCCTCGAACTCCTCGTCTGCTTCTTGCAGGCGTACGTTTTCACCATGCTCTCCGTGCTCTTCGTGGGAGGAACGGTCCACCCCGAGCACTAATCGATCTCGCGGCGATCCGTCGCCGCATCGACACGTCCGACACCCTTAGACTCTTCGGAACCTCGCACATGTCCCTGATTCCTCTCGTCGCGATCGGCGCCGGTCTCATCACTCTTGGCGCCGCTTTCGCCATCGGCAAGCTCGCTTCGTCCGCCGTCGAAGGTATCGCGCGTCAGCCGGAAGCGGCCGGCTCGATCCGTACCGCGATGATCATCGCCGCGGCGCTCATCGAAGGCTTCACCTTCTTCGCGCTTATCGTCGCCCAAGGCGCCGCCAAGAACGCCTGATCCCGGTCGTTTCCGGGTTTCGTTCGATTCCGTAGGCGCCCGCTCGCCGGGAGGCCATTCGTATGCGCTTATATTTCAACGCGGATACCCTCGCGATCGTTCCGCAAGGGCAGGACGATAAGGCGGTCGAGAAATCGACCGCCGGAACCGTCGTGCCTGAGCCCAAGGCGAAGTCGAAGCCGTTCGACCCCCTTGAGGCTAGCTCCAGCCTCACGTTCTGGGGCGCGATCGTCTATGTGATCCTGCT
>SXGS01276438.1_pt1 | contig 11597 bp, 10 predicted proteins | sample 3174681 | NCBI WGS metagenome assembly SXGS01 (sample SAMN11356861, study PRJNA531348) | freshwater metagenome | isolation source: freshwater sample F1-80 | place: China: Fuxian Lake, Yuxi | collected 2017-12-25 | reverse complement strand
CGAGGATCCCGAGATGCTCTCGGCAGTCACGGCCATCAACCGCCAGGTCCGGGAGTTGGCGCCGGTGCTGAACTCACCGCCGGTCGCGAACGGCGTGTCGGTGTCCAGCACCGTGCCCGGCGCGCCGGTGGATGCGATGGCGAAGCGCCTGGGGCGTGCCACGTACATCTTCGCCGTCGGGATGCGCAACCAGCCGGCGGAGGCGCGATTTGCCCTGCCCGGCGTGAGCGGTAGCGCCCGGGCCACGGTCCTCGGGGAAGGGCGCTCCATTCCGGTCCGCGACGGGAGATTCGAGGACAGCTTCCCCGCCTACGGGGTGCATCTGTACCGGATTGAATGAGCAAGTCGGGCGACGATGACTGCCGCCGCGTGTGCCTGAAACAACTGCGTGAGAACGGGGCACATCCCGCCGTGGAGATGCGAACACCGCAAGGACGGCGGAGCCTGAAACCGCGAGATCGGGGCGGGTGCCTCCCGACATCGTCCGCAACTGGACGGGCAGCCGTTGGCGGGACGTGGCCGACGAGGAAGATCGCGCGCAGCGCCTATGACTGCCATGGATGCCGGGACATCCGCGTGGAACTTTCCAGTGAACCACACGCACATGGAACAACTGCCCTGGGATTCGGCGGGTCACCCGGACATCACGGCCGTTCGAGCACGATGCCCTTCTGCGCCTCCCGGCGGCCCATCACCACGTGGCCCACGTAGGCGATGCCTGACTTCCGAATATTCCGCCCGAGCAGAAAGCGCCCGTCCGGCACGGCTTCCAGCCCCAGCGATGCGTCGAATTCCCAGCGCCCGGTGAGCTGGAACCGGGCATCGGCGCGCAGCACCACAGGAGGTGCGCCGTAGCAGCCGAACCACCAGGAGCCAGCGGCCCAGGTTGCGGTCTGGATGCCCTTGTCCGTGTAGCCGCTCGCCAACACGTGGCGCTTGAGGAAACGGAAACTCGCATCGTATTCGTAGAGGTAGTTCTCGCCCGTGCCGGGCGGCAGGCCGCCAACCACCACAAACCGCCCGTCGTGATGCGCCACCCCACCCGCGCCATGCACTACTTCCGGCACCGGATGACGGGCGAGCAGTTCAAGCGTTGCCGCGTCATACACGTACACCAGGGAGTTCGCGCGGCCCGCCGGTTCGTTAAACGCACCGAGATTCACAGCCACAAAGACCTTGTCGTTCACCACGCACAGGTCGCCGTGGTGATTGTCCGCCGGAACACGCTGGATGAGGCGACCGGAGAGATCGGTCCTGGCCAGAGCATCAGTCCAGCTCCAGAAAATCGCGCGGCTCCCGTCCGTGGCCACGCCCTGAAGGTGCAGTGGGTAGGTACCCTCACACGCAGCGGGCCCAAACTGGGTGCCGGGAGGCCTTCCCGCCACCCGGCTTACCCGCGAGACGATCACCTCCCGGGTCTTGCGCTCAATCGAGTAGAGCAACCCGGCTGCCGACGGGTCCCACGCGAAAGCCTGTCCGGCCGCACTGATGGGTACCGTCGCGCACCACACCAGTTCGTCCCCGTCCGAGGGCACATCGAGAACATACAACTCACGCGCGTCATGGCCGGTCACGAACAGGTGCCCGCCCGGGCCGAAACTTCCACCCGACGCGCTGAACCCGGCGAATCGCTCGATCAGCGGCGCGGGAAAGCTCCAGCTTGCGCGCGGCCGCCAATTCCGATCGAAGCGCACCAGGCGCGACCGGGCCGGATCGCTCGTGCTCCGGTAGTGCGCGAAGCAGGCGAACCAGTCGTCGCCGCGCCGCACCGCCCACGTCAGTGAGCCGGGGGGCTTTTCGAAGACGTGTCGCCCCACGTGCCGCATCGTCGCCGTGTCCCAAATCTCCACGGAACTCTGCTCGGGCAGATTGGGGAAGTTAGAGTGCGCGCAGTACAGCTTCTCACCGAGGACCGCACCGGCGTTCAGGTGCTGGAGCCCGGCCTCTTTCGGCCCTTCCCACCCGGCAACACGCTCTCCGGTTGTCTTGCGGTACTTACCGATGGCGCGGTTGTCAATGGCGTATACGAAGTCTGCGTCTGCCGCCACGCCCTGGTTCGCCTCCGCAGCCTTGAACCGCCGTAGTTCCCGATGCTGCCACTGTGCTGGGCCGGGCGCCGCCCCAAGGGCGGAATAACCCACTCCGAAAGCCACCACCGAGCCGATCAGCCGGCGGCACCACTGGCGATGCGCGTGCATTGCGGACGCTCTCCTTCTTCCCTGTTACCACCCGCTGTACCCACTGCCCTGGCGGCGGCGATCCGGTCGCGCCGGGCGAAATCGGCCGGCTGCTGGATCTTCGTTACCGCTTTGCTGAGCATCATCCTGCTCCATGCCTCGGTGCAGTCGGGGGTGTCGTGCATCCACAGGCCTTGGGCTTCGTGCGCTCCGTGATCTCGCCCACAGTGTGGATCACCCCGTTGAGAGGTGCGACATATGCCTGGTGCGCGTGAATCGCGACGGCGCGCGTGGTTGGAGCAATCCGGTAAATGAGAGCTTTCGGGCAGCCGTCGCGGGTTCTCTAACCCCCGGCCTGACCTGGGAACCACAACGCCGGCGGCGGCCGGGCGAAGATACGATGGCGCCATCAAGGCTGTTGGGCCCTCGAACTCTCGGGACAGATGGTCACTGGGTCACGCACAAGACGGGCCTCAGCCCTCCTGGGCATGCACACGACCCTTCCCGGCCGCACTCGGGGCGGGCACAAGAACTGCCCTCACTTTTCGGTGTTGGAACCGGGAACCGGAAGGACGTGGACATCCGGTACCGGCGTGGCAGCGGGTACCGGGAGGTTGGCGCTGACGGTTGCCGCCTCAATGCACACGATGGCGCGCGCATAGGTTTCGCGCTGCCGGGAGCCTTCGAACGAGAGAAAAGATTGCAGGCGCCGGAGTGACGGCAGGGCTGCGCGCAGCAGCGGAGTAGGCGCACGGCCGGCGACCTCGGTGAGGGCTCCGGCCGCCCGCCAGGAGACGAAACTATCCTCGTCGTCCAGTGCGTGACAGAGGGGAGCCACAGCCGCCGCCGCGGCCAGTCGCCCGAGCGCGGTGGCCGCCGCCCCCCGGACCTGGCAGGCGCCGTCGCTCAGGGCCTCGATCAGGACCGGCAGCGCTGCCTTAGCCTCGAGACGTCCCAGCGCCTCGGCCACCATTTCGCGCACCGGCGGACTGGGGTCACGGGCGGCACGAAGCAGCGCCTCCACCGCCTGCGGACCGCCGAGCTTCCCGATGGCTTGCGCTGCCTGACGCCGCACCACAGCCTCGCCATCGGTCAGCGCCTCGCACAGAATGGGGACTGCGGCAGGGGACCCGGTTTCCCCCAGGCCGTCCACTGCCCACCAACGGGCCTGACCACGGCCCTCCCTCAGCACGCGTGCAATGGATTCCACCGCTGGGCCTCCCAGGCGCCCCAGGGCCTCCACCGCGGCCCGCCGGAGTTGCCAGTCGTCGTCTGCGAGGCATGCGCACAGCGGTGCAGCCGCCCGCGGATCGGCCAGTTCTCCCAGAACGTACACCGCGCGCCCCCGGATCTCCGGATCCGGTGATTGAAGCAAAGCGCACAGGGGCAGAACTGCGGGCGCCCCGATTCGCAGCAGTGCGGTCTGTGCGTGATTGCGGACCGTTCGCGCGAGGTGCCCGAGTGCGGCGCAGAGCACCGCCACCGCCCGCGCCTCCTCGCTGTCAGGGGCGGCCGAGGCAGTGTGGGAGTGGGTGCCGGGGTCGGGGGACCCGCACTCGCCGGATTTGAACGAGGATGGTGACGGAGTGTCGACCGCTGGTCCCGCCACCTGCGGGTCGGGGGAGTGTGTGATCGGAGGCCTACGCCTGCCGACGGAACCGGAAAGACGCGTCACCCCGGGAACACCAGAAAGGCGGCGAGCGGAATCGAACCGCTGATGGGAGTTTTGCAGACTCCTGCCTTAGCCATTTGGCTACGCCGCCTCGAACACGCCTCCCCTGGATGGACGGGGAAGGGATAACCCGTAGAGCCTATGGTAGCAAAGGGAGGGTACGTCGTCAAGCAGTTTGTTCCGGCTTCTCCCGGCGTGAACGCCGCCGCAACCCGTACCAGATCGTTCCGCTGAGCACTGAATAGATGCCGGCGAAGAGGACCAATCGGCCCCCCGGAGAGGCTGGAGCGATGGCACTGGCCGCGCTCCAGGAGACCGCCGCAGTCACTCCCAACCCGAGTATCCCCAACCCCTGCGGTCCGATCGGAACCAGGTCTCGAATTCGCAGGCGGAGTACTCGTGCGGCCCCAGCGACGACGATGGCAGTCCAGGCGGACAGTCCGCCTACGACTCCTAGGGCCGGCCCAATCAGGCCGAACCGATCCGAAAGCCAGCTTCCGACTGCCAGATTGATCACCAGGAACGCCATGCCCGCCAGGGCATCCACTCGTGTCTGGCCGGCGGCCCACAGCGGGAGGCAAAACGCCGTCATCTGGGTGAGCAGGAGCAGGGAGTAGACCCGAAAGACCGGGACGGCGCCGGCGTAGCCCGGTCCCAGGAGGAAGGCAAGCCCGTCCGGCGCGCCGGCAAACACGCCCCAAAAGAGGAACGCACCCAGCCACGCACCCGGACGCACCAATCCCAGCCAGGTGCGCCGAAATTCGGTCCGGTCGGAGTGTGCCAGAAGCGCCGTGAAGCGGGGCAGCAGCGTCTGGCGCTGCGTCTGCTGGATGAGGCTTCCGAGGGGCAGTTGCCAGGCGCCCGCGGCGTAGATCCCATATTGCAACGGGTGCAGTGTGCCCGATGCCACCAGATGGTCGGCCTGGTAGGCGAGCAGGTAGAGGAAAGCGCCGGCGGCAATGGGACCACCGTAGTTGAGAGCGGGCCGGATCGCTTCCCGCCAAAAGACAATCGGCGTCAGGAAGCAACGGCGTGCAGACCACGCCTCCCGCAGGCATACGGCAACAGCGGCAACCAGGCTCGGCGCGGACGCAGCCGCGGCCACGGCCAGCACCAGGGGCAAGGCGGCTCCTCCGTGCGTGCCGATCCATGCACCGAAGAGAGGGTGGTTGATAGGCGAACCGGACAGCGGTGTTCCGCTGGGGGCGGCATTGACCGGATGCACCAGGAGAACGATCCAAGCAAGGCCGGTGATTGATTGGAAGACGGCGAAGAGGCACAGGCGGTACCCGCCCATCCCGGCCTGCACGACGGGCGAGGCATAGGGTTGGGCGGCAACGCAGAGCGCGAGGAGGGCGATCGAACCGGCGGCTGCACACACCACCGGACGGTGCAGGAGATGCCCGGCGCCCCAGGCGAGTGCCCCCGCGCCTCCTGCCAGGAGCGGAGCCGAACACAACAGCCACCCCAGACAGGCGGCGAAGGCGCGGGCGCGGTCTTCGGGCCGGCGGGCCAGGCCCAGCGCGCGCAGGAGCGCCTCCGGTGAACCGGCGGCGGCGAGCAGCGACCCCATCAGCACCAGCAGGCTGATCAAACGATACGCCCCGAGATCGTCCGGAAACAGGCGCCGGGAGAGGAGCAGAAAAAGGAGGAGCGACTGCATCTGGAGCAGCCCATTTCCCACTGCCGACAGCACCATTTCCCGCCGGGACGCGCTGTCCCCCGCCACCGTTACCCCACGCTCCCAGGTCCGGGTACCCGGGATCCGTCTTGCGGCGCCGGTTGCCTGCTTGCTATTCCCCGGTACTGCGCGAGAAACAGGCCGCCAAAACAGTACAACAGCGGAGTGAGGTATTGGCGATTCCGGATCTCCGCCCAGAACACCAGATGAATGAGGAACAACACCATCAGCGGTACGATGATCGGCGCGCATGGGAGGCGCTGCTGCCGGGCGATCCACATCCCAGCCAGGGAAAGCGCCATGAGGAGCACATAGGGCGCCCCCAGCATCAACGAGTTTCGCAGCGATGCCACGCCGAACGTCGGCCGCCACATGTTCACCAGTTTCGCCCCGATCCGGAGCAAGAAGTCTGTGGGGCGTCGGGCCAGTCCCTTCAAAGTGAGCGCCAGCATGGAGGTCTCGCTCTCCAGGACCTGCCGCTTGCGTTCGGTGGCCATGATCAGGTCGAAATCAAGTCCCTGCCCATCGGCGTACCCTCCGGTTTCGTGGACCTTGCCCAGTTGATTGCTGGTGTAAAAGTATCTCCCGATGAACTCTGTGCTCAATACCGGGTATCCGGTGACGCGCCAGTTGCGGATGAGCCAGGGCGAGAGTGACAGCAGCATCCCCGCGGTGACGCACCCCGCCAGTACTCCCGCCTGCCGCAGGCGCGAGGTGACTGAACCCCCAGCCCTCCTGGAGAGGTGGCCGACGATCAGGAGCGCCGACAGCCAGAGACTTCCGTTCGGATAGCGCGCCAGGGTCGCCAATCCGATGGCGGCTCCTGCCAGAAATGCCTGTGGCGGAACGGGACGATCCAACATCCGGGACAACATCCAGATGCCCAGCAGGAAGAGCGGCAGCGCGAGCGACTCCTTCAACACATAGCCGACCCAGAGGGCCTCCCAGGGGTCCACCAAATACAGGAACGCGGCGCCGCCGGCTGCCCGCCGGCCAAAATAGCGCTCGCAGATACGGAAAGCGAGGAGGGCCGCCGTGGCGCGGAACACCGCGTTGCAGCATCCCGAGAGCCAGAGTGGGGGCGGGCCGCCGCACAGCGAGACCCAGAATGCGAGCCACACCGGAAAGAGGGGCGCAACCCGCGTGGCGGTGTAGTGACTTTCGAGCAGCCGGTACCCGTCCCCCGCCGCGAGTGTCTGGGCGATGGGGTAGTAGATCCCCCGGGTGTCACTCGCCTCCAGAAACCTGGCGAAGAAGATCACTCCGATCGCAACCGCCCCGAGGCGCGTCAGCAGGAATGCGCACCACACTGTCCACCCCGGCCGGGCGCGCACGATGCGCAGCAGGGATGACCACGCCGAGATTGTCATCGGTGCGGTGTCGTTTCAGAAAGTCCGGAACAGCCTGAGGAGGCGATATTTCACCGCGTCTTTCAGCCGCCGCGAACGGAGCCACGGGGGAAGATGATAGTACAGCGCATGCAGCACTGGGAAAACCAGCGCAATCCACTGCTCACCCGGGGCGGCCAGGCTCCGTGCCGCGTCCCGCTGCGCAGCGGCTGCCCAGCGATGCTGATTCGCTTCCCACTGCGCGCCGGCGGTCATCTGCGCCGGATGTCGCCGATATCGGATGAGCGGCTCGGGCAGTATGTCTACCGGGTAACGCTCCGCTACCTGCACGAGAAACGCAAAGTCGTACCCCAGGCCTGCCTCGCACGGGAATCCCCCCAGTTCCTGATAGACGTCGCGCCGGAACATCACACTGCTCAGGAAGAATGGGTTGTACCGGGACAGAGCTCGCCTGACCGCCCGGGGCCCCGTGGGCACCGGGTGGCGCCATTCGTCCCGGTCGTCGAACTCAATTGCCGCGGAGCCGATGAGGGCGACTTCCTGATGGAGCGCCAGGTAGCGGCGCTGAGTCGCCAGCCGATCGGGCAGCGCCAGATCATCAGCGTCCAGTATCGCGAGGAGTTCGCCGCGTGCTTCGCGGGCGGCACACAGGAGCGCGGGGACGCGGCCCTGGTGCACAGCGCGATACACCCGGAGCCGGGGATCGGCATGCTGTTCCAGAACCTGCACTGTTTGGTCCGAGGAGCCGTCATCCACGACCACAATCTCGAAGTGGGCATCCGTCTGTGCGAGTAGACTTTCCACCGCCGCGCCGACATAGGCTTCCGCGTTATAGGCGGTCATCAACACCGAGATGAGGTCCGGCTCGGTCTGGGCCCGGCGCGCTTTCCCTGCACGTGGGAGTGCGTCCCGCGGACCGTGTCGTTCTGCAATGCCTGCTTCCGCCATGGCTCCCGGCTTCTGCCCGTGTCCGCTCACGCTGTTCACCTGCTGCTGTTGGGCGGCGGTGGGATGTCGTCCTCCCGGATTCCGACCGGAACTGAGGCGGGTTCGGATAGTTTCCGGATGACCGCGTCCGTCGCCACGCGGTGCCCCTCGACGTCGAGGTGGCCGTCCGTCGGCAGGAGGATGTCCGGGTTTTCCCGGGAGCGCTCACGCAGCGGGCTCGTGAGATCCACGACGGCGCATCCGAGGCGGCGGCAACGAGTCGTTACTGCCGTGCAAAAGTCCGTAGGCGCGTCCGTGCGGTTGTGCGGCAGCAGGCGTCTGCGGGCCGCGGGATCACGGAACTCCACCACCGGTGCGAGCGCGCGGACCGGCACCGGCACCACCACCACGAGCAGCCGAATGCCCCGGCTCCGGCACAACTCCCAACCTGCTGTGAGACTCGCCAGAGTGATCGCCATTCCCTCCGGTTCCCGCTCAGGAAGGTCCGCATAGTACGGATGCAGCAAATCCTCGGTGCGCTGCGTCCCGTTCGGATAGCGGAGCCGCACACCGGGATCGGGGCGCACGCGAGGCGGCTGCGTGCGATTGAGGAGCCTCACGAGCGGAGACCGAGTGACGTAGAGAAACCCGGGGGGCATGGCCGGCGGACGCGGATCCCGCTTCCACCGGGCGAAACGGCGCGCGTCCACCAGGTCGTTGCCCTCGAACAGTTGCCAGACAACCCACCGCGGGGCGTACGGCAGCCCGAATCGCTCCAGCACGATCAGTTCCTGCTGGGGCCCGTAACCGATCCAACCCAGGTTGACGGTAGGTAGCCCCGTGCGCCGACCGACCAGGCGCACGAACGTCTGTTCCTCGGGGATGTCCACCGCGTGGGTGTAAGAATCTCCCAGGAAAACAATCCCGCGCAGCCGGACGCCGGGGGGATTCCGAAACCCCTGTCCGTCAGTGCGGTTGATGCTCTGCAGGACTCGAGGGACGCCGCGCCCTTCGACGACGCGTCTCGTGTTCACCACCTCCCTGGAGGGCCGGCCGCGAAAGCCGAGCACCGGATCGGTGCGATGCACGGCCTCGAAGAGTTGCAGGCTGTCGAACCAGTACTCCCGTCCCAGGAGCAGGGCAATGCCGGCGTCAGCGGTGAGCAGGGTACCCAAAAACAGCGCCACCGCCAACCCGAGCCGGGCGATCTGGCGGCGCCGCATTGCCGTGCGCGCTTGGAGGAATGCGACTGCTACCAGGAATGACAGGACAGCCGGCACCCCCACATACACGTCTACCAGCCGGTAATGCCCGCCGAGGTACGCCCCGCGCGGCCGCCAGAGCGGCGGCAGCCAGCAGTAGGCCGCCGCGGCCCCCGCGCCCACACAGAGCGCCAGTGCGAGTCGGGCGGTATCGGGTCTCAAGCGCGGTTCAGCGACGGCCCCGGACCCATTCAAGGACCACGTCGCCGACCGCCTTCAGGGAGTTCGGGCTGCACTTGTCCGGCGTGTCTTGCAGCGTGTGCCACCAGTTGTGCCCCGGACCGTAGTCGAAATCAATCAGGTCAATCACCTGAAGTCCCTTGCCATGCAGCGGAATGTGATCGTCTTCGATCGCCGGACCGGTCCGCGCGGGGAACTGGCTGCCGTAGCCCAGGCGAGCGGCGATGGCGTAGACTTCCTTCATCACCGTCGGCGCCGCCGCCCGGGAATTCGCCTCCTGGGGAATGCGCAGATTCTTGTCGCCGATCATGTCCAGGAGGACGCCCCGACGCGGCACGTCGGCCGGGAGGTGGTCCGCAAAGTAGCGTGCCCCGAGGAACATCCGGTCCAAACCGGGCCCGTAGTCTTCGCCGTCGAAGAAGACGATCATCACGGGCGCCGTCGGGGGGGATGACTTGAGGAGGCGAGCCACTTCCAGCAGTACCGCTACGCCTGACGCCCCGTCGTTGGCCCCCGGGATCGGAGTGCGCCGGCGCGCCGGGTCCCGTTCGTAGTCCGCCGTGGGCCGAGTATCCCAGTGGGCGCAGAGGAGAACGCCGGGGAGGGATCGTTGCCCGGTCCACCGGGCAACGATGTTGCTCATCTGGAGCGAATCGCCGCCGAGCGGATAGGTAAAGTCCTGGCGTTCGACTCGCTGCGCCAGCGGTCGCAGAGTTTCCACGAGATAGTCGCGGCAATCGCGGTGACCGGCGGTGTTGGGCACGCGTGGGCCGAATTGCACCTGTCGTTCCAGGTGCCGAAATGCAAGCCGCCCATCAAATGGCCGCCGCGCCTCGGTTTGAGGCCCTCCCATCGCAGCGGAGGCAACACCGACCGCTACTGCAAGAAGCAATGCGCGGCGCATGACCGGTAGCGAGTGGTGAATGGCGAACGGCGAATGCGGAACGGCGAATGGCGAGAGAAGCACATTTTTGCGCCGCCTGTCGTCTGCGTCGCGCGGCGTCACCTGGGGCGCAGCGCCGCGGGCGCCGCGGTCCCGGCCGCCCCGTCCCCGAGAGTGTCTCAGGGGGGCGGGCGCACCGGCACGAGGCGTCTCAGGCCGCACCGGAACCGGTGTGGTTGCGGAACTCGGTGAGGTAGGCACGGATGAATTCGTCCAGTTCCCCGTCCATGACGGCGATGATGTTCCCGGTTTCGTGGCCGGTGCGCAGATCTTTCACCAGTGTGTACGGGTGGAAGACATAGTTGCGATCCTGGTTGCCCCATTCGATGGAGCGCTGGTCGCCGCGCAGTGCGGTGAGGCGGGCTTCCTGTTCCTTCCGCGCAATCTCTGCGAGATGGGCGCGCAGGCGCTTCATCGCGAAATCCCGGTTCTTGAGCTGCGAACGCTCGTTCTGGCACGACACGACGATGCCGGTGGGGAGGTGCGTGATGCGGACGGCCGTCTCATTTTTCTGGACGTTTTGTCCACCGGCGCCGCTGGAAAGGTAGGTGTCGATCCGCAGATCTTTCGGATTGATCTCGACCGTTTCGGTGTCTTCGATCTCGGGAATTACGTCCACGCTGGCAAACGAAGTCTGCCGCCGCTTGTTTGCATCGAAGGGTGAGATGCGCACCAGCCGGTGGACGCCATGTTCGCTCTTCAGATTCCCGTACGCGTAGGGACCACGGAAATGGATGGTGACACTCTTGAAGCCCGCAACTTCGCCCGGGAGTTCGTCCACCACCTCAGCGGGGAGTCCCCGTCGTTCGGCCCAGCGGAGGTACAGCCGGCGGAGCATCGCCACCCAGTCGCAGGCATCCGTCCCCCCGGCGCCAGCGTTGATTTCCATGAAGGCAAATGCGTTGTCGTGTGGCCCCGACAGGATGTCACGAAACTCCAGTTCGTCAATTTCCGCGGCGATCCGGGGCAATTGCTCGCTCACTTCTGCGGCGTACGTTTCCGGATCATCCTCCTCAGCGGCGAGTTCCAGCATCACCGCCGCATCTTCGATGCTTTGATGCAGATTTCGCCACGGAGCCACAGCCTGCTCAAGCCGCGTGATTTCCTGCATCGCTTTCTGGGCGGTGTCCGCATCGTCCCAGAAGTCGGGGTTCAGGCTGTCCGCGCGCAACTGTGCGGTGCGTGTATCTTTTGCGGCGACGTCAAAGACGCCTCCCCAGCCCGGCTATCTTCTCCGCCAGGGCTGTAACTTCTTGTTGGAGTTCATTCAGCATTGTGTTGTTGTCTCAACTGTTCCGTGTGTCATCGTGAATCGTCTCGTCCCCAGGAAAGGAAAGAGAAAAGAGGTCGGCTCCCTCTCCTCTTTTTCCTTGCTGACGGAAGCTAGATTCCGCCGGTTTTCAGGT
>SXGS01116672.1_pt1 | contig 11597 bp, 12 predicted proteins | sample 3174681 | NCBI WGS metagenome assembly SXGS01 (sample SAMN11356861, study PRJNA531348) | freshwater metagenome | isolation source: freshwater sample F1-80 | place: China: Fuxian Lake, Yuxi | collected 2017-12-25 | reverse complement strand
GGACCAGTACGACGTCAAGCTCCAGATCGCCGGCATCAACACCGGCTACGACGAGATAGTCCTCAACGGCGACCCCGCTGAGGGCCGCGACTTCACGTGCTACTACCTGCGACGAGGCGAGCTGATCGCAGCTGACTGCGTCAACCGTCCTCGGGACTTCATGTTCAGCAAGCAGGTCATCACCCGCGGGGGCCAGGTCGGCCGCGACGAGCTCGCTCTCCAGGCAGTCGGCTGACCGGTGCGCCCCCTAGGTCGGCTTGCGAGGATAATGTGACAGCGATGTACAGCCCGAACCACCAAGCCGACGACGCGTCGTCCGGGCTACGAGCCTCGGCCATGTCGGATCCCAACCCGACGGTCCGCGACAGATTGGCACAGCGATGAGCGAGACGATGTCCTTCCTCGAACCGACCGCCTTCCTCGACAGTGACCATGAGGACGTCCGGGCGTTCACAGCCGACACCGTCGGCGAGGCCACCACCGATCGCGAGAAGGCCACTCGGCTGTTCGCCGCGGTCCGCGACTGGGTCTGGTACGACCCGTACACCGTCTCCGAAGACCCCGCCCACTACAGGGCGAGCCATGTGTTGGGCGCGGGCCGCGCCTATTGCGTGCCGAAGGCCGTGCTGTTGACGGCCGTTTGTCGCGCCGCGGGGATCCCGGCGCGTCTGGGCTTCGCCGACGTGCGCAACCACCTGCAGACCGAAACGCTCAGGGCGCGTATGGGTGGTACGGATCTCTTCGTCTACCACGGCTACAGCGCCATCCTCATCAACGGCCGGTGGCTCAAAGCGACGCCCGCCTTTAACAGCGAACTGTGTGCTCGGTTCGGCGTACCTCCCGTGGAGTTCGACGGTGAGCACCACGCGCTCATGCACGCCTTCACCGCCGACGGAACGCAACACATGGAGTACGTGCAAGATCGCGGTGTCTTCGACGACCTTCCTCTGACAGCGATCCTCGACGAGCTCCGCGTCACGTACGGACCGATGATCGCTGCGTCCGCGGACGTCGCAGACGATGCCTTCACGACCCGGTCCGAGGTCCCACCGGAGCTTGGTTAGCAGGACCACGTTCCTGCCGGCCCCGCGAACTGCAGCATCGACGACAAGGAACTACATGCCCCCCGCACCCCTGATCGAGGACTACCCCCATCGGATGGGGGGACACTGCGGTTCCGGTGCATTGCGCGATCTCATGCATTGGCACGGACTGGGTTGGGACGGCCCACCCGACGAGGGGCTTGTCTTTGCTCTCGGGGGAGCTTTGAGCCTGTCCTACATGCGGTCGGACGACCTCGTCCCCCCGCTGTACCTCGTAGGGCGAGGCGCCGACTTCGAGATCGATCTACCTGCTCGTCTCGGCGGCCGAGTGGAAGTCCTCGCCACCGACGATCCCGCGGAGGGGTGGGCGTGGGTGCGGGACGAGGTGGACGCGGGCCGTCCCAGCCTTGTATGGGCCGACATCGCCGAGCTGCCATACCTGCGGGTCCAGCTGCGCATGAGCCGCCACGACATCGTGGTCGTCGGTTACGACAACGACAGTCAGATCGCATTCGTCGTCGACAATGACCGCGCCGAGGTACAGAAGGTGGCGTTGCAGGCGTTGGCCCGAGCACGCTCCTCAACAGCGTTCCCCCAGCCGACCCGCCACTGCACCTACCGAATCGACTGGCCGTCCTCGCTGCCGCCAGTCCAAGAGGTCGCGGCCGACGCCTTCCGCCAATCTGCAGCCACCATGCGCGGTGCGTCGCACCGCAGCATCGCAGGTGCCGACGCGACGACGGCCAGCGCCGCCGAGGGTCTCGCCGGAGTCGCTCACTTCGCCGCCGACGTCGCGACCTGGGCGTACCTCACCGAGGACGAACTCGAGATCTTCCTCTTCAGCCTCGGCGCCTTCATCGAGAAGGCAGGAACCGGCGGCGGTCTCTTCCGGCGACTGCTGGCCGACGGCTGCACCGAGATCGCGCGGCTGACCGGCGACTCCGCGACCGCGGAGCTGGCGAGCAGCGCCGATCGATGTGCGCAGGCCTGGACCGACGCGGCACGCGCCGCCGTCCAGCGTGACGCGCCGCTGCGGTCGCGGCTGACGAACGTGACCACGATTGTTGCTGGATTGCCGGACCTGGAACTGCGCATGGTCGGGGCCCTCGAACGTGCTGCCGGCTCGTTGGTGACGGCGCGTTGACCATCCGCACCACCACGAGCACCCGGACAGACGAGACAGGAGACCGGCATGCATGACGACCACGGACTAGGCGGCGTCGCCCACGCGGGCGACGAGAGCGGAGAACGTGAAGTCACCCACGATGACGTGATCTCCCGTTGGACGACGCACCTCGCCGGTCAGGAGACCGCGAAGGTCGGCCAGGCCCTACCCCCGCACTCCCCGGAGTGCGCCGGATGCGGGCCACTCAATCCCGCCGGCCTGCAGCTGCAGGCGGTTCGTACCGCAACGGGCGTGGAGGCGGTCCACGTCTTCTCGAAGACGCAGGTGGGTGCACCCGGCATCGCACATGGGGGTCTGGTCGCTCTCGCCTTCGACGACCTCTGCGGGTTCGCCCTCTACACAGTCGGGGCTCTCGCCGTCACCCGCAGCCTCACCATCGACTACCGAGCCCCCTTCCGGCTTCACCGCCCTTACACCTTCCGGGCCCGAGTAGCCGAACACGAAGGGCGTCGACTTTCAATCCGGGCTGACGCGTTGGACGCCGACGGTCATGAAGCCGGGTCGGCCGCAGCCACCTTCGTGACGGTCGATCTCGAGCACTTCAACCGGTCGATTCTGTAGCCGACCTCGGACCTAGACGCGAGGTGAGTCCTCCGAGACCCCAATCTCGTCGCCGGCAGCGCCTAGTCCGTCAAAGATGAGTCCGCAGATCGCGGAAGAAAGCCGCGCTGCGTCTGCGGCCTGATCAAGAGATGGTCCCTCAACTGCCCTGCTGAGGCCGGCCACGGTGATCGCGCCGAACACGCTCAGAGCCACCACGCTCGGATCAGCTACCCGGCGAAGCGACCCGTCGGACACGCCATCGGTCAGTAGTTGCTCAATCGGTTCGTAGAAAGCAGCGCGCAGGGCCACCGCCAGCTCGGGGAGCCGGGTCGCCCGTCCGAGATCGCCGACAAGGGCCCGGCACAGAGACGGGTACTCAAGCATCACTCCCAACTGCGCAGCGACAGCCGCCTCGAGCCGAGTACGGGCGTTCTCGTCACTCGACACCGCCACGCCGACTGCGCCGGCGATCATGTCCAACAGGTCGCTGAGGAGGAACTCCAGCACCGCGTTCTTGCCGTCGAGGTGGTAGTAGATCGTGGCCTTCGGAATGCCCGTTGCTTCGGCGATGTCTTCGATCTTGGTCCCATCCAAGCCACGCTCCGCGATCAGATCGGCCGCGCCATACAACTGACTGGCCAGCTTCGCAGGCAGCTTTCGCATTCCTCTTACCTCGCTTCTCAAGTCACCAGAGGCGGTGTGTCAGCGCTCGACACCCTCGACGCAGAGACCATCGTATGTTGTACTGCAAGTACAAACTGTGAATTTAAGCCGCTGTTCTCCAGCTTTGGAGGAGAGAGCCGGGGACTGCCCCCGAGTTGAAGCCGCACCCGTGACCGGAGGACCAAGAGAAGTAATGAGCACCCGCCAGCTGACTTACAGTCCGTTCGACGCCGAGGTGATCGCGGACCCTTACCCCGTCTACCGACAGCTGCGCGAAGGCGCCCCTGTCTTTTGGTCATCAAGGGCTGGCACTTGGGTGCTCAGTAGGCACGTCGATGTGTCCGCCGCACTGGGGGACCCCGCGACGTACTCCTCCGCCTCGGGGATCTTCCCGACCCCACCGGGCGTGGACATGACCGAGCTGTTCCTGCCCATGCTCATCATGAGCGACCCACCCCGGCACACCCAGCTTCGCCAACTCGTCAGCAAGGCCTTCACCCCTCGTCGCATCGCCGGACTCGGGGCACAAATCCAGACCCTCGTCGACGACCTCCTTGACGAGACCCCCGAAACCGATGCCTGGGACTTCGTCTCCGGGTTCGCCGGCCCACTCCCGGCCATCGTCATCGCTGACATGCTCGGCGTGCCACGCGAAGACCGAGACCGCTTCAGGGCCTGGTCCACCACTCTCATTCAGTCCAACCCCGCTCGAGGCGAGTTCGGGGCTGGGCTCGACGCCGCCGCAGCCCTCTACAACTACTTCGCCGCCTTTCTTGCGGAACGACGGGCGCACCCCCAAGACGACCTCATGACCGCGCTGGTCCAAGCCGAGGTGGAGGGCGAACACCTCAGCGAGGATGAACTCCTCGGGTTTTGTCTCCTGTTGCTCATTGCCGGGCACGAAACAACCACCAACCTGCTCGCCAACAGCGCCGTCATCCTCGCCCACCACCCCGAAAGCCGCCGGGAGCTGGCCGATAATCGCAACCTCGTTCCCGCTGCTGTCGAGGAGCTGCTCCGCTACGACTCACCGGTCCAGGGCCTCTCTCGCACCCTCACCCGACAGGTCGATCTGCACGGGAAGACCATGGCCACAGGCGACACCGTGCTGCTGCTCTTCGGGTCGGCCAACCGCGACGACCAGGCGTTCCCCGACGCCGACCGCTTCGACATCCACCGCACCCCCGAACGACAGGTCGCCCTCGGACGCGGCATCCACTTCTGCCTCGGCGCGTCACTGGCCCGCCTCGAAGCACGCATCGCCTTGCAAGCACTTCTCACCCGCCACCGTGACTTCGATGTCGACCTCGACGCAGCGATCCGACTCCACTCCGGCCCGATCCGGGGATTCGCCTCACTGCCCATTCAGTAAGAGGGCCGACATCGGCGACTAGATGAGGAGACCACGTGAAGGTACGGCCTAAGCCAACCCGCGCCAGCGTCCTCCACGCTGTGATGGAGGAGATCCTCACTCGTAACGACGGGCGAATGCCCACCGCCATCGAAGGCATCAACATACATTTCAGCACCATCGACGACCTCGCAAACGCGGTGCTACTTCGCTGGCATACCCGCCTGGTCGCATCCCTCGAACGCGGCCTCGTGGACGACCCCGAGGACCGGGAGGAAGCAGTCATCGAAGCCTGGCGCCACGCCGCACAGATCTACTCAGGCGTGCGCAAAGTCATCGACGAGCTCGCAAACAACCCACCGACAGACGTCGTTCACCACGCCGTCGTGGCCACCGCCCGCAATGACTGGGCCATCATGGCCATCACAGCGGGACTCGCCAGCGGCGCCGACGGTGCAGGAGTTCGGGTCGGCCACCGACTCGAACTTGAAGCGCGACGACGGGACCTCGCTCAAGAGGGCACGGTGAGCCGCCTGGGGGTGCGCCCCCTGTTTGGCAAACTCAGGGCCAAACGTGCCGGGTGAGCAACCCCAGGCATGTACCGACTTACCTCAACCGTGGGCTAATGTCCGGCCCTGACGGGGTAGTTGCGCCGCGCAACCCTGAGACACCTGCAGATCAACCTTGGTCGGGCCGAACGCCGCCGGGTGCCTCGGCTTATGGGAATTGATCAAGCGCCTTTGGGCCGAGCTCGACAGCAGCCCTCACAGCCGCAATCCCTACCCCTGCTTAAGACCATGCCCCCTCGTCAGAGCGATGGGCACAACGCACTTGACGACGAGTGACGAACCTCAGAGCCCAGGCCCCGTAACGCTTGTGAGCCTCTAGGAACTCTGCGGCACGCATGCTACGAAGGTCCGTAGATCGATCAGCTCGGCCCGTCCCCCCTGGGACGGGCCGAGCGTCATTTCCAGGCTAAGTGACGACCAGTGACGAGCAATCGGCGGGCGCTCGAGGGGCGGTGAGTGCGGGTGCATGGCGGGGTGAAGTTCTACCGCGGCTCAGCTGCTGCGGCACGCACCTATGTCGAGGCGGACCGGTCGCGCGTCGATGACTACTACCTGGCCGAAGGCACCGGCGTTGCCACGCTCTACGTCGCCGGCCCGGAGGGTCTCGGAACGAGGGGGGAACGCGCCAAGGGCCACGCGGGGGGACGCCTCGAGGGGAGGGGGGAACGCAGTGACGGGAGGGGGGAACGCAGCCTGGAACGGGGCCCTGTGGTGGTCCGGGATCGGGGGACGCTCGACGGGGACGCCTACGAGCGATGGGTCGCCGGGTACGACCTCGACGGTGCCGCGAAGGGCCGGTTGCGGAACGATGAGCACGGGCTGCGGTTCGTGGAGTTCACGGTCAACGGTCCGAAGACCTGGTCCCTGGCTGCGTCGCTGCACCCGGAGGTCGCGGCGGCTTATGACGCGGCGCAGGACCGTGCTGCGGGTGAGGTGATCGGGTGGCTGGCCGAGCACGCCACCACCCGGGTCGGACCGCGGGGCCGCCAGGTCCAAGTACCAGTCGATGAGCTCGAGGCCGCAGTGGTGCGGCACTACACCTCGCGGGCCGGTGACCCGCACAGCCACCTCCACGTCCAGATCAACGCCCGGGTCCGAGCTGGCGGCGTTGAGGCGGGCGGGGTGTGGAGGGGTCTGCATTCGGTCGGAGTCGTGGACTCGATCGAGGCAATCAACGGCATCGGACACACCGCGGTCGTGTGCGACCCCCATCTACGCCAGACGTTAGCTGCGCACGGGTTCACCCTGGACCCGGAATCCGGGGAGGTCCGCGAACTCGCCGACTACGCCGGCGCATTCAGCGCCCGGGCGTCACAGATCAGCAGGAACGTCGACCGCTACGAATCCGCCTGGCGTCGTGAGCACCCCGGCACCGAACCCGGCCCGAAACTCCGGCGGTCGTGGGACCGGCGGGCGTGGGCCGATGCCCGCCCCGACAAGGTCATCCCCGAGTCCGGGACCGATCTCGCACGACGGTGGGTCGAGGAGCTCCATGACCTCGGCTACCGGAACCCGATCGGACAAGCACCGCTCGCGCCGACACCGGTCGGGGCTATCAACCGCAACGCCGTCACCCATCTCGCCCTGTCTCGGCTAGGTGCCCGACGGTCGGCGTGGAACGCCGCCGACATCCGCGGCGAGGTCGAGAAGATCATCGCCACCCTCGCCGCAGCCGGGTCCGACGGTGTCGTGGTCGACCCGGTGGTGCGGCGCGAGCTCGCCGAGGACCTCACCGCCCGCGCTGTCGAAGCCTGCACGCCGCTGCTGGACCGGCCCGACGTCCCCGGGCACGTCCGCGCCCTGACCTCATCGAACGTCCTTGCGGTCGAGGCGGACTTGGTGGACCGGCTCGCCGCCCGTGCCACCACCCCCGGCACGCCCGACTCGGTTGGTCCATCCGTGGCCCGGGGGCGCCTCGACGAGGCGCAGCAACGCACCGTTGCGATCCTGGCCGGCACCGCCCAACTGGCTGTCGTCGAGGGAGCTGCGGGTGCCGGGAAGACCACCACCCTTGCCGCGGCACGGGTCGTCCTCGAGATGCGCCACGAGCAGCTCGTCGTGGTCGCGCCCACCTTGAAGGCCGCCCAGGTCGCCGGACACGAGCTCGGCACGCCAGCGTTCTCAGCCGCCTGGCTCATCCACCAACACGGCTACCGGTGGGACGAGGACGGCCACTGGACCCGCCACCACGTCGACCGGCAGACCCTGGATGTCGGTGCGCGGCTGATCCGGGGGGACCTGCTCCTCATCGACGAGGCCGGGATGCTCGACCAAGACACCGCCCTCGCCTTGCTCACCATCGCTGACGAGACCGGCGCCCGGATCGCGTTCCTCGGCGACCGCCACCAGCTCCCCGCCGTCGGCCGCGGCGGCGTCCTCGATCACGCTGCCCGGTGGGCCCACCCCACCGACCAGGTCACCCTCGACGCCGTCCACCGCTTCACCGACCCCGCCTACGCAGACCTCACCCTGAAGATGCGCACCGGCACCGACGCCGGCACCGTGTTCAACCAGCTCTACGAACGCGGCGACATCGTCATCCACCCCACCGACGTCGAACGACACGCAGCCGTCGCCGACCTCGCCGCCGACTCGCCAGGCGACCTGGTCATCGCCGACACCCGCGAACAAGTGGCCGCGCTGAATGCCACCATCTGCGACCAACGACCTCCGAGCACATGTGACGACCAGCAACGGTCGGCTTTCGACACCAACACCGGCGACCAGCTGACTGTCGGTGACCGGGTCGCGACCCGCCGCAACGACCGCGACCTCGACGTCGCCAACCGGGACCAGTGGGAGATCACAGCGATCGACGAGCACACCGGGGACCTCAGCATCGCTGGCCGCCGTGGCACCCGGACCCTGCCCGGCGACTACGCCGCCCGCCACGTCGAGCTCGCCTACGCCACCACCGTCCATGGCGCCCAGGGCGAGACCGTCGGCGCCGCGCACTTCCTACTCGGTGAGACCACCGGCGCCGCATCGGCTTACGTCGCGATGACCCGCGGCCGCCAGTCCAACACCGCGCACCTCGTCGCCGGAACCACCGACGACGCGAGGGCACAGTGGATCAGCACCTTCACCCGCGACCGCGCCGACCTCGGCCCCGCCCAAGCCCGCGAAACCGCAACCGAAGCCATCGACACCTACGGGCCTCTCACGCCCCCACCCGAGCAGTCGCTGGAACAGCCTCGCGGGCAGCGCCGTCCACCAGCCTCTGTGCCCGCCTTGTCGCCGGGCCAGCGTCCCGGCGTCCGGCGCTGACGCCCCAGGGCCCCACTCAGACAGCCAGGAGTCCACGTCCCCGCACCCGTCAGGACGACGCCAATCACCCGCGGTCTTTACGTCAAAGGCGAATTCATCGCCGCACATTGATCGCCAGCGACCCTGTTTTCGCCTTATGAGAAGTAAGAGAACTTCTCTCGCATCGACCTCGGAGACACCCCGATGACCGAACACCCACCCACACCCCGCCGCGGCGACGACACCAACACCACCCCAGACGTCGACCGCGTCGACCCCGTCGGCCTCATCGACTGCGCTCGCCACGCCGAAGACGCCCTCCGACAACTCGCCCGGCTGACCTACCCAGGGCCCCGGGCGCCCGGCCTGACACCGGCTGAGGTCGACACCGTTTTGAGTCATCTCGCCGAGGCGATCGCCGCAGTACCCAAGTCGCCTCACAGCTCGGCGCCATCCTCGACCAGTCGCGTCACACGCACCTACTCGGCATGGACCACATGACCGCCACCACCGACCCGGACCTCGCTGTCGACGCCGCCCGGTGTCACCTCGACGAGCTCCGCAGCCCCGCCGTCCAGACCTACCGCCACCTCAACGCCGCCCGCAACGAAGCCGCCCACATCTGCGCCCACCCGTTACACCCCGCCGACCGCGTCGTCCACGACATCGCCGACGAAACCTACCCGCCGTCAGGCATCGGAGGGGCATGGCGCCGCGAAGAACGCGAAGCACCCCGCCCCTCGGGATCACACCGCTCCGGGCCTGCCCGCTGAACCGACACAAGCACCCCAACCCGAGCACCTACCGAACCATCAAGGACACGACATGCAGCCCATCCACATCCCCAGGGAATGGCACGACGACGACCTGCTGACCTTTAACCAGTTCTGCGACCTCGTTCAGATCCCGTCGCGCACCGTCCGCGACTGGCGCCGCCGCGGCATCGGCCCCACCTGGGCCCGCTTCGAGGGATGCGGTCGCCTCTACATCACCGCTGCCGAAGTCCGGCGATTCGTCAGCGCCGCAGCCCCGGGCAGGTCAGCATGATTGATGACAGCACCCACGTCAGCGCCGCCGACACAACGCGACGCGACCTCCTCACCCCGGCGCAGCTCGCCGACCGGTGGCACGTCAGCACCGGCCACTTGGCCAACCTCCGCCACCAAGGCGAAGGCATCGGCTACGTCAAGATCGGCAGCCGCGTCGCTTATCGCTACAGCGACGTCATCGCCTACGAGAACCAGCACTACGTCTCACCGGTTGGATCGGCCTCATGGCCCGCCACCACAGCCTGAGCTCAGGGGACATCAAGATCGCCTGTCGCGCGGCCTCCAAAACTCCCCGTTTACTCCCCTAATACGGCATGGCTAAGGCTGATCTGGCGTGAACCGGCGCAGACAGAAGAGTGCTCAATCCGGCTCTGTTGAGCGGGATTGAGGATTTCGGATGACCTGCCATGAAACCCATCGGCCTACTCAGCGGGTTCGGGGTTCGAGTCCCTGATGCCGTACCGACACAGCCTCCGACCTGGATCCAGGTCGGAGGCTGTCGCCGTTCTCGAGGTAATTCCGGGTCAGCGTGAGGTCGTCGTCACCGCGTGCGTGCCCGTCCCGGTGCCGTCGTCGAGCTCGGCGGCGACGGCGACGGCGAGCCCGCCGACCATGAACGCGACGATCACGGCCGCCAGCGTGGTCGTGCTCAGCGCGGGGATGAGGCGGCGGGCGCCGGTGGCCTCGACCGCGCCGCCGTGGTGGTGGGCGTGGGTCAGGGCGTGGCCCTTGCCGCGCTGCAGGAGGTAGCGGTTGACCGGGTACGCCGCGGCGAACGCCGCGCTCAGCGCGACCATCATCGAGACCCAGAACACCCAGTTGACGAGTCCCGCGTCCATGGCGCCGGGGACGGCGGCCATCACCAGGTTGTCGACGACCTCCATGGTGGCGATCGACAGGGTGTCGGCGGCGAACACCACGGACAGGGCCGCGCCGACGCCGAGGCCGGTCTTGACCAGCGGCAGCGTCGACAGGGCGTAGCCGAACACGAACGCCAGGGCGACGGCGAGCGCGACGGTCCAGCCGGCGCTCAGGCCGATCGCCGTGCCGATCATCAGGCCGAGGATCTCGCCGACGGCGCAGCCGGTGAGGCAGTGCAGCGTCGCCGACAGGGCCATGGCGTTGACGCCGCCGGTCTGGTCGTGGTCGTGGTGGGTGTGGGTCGGGCTCATCGGACCGGTCTCGTCTCTGCGGTGGTCGGGTGTTGGTACCCCAGGGGGGTACCCCTACGTCCGGCCAACACACCCCCCGGGGGTACTTGTTCCCGACCCGGCGGACTACTTGCGCCCGGGCCCGCCCCAGGGAGCGCCGATGCCGTACGCCTGGTCCATCTCGACCTGGCTCTTGTGGTAGGTGACGAGCCGCTCGGCCTTCATCTGGCCGCCGCCGGTGTGGGTGAGCATCGCGACCGCGCAGATCGGCAGCGGCTGGCTCTCGTCGAGCCGGACCTCGATCGTGGGACCGCCCTGCTGCGTCACCCGCACGACGCCGTCGGCCTGGGCCCAGTTGGCCACGCCCTCGTAGATCATCGCGTAGACCAGGATCCGCTGGAACTGCGTCACGTGGCGCTCGTTGATCCGCATCGTCTCGCCGCCCGCGGCCGCCCCGCTGCGGTCGTCGCGGTCGAGCTGGATCCACGGCTCGGTGTCGTAGGTGCCGAGCTTGCCGCCGAGCGCCTGGATCCCGCTGACCGCGCCGGACGAGAGCACGTAGAGGCACGCGAGGTCGAGGTCGATGCCCCGCGACTTCGGCTGCAGGAACCCGCGCTTCTGGCCCTCGGGTGCGGCCTGGTTCCAGTCGAGGTTGCCCACGAACGCGCCGCCACCGCCCTTGGTCAGGTTGACCGACTCGCCGCGCTTGGTGAGCGTGATCTTGCTCAGCGACGGAGCGGTGCTCGCCGGGGCCGGGGCTGGCGGGGGCGGGGGTGGCGGCGGTGGGGTCGTGGCG
>SXGS01295730.1_pt1 | contig 11599 bp, 9 predicted proteins | sample 3174681 | NCBI WGS metagenome assembly SXGS01 (sample SAMN11356861, study PRJNA531348) | freshwater metagenome | isolation source: freshwater sample F1-80 | place: China: Fuxian Lake, Yuxi | collected 2017-12-25 | reverse complement strand
TTGACGATGCGGCCGAATTTGCGCCCACGCATGCCCGGCAGGAAGGCACGGATCAGAAGGATCGGCGCCAGCATGTTCGATTCGAGGGCGGCAATCCACGCATCGTGGTGCCAGTCTTCCAGCTTGCCGGGCGGCGGGCCGGCATTGTTGTTGACCAGGATATCCGCTTCAGGGCAGGCATCAAACAGGGTCTGGCGGCCAGCCTCGGTGGTGATGTCTGCGGCCACGCCCAGCACCGCCGGTGCGCTGCCCTGGGCGTCGGAGCCGAGTTCCGCCGTGATGGTGGCGATGGCGGCAGCCAGGCGTGCCGGGTCGCGGCCATTGATGAACACGATGCAGCCCTCGCGCGCCAGTGCGGTGGCGCAGGCGAGGCCCAATCCTTGTGACGATGCGCAAATGACAGCCTTGCGGCCCTTGATGCCCAGATCCATATTGTTTCTCCAGCTTTCCGCGAGCGATTAATTCTTGATGGTATCGATGCCGGCCGCCTTGATCGCGGCCGCCCATTGCGGGCGCTCGGCCGCCATCAGGCGGTTGAAGTCCGCCGCCGGCATGACGACGGGATCGAAGCTCATCTCCTTCATGCGTTTGAGGAAGGTCGCGTCCCGGGTAAGGGCCAGTACTTCGCCTTCCAGCGTCTCCTGAATCTCGCGCGGCGTCGACGATGGCATGAAAACACCGTACCAGTTAACGATATCGAGGTTGGCCAGACCGGCTTCGGCCAGCGTCGGCACGTTGGGAAAGGCCTCCAGGCGCGTCGATTCCAGGGTGGCGAGGGCGCGCAGGCGCCCGCTTTGCACATGTTGCCGGACCGATTCGGCTGACTGCACCAGCATCTGCACCTCGCCTCCCAGGAGGCCAACCACTGCCGGTCCGCTGCCTTTGTAGGGCACGTGGGTCATCTGCATGCCCGCCTTGGCGCAGACGATCTCGGCGACCAGGTGCAGGGTGTTGCCCAGCCCGGGCGAACCGAAGAACAGCTTTTTTGGTTCCGCCTTGGCCAGGGCAATCAGTTCCTTCAGTGTATTGGCCTTGACGTTGCTGTTGATCACCAGCAGCGCCGGGTTGCGCCCGACCAGGCCGGCGGTGACGAGATCACGGCGTGCATCGTAGACCGGCCGGGGTTCGAAATTCTCGGCCACCGTGATCGGCGTCGGTGGTGAAAACAGCAGTGTGTGGCCGTCCGGATTGGCGCGCACCACGCCCAGGGTTGCCACCTGGCCGGAGGCACCGGCAATGTTCTCGACCACCACCTGCTGGCCGAGGCGCTGCGACCAGATATGGGCCATAAGCCGCGCCACATGGTCGGGCCCGCCGCCGGGTGGTGAAGGTACGATCAGCTTGACCGGGCGGGTCGGGTATTTGCCTTGCGCAAACGCGCGTGGCGTGAGCGCCATGCCGCCTGCGCCAAGGATGAAGCGGCGACGCGTTTTGGTCATGATGTTAGACATGATGATGGCCTCCGTGTTCGTGGTCATGCGAGTGCCCATCGTAATCGGGATGGCTGTGGCCGTGGTGGGTATGGCGCTTCGATTTCGGTGCGATGCCGTGTTCGCGCGCATCGACCAGGCGGTACTTGTGTTCGGCCGCGCCGGCTGCGGTCTGCACACCGGGTTGCGTGCCGGCCTGATGGTCCTGCGCATAGTGCAGGCGCAACAGGTCCATGCCGTAATCATTGCCGTTAGGCGTGCGCACGATGGTGTGAATATGAAACTTGGCCGGCAGCTCGTTGGTGAGGAACACGCCGGAGTGGTGATCAAACTCGATCATCACCACCGGGCTCTGGATGCGGTAGTAGAAGGTGTCGTCTTCGCCCGTACCACCGATCCAGCAGAAGTGCGTATTGTCGAGATGGCGCTCCACTTCCTCGATGCGCGCGGTGCGCGGGCCTTCGGGCAGCGGCACGAGGTAGGCGTTGACCAGGTCAAGCAATTGCCGGCGCTGCGCTTTCGAGAAACCGGCCACCGGCGCGCCTTCATAAGGGACCACACGGTTGTCCTGGAATGCACCACCCAGATGCAACTGGTCGGCCCGGTGGCGCCGCGTGGGCGGCATATTGCCGCCGGTGGTGGCGTGGTAGATGATCGCCTGTTCCTGCTGCGTGTTCGAGAGCGCGCGGATCAGCGCCAGGCCGCCGTTTTCCTCGTCCTGGAACAGCCGCCTGCCTCGCAGTGAGGCACATTCGGGGCCTTCGTCCGCATAATTCGGCTCGGCGCCCATGAATGCCGGTGACAGCACCATCTGCCCGCCGATCACCAGGCAGTTAAGCGCAAGGTGGTGGCCGGAGAGTTGCCAGCCCCACGGCTTGGTGGCCGCATTGGCTTTGTCCACGGGTGCGCCGAACAAGGTGAAGTTGTAGCTCCACTCGCCCAGCACTTTGGTGTTCATCGCCAGTTCGCCGAGAAAGTGGTTGAAACGCATCACGTCGCGCGCTTTCTCGTAACCGGCGCCCGATAGGCTGGCGCGCATCACCTCAAGGATTGCCTCGCGCAGTGGCAGGGGCACCTCCTCGAGTCGCAGGCCGTAGTGCCACACATACATCTCGGTGTTGTTCCAGCACCGCCATTCGCGTGCGTCGAGCGGCAGCATCAGCGCCTCGCGTTCAACCGGCGTGGCAGCGGCAATCAGGCGTGCGGTCGCTTCCACCATCGCCACGGTTGGTGCGCCGTGATCGCCCCGCTCGTACAAGCCGGTCAGTGGCGTGCCGTCGGTGGTGATGCCTTTCATCGGTTCGCCGTAGAGCACCTCCCAGGGCTTGAACAGCAGGTCGCGTGGAATCGGGTTCGCATAGCCTGCTGCGCCGTGCTCATGGGCGTTGCGGCCGTGCATCGCCTTCACGCGCGGGTAGTCGAGCGTGGGAACAAACGACCGGAAATCCGTCGGTTTCTTCATCGCGTGCCTTCAGGGGTTGCCACGATTTGCGAACATCGCCAGCATAGCGGTCTGGCGATCTTTCCGCTACCGCTGCCGTCGGCACGTGGGCAGCCTTACTCGAGTTTCAAGCCGATCTTCTGGATCACCGCCCCCCACTTGGCGCGTTGTGCATCGAGAAACGTGGCGAATTCCTCCGGCGTGCTGCCGACCGAATCGCTCCCTGCATCACGCCGGAAGGCGATCACCTCGGGCATTTTGGCTACTTGCGCCAGTGCCGCGCTCATGCGGCTCACGATCGCCGGCGGCGTGCCGGCCGGCGCCAGCACCCCGATCCATACCAGCGGGTCGAACGCGGGCATGCCGGCTTCGGCAAACGTCGGCACATCCGGCATCAGCGGTTGCCGATTCTTGCCTGAAATGGCGAGCATGCGCAGCCGTCCGGCCTTGACGTTGCCGACCATCGGCAGCATCGCCTCGAGCATGACGGAGGTTTGCCCGGCCAGCAGGTCATTGAATGGTGCCGAGGTGTTGTAGTGGATGAAGCGCAGGTCTGCCCCGGAAAGCGAAGCGAACCAGGCCCCTGCAAGGTGGGGTACGGTGCCGATGCCGAAAGTGGCTGCGGTGGCGTGGGCGGGATTCGTTTTGGCCAGCGCCACATAGGCTGCCACCGTCTGCGCCGGTACCGCGGCGTTGATCGTCAACGCATAGGCTGTCGTGGAGAGCAGGCTCACCGGCACCAGATCACGCTTGACGTCGAACGGCAGCTTGGCATACAGCGAAGGTGCGGTGGCGAGGCTCGGCGTGCCGACCAGAAAGGTATAGCCATCGGGTGCGGCCTTGACCACAGCCTCGATGGCGATACGGGTACCAGCGCCGGGCCGATTCTCCACGATGATGGTCTGGCCGAGCAGCGGCCCCAGGCGCGCGGCGATATTGCGCATGTCGACGTCCGGCCCGGCGCCCGGCGGTACCGGCACCACGAAGCGAATTGGCTTGTTTGGATACTCCTGTGCGGCGGCAGGCATGGCCATGCCGAGCAGGGTCAAGCACAACGCGCCTACAAGCGTGCGCGCAGCGTGAGTGGAAAGTGATCTCATGGTTGTCTCCTCGGTGGGGTGTGCATTTCTTCAGGCTGGAATGGGTTCTGCTGAAGATCGTCGCAGGGCCGCGCTGAGGCGGTCAAGCAGGTGGTGTGCTTCGTCTTCAGATGCGAAGGCGCCGAACACGTAATGATCGGGACGCACCAGTGCACCGGTGCAACCGGCGGCGCTCAACCAGGCGTCCATGACGCCATCGAGTTCATGCACCTGCAATACCTCTCGTGCTGACGTTTCGAAGGCCACTACCATCACACCGGCGTTCCTGGCGGCAACCAACAGCGCCGGCGTCACTGCGGCCATTACCACCAGGCGCCAGCAGGGGCCGGTCACGTCATCCAGCCGTTCTGTCGCGGTGCTGCCGGCGCGGTGTACTGCTGGCTGCGGAAACACCTTGCCGGCCAATGGCGCATCGGTGGCGATCAACCCCGCGGTCAGGCCCGGAATCAGGTCTTGCCGGATCAGGGTTTGCGCTTCACCATTGCCCAGTGCCAGCATGGCGTCATCACGTGCCTGCGCTTTCACCGGGTCGCGCTCGGAAATGATGTTGCCGAACTCCTTGGCCAGGCGCGTGGTCTCGGCTACATGCGGCCGGCGTTCTTCAGTGTAGGTATCGAGCAGTGCTTCGGGCGCCTCTCCGCGCAGCACCGCGTCGAGTTTCCAGGCAAGGTTGCCGGCATCGCGCAAGCCCTGGCACATGCCCTGCCCGAGAAACGGCGGCGTCTGGTGGGCGGCGTCGCCGGCCAGCAACACGCGGTCGCGTCGCCATTGATGCGCGATCAGGGCATGAAAGCGGTAGGAGGCCGAGCGCCAGATCTCTGCCTCGCCGCGGCGTAACCAGCGGGAGAGCAGCTCCCAGAGCCGTTCTTCGGGGATCTCGCCTTCACGCTCTTCCCCCGGGAGTGTCATGAATTCCCAGCGCCGGTGGTTGCCCGGGCAGGTGATGAAGGTGCTAGGCCGCTCCGGCTGGCAGTACTGCACGTTGGTAGGCGGCAGTTGCGCCAGATGCTCGGGACGGACCTTCACGTCCACCACGGCCCAGGCGTGGTCGTAGTCGAAATTCTCCAGGCCGATGCCAAGCGCACGGCGCACCGGGCTCGACGCGCCATCGCAGCCCACCACATAGCGCGCGGCGTGCCGCACATCGCGCCCCGCCTGATCGCGCAAGGTTAGCTGCACGCTATCCGGCGCTTGGGAGAAGGTGGCGAGCTCACGACCGAGTTCAACCGTCACGTTGGGCGTCTGCGCAATCGCTTCGCGCAGTACCGCTTCCACACCCGGCTGATCACAGGTGTAGCCGGGTGCCCATCCCTGCGAATACGGTGGGGGCATGCGCTGCATGCGGCGAATTACGTGGCCGCCAACCCCGTGGTACTCACCGTCTTTGAACGGCGCGACATGCGGTTCCAGCGCTTCGGCCAAGCCCACATGCTGAAAGATGCGCATGGCGTCGTGGTCAAAGCCCACGGCACGCGGCTGCGGGTAGATCTCGGTTGCCTTGTCGATCACCAGTACCTTGAGGCGGCGGCGGCCGAGCAGGCCGGCCAGGGTGGCGCCCGTCGGGCCATAGCCGATGATGGCGACGTCATACAAAGCTTGCGCTTCTGCGCTTGCAGACTGCATGCGGGTTGTCTCCTGCCGCCTCAGTTTGGTTACGGGTGTTGCTGCGGTGCCGTGGCGGTTATCATCACCGCTCTTTGCGATTGATCTTCGGTTTTTGCATCAGGCGCGCCAGAGTAGCGTTTGCGCTCAAGCGCGTCCAATGAAAGATTTCGAGCCGCGCGTTGCGCGGAATTCAACATGGCGCGGCGACACGGCAAGGTTTCCCTTGAGAATATCCGCATGCTCGATGCGATCGACCGCCATGGCTCGTTTGCGGCGGCGGCGCAGGAATTGTTTGTCGTCACCTCCTCGATCACCCATGCCGTGCAGAACCTGGAAGAGCAGCTCGGCCTGAACCTGTTTGACCGCTCGGGCCGACGCGCACGCTTCACTCGGGAAGGCCGCTTGCTGCTGGACAAGGGGCGCCACCTCCTTGCCCAGGCCAACGCCTTCGACGAGGAAGTGCAACTGATCACCACCGGCTGGGAGGCCGCGCTGGTGGTGACGCTCGATCAGGTGATCGGCACGGCGCCACTGATGCCGCTGGTCGATGGCTTTTTCAAGGCCGCACCCCACACCTCGCTACATCTGCGCCGCGAAGCCGTGGCCGGCACCTGGGATGCTCTGCTGTCAGGCCGGGCCGACCTGATCGTCGGTGCGCCGGCTGGTGGTCCGGCGGGGGGCGGTTTTGAATCCGTTCCCATGTTCGACTTTGATTTCGTGTTTGTGGTGGTGCCGAGTCATCCGCTCGCCAAATGGAAGGGCATGATTCCCAATAGCGAGATTGCGCAGCACCGCTCCGTGAGTATCGGCGATACCACCCGCGGTCTTCCTCACATGCAGCGCGGCTTGCTTGATAGCCGCCACAGCCTTTCGGTGCCGGACACCATGGACAAGCTGCAGGCAATTCTGCTCGGCGCTGCCTGCGGCTTTCTGTCGCGCCCACTCGTCAAACCGCACGTGCGTGCCGGGCGGCTGAAAATCCTCAGGGTGGAGACGCCGCACCCGCCCAATCAGGCGGTGCTCGCCTGGCGCGCGGGTGAGAATGGACGTGCGTTGCGCTGGTGGATTGAGCGGCTATCCAACCCGGCGTTTGCGGGCAAGCTCTTCTTCTAGACCACCCGGGTTCAGATAAAGCGCGTGCTCGGCTTCATGCCCAGGTAGTGTTGCCCGGCAGTTTGCAGGTGCATCGGGTTCGACTGTATCTGCTGCGTCACGGCCAGCATGTCGCGCAGGCGCCGCTCGAACGGGTGCATCTCGAAGATGGCGGTGGCGCCGGCATCATCGTAGGCATCCTGCGCCACTTGGCGCACTTCGCGAATCGCATAGGTGCAAGCCAGGCGCATGGTGACGCGGTGTTCATAGGCGTGCTCCCCGGTAGCGCCGCAGTGCTCCCAGGATTCGCGCACGCTCTGTGCCAGCCAGGCGCGCATCGAGGCCAGTCGCGCTTCGGAGGTGGCCACGCGGGCCTGTATCACGCTGCTGTCCCGCAGCATCTGCGGGGCGCCGGAAGGCGTTTTCTGGTTCGCCAGGGCAATGAATGAATTGAGCATCGCGCGCGCAATGCCCAGCGCCACGGCGGAAAAGCCGGTCTGGTAGACCATCGTCGGTGAGAAGCGGTAGAGTGTGCCGGCTTCGCGCCGCTCGGTTTCCACATCGATCTTTGCATCGACAGGTTGTTGCTGGTCGCGCCCGACGGCGCGCGGCACCACGCAATAATCGGCCGGTACAAACAGGTCTTTGACCGCGTAGGTGTCGCTGCCGGTGCCGCGCAGGCCGAGCACGGCCCATTTGTCATCGACGATGGTGACAGCCTTGCGCGGGAACAGTGCAGTGCGTTCTACCGGCGCGCCGCTGGCGTGTTTCTGCGGTGTGCCGTTTGCATCGGTCACGACGCAATGGCCGCCGACCCAGGTGGAGTGGCGGCTGCCGCTGCCAAAGCCCCAGGTGCCGCTGACCTTCCAGCCGGCACCTTCTGGCGTGGTCACCGGCGTGGCCGTGCAGGGTCCTTGCGGGAAGCCCCAGGAAAGCACCGCCCGTGCACCGTCGAACATGGCATGCGCCGCCGCCGGCTCCATGTAGGCGGCAGACATGGCGCAGGCATTGCTCTGCGCCACGCTCCAGGCCGCGCTGGCGTCGCCCTGCGCTATTGCCTGGATCACCTGAAAGAATGTCGGCAGGTCGAGTTCCGCACCGCCGATGGAGCGTGGCAGCAGCATGCGGAACATCTTCGCCTCGAAGAGTGCATCCTGCACATCGGGCGGCAGGCCTTTGGCAGCATCAATGCGCGGCGCCGCAGCGTCAAGAAGGGGCGTGAGTGCGCGACCCTTGGCAAGCCAGTCCTGGTCGATGCCCGCCGGTGTTGCCGTGGAGAGGTCCTTGGGGTTCACGCCGAGGATTCTAGACCAGTCCTTCGCCGTCCATCACTTCGCTAAGCGTTATGATCAGCGCGCAATTTGGAATTCGACCCATTTGAGGAGAACCGGCATGAGCAGCACCCTTCCCCCCATTCGCCGCATCGTCACCGAGGACGATGCCCAAGGCGAGTCCTTCATCGCCGCCGATGGTGCCGCCACTGCCGTGCGCACCGTGGCCGAGCGCCCCGGCTATCGTTCGGTGAACGTGTGGCGTACCACCACACTGCCACCGGCCATCAACGAGGCCGACAGCATCGAATCGCACAAAGGCATTCTGCCGCCGCAGAGCGGGACGATCCTGCGCATCATCGATTTTCCGCCCGAGCATCCGGACCCGGCCGAACGCAAGCGCCAGATCACCGCTACCTTTGGCGGCATGTTCCACGATGCCACCCACGACAAGCGTGAGGGCGCCCACCCGGGCATGCACCGTACCGATACGGTGGACTACGCCATCATGCTCGAAGGCGAGATCTGGGCGGTAATGGACAAGGGCGAGACCCTGATGAAAACCGGCGATGTACTGGTCCAGCGTGGCACCAACCACGCCTGGGCGAATCGCTCCGGCAAGACCGCGCGCATCTGCTTTGTGCTGATGGACGGGGCGCGTTAGTCGGGTATCGGCCTGAGAGGCGCTCCCACCAACGATTTCAAGGCATTCCTGCCTGAGCCGCCGCGACATCTACTACTGGAAGTGCGACCGGCCTGCGGCATTCCATGGCACGCAGACGCGTAACGATGCAGCAGCGCTTGAAGCGCCGCTGCGCGAGACGCTGTGCGCACATTTCGGCACAGCGCAAGTCGTCCTCAGCCCTGGCGCGGGGCAAGGCAATCACCTTACCTGGAACGCCGATGTCGACGGCCAGCCCCTGTTCATCCGCGCCGAGAACGGCCCCGAGCAGGATGGGCAGCTCGCGATTGAATCGGCCTTGCTCGATCGGATGCGTGCATTGGGCGTGCCCACCCCGCGTGTGTTCGGTGTTGATGCGACCCGAAGCCGCGCGCCCTTCGCCTGGCAGGCGCTGGAACGCATCAATGCCCCGGACCTTAACCATTGGCACAAGCAGGGCACGCTCGACGTGCTGCGCACCGCTTTCGCCATCGGCGCGGCGGTGGCTAGCTGGCAGCAATTAACGTTTCCGGGCTTCGGACCGCTGCACGGCGACGCGGCGCTGCAGGGCTGGCACGCGCACTATGCCGACTATCACCATCTCCAGCTGGAGCGGCACCTCGACTTTCTGGTGGCACGCCAATTCCTCACCGACGCCCACGGCCGCGAGCTTCTCGCCGCCATCAAGGATCACGACAGTTTGCTGCATCTGGACAGCGGCGTGTTCGTGCACAAGGACCTAGCCTTGTGGAACGTGCTCGGCAGCACCGACCGGATTGCGGCCTTCATCGACTTTGACGACGCCATCAGCGGCGATGTGATGGATGATCTTTCGCTGCTCGCCTGTTTTCACGATACTGCGTTCGTGCGGCACGCCTTCGAGGGCTACCAGAGCCTGCGCGCACTGCCGCCCGACGCCATGCGACGCTTTTGGCTGCATCTGATGCGCAACATGATCGTCAAGTCAGTGATACGTGTCGGCGCTGGCTACTTCGAACGCGACAGCGGCTTTTTTAATTGGCGCCAGCGCCTCGGGCGCGAGCCTGCGCGAGTTCACGCTGGCGCGTTTGATGACGGCACTGCGGGGTTTGCGCAACGCCAGCCCGCTCGAGATACTTTCGAAGCCCTGAAATCTGCCCTTGCGGGGCGCACCGGCGCTTGCATGCGCCGGCCGTTACGCAGGCTGCCCGCATGCAGGCCGAAACCCCTGCTTCACCCCGCCAAGGGTTCCGGGCCGATGCCCGCCTAGACGCGGTACTTCTCCAGCACCGCACGATCAATCGTCACGCCCAGCCCCGGGCCGGAAGGAATCGTCACCCAGCCATCCTTCTGGACAATCGGCTCGGTAATCAGGAACTGGCGGAACGGATGCGAGGAGCGGTCGTATTCGAACACCGGCTCCTGCGCGAACAAGGAGTGGTGCGCCACCGGCAGCGCGGCCATCACCTGCAGCGAGGCGGCCTGCGCAATCGCCGAGCCCCACACATGCGGGTTGACCGCCACGCCGTGTGATTGCGCCAGCGCCGCAATGTGGCGCGCCGCCGTGATGCCACCGCACGAGCCGATGTCCGGCTGGGCGATATCGACACCGCCCGCCGCAAACAGCTCGCGGTAGCCAAACAGGGTGTGCTCGTTCTCGCCACCGGCAATCGGCATGGTGAGCTTCTCGCGCATTTCGGCGTAGCCGCGCACATCTTCAGGCACCACCGGCTCTTCATACCAGCGCAGCTTGTAATCGGCCAGCGCGCGGCCTAGTTGCAGCGCCTCGGCGCGGCCATAGGCGTGGTTGGTGTCGATCATCAGCGTGATGCTGTGGCCCGCGCTTTGCAGACCGTCGGTGGCCTTCCTGATCACCTCCATGCAGGCGATGTCATCGTCCACCCCGTAGCCGAGCTTCACCTTCATCAGACGAAAACCGGCATCGTGGTGGCGGATCGCTTCTTCGGCGAGGCGCGCCGCTTCGCCCTGCCCCTTGATGCGGTAAAAGCCCGTCGCATAGGGCTCCACCTGCGTGCGGAACGCACCGCCCATCAACTGGAAAATCGGCACGTTATGACTGCGCGCGGCGATATCCCAGAGCGCTATGTCGATGGCGCTGATCGCCGCCACCACCGAGCCCTTGCGGCCGTAGTCGCGCGTGGCGTGATACATGCGGTGCCACAGCACTTCGGTGTTGCGCGGGTCGGCTCCGAGGATCAAAGGCTTCAGTGCATGTTCGAGGGCGGCCGCCGCAATCTCGGGCGGCTCCAGCCCTTGCGCAAACGCCTCGCCCCAGCCGGTGATGCCTTCATCGGTCGATACTTCCACCAGCGTGGCGCTGCGCTGCTTCACCCAGCCTTGCGAAAACGCGAACGGCTCGGCCAGCGGGCTTTTGAGCACGTGCACACGAACGTCAGTAACCTTCATGGGCCGGTGACTTTCATGCGCTGCCTCCGTTGATGGTGCGGCGTTATTGTGCGCTGCTGCGCACCAGCCGTCCCGGCAAGGCGCCAGTGGCCTTTCCCTTCTCCATCACCTGCTCGCCGGAAACGAAGGTGGCCTCGTAGCCATTGGCCGTCTGCACCAGACGCCGGCCGCCCGTTGGCAGGTCGTACATCATCTGCGGTGCGTTGGCACGCAAATGGGCGAAGTCGATCAGGTTGACATCTGCCTTCATGCCCGGTTTCAAGGCACCACGATCACTGAGGCCGACACCGCGCGCATTGCGCAGGGTTTGCGCGTGTACCAGGAATTCGAGCGGCAGCTTGTCACCACGGGACCGGTCGCGCGCCCAATGGCTGATCAGATAGGTCGGGTAGCTCGCATCACAGATGTAGCCGCAGTGCGCTCCCGCATCGCCCAAGCCGAGCAGGGCAGCCGGGTGCGTCAGCATCTCGCGCACCACGTTGAGGTTGTTCTCGGTGTAGTTGTAGAGCGGGAAGTAGAACTTGCGCTTGCCCCCGTCTTCCAGCATCAGGTCGTAGGCCACGTCTTCCGGAGTGCGGCCGGTGGCTGCGGCA
>SXGS01568737.1_pt1 | contig 11605 bp, 7 predicted proteins | sample 3174681 | NCBI WGS metagenome assembly SXGS01 (sample SAMN11356861, study PRJNA531348) | freshwater metagenome | isolation source: freshwater sample F1-80 | place: China: Fuxian Lake, Yuxi | collected 2017-12-25 | reverse complement strand
AGGTTGGTCTGGAAGGCGATGCTGCCGATCAGCTCGACGACTTCCTGGATCGCGTCGCTGTTGTCGCCGAGTTGCGCCAGGACCTTCTGCAGCGCGCTCGTGCGTTCTTCGGCGGCCGTCGAGGCGGTGCTCAGTTCCTTGGCGGAACTCGCGACCTGGTGCACGACGGCAGTCGTGCCCTGCAGCCCCTGCGCCAACGTCGAGATCTCGGCGGCGAGGCGGTCGCGGCGCGCGGGGATCGCTTCGCCAAGCGCGTTGGCGGTTTCGGACTGCTCGCGCACCTGGGTCGCCGCGGCGTCGATGCGACGAGCGGCGCCGCCGAGGTCCTGGGTAACGGCGCCAATCGAGGCGACCGTATGCTGCAGGGTCGAGGCGAGCGAGTCGATCGAAAGGGCGAGTTGGCGAACCTCGCCGGTGCCGCGCGCGCCCACTCGCCGCGAGAAGTCGCCGCGCTGCATGGCGGTGGCGACGTCGCTGGCTGCCCGCACGGGGCGCGCGATCCAGTGGCCGAGTGCCAAGGCCAATACCGCAGCCGCACCGAGAGCAAGCCAGAACGTGGCGTTCAGGTCGGTGGCGGCATCTTCGACGCGGCGGCTGTAGCTGGCGAACGCCGTTGCCTGCTGCTGCTCCGCAATCTGGGCCACGGCGTTCGTCAGGGCTTCGTGCAGCGCCTGGCCGCGGTCGTTCATCTGCTCGTAGGCCTTCTTGGTCTGGAAGTCGGCATGCTTCTGCAGGATCTCGGCGTAGCCGTGCAGGCACTCGGCGGCGGCCGATTCGGCCGGTGTGCCCTTGCTGCCCATCAGGGCGCGCTCGCGCACGGTTTCATAGGCGGCGCGGTAGCGGACCTGCTGTTCCGCGTGCTGCGTGCCGAGCACGCGGAACGCAGCAATGCGCAGTTGCTGGACGTCCAGTTCGAGGCGACGGACCGTCCGTCCGGACTCCTCGGCGGCATGCATGGCGGTGGCCAACTCGGTGTTGGTGCGCGCGGCCAGCTCGCCTTGCTGCCACAGCAGCAGGAGCAGGATGCCGAAGCCCGCCAGGATCTGCGCGTGCAGTCCAATCAACGGAGCCAGCCATCGGCGCCAGCCGGAATGAGCGATTGCCATGCGTTGCCTCGGCGCCGTTCATCGGCGTACTTGCCCATGCCACTGCAGGACAGTCTCAAGTCCGGAGTGCCCCCCGGTCGATTCGCGCGGGAGAACCCCTATGCCCGGCCGCGCCATCACGTCACTGTTCGCGTTCGTCGTCGCCATTGTCGGCATGTTCGGCAGTGCGGCGGCGCAGGCCGTCCGTATCGGGGTCGACCCGTGGATCCCGTGGGCACCGACCTGGGTCGCGCAGGAGAAGGGCATGTGGCGGCGACACGGGCTCGACGTCGAGGTCGTGGGCTTCACCGGCTCGGACACCAGTGCCGCGTTCCGCGCCGGCAAGATCGACTTCGCCATGGTGATGGCCGGTACCGCCGTCGGTTTGAAGCTCGATGGTGTCGATGTCGTCGTGCTCGGCGAGATCGACTGGTCGCACGGCGGCGACAAGATGGTCGCGCGCAAAGGCAAGAAACTCGCCGACCTGAAGGGGCAGCGCATCGGCATCTATGAGGACTCGCCGGCCGTGTGGATGTTCCTGGCGGCGAAGCTGAAGGCAGACGGCCTGCATGCCAAGGACTTCGAAGTCGTCGTCGTCGAGGAGATGGAAGCGCTGGCGAGCCAGTTCTCGGCCGGGCGCCTCGCGTGCGCGGTCAGCTACGAACCGTACGTCGAGCAGGCGATGGCGACCGGCGGTTGCGAGGTGATCGCGACCACCGCCGACTTCCCCGGGGTCATGCCCGAGGTGCTCGTAGCGCAGCGGACGACGCTGGCGAAGCTGAAGCCGGAACAGGTCGTCGCGTTGTGGCGCGGTTGGATCGACGCCGTCGAGTGGTCGAAGGACGAGAAGAACGCGGCCGAGTTCGCGCGCATCTGCTGCGCGAAGGCGTTCTTCGACGAGAAGGTCGAGCCGAAGGAGATCCCGGCGATGCTCGCCAACGTGCGCATCCACGGCCGCGACGAGTTGCGCGCGCGCAATCTCGGCGGCGCTACGACCGGCATCGCCAAGTTCCTCGACGAGTGCCTGACGTTCGCGGTGGCGCACGCCGGCAAGGGCGGCAAGCCCTCGGTCGCCAGCATGCTCGACACTTCGGCGCTGCAGCAGGCGCTCGGCGGTGCCGTGCCGACGGCGCCCGCCAAGTAGGCGCTCAGCGTTGGCGCCGCGTCGGCGGCGCCGTTCCGGTCACTTCTTCTCGGTGACCGTGATCACGACCTCGGTCTTGCTGGCACCGTCGCTTACGCGCAGGTGGCCGCTCTTCTTATCGGCCGGGATCTTCAGGATCGCTGCGCCTGCTGCGACGTCGATCTCCATGACTCGCGTATCGGTCTCGTCGTAGACAGTCAGTTTGGTCTCGGTCGAGCGCACCGTCAGCTGCACGGTGTCACCGGCAACGGCCTCGGTCTTCTCAGTCTGCAGCGAAGTCTCGATGCGACCGAGCGGCACGATTCCGTTCGTCCACTTGTGCAGCAGGTTCGTTTTGTAGAGGGCGAACGCGACGATGCCGAGGAACAGCAAGAAGCCGATGACCTTCGGCCACGGACTCTTCTTCGGCGCGTACGGGTCGATCAGGGAACGTTCCGAGCCGGCCGGGATCTTCGGCAACTCCGTCAGCGAACCGCCGAGCGGGATGTTGACCTTGGTCATCGTGTTCACGGCCCAGCCGTTGGCGTCAAGGATCGGGCCGAGGTTGCGTTGCCGCAGCTTCAACCAGGCGATGAACATCGACGGGCCCGAGATCGCGAGCAGGATGCCGACGATGCCGACCGGGATCCAGGCGCCGAGGCTCAGGAAGCCACCCAGCAAGCCCGCCAATGCCGTGCTGATGCCGCCGACCGCGACGCCGATCGCCGCGACCATGCCGATGTCGAACTTCGGCTTTTCCGGCGCGGCGCCGGTCTTGGCGGCTTGCCCCGCCGCTGCTGCGCCCGCCGCGAGCCTTGCGTTCGCTGCTTCGTCCGCTGCCGCAGCCTTCTTGGCGATCGCCTCCTGGATGCCGCGCAGCACCTTCTTGTACGGCGACCAGAACGCCTGCCGGATGCTGATCGGGTTGCTGACGATCCTGGTGATCGTCGCGTCCCAGTCGACGCCCTTGCGGTCGTAGAAGATGCCGTTGCGGCCTTCGAACAGGTTGTCGCTGTCGCCCGCGGTGAACGCGCAGGCGACGCTCATCTTCAGGCCGCCCGGCCGCGTGCACTCGACGTAGGCGAGATACGCGTTCGACATCGGCGCCATCTTTGCGTGCTTGCCGGCGTCGTTGACGTGGAAGCACATGTCGCAGGCACGGCCGTCGAGGTAGAGCGTCCCGGCCTGGAAGATCGCGCCGCGCCGCGCATAGAAGTCGGCGAAGCTGACGTAGTTGTTGAGCAGGCGCGCGAAGTCGCGGTGCAGGCGGCACAGCTTCTCGACGCGCGTCATCGCGTCGACTTCGGTGGCGACCGCGAGGTCGTCGTCGATCGCCTTCTGCAGCGCGGCCTTGCTGGTGCCCGCGAGGATCTCGCGCACGCGCTTGCCGCCGAGGCCTTCCACTGCGGCGCCGGCCTTCTTTGCGAGCCACGCGCCGTAGACATCGAGCTTGGCGCACAGCGCCATCCACTCGGCTTCGGTCAACGTCTCCTTGTCCTTGCAGCACGCCGCCCGTAGGCCCGCCAAGGCGCCGGCCCAGGCCGGGTTCGTGCCCTTGGTCAGCGGCAGCGGCTTGTTGGCTTCGACGATCGCGAGCGGGAAGTGCGCCACTTCCTGCGCCGTGATCGTGAGGTCCTTGGCGGCGGCGGCGATGTAGGCCTCCTGCTCGCGATTGACTGCGGCCAGCGCGCGCGGATCGAACGCGGCGAGGCGGCAGCGGCCGAAGTAGTCGTCGACCTTGGCGCGCACCGCACTCAAAGCGGCGTGTGCTCCGGCAGTGCCATCGCCGAATGCGAGCACGGTCTTGGCGTCGGCTTCGGCGGCCTTGGTCCAGGCATCGAAGTCGCCGCAGGCGGCGAAGAACGCATCGAGCCGCGCCTGGTCGTAGCCGGGCTTGCCCGAACGATCCGCGGCGCCGCCCATGCAGGTGACGATGTCGGCGGCGACACTGCGCGCCTTCTCGTCATCGACGGTGTCCGGCGGCACGATGCCGTCCGCGTTCCGCTTCGCCTTGGCGAACACTTCGGCGGTCTTCTCGGCGTCGGCGATGGTGATCACCGTCGCTTCCTTGCCGAGGCTCTTCAGGATGTGCTGCGCCGAAGCGAGCAACGCCTTGCCCTCGGCGGTGTCCTTGCGCAGGTTCGCGAGTTGCACGCCGTCCTCACCCTTCACCAGGACGTTGCCGTCGGCGAGCACGTCGCGCAGCCACTTGACCGCCGCGAGGATCTCCGGCGGCCGCACGTGGGCGTCCTTGTCGCTGTCGAGCAAGTCGAGCGTGCGCGCGTCGATCTCGAGGCCCTTCACCGGGCAGCTGAGCGCGACCCAGAGCTTCTGGTCGAGCTGGTCGAGGTTGAGAATGTCGGCGCCTTTGTCGAGGCGGACCTGGTCGACACCGCCGGCGCGGTAGAACGACCAACGATGCGAAGCGGACTTCGCGGAAGTGGATGGAGCCATGGCGAGTTTGTGGCGCTGGTTTGCGGGGGTGGGAGTGTCCGGACCGCGAGGGCACGATCAAGAAGAGAACCGCGGTGGCTACTCGCGCAAATGGCGGTTTGGCCCCGTGCGTACGGCGCGGCCGAATTTCATGGCGCGCCGCCGGCTCCGCCCCGCAGGCGGGATCGGTCAGCGCACCAGTTCGAGGGCAAACGCCGCCGGGTCGCCGGTCCGCACCGCAGTCTGCAAGGCGAGCGATCGATCGATTGCGCGCGGGTGGTATCCAAACGGCAGGACCGGACCGTCGAGGTCGATCCAGTCGGAAGTGCTGGCGCGGCGCTGCAGCTCGGCGCGCGCTTCGCGTTGCAGGCGGGTGTCGGTGGTGGCGGCTGCCAGGGCCGCGAGGTTGGCAGCGGCCGGCACGTAGTGCGGTGCTGCGGCGAGTGCGCGGTGCCACAGACGCCAGGCGGCCTCGCCGCCTTCGTTGCCGCGCCAGCGCAGCGTCGCGAGGCCGAGCAGGTTGAGCGTGCGCGGATCGTCGGGGGCGAGGTCGTGCGCGGCGATGGCAGCGGCGGCGATGGTCTTGCCATCGGCCCAGGTCGGCAGCATGGCGATCGCGCGGCTCAGCACCCGTTCGGCTTCGGTGCTGCGCGGACGGCCAGGGCCCTGCTGCGCGAGCAGTGCCAGCAGTTGGCCGAAGCGTTTGCCGAGGCGATGGTCCTGCACGCGGCGATGGCCGGCGCGCGCGATGCGTTCGCAACGCAACCGATCGGCCAGTAGCTCGTGCGTGATGGCTTCGAAGTCCTCGGCGCCGTAGAGCACGCATTCTTCGCCCGGCGTGAAGAACTCGGCGATTTCGAGGTTCTCGCGCTCCATCAGCAAGAGCGCGCCGCACGCCGGCACTTCGAAGCCGCGCAGGTTCATCTCGCCGCGGATCGAACGGTTCCAGCCGATGCGGCACCGGTTGAGGAAGCGGCCGTAGGCTTCACCGTGCACGCCGCTCTGCACCACGGCGCGCACGCCGCGCGTCGTCAGCGCGCGCACGCGATCGAGCCACGGCGCGCGTTCGCGCTGCACGGTGGGGTTCTGGTTGCCGGCGAAGCCGACATCGATGTCGCGCGGCCCGGCGTCCGCCCATTGGCGGTGGAACGGGCGCTTGTGCGCGTACTGGCACCAGTAGCGCACATCGGCGAACGACAGCCGACGGAACAGGTCCTGGCCGGCGCGGTCGCACAGCAGCACGTCGAAGAACGGCCACAGGCCGGCGACGTACGGCAGCGACAGGTTGTAGTCGGAGATCACGCCGACCACCGGCACCGGACAGTGCTCCATGCCCGCCGGCAGCGGTTCCTGGTCGGGCCACCACAGCAACACGAGATCCGGGGCAAAGTCGCGCGGCAAAGCCGCCGCCAGTTCGTCCCAGCTGCCCGTCGACGGATCGAACACGACGTCGAACGGAAACAGCACGCCATCGACCAGCATGCGCCCGGGCGGTCCGAACGACAGCCATTGCACGTCGACGAACGCAGCGCGTTCGTCGAAGCATTCGAGCGGCAGGTTGGTCAGGATGCGCACGGCAAGGCCACGCGGCTAGGCAGCGGGCAACGCCGCGAGGTTGGCGCGGGCGTCGTGGTGGTCGGGTTGCAGCACGAGCGCGCGCTGGAAACTGTCGCGCGCGCCGACGAGATCGCCGGCCTGGAACAACACGACGCCGAGGCGGTTGTAGGCATCCGCCGAACGGGTGCCGACCGCGAGCGCGGCGCGGAACGCCTGTGCCGCTTCGTGCATGTCGCCGAGCGCGTGCAGCGCCTGGCCGCGACGGCAATGCAGCGTCTCGTCGTCGCTGCCGCGTAGGACGAGATCGTCGAGCAGGCGCAGCGCCGCGCGCGGGTTGCCGGCGGCGAGCCATGCATCGACGGCTTCGTGACGCAGGGTGTCGTCGTCGGGACGCAGGCACTGGATCGCGGCGTGCGCGCGCGCGGCAGGTTCGAGCGAACCGGCTGCCTGCAGGCGTTGGGCGTGGGCTTGCAGTTGTTGCACCAGCGTTTCGTCGCCGGTGGTTGCGGCCGCACTCGGCACGAGGCGCAGCGGTTGGCGCGCGGAGGTCTTCTGCGCGAGTTCCAGCAGCACGGCTTCGAGCCGTTCGCCGTGCCGGTCGGGATGGTAGTGCGCCGCCAACCCGAGGCCGGCCTTGCGCAGGGCGTTGCGCACTTGCGGCAGCGAGCCCGCGAGCACCATCGCTTCGGCCATCGCCGCCGGATCCTTCGGCGGCACGAGCAACGCGTAGTTGTCGTGGCCGACCACTTGCCGGTGGTCGCGGAAGCACGGCACGTCGGTGAGCACGGTCGGCACGCCGCACGCCATCGCCTCGATCGCCGGCAGGAAGAAGCCCTCTTCGGCGCCGCTGCTGGTCGCCAGCAGCACGTCGAGCGAACGGTAGAACTGGCCCATGCCCGCGGGCGGCACTTGCTGGTGCCATTCCACCGGGAACGTCGTTTTCTGCTCGGCGGCGTCAGGTGGCACGTTGCTGGCGCGCACCAGCACCAGCTTCTGGCCGGCGGCAGCGGCGAGCGCGCACGCCGCGTACCCGGTCGGCAGATCCTTCCAGCCGATGCCGTACGGACCGACCAGACCGACGCGCAGCGGCGAGCCCGGGGCGCGCTCGGGCCCGGGATGATGCACGGCGTGGTCGATCGTGTAGACGATCTCGCGCGCAGCGAGGCCGAACTTCGACTGCAGCAACCGGGTCAGGTGCGGGCTGATCGTGATGTGGTGCACGCCGGGCAGGCGGTAGACCGACTCGATGCGATCGCGCAGCGGCCCGTTCTCGGGATTGTCGCCTTCGTAGCCTTGGCAGAAGTGCACCGGCACGCCCTTCGTGGGGCCGGCACTCGAGGCCCACGGCACCGTGGTCCAGAACGTGCCGATGATGACGTCGCCGTCGGGCAGGTGTTCGGGATGGAAGTCCTGGACCTGCAGGAAGCGGCATTCGATCCGCATCCACGAAGGTGCCCGCGAACGGCTGACCACCGTGACCTCATGGCCGCGCCGGTGCAGCCAATTGGCGTTTTCGAGGGCGACCTTGACCCCTCCCCACAGTTGATCCGCGACTTCCAACAACCACGTGATGCGCATGCGATGCCTGCTCCGCCTGAGGCGGAATCTGCCGACTGTCGGATCCATCGGCCCGATGGCATGGGGGGACTTGAGCCGGAACTCAGCCGAATCGGCCGCCGGCCCCCGGTCACGGCTGCGTGGCGTTCGCGGTGGGCTCTCGGCATGATCCGCGACCCCCGTGAACCCGCTGATCCGCTTCATCCCCGCCTTCCTGGTGCGGTTCTTCGCCAGCCCCTACGTCGCCGGCGATTCGCTCGACAAGGCGATCGCGGTGGTGGCGAAGCTGCAGCGAGAGCGCGGCATGCTGTCGACGCTCGATCTGCTGGCCGAAGACATCCGGACCGAAGCGCAGGCGCAGTCGAATCTCGACACCTACTTGCGCATGGTCGATGCGGCCGCGGCGATGCCCGTCGAGTCGCGGCCGACGCTGTCGTTGAAGCCGTCGTCGTACACCACGAGCCCGCTGCAGCACGATGGTGATGCCTTGGGCTCGCGCGAGGCGATGTTCGCGATTGCCAAGGCGGCGGCGGCCAAGGGGGTGGCGCTGACGATCGACATGGAGAGCCGGCACTGGACCGACTTCACGTTGCAGACCCTGCGCGAGATGTGTGCGCAGGGCATGACCCACGTCGGCATCGTGCTGCAGACGCGATTGCATCGCACCGAAGCGGACCTCGACGCGTTGCCAAAGGGGCTGCGTGTGCGGCTGGTGATCGGCATCTACCGGGAGCCCGCCGAGGTGGCGCTGGCCGACAAGCCGGCAATGAAGGAGCGCATGCTCGCGTTCGCCGGCAAGCTGCTTTCGCGCGGCCACTACGTCGAGTTCGCCAGCCACGACGACACCTATGTGCGGCGGTTCGTCGAGCAGGTGGTGCCGAAGGCGGGCGTTGGCCGCGACCGTTTCGAGGTGCAGATGCTGTACGGGGTGCCGCGCGATCGTTTCCTCGCCGAGCTGCGCAAACAGGGCATCACGACGCGGCTCTACGTGCCATTTGCGCTCGGTTGGGACATGGCGATCCAGTACCTGCGGCGGCGGTTGGACGAGTACCCGGCCATGGTCTGGCTGGTGACCAAGAACATGTTCTCGCGACGCTGAGCTGCGGGCCCGCGGGCGGTCATCCGCACAGTCTCCAAGGTCGATGGTGGCGGTCTGCGTGTCTTCTCGGTATACTGTTCGCCCCCTATGGATCCACTTGCCACGATTGTCGAGCGGCTTTGCGCCTGGAAGGACGTTGCCCGGGAGAAGCGTGACGGGAAGGACTGCTTCCTCGTCCGCGGCCAGGTTTTCGCCTACCTCGGCAAGAAGGGTGTCGTCGTCAAGCTCGCCCCGCCTCAGGTGACCGAGGCGCTCAAGATCATCGGCGCCAAGCGGATGCCCGACGACGGCGACCCGCACTCGCGCGAGTTCGTCGAGATCCCCGTCACCGGTCCGCGCGAAGTCGAGCGGGCAATGATGTGGCTGCGTCGGGCGTGCCGCCTCGGCCGCACGGCTGCCGGCCCGGTCTGATCGACGGTCGCTTCACGCAAAAGCCGACAGGTTCGCAGGCGCGGGCTCAGTCCCGCTGCCAGGGCACATCCGGTGTTCCGGCGTCGGCGTTGGCGCTGCGGGCCCAGGAAAACAGCAGGTCGGACAGGCGATTGAGCCAGATTCCGATCTCCTTGGGAATCGCGGCCGAAGGCTCCGTTCCGGCGGCGCGAACCAGCGTCCAATAGCGGCGTTCGGCCCGGCGCGCGACGGTGCGCAGCACGTGCAGCAGGGATGCCGTGCGGGTGCCACCCGGCAGCACGAACGTGCGCAACGGGGTCAGCTTCGCTTCCGAAGTGTCGATCCAGCGCTCGAGTTCCGCGATGGCCGGCGCGAGGCGCGCCACACAGGCGCGGCCGCCTTCGGTGGCCAGGTCGGCGCCGATGTCGAACAGGGTGCTTTGGATCGTGGCGAGCTTGCGGTCGAACTCGACTGGCAGCGGCTCGCTGCGCAGCAAGCCGAAGAACGCGTTCACCTCGTCGATGGTGCCGTAGGCCTCGATGCGCGCGTGGTCTTTGGCGACGCGCCGATTGCCGAACAGGCCGGTGTCGCCGTCGTCGCCAGTTCGCGTGTAGATGGGCATGGGGGCTTCGCTTCTACTGACCGGAGTCCGTCACGCGCTCATTGCGCGGAGGAAAATCCGGTCGGCGGCGAACCGCCGACCGGAATCTCTGTTCTACATTTGGCGAGCAGCCCTTGCGGGCGATGGAGAGGTTATTTCGCCGGGAACCGTGGCTCACCGCACTCCTGGCGAGAGGAGCCGGCAGCCGCCCAGGTCTCGGTCCCATGCAGTCAGAGAGCTGTACGAATCACGTTGCCCATTCGACGGCAACGGCTCGCATCATTTGCTAGTCCGCGCCGTAAGTCAAGCGCCTTGGCGTCGATGCCATGGGTCCATGGCTGCCTAAGGAACTCGCGAAATCGTCGGGAGGCGACGCCGCAATCGGGGCCGCCGACCATGGCGATACCTGGTCGCGGGGATGCGCGGTCGGACCGTCGTTTGGACAGGATTCGAAGGCAATCCCAGGCCTTGACCCTAGGCATGGTCGGGCTCGGCCGCGCATGATCTCGGCTCATCTCCGGAGGTCGCCATGCTCGTCCGCTCCCTCGCAGTCGTTCTCGCCGCGTCGACTCTGCTCGCTCCGGCTTCGGCCCAGGCTCTCGAACTCGATGTGGTCGGTGGTTCGCTGCCGGGCATCTGGACGCTCGACACCTATCCGGGCCTGGTGCCGTTCGAACTCGTGGCAATCGTGGCATCGGCGACGTCGGGACCGACGCCGTGTTGGTGGTTCGATCCGAACGACTCGCGCACGCTCGACATCGGTCTCGACATGCTGTCGCTCGCCTGGCCCGGCCTGACCGACCTGAGCGGCCACTTCGTGCAATCGCTGCCGATTCCGGCGGCGCCGGCACTCCAGAACCAACCGTTGTTCTTCCAGGCGGTGACCTTCGCGTTCAACGTCACGCTGCTGGACCGCATCAGCAACGGCAACGTCGTGCGCATGGGCAACGCGGGCACGTTCCGGGATCGGGCCGTGTTCTCACAATACGATCGCGCGTTCGCGAGCGTGTTGCCGCGCACCGACCGCAAGTGGCTGTTGGTCGGCGGTGCGCGCGGGCAATTGCTCGCGCAGCAGGCCTGGAGCACCACCGAGATCTACGATCCGATGACGGACTCGTTCACGCCGGGGCCGGCGCTGACGGTGCCGCGTTCGATGCACAGCGCCAACTTGTTGCCGAACGGCAACTGGCTGTTCAGCGGCGGCGTCAACGCGACCAACGATCCGCAGTCGACGTGCGAGGTCTACGATCCGATCGCCGACACGTTCACCGCGGTCGCGTCGATGGGCACGCCGCGCATGGGCCACACCGCCACGCTGCTGGCGAATGGCAAGGTGCTGGTGACCGGCGGCATCCAGGCGATGCCGGTCACGCCGACGCAGCTGCAGCCGATCCGCGAGATCGTGAACACCACCGAGCTCTACGACCCGGTGGCGAACACCTGGACGCCCGGTCCGCAGCTGTCGACGCCGCGCGCCGGCCACGTCGCCATCACGCGTCCGGACGGTCGGGTGCTGCTGGCCGGTGGCATCAGCTGGGACTCCAACATCCTCTTCGGCTGGCTGCCGGCGGTGCGGCGCAGCTGCGACCTCTACAACCCGGTCACCAACACGATCGGCACGGCGCCGCAGATGGCGACCGCGCGTTCGCTGATCGATCCGATCGATCTCGGCAACGACAAGTGGCTCGTCGCCGGCGGCATCAACGGCATCACCATCATCCCGTTCAATCCGGGCAACCCGACCAGCACCGCCGAGGTCT
>SXGS01449128.1_pt1 | contig 11605 bp, 12 predicted proteins | sample 3174681 | NCBI WGS metagenome assembly SXGS01 (sample SAMN11356861, study PRJNA531348) | freshwater metagenome | isolation source: freshwater sample F1-80 | place: China: Fuxian Lake, Yuxi | collected 2017-12-25 | reverse complement strand
CCTTCGGCGACGGTGCCGACGAGCCGCCAGATGCGGCCGCCGGGCGGTTTCTCCATGTGAACCTTGTAACCGGACGGGCGGACGTAGGTCTTGCCGGGCAACAGCCGGATGCTGCGCTTGCCCTCGGCCCAGCTCACCGTCTGCTTGTGGAGATCAAAGTGAACCTCCTCCGGGACGTAGATGATGTTCGGGAACTTGCGATCAATGGCGTAGCCCTCGGCCTTCACGTCGATGGCGTCGCCGAGCAGTTTGATCACCTCGTCGAAGCTGTGGCCGCTCTGGCGGACGTGGAGGTCGCCGCTGAATTCCTCGCCGAGATCGTAGCTTGCATAGACGAGCGCGCCACCTGCGTGTTCTTCTTCGCACGCTCCGAAGAGGTTCGCCGAGTAGCTGACCTGGGTTTTGACCTCCTTCTTGCAGTAGCCGAAATAGTTGTCTGCGATGATTGTCACCATCACGCCGCGATGATCGCGGCAGGTGAGCTTGAAGGCGCCTCCGTCGTTGTAGAGTTCGCCCGCCTTCTTCCAGCACATGCCGTCGCGGCGCTGCCGTTCCGTGGCGTCGTCGTGGTGCGGCAGTCCGAGCGCCTTCTTGGTGGCGGTGATGAGGTGAGGCGCGACGATGACGCAGCCTGTGTGACCGGTCCAATGTTCGACATCCAGCGCGGCGTCGTGCTCGGGCAGGAAGGGATCGCCGGCGTTGCCGAAGATGCTTTCCACGAAGTCGAGATTGCTCACGAGGTTGCCTGGAACGAAGAACCGGATCTCCATGCTCTTCGCCGCAGTGTATCCGGAAACGGCCGGGCACACGAGCGGGCGCAGGAGCAGCGAGACGAAACATTCCGCCTGGGCTTCCTGTGCTGAAGTGAACGGCAGGCGCATCAACTCGCGCGGCGGCGTGAGCGCCAGCGCGAGCATTCGCGCGAAGGTGACCTTGGGCACTGCACGTTTGTCGTCTGGAATCGGCAGGCCGCCTTCGGTGACGTGGAAGATGCCTTGCGTCGTGCGGCGATCGCTCTTCGGATTGTGCAGCACGCCCTGGCGGACGCGATACGAGCTGACGATGTCCGAGACGAACAGGTCGCCGTTGGCGGGCAAAGACAGCGCGCGAGCGAGGCCGTGGCGGTCGAGCACGAAGGTCTGGCCGGGAAGCTTGGGCTGAAGGCCCGTGTCCTTCAGATAGGCGTCGAGAAAGTCCTGAAGACGTTGATCCGCGGGGCAGCGGTAGTCAGCGAGCAGGCGGTCTGTCTCGCGATGATGCAGCAGGAGCGCCGCAGCGAGTTCGCTGAACTCGTTGTCAGTGTCGTTGGCAACGGTCGGGCAGCCGAGCGAGGCGAGCTTCAGGTTGATGTACTGCAAAAGCTTCCCTTCCGGGTAAGCTTGGGAGGCCGAGCCGAGGCCGATGCTGCGTGTCAGGTCCATAGTTTGGGTGAGCGCTCGATGCCGAACACTCAATGGGCGCAGACCATACGTTGGACCTGCGACGGTTCGCAAGACCGGCGATGGGTTGTCGGGATGGTGCGGACGCGCCTGGACTCGGTCGCATCACTTCGATGGCTTGGTGCTGGGAAGTTTCTCCACCGGCAGGGTGCTGAAGGTCACGCGGGCGAAGCATTCCGGGATGTGGGAATCCCAGATGCCATGGCGCGTCCAGACCCAGCCGCCGGAATCCTTTGCCGGCGCGGCTTCCTTGTAGGTGTTGAACCGCGAGAAATCCATGCGCCACTCGTCGCCGTGCTTCGGCGGCAGTGGACGGCGTTCCGCCTTCGCCAGCCATTCAAGGCCCTTCCACGGGAAGGCGAGTTCCACTGTCCAGCCGCGATCCCGGTCCTTGTCGTTGTTCACGGTGCCGTCGATGTGGACGGCGGTTTGTTTGCCGGGGAACGGCCAGTGGAAATTCCCGAGCCGTCTGCCGCGCGGATGCCGTGTGAAGCCCACGCCGTTGAAGGGCTTCAGCTTCTCACGCGCAAACTCGGGGGCTTGCGCGAAGCCGCCGGACTCGTAGGCGTCGTTCCAGATGAAGAAGACTTCGTAGCAGGTGTTGAACGCGTTGACCTCAAACTCGTAGTAGGCGTCGCGGCCGGCGATGAAAAACTCGACGTCGTTGTCGTAGTAGATCGGGTCGTTGTAGTTCGTGTACTTCGCGTGAACGAAAGGCTCCTCGACCCGGTAGGCGACGTAGAGGTTCGCGTCGTCCCACACGACCATCGCGTGGGTGTCGTGAATGGTCCTCCCGCCGGTGAGGATATCGACGAAGCGCGGCGAGCGAGGCGCGCGGCTCCACACGGCTTCGTCCAGCCTGCCGTCGATGCGGATGGGTTCAGTGACGCGGTGCGCGGTGTAGCGGGCGATCTCGTCCTCGGGGCAGGGAAACTTCGAGTCCTGCGCAGTGGCGGAGAGCACCAGGAAATTCAGGGCGACGATGGCGTGGGAAACGATGGCGGGAATCCGGGTGAACATGCGCGCCTCGGATAAATGCTTTTCAACGGCCGGGCAATCACAAAGGGGAGCGCCCCAGTTTTCGTGACGGCTGCCCGGCTGGAGTAAGGGAAAGCCTTAGAACGTGTAGGCACCGCCCCGCGAGCGCGATTAGGTCGTGCCCCAATTGTTGCAACCGATGCCCCTCCGTAATTTGGCTGCGCGGCGGCAAAATCCGCGCGGCATCAGCAATGAAACAACTCGTCATGAACGCGAACAAGAACCTGACTGAAGTCCTCGCCTGCTCGAAACTCTATCAGGACTACGAACGCGCCTTCAGCGAAGCCACCGGGCTGCCGGTGACGCTGCGGCCGGTTGAGTCCTGGCAGCTCCCTCACCACGGCAGGCCGAAGGAGAACACCTTCTGCGCCCTCATGGCCCAGAAGAGCCGTGCGTGCGCCGCCTGCCTGCAAGTGCAGCAGCAGCTCGCCGATGGCGCGAAGGCCGATCCGTTTTCCGTTATCTGCCACTTCGGCCTCTGTGACACGGCGGTGCCGGTGAAGCTGGGCCAGCAGGTCATCGGGTTTCTCCAGACCGGCCAGGTCTTCAAACGCCGGCCGACGAACGCGCAGTTCGAGCGCACCGCGAAGCTCGCGGCGGACTGGGGCGTGCAGGTGAATCGCGAAGAACTGCGCGCGGCTTACTTCGAGACGCGCGTTCTGACGCCCAAGCAGCACGAGTCCATGATCAAGCTGCTCGCCATCTTCGCCGAGCACTTGTCGATGGTCTCCAACCAGATCGCCGTGAAGCAGCAGAACGCCGAACCGCCTGTCATCGCGAAGGCCAAGCAGTTCATCATCGAGCATCAGGCTGAGGATCTCTCGCTTGGCCAGGTCGCCAAGGCGGTGAACACGTCCACTTTCTATTTCTGCAAGATGTTCAAGAAGCACACCGGCCTGAACTTCACGAACTACGTGTCCCGCGTGCGCATCGAGAAGGCGAAGAACCTCCTGCTGAACCCCAACCTTCGCGTCAGCGAGATCGCCTACGAGGTCGGCTTCCAGTCGCTCACGCACTTCAACCGCGTGTTCAAGAAGATTCTCGGTCAGTCCCCGACCGACTATCGCGCCAAGCTCGGCGCGGGTTGAGGTATGCGCTCAGTTGGTCCGTTCATTACTGCGTTGGCAACCGCGCGAGGTTCCCGGAAGCTCGGTGGCATCCGCATGAATCGTCCACGTAAAAAGCCCGTCGCGCCCAAGCGACGTCGCCGCCCTTCCGCCACGAAAGCGCCGGGTGTGGCATTGAAGGAGACCGCCGAGCGCCTCCGCGCCATCCTGGCCACCGCCGTCGAGGCCATCATCACGATCGACGAGCGGGGCATCATCGACTCGGCGAATCTGGCCTGCGAACGAATCTTCGGCTACGCGGAGGCGGAACTCATCGGGCGGAACGTCAGCATGCTCATGCCTTCGCCTTACCGCGAGCATCACGACCGTTACCTTGCGAATTATGTCCAGGGCGGGCAGGCGAAGATCATTGGCATCGGCCGTGAAGTCGTCGGCGAGCGCAAGGATGGCTCAGTGTTCCCGATGGATCTCTCCGTCAGCGAAGTGAAGCTCGCGGACCGCCGGCTGTTCACGGGCTTCGTGCGCGACCTCACCGTGCGCAAGCGTCTCGAGACGGAGGTGCTCGAGATCAGCGAGCGCGAGCAGCGCCGCATCGGGCAGGACTTGCACGACGGGCTGGGCCAGCATCTCGCCGGCATCGAGTTGATGAGCCAGGTGTTGGAGCAACGCCTTGGCGCTGCACGCTCCCGGGACGCGGCGGTTCTGGCGAAGGAGGCAGGAAGGATTTCGAAGCATGTCCGGGAATCCATCAGCCAGGCGCGTGCGCTGGCGCGGGGGCTTTCGCCGGTGGTGCTGGAGTCGGAAGGCCTGATGGCCGCGCTGCAACAGCTCGCCGCGCAGGCGGAGGAGATGTTCCAGATCGAATGCCACGTCGAGTGCGAGCCGCCGGTGTTGATTCACGAGCCTGCCGTCGCCACCCATCTTTACCGCATCGCCCAAGAGGCGTTGTCGAACGCGGTGAAACACGGCAAGGCGCGGCAGGTGTTCATCCGGCTGCGCGCGAATGCGGAGCGGGTGTTTCTTTCGGTGCATGACGATGGCGTCGGAATCCCCAAGTCGTTGCCGAAGAGCAAAGGCATGGGCCTGCGCATCATGCAGTATCGTGCCGGGATGATCGGCGGCTCCGTCGTCGTGCAGCGCGAGCCGGGTGGCGGAACGAGCGTCGCGTGCTCTGTGCAGCGCCATCCGTTCAAGAAATCTCAGTGAAACAAAACGTGTGAAAGCGAAAGCAGCGAAAGCAGCGAAAGCTCCGAAGGCGAGGACGCTCATCCTGGTGGTTGATGACCATCCAATGATGCGGCAGGGCCTGGCCGCGTTGATCAATAACGAGGCGGATCTGACCGTCTGTTGCGAGGCAGAGAGCGCGGCGCAGGCGTTGGCGGCGATCGCTCGCGGCCTGCCGGATCTCGTAATCGCAGACATCACATTGCCGGACAAGAGCGGGATCGAACTTATCAAGGACATCCAGGCGCTACATCCCGGGATGCGGGTGCTGGTCGTCTCCATGCACGACGAGGCCCTGTATGCCGAGCGCGTGCTGCGTGCCGGCGGTCGCGGCTACATCATGAAACAGGAGGGCGGCCTGCGCCTGATGGAAGGCATCCGCCAAGTGCTCGCCGGGCAGATATACGTCAGTGAAAAAATGTCCCGACGCATCCTCGAGATATTCTCGGGCCAGCGTTCCTCCACGGCGGGCACATCGCCGGTCGAGGCGCTGACGGATCGGGAGTTTGAAGTATTCCAACTCATCGGCCAGGGCATCAGCACGAAGGATATTGCGCAGAAGCTTCACCTCAGCGTGAAGACCGTCGAGGTTCACCGCCTGCACATCAAGGACAAGCTCCACGTGCGCACCGCGCCCGAGTTGATCCGCTACGCCGTCCGCTGGACGGAATCGCAGGCGCCGGCGTGAGCCGGGCCGCTGCGAAGTTCTGCGAGTGAACCGTGGGTCAACAGCTGCCGAAGCGGGTGCCGCCGAGCGCCCAACCGCAGTGGGTTCAGCGCTTCGTCGGCGATGGATTGCGGAAGCAGTAGAGCCGGGCGGCGGTGCGGACGAGGAGCCGGTCGCCGGTCAGTGAGGGAGTGGCCATGCACAGGTCGTCGTCCGCCAGTTTGTTCGTGTGCAGGATCTCGAATTTGTCCCCGGCGCGAATCACGAAGCAGACGCCGTCTTCGTTCAGGCAATAGATTTTTCCGTCAGCGGCCCACGGCGAGGCGGTGAAGGCGAATCCGTTCGGGAGCCGTTCGCGATCGTAGAGCGTGCGTCCGGTCTTGGCGTCGAAGCAACTGACGAGGCCGCGATCGTAGAGCACGTAGAATCGTCCGTCGTGGTGGAGGGGCGAAGGGTTGTACGGGCCGCCCACCGGGTTCGACCACGCGATGAAGGCGTTGTTAGTTTCGCCGGGCTTGAGCGAGATGTCGCCGCTCGCGCCGGGGCGGATGGCGTAGAGCGGCCGCAGTTTGTCGCCGACGTAACCGGATGTGACGAAGAGCAGGCCGTCACCGGTGAGCGGGGTCGGGATGGCGATGCTCGACATGCCGCGGAGTGACCAAAGAATTTTGCCATCGAGATCGTAACTGCGCACGGCACGGGTGCCGGGGATGACGAGCTCGGTGCGCTGGGAGTGTTGCCAGACGAACGGCGTCGCCCAGTTGCTTTTCTCGTCGCGATCCACGCGCCAGAGTTCCGCACCGGAAGCGGCATTGAAGGTGATGAGTTCCGCCTTCTCGTCATTGTCGTTCAGCACGAACAGGCGTCCGTCGTGCAGCACCGGTGATGCGGCGCTGCCCCAGCCGTAGCGGGTCTTGCGCGGCGGCAACTTTGCGGACCACGCGTCCTTTCCGTCGTGGGTAAATGCGAAGACGCCGACACTGCCGAACAAGGCATAGACGTGCCGCCCGTCGGCGACCGGTGTCTCTGCGGCGTAGCTGCTCTTGAGATGGATGGATGTCTGGGGTGCGCCTTGGTGGACGGTCTTTTCCCATTCGATCATGCCGGTGTCGCGATCCAGGCAGATGACCTTCCACTGGTGCTCCGACTTTGGCGGTTCCGGTCGATCGCCACCGAAGTAGAGGCCTTTCTTGATCGGCTCTGTCTCGCCCTTGTTGACGACCGTGGTGACGAAGATACGCCGGCCCCACACGACGGGAGAAGACCAACCGCGTCCGGCAAGGCTCGTTTTCCACGCGACATTCTCGGTGGCGGACCAGTGCGACGGGAGGTTCGTGGCGGCGGCGATGCCGGAAGCAGTCGGCCCGCGGAATTGCGGCCAGTCCGTCTGCGCGCTGGCGCTGGAGCCGAGAGTCAGTAATGCCAGGCAGGCGATGGAAAAGATACGGCGTGCGGAGCGATGGGCGGCCGCGTCGGGCGATGGCTTTGGGATGGAGCGCATGGTTTTGAGGCACGAGCATGTCGTGATCGTCGGGCGCGGACAACGCCGGAGTTCGGCGCGATAGTTCCTGGGAATACGCGCGCCGTGAGGGGCGTCCCATTGATGGCTGAACTTGGATTCGCAGGTTGCCGGCCGCCGCCCCGGTTGCGGCGACATGGAGTTCGTGGCAGTGTCGCCTCGAATCCAGCAGGGCAACGCGAAACGGTTTCATGAATCTCGACAACGCCACGTTTGAAGAAGTCGTGAACGCTTACTACGAGCCGCTGTATCGCTTTGCCCACAGCCTGGTCCATGACGAGGCCGATGCCCGTGATTTGACCCAGGAGACTTATGCGCAGTTGAGCCGCAAGGCGCACCAGGTTCACGAGCGTTCCAAGATCAAATCGTGGCTCTTCACGACGCTTTACCGCTCCTTCATCGACGGGCACCGGCGCAAGGTCCGTCATCCCCACGTCGAGGCTGAGGGTGTCCTGGAAGACTTGCCGGCGCGCACGCTCGACGCCGGCGAACGGATCGATGCCGAGGCGGCGTTGCGTGCGTTGGAGCAGGTGCCGGAATCGTTTCGTTCGCCGTTGATGCTGTTCTATCTCGACCAGCATTCATATCTGGAGATTGCCGAGATTCTCGACGTTCCTCTCGGTACCGTGATGTCCCGCATCTCCCGGGGCCGCGCGGCGCTCCGGCAGTTGATGGAGGATCGACCGCGCAAGGTTGCCACGCCGAAAGACGGCAAACCCGTTGTTGTGTTATGAATCGCGAAGAAGCCAAGGCCATCCTCGAAATGTTCCGCCCCGGCGGCGCGGACATGGCCGATCCCAAGTTCACCGAAGCGCTGCGTCTCACCGAACAAGATCCCGAGCTCGGCCGGTGGTTCAAAGATCAACGCCGGTTCGATCTCAAGATGGCTGCGGCCATTCAAACAGCGGTGACCGTGCCGGACGACTTGCGCGCCTCTTTGCTTGCGCCGGCGAAAATTGTTCGTCCGTTGCGCTGGCAGGACTGGCGGGCACCGGCGGCAGTTGCGGCCGGGTTTGCCGTGATGGCCGCAGCGGCGAGTCTTTGGCTCGCTCCGGAGCCGCCGAAGTTCGCGACGTTCCGCGAGTCACTGGTCACCGAGGCTTGGGACGGCAATGTGCATCTCGAACTGGAAACCTCTGACGCGAGTGCGATCCGCCAGTGGCTGGCGGCTAAGAATCTTCCGGCGGACATCGCGCTCCCGGCGGGCCTTCGCGACGCGCGCCTGCTCGGCTGCCGCATCGTCGAGGCCGATGGCGCGCGTGTGCCGATGCTCTGCCTGGTGGATGGCACGCGGCATCTGCACCTTTTTGTCATCGACGGGCTGGAGTTGGCGCAGCCGCCGCCGCACAACGTCCCGGACTTCGAGAAGTGCGGAAACTGGAAGACGGCGAGCTGGCGGGACGGCGGCACGACCTACGTGCTCACTGGTATGAAGATGCAGACCTTCTTCACGAAGTTCCGCAAAGGCGGGCGTTGGACGATGTCCGGCTAGGTCCGAACAATGTCGCTGAGTGAAGTGTTACGCGGAGGTTTCTCAAACGTCGTATTGATGCAGGTCAGGTAGCGCGTCGCTGCTGCGACGCCGCCCTTTGGCCTGTGACGCACCTACCCTCGGGAAGGTGACGACGACCCACGTTTCGGTGTGCTTCGGAAATCCACTCGCAGCTGAAATTTCATGCGTGACCTCCAGGCAGAGCAGCAGCTCCGCTTTACCGCCCATTGGATGCTTTCGGCTTACCGTATCGTTGCTGCTGAACTTTCGTCAGATCCCGAAGTCCAGGGCGTCGATGTTCTCCTTCGTGAACCGCACGGGCTCGGCCATGATCACAGTCTTCGCGTCCTGAGTGCTGAGGGAGATTTTTCCGTGGCCCTGGATGTCCATGCCGCTGGTCAGGGGCTTGCCGTCGATGAGTTGCTTGGCGAGGCGGACGGTGAGACCGCCGAGCGCACGGGGATCCCAGAGGTAAAACGATTGCAGCACGCCCGCTTTGATGTAGGGCCGCATCTTGTTCGGGGTGGAATTTCCGGTGATGGCCACCTTGCCGATCTTCCCGGCGCGTTTCACGGCCTCGCTCGCGCCGGGGACGGAGTTGGAGTCGAACGCGATGATGCCTTTCAAGTTCGGATAAGCGTTGAGGAGCGTCTCGACCTTCTGGCGCGCAAAGTTCTCGTCCTCTTTGGTGACTTCCGTGGCGACGAGCTTGAGGCGCGGATACTTTTCCTTCGCGCGAGCCTCGGCGTGGCGACGCCAGGTATTGAGATTTGCGGCGTCGAGGCTGGCGATGGCGATGGCCCACTCGCCTTCTTCGCCCATCTGCCGCGCGAGGTCGTCCATCAGCGTCCCACCAAGGGTCTTCTCGTCCACTTGGTTGACAAACAGGTCGCGTCCGCTTTCGGTGGCGTCGCTGTCCCACGTCAGAACTTTGATGCCGGCCGCCTGGGCTTTCTCGACGAAGCGCTGGATGGTCTTCGGCTGGTTCGGCGCGATGCAGATGGCGCTGACCTTCTGGCGAATCCAAGTGTCGATGAACTTGTTCTGCTCGGAACCGCTGGGCTCCGTGGGGCCGTCGAAGATGAGCGTAACGCCGAGTTCGTCGGCCGCCTTTTGCGCGCCGCGTTTGCAGGCATCGAAGTAATCAATGTTGATAAGCTTCGGCAGCATCGCGATCACGGGCTTGCTGTTGGCGGATGAGGCGGCAGAAGTGCCGGCTGGCTCGGCGTTCGTTGTTGCCGGTTTGTCGCTGCAACCCGAAAGGAACAGGCCGAGAAGCATGGCCAGCGAGACGGCGGCCGGGGTGAAGGGCAGGGGGCTGGGATTTGAAGTGCGCATGGTGATTGGAACGATGCGCGGAGCGTAATGAGCTACGGGCGGGAGTGTCAACCGGTGCGGCACCACTCCTACAGGCGCGGAAGTCTCAGGCTGCGGAACGGAGGCTTCTTTCCTCCCGGACGGGGTCAACGCGGAGCTCGGGTGTTTCCGAAACGACAGGCGTCGTTCCAGTAAAGTCGAATCCAGGGAGGCGTTCCGTGAGTAACTTGCACGCGATGCTCCGTGCTTCGGCCTGAAGGCGCCGGCTGGTTGCGCGGCTGGAAAGCCAAAGCGTCAGGAAGATGCCGAGCGACCCGGAGGAAGCGAGGCCGAGGGCGCAACAGATCCGGACGAGCAGATGCGTGGAGTTGTCAAAAAACTGCGGAAGCAGGACGGCGGCGTAGGCGAGGCCGGCGAGACCTAGTAGATCGATGAGTGCCACGAGTCGGCTCGCGTTCAGGAGCGATCGTTCGGAGCGGGCGGCGAGGTGAATCTTTTCGCAAAGCGTGCGGCTTTCCTCCGAACCTTCGAGGAGAAGGAGCTTTTGCAGAAAAGCGATTTGATTCAGGGGCTCGCGCATAACGGTGCCGGTTTGCCGACCATGTTCAGCCGGAGTCGTGCCACCAAGCACTTCGGACGGCGATGACATGGAGTTGAGGCTGTTCCTTGAGCATTTCGGAGGTTTCGCTGGCCGGGTGCCCTTGCCAGCGAGGCGGACATTGCCTGAGATTTGTTCACGCTCGGCAACAATTGTTGAAGGATTGGTCACTTGGTTCGTCCAGAGAATCGTGGCCGTGAAACCCCATCTGCCCACCATGAAAACTACACTCGTTGGTGTCGGTCTCCTCATTCTTGCCTCTTTCATCTCCCTCCACGCGCAAGAGCCCGTGTTGATTGGCGGTGGTGCCACGCGGCCCCAACCGGTGATGGAGTACACTCCGCCTCCGGCTCCGGCTGTCCCCGTAGCGCAACACGTTCGGATCCGCTACGAATACGAGGCCAGCTCAGTGCCGATCACGGCGGGGAACTGCGCACCGCGACCTGCCTACGATTCCAGCTACACCTCGTACCCGACCTACCCGCGCTACTCATCCTATTCTGCGCCGGGCTGCGCACCGCCGACGGTGATTTACTTTGGTCGCGGCGAAGCGGCCCGTCGTGGGTACGCGTTCCGCAGCCGCCGCTGAACCATTACTGCCGGAAGAATGTTCCCGGCTGGCTGTCCCGGTTTGGATCAATCCAGACCCCTTCTGTCTGAAATCTGAACAGACCCTGGCCCGGGTTTGTTTACAAAGACGTTGGTTCGCTACTGATTATCCGGCTAATTTTCCACTTCCCGCTTTAGGCCTCTCCGCCTGAGTTCGCGGCATTTCTTCTGCTGAACAGCGGTTGTCGTTTGTCCCCTCATCGGTGGACCGGCTATGACAACCAAAGACTACATCTACACCGGGATGATCGTGTTGACAGCCTTGGCCTTCTATTGCAACGGGTTCTACGCCGGCGTGTATCGGTGCAAGAAGATGTACGACGCGCTGCTGGACGACACCGAGGCGGACGAGCCCGGGGGCGAAGAATCTGCCACTAATGGGAAGGTTTCTCCTGCTGTGGACGGGCAGCCTCCACTCCTCAAGCCTTTGCGGCAATCTGAACTCCCGACCTACACCCGTGCGATCAAGGGCGATTTCGGCCGGAATTGAGTTCTAGACCGATTCTCAGAAGTAATTTCCGGAGGGGAGAGGAGCAAGAATTTCCTTGTACTTTTGAACAGGGTGTGGTTGAAGCTGGGTGTTGCGCGCGGCTCCCGTCCATCCCAATGCCGAGAACGCCACCCTCGATGAACTG
>SXGS01545708.1_pt1 | contig 11610 bp, 10 predicted proteins | sample 3174681 | NCBI WGS metagenome assembly SXGS01 (sample SAMN11356861, study PRJNA531348) | freshwater metagenome | isolation source: freshwater sample F1-80 | place: China: Fuxian Lake, Yuxi | collected 2017-12-25 | reverse complement strand
GTGGTCGAATGGCGAGTTTCCGAAGTGTCGATCAATCCGGTGTACGAGTGGGTTTTTATGAGTCGTCTAAACTGAATCCTGCAAGCTATACAAGCCATACGTTCAGACTAGACCTCATTGAGGTAGTAACACCGTTCCTTTGGAGATTCAAACTATCAACTGCCCAATCAACCGAAAATACTCGGTATTGCCGCCTTATTGCTTATACTTAACTACTCCTTTTTGTCTAATTGGATTGACGCGTCCTCCGTGGTTATTGAGGAACAATCCGTGGATGGCGGGCAGCATTATTGCGAGCGGTGAAACCGACACCTGTGTCAGAGCCGTGGCGGATGGTGAAATCACAGTGAACAAGCCAGGCGGCGGCGTATTGGCTGTCATTCTTCCCTCATTGAATGAAGTGGTTTCCACCGGGCCGTTCGGACCGATTTCAGCCTCGGATTCAGATTTCGCCTCTGATCGAGGGCGAACAACGAGTACTTCTAGCTCCCTTGGAGCCTTGCTGCCGATGTGACGGATAAGCTGACCCAACAGACTCCAACCAGTCGCAATGATCCTCGACCGGAACAGACGCTCTTCACCTTGCTGTCTCTAGGCCGTGGCAGGTGTGACGCCGGGGTCAATTCTTGCAACGAATCGGTATCAACGACCAGGCCGGCACATTAATCGTTCGCCCATGCGATGCCAATTCGGCCTCAATGTGATTAAACTGGGGTCATCCAGTGTTTGTCGGCGCAGGCGATCAGGCCCGGGTTAGTGCATTCTCGCTGATGAACAGATTGCGGGAGCTAGAACGCCGCCGGACTTCCCAAAAGCAAAAACGTCCGCAACGCGGCCAGCGACGAGGCAAACCATGGGCGGTGCATACTCCGCACGTCCGCCGCAATCCAGGCTGGAAATCAAAATGGCAGCCCCTGATAGCTCGGCCGGGTGCGGTGCAACCCGGAGGGTTGCCGGAAGGTAGCCGGGGGGTGAGCGCAGCAATACCCCCGGAACGTGGCATGAAGTGCATCCGCACCCTGGAGGGGTGCCAGGAGGCAACGCAGGCGGCCACGGTCGTTTCCAGCATTCCGGCACCCCTGCCGGGGTGCGCCTCTCTCTTCAACATCCGATCCGGGGGTTCGCTGCGCTCGACCCCCGGCTACTCTCCTTCATCCCTCCGGGATGATCCTATCGGAGTCGCGTCATGTGAGGATGGACTTGACCACCTCCCCTTTGACGTCAGTCAACCGGTGGTGGCGGCCTTGAAATTTGAACGTCAGTCGCGTGTGATCGATACCCAAGCAGTGCAACATTGTGGCGTGGAGATCGTGGACATGGACAGGGTCGTTCGCGACGTTGTAACCAAAATCGTCCGTCTGCCCGAAGGTCATTCCTCCCCGGATGCCACCACCCGCGAGCCAGATGGTGAAGCAGCGAGGGTGGTGGTCGCGCCCGTAGTCGTCCTTGGTGAGCCGACCCTGGCAGTACACCGTGCGTCCAAATTCGCCGCCCCAGACTACCAGGGTATCGTCAAGCAGGCCGCGCTGTCTGAGGTCTGCGATGAGCGCGGCACTGGGCTGATCGGTGTCGCGGCACTGGCCAGGGAGTTGAGTGGGTAATTTCGTGTGCTGGTCCCATCCGCGATGGAAGAGTTGGATAAACCGCACGCCCCGCTCGGCCAACCGCCGTGCCAGGAGGCAATTCGCTGCAAAAGTACCCGGCTTGCGCGCCTCGAGGCCGTAGAGATCGAAGACACTGGCGGGCTCGCGCGATACATCCGTGAGTTCTGGCACGCTCATTTGCATGCGATAGGCCAATTCGTACTGTGCCATACGAGTGGCAATCTCCGGGTCGCCGAATTCAGCGAACTGAATTTGGTTCAACGTGGCCAAATCATCGAGCATTCGACGACGACCCGAGGGATCGAGCCCGGCAGGGTTGGAAAGGAAGAGCACCGGATCGCCACCGGCCCGGAACTTGATGCCCTGATGCGTCGTCGGCAGAAAACCGCTGCTCCACAGGCGGTCGTAAAGCGGCTGATCCATGGGATTTCCGGTGCCATTGGAAAGCAGTACCACAAACGCAGGCAGATCACGATTCGCACTGCCGAGTCCGTAGCTGAGCCACGAGCCGATGCTTGGCCGACCCGCAAGCTGGGCGCCAGTCTGGAAGAATGTAATGGCCGGGTCGTGATTGATCGCCTCGGTGTGCAACGTCTTGATGAAGCACAGTTCGTCAGCCACCCGTGCCGTGTGGGGGAGCAGCTCGCTCAACCACGCGCCGCCGCGGCCATGCTGCGCGAACCGAAAACGCGTCGGTGCCACTGGAAACCTATCCTGCGTTGCCGTCATGCCCGTGAGCCGCTGACCCTGGCGAATCGAGTCCGGCAAATCCGTCCCCTGTCGTTCGGCGAGTTGCGGCTTGTAGTCGAACAAATCCAGCTGTGACGGTGCGCCTGACTGGAACAGGTAGATGACACGTTTCGCCTTAGGGGCGAGGTGCGGCAATCCCAGCAAGCCACCAGCGACCGAGTGTTCGGGCGCGGCAGCACGGGATAGCTGATCGCCCAACAATCCAGAGAGCGCCGCTGTACCGATCCCAGCGCGACGAAAGAAGTGGCGGCGGTTGACCAGCAGTCGATGATCAATGAGCGGAGTCATGGTAACGCTTGGTTCCACTGAGTCAGAGGTACGAAGGCATGAATGGGATCATCCATGGCCTCAATCCTTCGCCCCAGATTCCCTTGTCTTATTGTTTGGTAATCGCTTCATCGAGATTCAGAATCAATCCAGTGACCGCCGTGTAAGCCGCCAACTCAATTGGATCCAGCTGTTGATCACGCGGAGCCTCGCCCGCACTGACGAATGTCACTGCCGCCTTCGGATCCGCGCGAAAACGTGAAAGCTGATCGTTGAATCCGTTGAGTAAAATGTTCAGCTCCGGCGGCCGTGGTGCACGGGCAAGCACGAGGCGGACGGCGAGCTTCACCCGCTCTTCCGCCGTGGGGCCACCCTCGCGCATGACCCGTTGAGCGAGACAGCGAGCCGCCTCAACATACGTCACGTCATTCATCAACGCGAGCGCCTGCAACGGGGTATCCGTCCGACTCGGACGCACCGAGCACATCTCGCGGCCGGCAGCGTCGAAGGTTATCATCGTCGGCTGCGGGCTGGTGCGCTTCCAGAACGTGTAAAGACTACGCCGCCAGAGCTTCGGGCCGTGGTCCGGCTCGTAGTCGGTTCCAGTTAACTCCTTCCACAGCCCTTCCGGTTGATACGGTCTTACAGACGGCCCGCCGATTTCTCCCACCAACAAACCGCTCACAGCAAGTGCTTGGTCGCGGATCATTTCAGCTGGTAACCGGACGCGCGGCCCGCGAGCCAAGAGTCGATTGTCTGGGTCGCGAGCAATGAGCTCCGGCGTCACCCGCGACGACTGCTGGTAGGCCGCACTCATCACCATCGTCTTGAGCAATTGCTTCACGTCCCAACCCGTGCGGACGAATTCAGTCGCAAGCCAGTCGAGCAATTCAGGATGGCTGGGCGGTTCGCCCTGCGAGCCAAAGTCCTCTGCCGTCTTCACCAACCCGGTGCCGAATAGCATCTGCCAGTGGTGATTCACCACCACACGCGCCGTGAGCGGGTTCGCGGGACTGACGAGCCATTGCGCGAAGCCGAGTCGGTTTAGCCCAGCGCCGGACGGCATCGGCGGCAGGCTTGCCGGGACGCCAGGCTCGACTCGTTCACCGGGCTTGTCATACTCGCCGCGTTTCAGCACGAACGTGTCGCGCGGCATAGCCATCTCTTCCATGACCATTACCGTCGGCAGGTTCTCGGCGTACTTAATGCGTTGTTCCCTTAAACTCGCCGCATTCGATTGAGCGTCGCGAACTGGCACCGACGCATGATCTGATAGAAAACTGGAACGTAGCTTCGCCGCGTGAAACGGCGTGCGTTTCGAGACAGGTATCGCAGCCAGTTCCGTCACGCTATCGCTCGTGGCCACAATCCCAACTTCCTCCGCTGCGAGTGATCGGCGATACACACGCACATCTCCCACCTGCCCATCGAAACGGTTCCCGGGTCCTCCACCGGAGCCGATGCGCAGTGGTTGTTTGGTCTGGAACGTCTGGTTCAGCTGATCCAGCAACACACGCAACTTTTGCGGCTGGCCATCGAAAAAAACCTGGACGCCCGCAGCCAGCCTCGAACCGTCATAGACCACGGCGATGTGGTGCCATTGGTCCGGTGGGAGCGCGGCCTCTGTCTCCACGCGGAGCGCATCATCGAGCCAGCGTTTGGTGAGGTGAACCTGGAGCCGACCCTGTTTGAGATGCACACTGTACCCTTCGGAATCCGATGCGAAGGCAGAGTTCTCTGTCTGTTCAGCCATGCGCGAAATAATCGCGCCTCCATGCGTCCCTCGCGGTTGAATCCAAGCAGTCAGCGTAAACCTGTCGAAGAAGCCAAAATTCCCTACATCGCCGCAATTAATGAAACGCTGACCGTCCAGCACCGCCACCGAAGCGCCGCGACCGGGCGCGAACCAACGCTCACCCAGTTCAAACGTCGCGGGCCGGTTGGTTCCAAAGACATCTTCCAGTCTGCCATCCAGCTCAAACCGGGCCTCCAGTCCCTGGGTGACGGTCCAATCTAGCGTCGGCTTCGTACCCAGCGACTTCTCCAATGCTGTCTGGGCGGTGATGATTTCAGGTTCAAGTTTCCTCAAGTGAGCCTCGGCGACAGCGAGCTGCAAATCGAGTTTGGCCAGTTCCTTCTCTTGCGCGGCGGTCGGCGCGGCAATCACGGGCGGCGAATTGCCGATCTTGATGGCACGCCCTTTCTCCGGGATGTTGTTGAAGTATGCGAATAGCTGATAAAATTCGCGTTGTGTCAGCGGGTCGTACTTATGGTCATGGCACCGGGTGCAACCCATCGTCAACCCGAGCCAAACCGTCGCGGTGGTGTCCACCCGATCCACGACGTACTCGACGGCGTACTCTTCAGGCACGATGCCGCCCTCGGCATTGCCGCGATGGTTCCGGTTGAAACCGGTGGCGATACGTTGCGCGAGCGTTGTATCCGGGAGCAAGTCACCGGCGAGTTGCTCGATCGTAAACCGGTCGAAAGTTAGATTGCGGTTGTAGGCGTCGATCACCCAATCGCGCCAACGCCACATGGATCGTTCGCCGTCGCTTTGATAACCGCTCGTATCCGCGTAACGCGCCGCATCGAGCCAGCGGCTGGCCATGCGCTCGCCATAGCTCGGCGAAGCGAGCAGACGGTCGGCAAGTATACCGAGGACGACCTGACGAGCGCCGAATGAGGAATCGACGTTCCATGCCTTTAGGAAGGCATCCATTTCCTCAAGGGTCGGTGGAAGGCCAGTCAGGTCGAGCGTCATCCGACGGATCAGTAGCTCTGGCGTCGCCTCACGCGAAGGCATCAATCCTTCGTCGGCGAGTCGCTTCAGAATAAAGCCGTCCATTGGATTGGAACCCCAATTACCAAACCCGTCCTCGCCGTTTTTCCAATTGGCGACCACCGGCACTGCCGGCCGCTTCGGCGCGATGAATGACCAGTGCGCCTCCCATGGCGCGCCCTGCTCGATCCAGCGCCGCAGCAGTTCGATCTGGCGCGGCGCCAGTTGTCGTCCCGCTTCGACAGGCGGCATACGATCGTCCGGATCGGTAGTGGTGATGCGGCGAATGAGTTCACTCTTCTCTGGCTGACCAGGAACGATGGCAAAATGGTCCTTGATCCTCCCTTTTGCGTTGGCTTCAAGATCGAGTCGAAGGTCGGCCTTGAGCTTGGCCTTGTCCGGGCCGTGACATTTGTAACAGGTGTCCGACAGGATGGGTCGGATGTCACGGTTGAACTCGATCCTGGACGGCACCGGCAACTCGGCGGCCATTAGCCAGCACATGGAAAACGGCAGAAACGCGGCGAGCAATCCGCTCAATGCGTGTAACGAAATTCCATGGACGCCGACGGAAGCGCTCGAAGTCGGCCGGATTCGGCGATCCGAGCCCGCCGGCACCAGAACGGCAAGCGATTTTGAACGGACTGCCAAGCGGGTAGATCTCATGCAAGGCGGTGGTTGAAGAAGTGAAAACTTCGCAAAGGTTCGTCCGGCAGGCCTTGCCAGCCCAAAGGATATGGATCGGTAGAGGCCATGGGACGGGAAAGTATTCACCGACGGACGCAATTCGGCAACCTGTAACCCGCGACGGGTCGCCGAGCCGCCGGAGCGCCTGCTGCACAATTTTTGCATCTTTCACAACAAGATAAGGTAGGCGATTCGGATTTAGTCCATGAGAGGCTAGCGAAACATAATTCATGCTCACCGCCGGACTCCTCCTCAGCCTGAACCAAAACGCGCCTATCGCGGAGTTGACCTTCCGCCTCGCGGAGCATCCAGCGTTTTCCCCAGGGTCCAAGCAGGGCATGTGGCTGCCGGTGGTCATGGAAGCCTCGGACGATGCGGAGAGCCGGGAGTTGCATGACTGGATCGCTGCGCAGCCGGGCGTGGCATTCGTGGATGTGGTGCATGTGAATTTCGATGAAACGCCAACCGCTTCGACCTGACATGATCACACGTCGTGAATTCAACCGTCTCGCTGCTCTGACAGCGGCCACTGCTGTCGCAAATGCCCGCGCGCAGCAGGCTCCCGCCCCCGCCGCTAATGTTCCAGTCGGCGACGGCATCACGTGGGACAAGGCTCCCTGCCGGTTCTGCGGCACGGGATGTCATGTTCGAGTGGGAGTAAAGAACGGCCGCGTGGTCGCCATCGAGGGCGATCAGCTTGCCGACGTGAACAAGGGCCTACTGTGTGTGAAGGGCTACCACGTCGGGCTGGCGCTTTACGGCAAAGACCGGCTCACACAGCCGCTTCTGCGCCGCAATGGCGTGCTGGAGCCGATCTCGTGGGAGGAGGCGATCGAGACCATCGCTCAAAGGATCATGGCGGCGCCGGAAAAATTCGCGATCTACGGAAGCGGCCAGTGGACCATCCCGGAAGGCTACGCGGCGAACAAATTCATTAAAGGAGGGCTGTCGAACAACCACATCGACCCAAACGCCCGCCTCTGCATGGCCAGTGCGGTCACCGGATACCTCAGTGTCTTTGGCGTGGACGAGCCGGCGGGCTGCTACGACGACCTCGACAAGTGCGACGTGCTCATTATGTGGGGCAACAACATGGCGGAGATGCATCCGGTGCTCTTCAGCCGTGTCATTGACCGGCGCACCAAGGGGGAAAAGGTCACTCTCATCGACGTTGGCACGCGGCGCACACGTACCAGCGAGTTCTGCGACCACTACATCGAGTTCAAGCCGCACAGCGATCTCGCCATAATGAACGGCATCGCGCATCTGCTCATCGAGAAGGGCGGGATGAATGCTGAGTTCGTGGCGCGGTTCTGCAATTTCCGCAAAGCGCCGAAAGACCCTGCGGCCACGCCCACGGCCCCGCTGATGGGCGACGCGATGACTTTCGATGAATACCGGGCGGCGCTCTCTCCCTACACACCGGAGCAGGTGGAGAAGCTCTCCGGCGTTCCCGCGAGCACGATCAAGATGCTCGCGGATCTGTTCGCGAACAAGGACCTCCGCATCACCTCGACGTGGTGCATGGGTTTCAATCAGCACAGCCGCGGCACGAATGCGAACCGGCTTTGCCACGGCATCCACCTGCTCAGCGGGCATTTCGGGAGACCGGGCGATGCACCGACTTCCCTGACAGGTCAGCCGAGCGCCAGCGGCACGGCGCGCGAGGTGGGCACGCTCTGTCACTTCCTGCCGGGCGGGCGGATGATTCTGAATGCGGAACACCGAAAGGAATCCGAGAGACTGTGGAACCTGCCGGAAGGCCGCATCCATCCGAAGATCGGCCACCACACGATGCTGATGTGGGAAAAATTCTGCACGTCTGCGGACAAGGGCGGCGACATTCAGACGCTGTGGGTGCAGGTGACGAATCCCGGCCAGTCGCTGCCGAACCTAAATAAGGTCTTCAAACCGAAAGCCGCTCTGCCGGACAAGTTTCTCATCGTTTCGGAAGTCTATCGCACGGCGACGACGGAACTGGCCGACCTCGTGCTGCCGAGCTCCATGTGGGTGGAAAAGAATGGCATGTACGGCAACTCCGAGCGCCGCACACAGCAGTGGTTCCGCATGGTGAAGCCGCCGGGTGAAGCGCGCGACGACTGCTGGCAGATGCTCGCTGTGGCGCGCCGCCTGCACGACCTCGGTCACCTCGGCATGAAGGACAAGGACGGGAAGTTCCTCTTCACCTTCAAGAACGACAAAGGCGAGGAGGTGCCGGTGTGGGAATGGCCACGCTACTACGAAATCAATGTGGACAAGTCGCTGTTCGAGGAATACCGCGCTTTTACCCGTTACAAGCACAAGGATCTCGCGCCCTACAATGAGTATGTCAAAGCCCGCGGCCTGCGCTGGCCGGTGGTGCAGCAGTCGGACGGCACTTGGCGCGAGACGAAGTTCCGCTTCTCCGAGTTCGACGATCCTTATGTGAAGAAGGGCGCGAAGATTCAGTTTTACCATTCCACGACAAAGGACGACAAAGCACAGATCTGGTTCGCTCCCGCAGAGAAGGCTGCGGAGGAACCGGATGTGGAGTTTCCCTTCTGGCTGTGCACGGGGCGCGTATTGGAGCACTGGCACACCGGCACTATGACGCGCCGCATTCCGCAACTCCACGCCGCCATGCCGCATGCCTATGTCGAGATGCACCCCGAAGACGCCAGAGGGAAGGGCTTCGCCAATGGGGAGACCATTGTGGTGAAAACGCGCCGCGGGGATTTAAAGCTGCCGGTGTGGTACGACGGACGCGGGCATCCACCGCGCGGCACGATCTTCATCCCGTTCTTCGACGAACGCATGCTCTGCAATGAACTCACGCTCGGTGACATTGATCCCATTTCGAAGGAACCGGACTACAAAAAGTGCGCCGCGACGGTGATGCGCGCCGCAGTGAATCCTTGAACTCCATGGCCGAGACGTCACAGCCACCTCCGCGCAAGGTAGTGCAGTCCGGGTTCATCGCCGGGGGCATCATTGTAATGATCGCCGTGAGCGGGTACTTCGTCGGCCTTCGCCAGACTAACAGCGCTATTGCCATGACCCGAGCCGTGGAGGTGGTCAAAGAGCACGCCCACCGTGACCTCACCGGGGCCAGTGCCGTACCGGTGGCCGTGCGCTACATTGACCAGAACTGGTCGGACCACGGCCCGAACGGTATCTGGCGAAACTCCCTGCTCGACTTTGTGCAGAAGCCCGCAACGGCACCGGACAAGCCAGTTTCGCCCGGGGTGAAAGTGGCCGCACTCACTGCCCGTGCCGGCCGCCGCGCCTACGACGGCGCGCCTCCCACTGTGCCGCACCCGGTCACGCAGGATTCATCCGCCGCGTGCCTCGCATGTCATGGTCAGGGCCTGCAGGTGAAGGACCGGTTCGCGTCAAAAATCAGCCACCCGACCTACGGCGGAAGCTGCACCCAGTGTCACGTGTCCACGCGGAGCGGATTCACCGCCGAGGAGGCCGTTCTATATTCAGTTCCACTCGCCGAGAACTCATTCCAGGGCACCGAAGCTTCTCCGAACGGCGCGCGCGCGTGGCCCGGCGCACCTCCGGTCATTCCGCATCGTACTCTCATGCGCAATGACTGCATGAGCTGTCACGGGCCTAACGGATTATTCGCCCTGCGCACGCCGCATCCCGACCGCCAAAGCTGCACGCAATGCCACGTGCCCGCCGCGGCAAATGATCAGCACCAGTTCCTGTCCTCACCACCGCTGGATGCGCCGCGCGCTCCGGAAAAGCCGAAGACCACTCCGGCACCGACGGAAGCCCTGCCCGCGCCCAACTCCGGCCCACCAAATCCGAACCTATGAGCGCCACCGTTTCCAGACGCGGGTTCTTCACCGCCCTGGGCCATCCGTTCCATCCGACGCAACGTCGTAGCCAGTCCGTCCCGGCCTTAAAGGGAGGCGCACCCGGGCCTGGTGACCGTTGTGAATCCGGCGCGCCCAGCCAAGACCGGGATGGTCTTGCTGGGAACTCCGCTTCGGCGCTCACCGCCATCATCCAGGGCCGCTTCTGCTTCGCGCTCACGTCGTTCTGCTCCGTCTGCACCGAGCGCTGCCCTGTCCCCGGAGCGATGAAAAAGGAGCGCGGCCTGCCCATGGTCGTGCCTGATGTCTGCACCGGTTGCGGCATTTGCCAAGAGGTCTGCCCCGCGCCGCGCAATGCCGTGCTCATGATGACGCGCCGCACTGCACCCGCACCTGTCCCCGTATGAGTGCCACTGCCGACAACACCACCGCCCCGCCGCTGCCGGATCTGCATCAGGCGCAATTCGACGCTGCGGAGCTTGAGCGTCTCGTCCGCGACATCGGCGCCTGCGCACAGGTCACGGAGATTATCCCGAAATTCGCAGCCACGGGCCACGTGCCGGAGAATGCCGCGCTCACGCTCGACGACGGCCGCCGCCTGTTGCTCGACGGCCGAGCGCGCGCCGTACAGTTCCGCTACCGCTACGAAGGTGCCGACTGGTGGGACACCGTCATGGCTCTGCCTGGCGGTCAGTTCCGGCTCGTCCGTATTCAGCAACGTTTCGATTCTTTCGATTCGCCCACCGCATGAGTGTCTATTTCAAGAAGCATCCCGCCCTCGCATGGCTCGGACTCGTGGTCTTCACCAGCCTTTGCAGCCTCGCTGTCGTGTGGGCTCAAAAGGTCAGCGCGCCGTCCGCGAAATCAGCCACTGCACCCGCCACGGCTGAGCCCATACTGCATCCCGTGACCATCAAGCCCGGCCCAGCCACGCCGCGCCTCGACACCGGGCTGAAGGACGCGAAAGGCAACGTCATCACTGCCGCCTGCAGCAACTGTCACAGCACCACCACGCCAAACATCACGCGAAACACCGTGGACGATCTCTTTCAGGCGCACCGCGGACTGAACTATCACCATGGCAATCTCACCTGCCTGAGCTGCCACAACGCCAAGGACTATGATACCATCCATCTTGCCGACGGCCGCAGCGTGGCCTTCCCCGACGTGATGAATCTCTGCGCCCAGTGCCACGGCACTGCCATGCGCGACTACAACCACGGCAGCCACGGCGGCATGAACGGCCACTGGGACCTCACCAAAGGCGGACGCGTGCGTAACAACTGCATCAATTGCCACGATCCGCACATGCCAAAGTTCCCAATTGTGAAGCCCGTGCTGCCGCCGCGCGACCGCATTTCAGTTCCCACGAAGCATTGATCCTATGACCGAATCCGCACCCGATTCCCAAAAAAAACCCTGCGGCGGCAATTGCTCGTGCGCATCCGCTCCCGCGCCGAACGGCGACAGCGGAACCACCCGGCGCAATGTGCTCAAAGGCATCGGCGCCACGCTCGGCATCGCCGCTTATGCCAAGGCGCTCGCGCCCCTCACTGAACTCACGAAGCAGACTTCGACGGCGCTAGCCGAAATGGAGCCGCCCGTGCTATGAGGAATGGAGCCACTTGGAAAGTGGAGTACTGAGGTACTTTCTCTTTTCCAAGGAGACGGTGGCGATTTCCGAGTAGGAGTGTTTCCGAGTAGGAAGCAGGCC
>SXGS01520715.1_pt1 | contig 11610 bp, 11 predicted proteins | sample 3174681 | NCBI WGS metagenome assembly SXGS01 (sample SAMN11356861, study PRJNA531348) | freshwater metagenome | isolation source: freshwater sample F1-80 | place: China: Fuxian Lake, Yuxi | collected 2017-12-25 | reverse complement strand
GGAGCGAGCTGTTCGTGCAGGAACTCGGCGTAGCCGTCGCTGCTGCCAACCATCTCCAGCCCTTCGGAGTCCAACCGGAAAAATTCTATACGGCTTCGCCGCTCGGCGACTACAGCCGGCTCGCGACCAGGTCCTCGAAAGCGCGGACGGACTCGACCGTCCCGCAGAGCCTGGGCGCCCTCTCCGCGACGCGCGCCTTCGCTTCATCCCGGAATCCCGCATCCATGCCGAGGCGCAGCGCCTTCTCAGCATAGTCGTCGAGCGACGTCGCGACCAGATCGTCGAGGCCCATGCGCCGGTAGAAGCCGTAGGTGAGCCGGCCGCGGAGGTAGCGCGACGGCATCGTCACCACGGGCTGCCCCATCGAAAAGGCTTCGAGGCTGGTCTTGCCGCCGGAGAATCCGGGCGTATCCAGGACGACGTCGGCCAGCGCCTGGGCCCGGATGAAGTCGGTGCCGGAGAGCCGCGGCAGGAAACGGACGCGCGCGCCGGCGCCGGCGAATTGGCGTTCCAGGCGGGCGAGGATCCGGCTGCACCAGGGTCGCCGGTGGCCCTCGACGAAATGCAGCACCGCGTCCCGGTCGCGCCGGAGGATCTCTGCCAGCACGCGATCGAAGCTCGGGTGCAGCTTGAACAGGCTCTGGGCGCAGAAATAGGCGTGCCCGTCCTCGGCCATGCCGAGCCGCGCCCGCGTGGTGCCGGCGGGATCGACCGTTTCCGGCTGCCAGTCCAGCAGCAGGAACGGAAGCCGCGCCATGCCTTCGGTGTAGTCGGCCTCGGCGCCGTCGCGATCGAAGACCTCGGCCGACAGGAACAGGTCGACGGTGTCGAGGCCGGTCGTCACCGGGTGTCCCCAGGTGACCATCTGCAATGGCGCCAGGCGCGCATGGGCCAGGTAGTAGGTGAACGGATCCATGCCGATGTCGGTATAGAGCAGCGCATCGAGACGGGCGGCCGCCAGCCTCTCGCGCGCCCGCGGCAGATCCTCCGGCAGCGTCACGACCTCGTCGGCGCCGGCCGCGATCGTGTCCGCCACGGCGCCCGTCGCGGGACCCGCCTGGACAACCACGACGCGGAAGCGCTTCCGGTCGATGCCGGCGATCTCCCGCTTGAACAGGTGCCCGATCGTGTGGTCGCGAAAATAGGCGGAGACGAAGCCAAGGCGCGGCAGGCCGTCGCGACGGCGAAGATCGGTCGCAACGATCGCCGGCGCGGCATGACGCCAGAGCCGCCCGACGGCCTCCTGCAGCGGCCGGTCGTCCGCGTCGTGATATGCCAAGTGGAAGTTCGTCCAGTGGCCGTCGGCGAGCGGATCCTCGACGCGAACCGGTGCGGACGACAAGGCCTCGACGCGCCCTGAGAAGCGTTGCCGCCACCGCGCGATCTCCTCGGCCGATCCGGGGATCGGCGGCAGCAGCGTCGCCTCGCGCAGCCGCCAGGCGTCGCGCGGCTCGATGGCGAGGGCCGAGCGATAGAACCGCACCGCGGCCTCGGCATCGCCGGCGACATGCAGGGCATTGGCGAGATTGTAGAGCGCGACCGCGTCGGGCGGATTGAGAGCGACCGCACGCCGGGTCAGCCGGATCGCGTCCTCCAGCTTGGCGCCGTCGCGCCAGAGATTGGCGAGGTTGACGAGCGCCCCGCCATGGCGGGGATCGCGGGCGAGCGTCCGGCGGTAGCGGCGTTCGGGCTGGTCGTTCCGGTTGGCGAGCGCGAAGTGCGCGGCGGCCAGACTTGGATCGAAGGAGATCGCCTGACGAAAACGCCGCGAGGCGGTCGCGAGGTTGAGGCGCGCCTCGATGATGCCGAGATCGGTCAGCGTATCGGAGCGAGTCTCCCGGGCGAGCGCGCGGGCGAGCGTCCGCCGGGCGCGCGCCGCATCGCCGGCAACGAAGGCGGCCTGCGCATAGACACGCGAAACCTCCGACGAGGTCCCGGCGAGCGCGTCGGCGCGGCCGAGAACGATGACGGCGTCGGGAGCGGGCACCAACTTCGCCAGCGACAGATAGGCCGGCGCCGATCCCGGGGCGCGGACGATGGCGTGCCGCCAGGCCCGGTGCACCAGACCGGCACGCCCCTCCGTCACGGCGTCGGAAACCCGAAGAGCCGCGCCGGATTGTCAACCAGGATGCGCGTTCGCGCCGCCGCATCCGGCACCGCCTCGGCGAGCCAATCGACGAGATCGCCGTCATCCGGCATCGGCACGGCCTGCGGATGCGGCCAGTTGGAGCCCCAGAGGCAACGCTCCGGCGCCGCCTCGGCAAAGCGGCGGGCGAGCGCCGCCGCCTTCGGATAACGCGGCCCGGCAGGCTCGCCGACAGAGGGACCGGAGAGCTTGGCACAGCCGCGGCCGCCATCGAGCAGGCGAAGGACGGCGGCGATGCCCGGGTGGGCCTCGCCATGCTCCGGGCGGATCAGGGAGAGGTGATCGATCGCGATATCGATCGGCAGAGCCAGCAACCGGTCCGCGACCTCGGCCAGGGTCACCGGCTTCGACTGGACCTCGAGATGCCAGCCGCGCTCGGCGAGCCTCGGCGCCAGCGCCGGCAGATGCTCCATCCGCAGCGCGCCGGCAAGCACCAGATTGATCCGGACCGCGCGGAAGCCGAGACCGTGCAGCCGATCAAGCTCGGCGTCCGCGATGTCGGGGCGAATCAGCGCGACGCCGCGGAAGCGGTCCGGATGCGCCTTCAGGGCATCCTCGGTCGCGCGCAGGTCCTCGGCATAGACGTTGGAGGCGACCAGCACCGCGCGGCCGACGCCGATCGCCTCGTGCATCCGGATCAGCCGCGCCGCATCGATTCCAGGCGGCGGCGTATAGGCCCGCGCCGCATGGAAGGGGTAGCGATCCGTCGGCGCGAAGACATGGACATGGCAGTCGGTCGCACCCGGCGGCGGCATCGTCCTGGGCCGGCGGGGGACGTCCTTGGGCGGAAGAACAGGCTCGGTCATCTTCGGGCGGCGACTCTAACAGAGTCGACGCGAACGCTTCCGCTCGATATGTCTCCGCCGCCATGACCGAAACCGTTCTGCTCTTCCTCAAGGGCCTGCTGCTCGGCCTGTCGATCGCCGCCCCGGTCGGGCCGATCGGGCTCCTCTGCATTCGCCGCTCGCTCGAGGCCGGGTTCTGGCCGGGCGTCGCCGGCGGGCTCGGCACCGCCGTCGCCGACGCCGTCTATGCGGCGATCGCCGCCTTCGGGCTCACCGCCGTCTCCAGCCTGCTGCTCGAGGCCCAGGGCGTGCTCTCGATCGTCGGCGGCGCGGCGCTGGTCTGGCTCGGCTGGCTGACGATGACCGGCAAGCCGCCGGAAAAGGCCGCCGAGGCGCCACTGACTCGGTCACTGTGGCCGACCTTCGCCTCGACTTTCTTCCTGACCATGGCGAACCCGGCGACGATCCTGACCTTCGCTGCGATCTTCGCCGGCCTCGGCCTCGCCGCGGTCGACACATCCGCCGGCGCTGCCGTGCTGGTGACCGGCGTCTTCTTAGGCTCGCTGCTGTGGTGGGCGATCCTCTCCGGCGCGGTCACTCACCTTCGCCAGCGCATCTCCGAGACCGTGGTCCTCTGGATCAACCGGGCCTCGGGGGCGGCGCTCGCCGGCTTCGGCGCGGCGCTGCTGGTCGGCCTCCTGTGATCCGGGCGTGAGCGAGGAAACCGGATACCTCGCGGCCGAGGGTTTCGAGGCCCAGCTCGCCCATGAGCTCGGTCCCGACGCCGTCGCCCATGGCCGGCTGTTCCTGGCTCCCGGGCCGCAGCGCCATGCTGCCTGGGCGATCAATGTCTGGCACGAGCCGCAGCGTCTTTCGATCGCGTCCATCGGCGAGGCGGCGAAGGCGCTGCGGGCAATCCAGCGCAACTGGTCGCTCTATTCCGTCGCCCATCACGGCCGGGCGAAGCTGATCCAGGAGCGGCTGCCCTCGGTCTCGGCCAAGCCGCTGGTCTTCCCGGCCGAGGCGCCGACGGCGCCGCTCGGATCCTGGACGCTGCTGGACGAGACCACGGTACTGGCGTCGCCCCGATGCTCCAATCCCTTCCCCAATGGCGAGGTCCGTTTCGTCGAGGACAGAGAGGGTCCGCCCAACCGCGCCTACCTCAAGCTCTGGGAGGCGCTGACGCTGGCCCGCCGGAAGCCAGGCCCCGGGGCGCTCTGCCTCGACCTCGGCGCCAGCCCGGGCGGCTGGACCTGGGTGCTGGCGAAGCTGGGCGCCCGCGTGATCGCCCTCGACAAGGCGCCGCTCGATCCGGCGGTCGCGGCCATGCCCGGCGTCGAGCAGCGCCAGGCGAGCGCCTTCGCGCTCGAGCCCAAGGAGGCCGGCTCTATCGACTGGCTCTTCTCCGACATCGTCTGCTATCCGGAGCGGCTGCTTCGCCTGGTCGAGCAATGGCTCGCTACGGGCCGCGTCAGGAACTTCGTCTGCACGATCAAGTTCCAGGGCGAGACCGACTATGCGACCGCCCGGCGCTTCGCCGGGATTCCGGGCTCGCGGGTGATGCACTTGCACCACAACAAGCATGAGCTAACGTGGGTCAAACTCGAGGAGTCGTGATGCACGCATTCGTCCGTCTTCTGTTCGTGCTGCTACTTGGCTTGGTCACCAATGGCGCGCTCGCCGCCGACCGGCCTCTCCTTTTCTCCTACGAGGCGACGTCGAGCCAGCTCGGGCTCGCCAAGCTGCGCGACGCCTCCTACGCCGACCGTGCCGCCTTCACCGCCCAGGTCCGCGACGCGCTGCTCCCAGACATCTTCCGCGCGGCCGGCGTCGATCCGTCCAAGGTCCGGACCGAGCTGACGCCCGGTGGCTATCTGCTCCGCACCAATGCCTCGCTGCAGTCGCGCGTCGTCCTCGACGACCGCGCGGCCGACCGGCTGGCGGCGGCGCTCGGCTATGTCTTCCGCCAGTCGAGCGTGCTGGTCTCCGACCTCGCGGACGCCAAGGGCGGCACCGGCCTGGTGGTCGTGCGCTTCGCCAAAGGGACGCTGACGGCGGCGACCGCGCATGGCTTCTTCGAGCACGCGGCCGACGTGCACAAAGGGCTCGGCGGCGGCTATACCGCCTTCGGCGACGAGATGATCTTCCTCAATGTCCGCGACGGGGCCGGCAAGCCCTATAGCGAGCTCAGCGACCGCGACTTCGCCCGAGGGCTGCGCCCGGCGGCGATGAGCTTCAAGGGCGGCAAGGCCAGCGTCGTACAAGTCGGCCAGGCCAAAGCACGCTTCGTCGGCAATTCCTGGCGCCAGAAGCCGAACGGCGAGGACTATGTGGCCTTGCTCGGCGAGCCGCTGGCCGCCCGCCTCAAGCCGCTGCAGGAACGCCACACGGCGATGCTGATGGACGCCGCCGACCGCTGGGGATGGAAATGATGCGCGCGCTTCTTGCGATCTGCCTCTCTGCCTTCCTCGCGCTGCCGGCGAGTGCTGCCGAGATCAAGCCGGCGGTGCTCTATGCGGTCGGCCAGAAGTTCGACAAGAGCTTCAACGAGGCCGCCTACGAGGGTGCCCAGCGCTTCAAGGCGGCTAACGGCGGCGAGGTCCTGGAGTTCGAACCGACCGGCCCGGCGCAGTTCGAGCAGGGCGTCGCGGCTCTGGCCCGCCGGGGCGCGACCGACATCGTCGCGGTCGGCTTCTACTATGCCCAGCCGATGGCACTGGTGGCACCGAAGCACCCGAACATCCGCTTCACGCTGATCGACGCCGAAGCCGATCAGCCGAACGTGCGCTCGGTCGTCTTCAAGGAGCACGAAGGCGCCTTCCTCGCCGGCATGATGGCGGGTCTCGCCGCGCCGTCGGGCCGGATCGGCTTCGTCGGCGCCATGGACATTCCGCTGATCCGCAAGTTCGCGGTCGGATACGAGGAAGGGGCGAAGCATGTCCGCCCCGACGTGCTGGTGCTGGTCAACTTCATCGGCAACACGCCGGCCGCCTTCTCCGACCCCTCCGGCGGCAAGGAGCTGGCGCGGAGCCAGATCGAGCGCGGCGCCCAGGTGGTCTTCGCCGGCGCCGGCACCTCGAATTTCGGCGTGTTCCAGGCGGCGGCCGAGATGCAACGGCTTGCGATCGGCGTCGACTCGAACCAGAACGGCCTGCATCCAGGCACGATCCTGACCTCGCAGCTCAAGCGCGTCGACCTCGCGGTCGAGCGCAGCTTCTCAGCCGCCCGGGCCGGCAACTGGAAGTCCGGCCGGGTCGAGCTCGGCCTCGCCGAGGACGGCGTCGGCCTCGCCTTCGACGCCAACAACGCGCCCCTGGTGAAGCCGGAGTGGCGACGGGCGATCGACGCCGCCCGCACCGACATCATCGCCGGCCGGATCAGGGTCACGGATTTCACGAAGAAGTAGCCGCCGGAGCAAGACGTGAGCATGAATCCGCCCTTCTTCGGAGCGGCCGTCTGGGGGAAGAAATTCTTCGAGATGTTCGCGGACTGGCATCTGCCGTCGATGTACATGGCCGAAATCCACGCCTTCGGCCCGAAGCCGGACTACGTCATCTACACGGACGCGGAGACGCTTCCCCTGTTCGAGGAGCTTCGCGCCAACAGCTTCTACGACGACATCAACCTGATCCTCTGCGAGATCCCGAAGGACCTCATGGAGGGAGTGCGCAACAAGACGCTGTACTCGGGCGGGCTCAAGCAGATCTGCCAGCGCGAGCTGATCAAGCGCGCGTGGGACGAGGACCGCCCATTCGCGTGGCTCTATCCGGACATGCTGTTCGGGCCTAGGGCATACCGGGCGGTCGCCAGATTCTACAGCGAGGGATATCGGGCGACGACGTTCGCGGGCTTCACCGTGAGCCTGGAATCGATCGAGCGCGCCGGCGACAGGGAGAGGATCCTCGGCTTCGACGGCTCCCCTCTGGAATGGGGCGGGATCTTCCTCGATCACCTTCACGAGTTCCTGACGTGGAGGGTCTGGGACGGTCCCAACGGAAACGGCGCCAGGTCGTACTGGCCCTGCCATCTCTATACGCAGAACGATCAGGGCCTCTTCGTCAACTCACTCCACCCGAACCCGCTCTTCATCTATCCGCGGCGAAACGTAGTCGGCCGCTTCCGCGGGCTGGAGGACGACTTCCTCGAATTGGGCGGCATCCACCCGACGGAAGTGAAGGCGATGGACGACGGCTCGTTCGTCGCCGTCGAGATCGCGACCGCCGACAAGCCGCTCGGCCTCGCGGGGCCGGGCGGCACCCCGAACGATACCGGGCCGCATATCCCGCTCCTGACCGACGACATGCTCGCAGAATGGGCGGTGCGAGCGTCGCTGCCCTACCAGCGCAACTTCTTTCCGACGACGCTCCCGCTGGGCCTGCGTACCGGCGTCACGCTGGCCGAGTGCAAGCCGGTCATGACGAAGGCGGCCATCCACGCCCGATCCGTCCTGAACCGAGTCTGGGCTTTCGAATACGGCGGGCGGCTATAGCGCCGCGCGAACGACACGAGCGCAGATCTCTTCGACCGACAGCAGTCTAAGGCCCGTCGCGGCGATCGCCGGGCTGAGAACCATCGTACTGTCGAGCGGCCGGGGCTCATTGGTCGGGAAGTCGGCAAAGCGGCAGGTTTCGATCTTGCCGTCGAAACGACGGCCCGCCGCCTTCCATGCACCGAGCAGGGCTTCCAGCATTTCGAGCCGCCCCATGCCCTGGTTCGCCAGATGATGGATGCCGCCGAGGCCGGCCTCGGCCACGCGCACGAGCCCCTCGGCGACGTCGTCGACATGGATGGGCGAAAGACGATTGTCGCTGGCGACGCGGATCGTCTTGGCGGCGGTGATCTCGCCCAGCCAGCTGGTAAAGATCGTGCCGTCACCCGGCGCCGTTCCGACGACGCGGGAGAGCCGGACGACGCTGCCCGGCCGCCCGTCCATATGGCGCTCGACCTCGACCTTCTGCCGGCCGTAGGCCGTCTCCGGATTGGGGGGATCGCTTTCGCCGTAGGAGCCCTTCCGGCCGTCGAACACGTTCGCCGTCGAGGTGAAGACGGAGGAGATCCCGTGCTTCGCCAGGTCGTCCAGGATGCGGACGGTGCGGACGACGTTGAGCTCCCGCGTCCCGGCCGGATCGCGGAAGCATTTCTCCGGATTGGTCTCGCCGAACAGGACGATCGCGTGCCCGAACGGCCCGTGACGTTCGACGAGCGGGGCCACCTCGTCCGTCGACGCGTCAAACCTGGGCCAGTCGGCCGGCCCCTTGCCGCGACGGGTCGCGACGACGCGATCCCCGAACTTTGCCTTCAGCGCACGGCCGATCCCGCAGGTTCCGCCTAAGACCAGGATCCGCTTCGCGCTCACGCCCCGGTTTCTTTCCGCCAGATTGTCTCGATCAGGCGGATGTCCTCGATCGCGTCCGCGCCCAGGGCCACGTTCGGCGCGCCATCGAGGATCGATGCCACGAAGGCCCGCGCTTGGAGATCGAAGGCCCAACTGGGAGGCGTCTGCGGCGAGATCACAACCGGCTCGCTTCCACCCTTGTAGAGCTCGATCCTGGCGCCGACCGAGCGGTGCATGGGGGCGGAGAACGAGATCCGGAGCCGGCCCTTGGTGAAGTAGCACTCCAGGTGGTCGTCCCACTCGTTGTAGCCGAAGTCGCCGATCTCGATCAGCGCCGGGCACAGGCCGGTGTCGAGCGCGATGAGCTGGGCCGCCCGGTTCTTCATGTTGACGAAGCGGACTTCCGGCGTGCCCGGCAGGAAGAAGCGGACGATGTTGACGAAGTGACAGCCGGCGTTGACGAAGTGCTCGTAGTCCGGCTTCCGCGCGTCCGTCAGCCACTCTGGCGTCATCGGCCAGCGCTCGAGATCGTCCGACTTCGGCTCTTCCGTCCTCACGTCGCCGACGATCTTGCGATACGTATCGCCGGAGAAGCAGTGATACCGGACGTAGTTGAGAGAACCGAGCTCGCCCGATGCGACCAGCTCGTTGAAGGTCTCTCGACCTCGCCGGGCGCCAAGGTCGTGACGACGATGGTAGGCGACCTGATAGACGGCCTTGGCGGCGGAAGCCGCCGACACCAGCTGCTCGGCCTGGGAGAGGGTTCCGCACATCGGCTTTTCGGTCAGCAGGTGCTTCCGCGCCTTGAGGACCTTGAGCGCGATCGGTCCGGTATGCGGCCGCGCCGTCACAGCGACGACCGCATCCACGCCGGGGTCCGCGAGAAGCTCATCGCCCGACGCGTAGGCCTGGCAGAATCCGTAGCGGCGCTTAACTTCGTCCCGAAGACCGGGCCTCATCTCGGCAACGGCGTAGAGCTGCGCCCGCGGGTTCTCCAGATGAGGCTGGATATGGCCGAGCTGCCCCATGAACCCGGCGCCGATGAAGCCGAGGCGGACTTGCTTGTCCTTCATCTAGCTCGAGGCCTCTTCGGCGTAGAGCCTGAGCATGGCCCCGATGTTCATCGGCTCGTATCCGAAGCGAGAGATTGCCGAGCTGCTGTCGATGGTGAAGGCACGGCGCTTCGTCGCCGCCACTTCAATGGTCGAGCGCGACTTCAGCGCCTCCTTGAGCACGCGAGCGACATCTCCGATCGTCAGCAACCCGGCGGCGCCCAGGGTCACGACCGAGCTTTCGGCAAGATCCGAGGTGATCATCCTGTTCACCAGATTCGTCAGGTCCTGGACATGCACGGCGTTGTTGAAGGCGGCGTCCGGGTTGGCGATGGTCAGCGGCATGTCCGCCTGCAACGTCTCCACCGTCCGTGCGAGCCAATGCAGGATCGCGCCGCGACCGAGAACGCCCGGTAAACGCAGGGACACCGACGGGATCTTAGCTGCGACCGACGACAGCATGCGCTCGCCGAGATACTTTGAGGTCCCGTAAACGTCGGGCGAGATCGGCGGCACGGCCTCGCTCACGACATCGACTTTGATCTCGCCGAATACGGATACCGACGACAGGAACACGACGCTCCTTACCGACACGCGCTCGGCGCAGCGCAACAGTCGATCCATGCCGATGACGTTGCTGACGATCATGTCGTGGTCCGAGTACCCCTTCACAGGAGACCGAGCCGCGGTGTGAACGATCGCCTCGATGCTGTCAGGCAGAGCCTCGAGCTCCTCGAGCGAGGCCTTGAAGAGCTCGCAGTCGAGGCCCGGGGGCAATTGAGGTGGCCGTTCGTGAAAATGCGCGACGACCTCGTGTCCGAGCCCAGACAGCAAGATCGTCAGATGTCGGCCGATGAATCCGCTGGCGCCGGTCACTAGCACACGCACGCGCAACCATCCCATTCAAACGCCTGCCGGCCGGCTCGCGCCGGGCGACAACTTGTATAGGACATCCGCCTGCCTGCGTATGCCCGCAATTGCCCCGAAGGCGACCCGACCGCGGGCCTCGGACGACCTCAGATGCAGACGGTTTTGAGCGGCGGGAAGCCGTTGAAGCCGACCGAGGAGTACGCCGAGGTATAGGCGCCGGTCGAGAGCAGCAGCACCTTGTCGCCGGGCTTGAGCGCCAGCGGCAGGCTGAGGTCGGTCTTCTCGTAGAGTGTATCGACGGAATCGCAGCTCGGTCCCGCGAGCACGACCGGGCCGGCCGGGCCGCCGTCATGCGGCGTTTTGATCCGGTACTTGATCGCCTCGCCGATGGTCTCGGCGAGCCCTGAGAACTTGCCGATATCGAGATAGACCCAGCGCTTCTCGTCGCCGATGTCCTTCTCCGACACCAGCACGACCTCGGCCTGGATGACGCCGGAGTCGCCGACGATCTGGCGGCCCGGCTCGACGATGATCTCCGGCATGCGGCCGGCGAAGTGTCGGCTCATCGCCGCCATGATCGCCTGGCCGTAGACCTCGAGCGGCGGCACTTCGGTTCGGTAGCGCGACGGGAAGCCGCCGCCGAGATTGATCAGGCGGAGGTCGATGCCGCGCTCGGCCAGCGTGCGGAACATCTCTGCGACCACGGCGATCGGCGCGTCCCAGCTGGCGGGCTCGGTCTGCTGGGATCCCACGTGAAAGGAGACGCCGACCGGGTCGAGGCCCAGCTCGCGGGCGCGGGTCAGCAGCTCGATCGCGAGGCGCGGCGTGCAGCCGAACTTCTTCGACAGCGGCCAGTCGGCGCCGGCGCAATCGACCAGCACCCGGCAGAACACCTGGGCGCCGGGCGCCGCCTCGGCCAGCTTCTCGAGCTCGGCCTGGCTGTCGAAGGCAAAAAGGCGCACGCCCTTGGCGAAGGCGTGGGCGATCTCGCCTTTCTTCTTGATGGTGTTGCCGTAGCCGATCCGCTCGGGTGCCACGCCGAGCGACAGGCAGAGGTCGATCTCGCCCTGGCTCGCGGTGTCGAAGTGGCAGCCGAGCGGCGCCAGGCGCAGGATCACCTCCGGCGCCGGATTGGCCTTGATGGCGTAGTAGATCTTGGTCAGCGGCAGCGCCCGCTGGAGCGAGAGATAGGCATGCTCGACCACGTCCAGGTCGATGACCAGGATCGGGTCGATCAGCGCTGTCTCGGAAAGATAGTGAGCGATCTTTGCGGTCACCTCGCCTTGACCCAACTTCTGCAGTTTTGATTAGAGCCTCTCTGTAGATCAATGGCCTAGCGGCCATTCCGAGTTTTAGGCACCACAGGTTTGCGGACGATCAACGGCCGGGCGGGACCTCCTGGAAGACCGGTGGCAGGGAGAT
>SXGS01427407.1_pt1 | contig 11611 bp, 18 predicted proteins | sample 3174681 | NCBI WGS metagenome assembly SXGS01 (sample SAMN11356861, study PRJNA531348) | freshwater metagenome | isolation source: freshwater sample F1-80 | place: China: Fuxian Lake, Yuxi | collected 2017-12-25 | reverse complement strand
GCCGGGATAAGGTAATTTTTGAGACCAACTCACTCATTTTTTTTTAGAAATTTGCGATATCTTAGTCCACTTATCTATCGCATAGAACCTCTTAAGATCCCCTGAAAATCATTTCACCCTGAGTGAAATTGACAAAGGTGTCAATAAGAAAGGGGAGAATATGAGAGATAGTGACCTCATCATTGAGATTGACAAGGTAGCAATCGGATTCAATGACCGAGCGCAGCAACATATTATCACAATTCCCAAAGAAAGGGTGATAGCTGCTGACAAAACTTCTACACAAGTCTCCGACGAAATTATGAAGGAACATGCTTAAAGTTTTGGTTCTGATTAAACTAAATTAACTAACTACAGACGCAAAATCGAGTCCAAGGTTAAATGGATCAGGAGTCTTTAGATTCCATCCATCAATCGCAAGCCTCTTCTTGCAGTTCTTCCTGCCATCAAGGTTGCCAGTAAGTGTTTAAGAGGAGCTAATACAGATTTAGATTATTTTAAAATGGCGAGTCACTCGGAGTTTCAACAGTTCATCAAGAGTAAAATCTTTCTTGAATCAAAAGACTACCTTGAGAAAAGTGAGGACAGAGATACATCTGCTCACTGCATTCACACTCTTTGTGTGCTGTACAGAGAGTAAATGGAGCAAGGGGTGAATCAAGACCCTCTTGTCGAAATTCCACCTTCCTCAGCTGACCAACAAGAAGACCAATCGTCATTTATGCTCAAGGCTCTCTAAGACATAGGTTCAATCTAATTAGAGGAAGGAAATATGAAATCTTCCTAAACTTCGATGCTCAACAAGGATCTAGTCAAGTACAGCTACTACTAGTGGTGCATGATCAGGCTGTTTAAGCAATCTCTCGGTGCCATGACTAATCGCCAACAGGTCCTCGTGAATGAAGGGACTCAAATAGCCAATGCGTGCATAAAACTTCTAGAGCCGCCCACCGAGGAAGGTCAGCCTTTAAAATATAACACCAAGGTTCTTCATGAGATTACAGCTATCCTCAAGAGTGTGATCAAGCCACGTCTTGAGGAACAACTCGATGTTGTTCAAAAGTACGAGAACAGACTTATCTTCGAGATCAAAAATCTGGAAAACAAGATTTTCTCCTCGCCTGACTGCGAAGATTTCTCAACTGAGCAAGACCCAACTGATCATCATCTCCTCATCAGACAGCTGATATAGACACTGTACGAGTTGAGCATCAGGGATAACAACCAAAACTTCACAAGACGGATCCAGGAGTCACAAATTCTCCCGCTTATCCATGACGTGGTAAAATACAATACCTCTGAGAAGAGTCACTTGATTGAGATATTCTTGCCACAATGTAAGTATTTTAAAAGTAACACCTTTCTTAGTCTTCTTGTTGGTTGGCCAGATCTGCAACAACACGCCCGGTGCAACCCCCTAGCTGATGAGGAATGGCATCATCCCAGCGTTATTCGAGACGGTAAAGTAGCACTTGACAGCCACCAATGACTCCTATCAATGCTTTATCTTCTGCCTGAGTCATGTCATGATCCATGAAGAGGGTCGAAAATACGCCTTGGAATCCGAAGTTTTCCAAGCCGCAGTCATTTAGTACGCTGAGAACCCCAAGTTCTATTAGAGATAGCAGATTGAGGCGAGTCATGATATCACAACTAGACAGCAAATTAAGAGCATTGTCGATCGCGAGCCAGCTTTCAAGGACGTCATTCGTCAAGTTCTTGATCGATTACTCACTAGAGGCATCCAGGATGCGATTGAAATGCGCAATAAGTACTTTTTACTCCTTCGCGAAGTCAAGGGCATGCCAAAAGAAGAGGCTATAAAGAAAATAACATCAGATATTAATGGTGACCTCAAAACTAAATACATCAACTAGGTCAACAAAATTTGGTTCTAAATCATTTCATCTCACGAAGAGATGGACCGTCATGGTGGTGAAAACAATAATAGGTGGTTACAAGGCATTTTGACGCAAGATTTTTTCGCAAAATATCTCAAGTTCGTTGATATAGTGTCTCAAAATGCATATCTATAGGAAACGTGCTTTAGCTTCAGCAAACTGATGAAGCCCCTTTTAGAAACTAAGAACTTACAAAAGAATATTGACCTGTTCCTTGAGCAATTCCAGCAGAAGCTACTCGATTTTAAACTGACTTGCTGCGATAATTCTATTACAAAAGTTGACTTCATCGACTTTACACTTTCACCTGATGTCCAGTATTCTGATTCGGAATATTGCAATGAGAAAATAGGGAGACTTCACTCTATCTTGGTGTATGCTAAGATTTTCCTGACCATGCACTCGGAGACAATCAGCACTAATCTCTCGAAAGGGCATGTGCAATTGATCGTGAAAGACATTTTCGATCTCATGATAGCTCTCAAAAAGTTTAGGATCAAGACTAAGGTGCCTAAGTACTTCGAATTTATTCAAACTAGTCAATCTGATGAGAAGGCTGAAGAAACGAGAAAAATTTTGCTCATGACTTAGAAAGAATATGAAGCTTTGCCGAGCGACTAAGCTGATACGAAGGATTAAGCGATAAATAAGGAATTAACATATGACAGCTCGGACTTTCTGCAAGAATACCTCGTCGTCTTCAACAAAAATCTCATGTGTCTTACCGAGTTTTTGCAGAAAGTAAGCTCTGTGATGTATATGCAAAGACCACAAAGAGAGAACAGGGAATAGTCAGAGAAGGTTATAACTTTTATAGGCTCACTTTCGGCAAAAATAGCTCTTCCATTGTCTGATGAGTTGACATAGAATTTTAAAATTGACAATTCGATCGAATCAATGGGCCAACTATGTTTCTATTATAACATCCTGGATGAAATGCAAAGTTTTGCATCTAAAGGATGGTTTAGCGGTATTGCCTTCTATGAATTCTATAGAAGAGGAGGCTTGCACAGTATTTTAGAGTTCTACTAAAAATTGGCTAACACCCTTCCAAAGGTGGATGAAAGCATAATATATAGATCTATGGCCATAATTACAGATACGATCATAAAAAAATTGACAATGTTCATCTCGCGCTATGTAATCGAGGATGACAAAGGACTTAGAGACAACCGTCTAGCTGAATTGCACTTGCAGAACATTTTTACAATGAAAATGGGTGAGAATTTCGATTCATCAAAGCATTTCTTCTAAAATGTTTGCCACACTCTGCTTTAAAAAATTCTTCCCAATAAAGATGTTAATCCCTTGCATATTAAGTCGAGTATTGGAGGAATGAAATTATAAGACCTGGCACTTGGTCTTCTTAGCAGCGCTTCAAAAATGTTTTAATCAAGTCATGCCCTAAAGATAGCTTATGGTGGTGCGAACTAGAGATATGATGAGTAAAGAGCAGGAGATAGACCTTACGGAGCTGGTGGAGCCAGAGGTGGATTCGGTATGCCATTGCCACCCCCAAATCCTGCAAACGTGCAGAACATCATGAATATGGGCATGCCTTATAGTCAACAATAAATTATAAGTGCACTCTAACAGAATCGGGACGAGGTTAACCGAGCTGTTGAATACCTATTTACATAGATACCCTAAGTTGACGATGATTTAGTTGATATCTTAGGAGTATCATAGATAAATTAATTGCCCTTTTCTAAAGAGGAAGAAGATTCAGCGGAAGATAAAGAAGATTACATTCAAGCCAGCTTTTTCAAGCCTGATGAATCTCAATTATCCTCTATCCCAAGTTAATCAGCCAGAGAAAAAAAATCTCACAAAATTCCTGAACCTGAAACCCTCGAAAATCTGAAGATGACTGTTAAATAAGGTTTCAAATGGATTGTTGAGGCCTATGATGAATTAGCCGACACCGACAGCAATTAGGTTCAAGCGGTTCTTCTTGACATAATGAAAAACCAAAAGAAATTGGATCCCTCTGTCAATGATAAACATCAAATTATTGAAATGAGGCAGATGTATGCTCAGATCGACCAGATTTTCAAATAAAAGCTAATGCCTAAATTGAATTCAGATTTAGCAAAGCTTCAATCGTTACAGACAAGCGTTTAAGAAGAGCTCTTAGAAGCTGAGAAGCAAGATGAAAGATTCAGAGATATCACAAAAATAATCTACCATATATAGAAGGTTACTAGCTTTCTCTGGTTTAACCAAAGACTTTTACTTATAAGTAGAGGGTATTTTAAAGAAGCACTTTCGAGTGATGTCCCTATGTACTGCCTCAGAGTTATCAACCAACTTCTTGAAGCTTACGACAACCCACAATATTTAAAAGTACTCAAGGACCCTAAGGACAGAGTGGGTGTTTCATACTAAACATTGATCCACTCATTCCTCTACTTCATATACACTTCAGTCCATAGAGTTTAAGCAGAAATAACAGATTGCACGCTCAAGCTTAGCCAGGGCAGGCTCTCGATTAAAAATAAGGAAATTAAGACGAAGGAAGAACTTAAGGCAATCATCGACACCAAATACGATATCAAAATCAATTCTCTTCAGATTTTTAACCTCACTCTCAAACTAATTGATCATGTGATCAAAGGCAACTTTAAGAATCAAATTTTGATCACCTCTATCGCTACAGCCTTGAGATTGCTTTTGGAGAAAAATATTGGAAATGAATCCTTCCGCTAACTAGGTATTGTGCAACTCTTTGCTAAAATGAGCGAAATACTTGCATCTGGCGATAAAGGCAAGGGTGTTGAGCACTCTTTGATCAATACAATTTCAATCATTTTCTTTGAAAATGACTCTGTCGTGCAAGCTCAAATCGAAAAGTACATCAACAGTGTCCTCTTTACTAAGTATGAGTACTAGATTGGTTAGAACCCCTCATCCAAAGACCCAGCTCATACCCTGTCAAAAGTGAGTTTGCCTCAGTTCTTGCAGTTCTTCTAGCGCCTCTCAAACAAAAATCAGGCCGTATTTAAAGCCTAAATTGCTCAGAAATGTGATATAAAGGCAGTATCCAAGAAAAATGACGTCAAATTGTAGTCAGACAAATCGCAAATCATGCTTAAAGAATCTGTTTTCAACGAATTCAAAAAGACCGTCACAAAAGACCGCTTACTGTTTAAGTCTGCTCAAAAGGTATTGCAAATTTCGAGTGACAAATAGCTGAAGACACAAATTCAAAACAGCAAGAAAGCGTTGCTTCAACAGATACCAGAGAATAGCAAAGTCAACTTTGTCACCTTTTTAAAGTCTTTAGTTTCTTGCTCTGCTCCTCTTATTGAAGCTTTTAATGGATTTGTTTCTGCATAAGCTGCTTAAACACCATATATAGTCGATAAAGAACCAGAAATATCTCGCAACAATAGCTAGCAATAGATTCTTGAGATGCTTTCGAAGCTTTGTCAGGCATACCCAGCTTACAGTGTGCTGTTCATTCCTGAAAAATAGGATTCCTCTCAGCCTTCATTCTTTTCATGGTACATAAGAGAATTCTTGGTATCTCAGATGCTTGCATATATTCCTAAGGTTATTAATGCAGAGGAAGAGGAAGAAAAGAAAGAGACTTTCGAAGTTAAATTCTTTATAAAGAATGATGATGCAGTAAATCTATTGTTTGACCACGTTATCAAATTCACAAACCGTCTCACAGCGTACAACCACAACATGACACTGAATGAGCAGTTAATAAAGCATTAACTGAGAACGAAGCTCATTTTAGAGGCTCTTTCAATACTCCAAAAGGTTCTTAAAGACAAGACTCCCGCCTGTAGAAGCTCATTAAAATCTGAATTCCTCATTTTGTCAAGCTTGAGTGTGATTGAGGCTCTAATCAATTCTTAAAACTTACCGGCAAAAACCCTGAGATTTGGAAATGACAATTACTTGAACTCTTTGCGATACTGTTTCTTCCGTGAGACATCTAATGGAAACCGCTCAATTGATCAAGCAACGAAAAAAGATCTCCCTCAGTCTTTACTTAAATCCTTGGACGAGCTTCTTTCAGAATATATCGATGTGACTATTCTTTCAAATGAACAGATCGTCACCAAGAGTGTCAGTATATTGAAGATCATGGCAGATTTTATTACTAACGAGAAAAAAAGACAGGAAGAGTCTCTTCATTCATCTCGGAATATTTAGGATTCTAGAGAGGAAGCTAAATAGGCATCACCTATGATGTCCCCTCGTCAAGGCCACCAGGCAGATGAGGCAATGAGTGAGGAGCATTCGAGTGAGGCAAGTATTGTGGATGACTAGCCGCAACTTATGCTTATTGATGACGGCGGAAACGAGGATGAAGAGGACGATGATATCGACGAAGATGACGAGGAAGATGATGAGGAAGAAGGGGACGTGGATCATCATCATCATAATAATGATGAGGAAGAAGATGAGCCAGCCTTAGAAGAGATGGAGCTGTTTGAAGGCGAGGATGACTATGATCAGGAGGACGAAGAAGAGGAAGATTAAGAGATCATGGACATGGGTTGGAATCATCGAGCAAATAATAGACACATCGCTGGAAATCCTGCCAACGATATCATCATATTCAATCCTGATGCTGGAAATCAGAGGCATCATCCTTGGGGGCACAACTAAATAGTTCATCACTATGGTGGCGCAGCGGGCTACAGAGCTAGAGGCGCAGCTGCCGCAAACCCGGGAATCGATTGGTCTCAAGAGGAAATTGAGGTTTAAAGAATTCTTGGAAACCTTGGTAACAATCGTCCCGCCGAGAATCCTCGTCGTCCTCAGGCTATCAACGCTCTTGAAAGAGAACTTGGTTTCCCTCACCCTCACCACCGCTATGGTGCAAATAGAGCTGCCAACCAGCCAAGAGACGAGTAAGAAGTTTAAGAAGCAGTCTATTTGAAAAAGGGTATTATTGACGCTACTTTTGAAGAGCTTAAGGTGATGACAGACTTTGAGCTGTCCAAGATGGTCAACAGCCAGCAAATTTCTATCGAAAAAGAAATGCTTGCCATTTTTTCAGCTCCTTCTGAGTCAGTCATTCCCGGCATTAATCCTAACCATAGGGCTGACCGCGAGAGGTAATTGCTTGATGAAATCAGAAGAGCTAGGAGAATTGTGGATGAAGTTGATGAAGAAGACTATAATCCATTTAGAGCTTTGGCACATAGAATGAACATTTTTGGGGATGGAGGAGATAACGATTTCTTGAATCATATTCTCCAACGAGATGGTCTGTTTTTCGGCCGATACGATATGGGATTGGGGGTAAATCCTCTTGATCATTACAGAAGAGGGCCTCAGGCCGCTGGTGGACAACTCGCAGGGGATGACGATTAATCGCTATTCCTTAATTCCTCAACTCAAGCTATTCAAGGGTTAAATCAACAGTCACATGTAAATAATCAACTTGCCGAGCAGATACTGACAGGGACTAATGTGCAAATTGAAGAGGAATAAGCTTAAACATCATTACAACCACCTCAAGTCAATCCAATTTCAGCTTATTCGAGAATACCTCAGGCATCTAATCCTTTGAGCGACCCAAGCATTTTTGACTTCTTGAATCCAGTTGGAGCTGGGGGTGCTGGAGGTTTAGCTCAGCCTGAAGTTCATCTTTAAAGCTTAAACGAAATGTTCAATCAGATGGCAAACATGTTTAACAATGTACCAGAGGTTCCCTAAAACGTCATTGAGCAACCACCAGCACAAGTTTAAATATAGGCAGTGATTGAATAGCCCTCTGCTTAGTTGATTCAACCTGCAGCCTCTGAAGTTGTAATAGCCCCAGACTAACAGGCAGAAATGGAAGATGTGAATGCTTCTAATGACTTCATTGAACATCACGATCAGCCAAGCCTCCCACTTTCATCTGTAGTTTTTGTGCAACAAGAACCCTCTATTGCTGTCGATGCCTCAGCTGTCGTCAATGAGCAGGAAGCCGGCAATATGGTGGAGGTCCAAGTCGCTCAAGAAGAAAATAAGCAGGACCATGTTGAGGAAGAGAAAAAGCAGGAGGAACAGAGACAATAGCAACCTGAAGCTACAGATGAGTAGAATGATGCCCCAGGGACCACATTTGGATATGACAACGAATTGCTGATCGCACTCGGTCTCGATCCAGCCACTATTGGAGAAATCCCAGAAGATTTAAGAAATGAACTCTTTGCAAGCTTAGATCTACCGCCACCCAACCGTGCTTAACCAGCAGCATAACAGTAGCCTTCGGCACAGCAGCCAGGTTCCGAGGAATCTAAAAGCAATCCAGTTCAGTAGTAGCCAGTCGCTGTAGCTTAGCCAGCTTACGCCGCGCTAGCGTAGGAGCTGGGGTTGGACGCTGAGTTCCTCGCTAATATTCCCGAGGACATGCGGATGGAGCTGATCTAACAGAGGCAGAGGGAGCTGCAGCAGCCGGTGAGGCAGGCGGAGCAGATGGACCTGCCAAGCTTCATCGCTACAGTCACCGACATAAACCTGCGTCGCGAGATTTTCATGAACATGGACGAGGCGACTCTCAACTCGCTGCCACCCCCGCTAATGGCCGAGGGCAGACAGATCAGGGACTATATTCAGAATGACAGGGCCCGCAGGGAGGCTCAGCTTCAGGAGAGGGAAAGACTACAGGCTGCCATCGGAGGAGGTGGACTCTTCGGCGGAAACAGAGGGAGACGTGAAAGGGAAGAGCTCGAGAGAGAACAATAGAGACTTGCTAGAGGCTAACTTGAAAAAACACTCGAGGAGATCGTCAATCTTAGATAGATTGCATTGGCGAATGAGGCATCCAATGATGACTTGATCTCTTCGATAAATTCACAGATCCTCCAAGACGAAAAGATTATCGAGGTCTTTTTGGTGATCTTGCTCGCAAATAACGATATCTAGTGTGATCTAATCCCCACCCTTCTGTCGCTCATCAAGATCCAAAACAGTCACGGAGTGCCAGTTATCAGAAACAAACTCGTCAACGCCATCACATTTATTCTCAAGACACTCTCTATTGGAGATGAGCAAACACTCAAAGAATTCCTGCCCAAAGTTGAATTAAAGAAAAAGCAAATTGTTCTTTTGATGATCGGCTGTTTGAGACTTCTGCTAAAGCATAACAAGAGCTTGATGAAGTACATTCTAAAGGGACTTGTTTCAAGAGAGGAGTCAAAGGGGACTCAAATATTGCGCAGACAACTCAAGGCAATGCAGTTGAGGTAGCCTTTGCTTGCTGATTCGAGTGACTAAGTTATGACTAATGTTGAAAACAACACTGAGTAGTAGGCAACAATGATCGATACAAAGTCTAGACCCTCCAAGACCATCCAGTATGTACCACCTGCACCATTGGCAGAGATCTTCAGTCTAATCAAGAGTGATCTATGCAAGCAAGACAGGTCTCTCATGAAGAATCTTACACTGCTTATTCATTAGATTCTCAAGCAATTCGATATAGCCAGGCAAGAATTAGAGCAATCTACTCAGCAAATCTCGCAAGAGACCATTTCAACTATTGCAGAAGTTTTATCTTTGGAGAATATCGATTAACACATGATGGAAGATTTGGGTGACTTCTTCTTCAAAATATCAAAGTAGAAGAAGCAAAACTTCAGTCTAATCAGTAATTACTGTCTCTCTAAATCCACTATGATTCTTGAGAAACTCACAAAGAGCCTTTGTGACTTCGTTAATCACTTCGAAGAAATCAAGCTTAGGGTGTTCCCTGAGAGCAAGGGCCTTGCACTTGGCATCAGACAATTGAGCAGCATATCAGATCAAGAAGAGGAGAAAGTTCCTGGAGATTTCGCTCTGGGTCGCCTAGTAAGCACTGTTTCATCTGTGGGAGGCTCAAAGCATAAGGCTTCATAAGTCAAACTAGACCCTGTAGATGAGAGAGAGCTAAAGCAACACCTTAAGATCTACAGTGATTCTGAGGTCCTCTACCGTGTCTACAAACTCTTCAACATGTTCTATGAGAAATTCTCTGCTGAAGCCGAAGGAAAAAAAGACGAGGCTATGTTGATTCGTTCAAATTCATCACAGCCAGATGATGCTTTGAAGTTTGTGAAAGACACTTATCAGAACGATGAGCTGAAACTGTTCATCTAAAGCCTCACAGATGCCTTAAAAATTGTGATGAAGGTGAATATAGAGCCTAATGAAACCATTAGCAACCTTATTTTCTGCGTTTTCACATCATTCTATCCAGAGCTCTTTGATGCTAGCAAACATGAGGCAGAAATGAAAGAGTAAGAGAAAAAGGAGAAAGAAGAGAAGAAGGATAACACCAAGTATCAAATCAAGATGAAGCCTATAAATTCTGCTGGAGATCAAGCTGAGAAGTTCACTCTTCTTCGTCATCAAAGCTATTTCACAAACAGAATTGAAGAAATGAGCAATTTCTGCCTCATCAACAAACGAATCATCAACAAAATGATAAAGACTAAACCTAATCTATTCATTCAAGAGCTTGAAGGCTTTGTCAAATATATGCCTAACTTACTTGATTTTGAGAACAAGCGCTCCTACTTTAAAAAGGAGATTCACAAGATGAAGAGAGGTAATGATATGTATGGAGGCTCAGTCCAACTCTACATCAGACGTGATGATATCCTTCATGACGCTTTCACTCAAATCAGAGATAAGACAGCCAATGAGCTCAAAGGACGTCTCCACATATCTTTTACTGGAGAAAGAGGGCAGGATGCAGGCGGTTTGACTCGTGACTTCTTTATTGAGCTGTCAAGAGAAATGTTCAACCCTAACTATTCGCTGTTCATCTTATCCAGCTCTGGCTCGACCTACCTTCCCAATCCAAAATCCTATGTTGAAGTGGACCACCTCCGTTACTTCAAATTCATTGGCAGAATTTTGGGCAAGGCTCTGTTTGATGAATGCCTTCTCGAGTGCTACTTCGTGAAGTCCTTCTACAAGATAATGCTTGGTGAGACTCTCTAACTTGCGGACATTGAAGACTTTGATAAGGACTTCTATGACAACATGAAGTGGTGCCTTGAAAATGATGTAGATTGCCTAATGACCACGTTCGTCGCCGTCACTGACTATTTCGGAAAGGAGAAAGAGGTAGATCTCATTGAGAATGGAAAGAACATACAGGTGACTAATTAGAATAAGAGAGAATATGTTGAGAAGCTTGCATACTTCAAGATGTATAAGGAGATTCAGAAGTAGGTAGATAACTTCCTTGAGGGCTTCTATGAACTGATTCCAAAGGAGCTTATTAGTATTTTCAACTACAAGGAGCTTGAGTTGTTGATATCGGGATTGCCCAACTTCGACCTTGAAGACCTCAAGTAGAACACTGAATATCACGGATACAACGCTAACTCGCCTCAGGTTCAATGGCTCTGGGAAGTTCTCGAGGTTTTGGACAGCTCAGACCGTGCAGAGTTCTTGCAGTTTGTCACAGGCAGCTCCAAGGTGCCTTTGGATGGCTTCAAGGGACTGATTGGCATGAGAGGCCCTCAGAAGTTTACCATAGCAAAGGTCAAGACCGATGATATCATGAGACTGCCGAGCGGACACACCTGCTTCAATCAGATTGATCTTCCAGAGTACCCATCTAAGGAGATCCTTCACGAGAGACTTATGATCGCCATCAAAGAGACCAAAGGATTCGGTTTCGCATGAAAATTTATGATTAGTAAAAAGCATTTTCAATTTTATCCACTCTTTTGTCTTTATGGGGTTTTGGGGTTTTGGGG
>SXGS01720957.1_pt1 | contig 11613 bp, 6 predicted proteins | sample 3174681 | NCBI WGS metagenome assembly SXGS01 (sample SAMN11356861, study PRJNA531348) | freshwater metagenome | isolation source: freshwater sample F1-80 | place: China: Fuxian Lake, Yuxi | collected 2017-12-25 | reverse complement strand
CGATGATCGTCGACATCGGCGGCGGTACTACGGAAGTCGCCGTGCTGGCGCTCGCCGGCATGGTCCACTCCGAGAGCATCCGCGTCGCCGGCGACGAGTTGGACGAGGCGATCGTCGATTTCGTCAAACGCGAATACGAGCTTTTGATCGGACCGCAGACGGCCGAGCAGATCAAGATCTCCGTCGGGTCCGCTTGGGACCTCAAACCCGAGCTCGAACTCGTGATCAAGGGACGCGACGTCAAGGGCGGCATGCCGCGTTCCGAGACGATCAATTCGGTTCAGATCCGCGAAGCGCTGAAGAAGCCCGTCGATCAGATCGTCGCAGCGGTCAAGCGCACGCTCGAAGTCACGGAGCCGGAGCTCGCCGCCGATCTCGTCGACACCGGCATTACGGTCTGCGGCGGCGGTGCGTTGCTGCGCGGCATCGATTTGCGCATCCACCACGAGGTCGGCCTGCCCGTGCGTATCGCGGATGATCCGTTGACCGCCGTCGCCCGCGGTACCGGCTACATCCTCGACAATTTGGATCTGTTGAAACAGATCCTCGAAACTTCCGAGGACATGTAGCTCCGGCTCGGGACGGGTCTTCGTCCCGCCGTCCGCGACTCCGCCATGCCGAGCCGCCCGACCCGACCCCGCCCCTTTCGCTTCGCCTTCGTCGCCGCGGCGGCGATCGTCGCGCTGCACGTGTTCGCGCGGGATGCCATCGAAACGACGCGGCTCCGCGCGCTGGACGTCCTTCTGGCGCCGACATCGGTCGTGCGGGCGCTCGGACGCAACGACGAAGCTCCGCCGGTCGACGTCCGACTCTTCGTCGAAGAACGAAGCCGCACTCGCGCCGGGCTCTTCGCAGAACTCGGGCTCGTCGCTTTGCCTGTTCTCGATTACCGCCCGCGCGAAGGCGTACTGATCGTCGCCGCCGGGCGCGACGCAGGCGTGACGTCCGGAGCCCGGGTTCTCGCGCCCGAAGGATTGCTCGGGCATGTGGAACGGGTCGAGTCGCATTTGTCCCGTGTGCGGCTGCTTTCCGCGCGCGGTGCGCGAACGGCTTCCGTGGCCGCGCAATCGAAGTCGGGGCTGCCCGGCGGCATCGAACGCCTCGCCGCCGTAGTCGAAGGCGACGGGGATCAGGGATTGCTGGTCGACGGCGTCCTCCTTGAGATGTTCAAAGAGGGCGATTCCCTGATCGCATTCGGTCCGGGCGCGGTCCCGATCGGGCGCGTCGTCTCGACCGGCGTCCGGCCGCGCGTCCGGTTCGCGGCGGTCGCCGCGAGTGCGGAAGCCGTCGCGGTCGAAGGGGTCGGTCGGAGCGCGTCCGTCGTCGACGTTTTCGAAGAAGAACGGCTGCGGGTCGTCGCGTCTCCGGCGCTCGGAGGTCGCGGGGCGTTTCTCCGAGGCGAGGCCGCCGCGCGTCTGCAATCGGGCGCCGGCGTCCATGTCGGCGGGTTCTATCTCGGCCGGGTCGAACGGACCGCGGAAGCCGGCGCCTACGTGTCGCGTCGCGACGATCCGGGGCATGAGATCGGCGTTCGTCTGGTCGGCCCGGACTTCGAATCAGGGCATCTCGTCCGCGCCGGGCGAAACGGCGCATTCGCGATCGTCGGCGACCTCCCCGACCTTCCGCCCGGCAGCGCGGTGCCCGTGCGGGCCTTCACCGCCGGCGGCGGTTGGCTCGTTCCACCGGGACTTTTCTTCGGTCGTTTCCTGCTGAAGGACGGCGCGCTTTTTCCTTCGGACCAAGTCGTCCCTTGGCCTTCGACGGTGACGGCGACGGTGTTTCTCTTCGACGCCGAGCGAGCCGTGCTGACGAGGCGTGCTCGATGACTTGGCCCCTCGTCCTCGCGTCGTCCTTGCTTTTCGGGCAGCTCCGACTTTTGCTCGGGCCGGCCGGCCTGGTCGTCCCGTGCGCCGCTTTCGCATGGACGCAACTCGTCGCCCGGCGGTCGTCGCGGGGGAGCTTCGTCGCGACCGCGCTCTTGGCCGCCTGCCTCGAAGGGCCGACGTTCGACGCGCCGTTCGCCGCGCTTCCTTTCGCAGCGGTCGTCGTGGGAATCACGGCCTTGGGGACGCGCCGCTTGATTCCGGTCCGCGGACCGCGAGGGGAGATCGCGCTCGGAGTCCTGTTCGCCGCCCTCGGAGCGGCGGTCATGGAGCTGTTCAGGTCCGAGTCCTCGCTTTTCGGCGACTCGGCCGCCGGGTTGGCCTATCGGTCGGCCGGTTGGGTTGCGGGAGGACTGTTGTCCGGCCTGCTCGGCTACATCGCGACGTCCGTCGGCTCGCTTCGGGCGGGCCTCGCTCGTCGGTGACGGTAGAGTCCGCGCGTCGTGTTTCCCAACCGCCTAGGCTTGATCGCCGCCGTCTTGCTGCTCGGCTTCATCGGGCTCGCGGTGCGGCTCGGTTCCCTTCAATTCGGCTCCGACGAGGCCGACGTCGCGGCCGATCTCGATTTCACGCGCGAAGCCGTCCTTCCGGCCGTGCGCGGCGCTTTACGCGACCGGGACGGTCTTCTGCTCCGCACCGCACGCGCCGCATACGACGTCGAGGTCTTCGCGGCGGTGTTTCGCGAACGAAGCGCCGTCGAAGCGTGGGCCGATCTCGGCGTGCTCCTGGCCCCCGAGCGATACGGCGATCGCGACGCGACCGTCGCCGCGCTTGAGTCGCGGCCGACGCTCGTCGAGGAGTTGCTGGAGCTGCCGCTCGACGTCCTGCGTCTTCCGCCCGACCGACTCGCGGAGGAGCTTGCGACGCGCGGCGCTCGACTTCCTGCGCCGCACGGGACGTACCTCCGTTCCGCGGCCAGGCTCCGCGGTCGTCCCTACGAAGCGATGATCGCGGTCGCGCCGCGCGGCCGAGCGACCACCCAGCGGGACCTGCGAGCGCGCGTCGCCGCCGGCGCCGAGACGATCGGCGCCGCACTCGCCGTTCCGCCGGCGGATTGCGTGGCGGGACTCGGCGAAGAGACGACGGCTCTCGACCGGCTGGGCGTCGAACTCCGCCTCGGAACGCATCGCGACGTGCGCGCGTTGCTCCGACAGTTGTGCGATCGGCAATACGACCGCATCGAGGCCATCGTGGAGGACCGCCTGCGCGACGCGATCCTCGCGCAGGAGTTCGGAGTTTGGCGTTTCACCGGAGACGCAGCGCGGAGCCGCGAGGCGCGAGAACTCGCCGCAGAGATCGCCGCGCCTTATCCGGACGTCGACGCGGCGGCCGTCGCGCTCGAGATCGCCGCGGCGGCGGAGGGCGGCACTTTCTACGGTTCCGGCGTCGCGTCTTCGGCGCCGAGGACGGGCGACGTCCTTCTTCGGGCGAAGGAAGCGTCGCTTTATGACTTCGATCCCGCCCGTGTCCGTGAAGCGGCCGCGCTTCGCGTGATCGAAACGACCGGCTTCGATCTCAACTCGTATCACGACGCCCGCAAACGCGGCCAGATGCGGGACGATCTCGCGGCCTTCCGCACCGACGTCGTCGGCCGCGACGGCGGGTTCGCGCTCACCGACCTCGTGGACGGCGCGGGCGGGCTCGGCGGACTCGGATTCAAACTCGTGCCGTCCTTCGGCCGCGATCCGGATCGTGCATATCCGGGCGGCGGTCTCGCGCTCCTTCTCGGGACGGTGACGGCGCAAGGCGTCCCGACGTCCGGGTTGGAAGAACTCTTGGACGGCGTCCTTCGAGGCGAACCGGGGACGGCGCGGGTCCGCCCCGACGGTTCTGCGGAAGTCGTGCGTGCGCCGAAGCACGGGCAGGACGTCAAGACGACGATCGTCGGCGCGTTGCAGGACCGCTTGGAGAAGATCGCGTCGAAGTCCGGTTCGGAGATGGGCGCCGCCGCGGTGGTCGACGTCGCGACCGGCGGGGTGCTCGCCGCATCGTCATGGCCGTTGCCGCCGAAGGCGGCGTTGGAGGAGGCGCTGGCCGACGCGTTGGATGCGCAGACGGAACGCGTCGCCGCGCGTCGGGCTTTGAACGCCGGAGACCGGTCGGCCGCATCGCGCTTCACCGCCGCCGACCGCCGCCTGCGGAAGAGCGCCGCCTTGCATCGCGCCTTCGAGCCGCCCGGCCAGACGCCGCCGGGCTCGGTCTTCAAAGCGCTCACCGTGCTCGTCGGTCTCGAAGCGGGCGTCGTTTCGGAGTCCGAGACTTTCGATTGCCGGACGGGCGTGCGGGACGAAGGATTCAGTTGCGAACGCCACGGTCCGGTCGAAGTCCTCGCGGCCATCGAGCGGTCCTGCAACGCCTTCTGCTACGACATCGGCCAGAAGGTCGGCAAGCCGCTCCTGCTCGACGCATTCGCGCGCGTCGGACTGTTCGAGGCCGCGCCCGGGATCGTCTCGCGGGCTGAAGCCCGCGGCATGGAGCGGCTCTTGCGCGAAGGGTCCGACGACGTCCGCAACCTCGCCATCGGCCAAGGAAGCTTGAGCGTCTCTCCGGTGCGACTGGCGGGCGTCGCCGCTTCGCTGGCGGGCGGCCGCGTCGTCATTCCGCACGTCTATCGTCCTGACGGCTTCGAACCCTTGCGCGGACCGCTCGGGACGGAAGCGCACTTGAACGTGATCCGGGAGGGCATGCGGCTCGCGGCCACGACGCATCGGGGTACGGCCGGCCGCGAACACCGCCGTGAACTCGAACCTCTGAAGATCGCCGGAAAAACCGGCACGGCGCAGCTCGTCACCTCCAAAGAGTCCCTGAACGCCGCGTGGTTCGTCGGCTTCGCGCCGTACGGTCCGGGGCTGACGCCGAAGTACGCCTTCGCCGTGATGCTCGATCGTTCCGCCCGCCACGGATCGGCGGCCGCCCCGATCGCGGCCAAAGTCGTCGCGGCCTGCTACGACGTGCTCGGAGGCGGCCCGTGAGCCTTGAATTGCGGAAGACCTTGGCGCGCGTCGACCGGCCGACGTTCGTGCTCGCCCTGCTTCTATCGGTGACGGGCATCCTCACGATCATGTCGGCCTGCGGCGAAGCGTCGGAGGATCTTTGGCGCGGTCAGGCGAAGTTCCTTCTACTCGGACTTGCCGCGCTCGGACCGGTCGTGCTTATCCCGTATCCGCGTCTCATTCGTCACGCATGGCTTGGCTATGCGGTGCTCATCGCGTGCCTCGTCGCGGTGTTTTGGATCGGTCCCGTCATCAACGGTTCGCAGCGCTGGCTGCGCTTCGGATTCAACTTCCAACCGTCGGAGCCGCTCAAAGTCGTGCTCGTGCTGCTCTTGGCACGGCAGTTCCGCTTCGTGCGCAGCGAACGCTCTTGGGTCCAATGGGGGTTCGCGCTCGTGCTGATCGCGGTTCCGATCGTGCTGGTCGCTAGGCAGCCCGATCTCGGGACCGCCTTGCTGTTCGTTCCGACCGGGCTCGCGATGTTGTTCGCGGCCGGACTGCCGTGGCGCGGCCTCTCGGCGCTCGTCGTGGTCGGGATTTTGCTCGGCGTTTTCGCGTTCTTCTTCCTGCTCAAGCCCTACCAGCGCGAACGCATCCGCAGCACGATCTTCTTAGAGCGCCTCGCCGACTACGAGAAGGCCCGCGAAGGGTATCAGCTCGGACAATCGATCCTCGCCGTCAAGAGCGGCGGCGCCGCCGGCCACGGCTTCGGACGCGGCCCCGTGACGCAGTCGGGGCGCCTGCCGTACGCCTACAGCGATTTCGCCTTCGCGGCCGTCGCCGAGGAGGGCGGGTTCTTAGGCGGCGTCGGAGTCCTGTCGCTCGTGCTGCTGCTCGTGCTGTCGATCTTCCGCGTGGCGTTGCTCACACGCGACCCGCAAGGACGTCTCATCTGCGTCGGCATCGGTACGTTGATCGCCGTGCAGTCGGGAGTGAACGTCGGCGTCGCCCTCGGCGTCGTACCGACGACCGGAATGCCTTTGCCGTTCGTCTCGCACGGAGGCACGGCGCTCGTAAGCTTCATCATCGGCGTGGGTTTCGTGCTCAACGTCTCGACCCGGCGCACGTCGGTGCTGCGTCCCGGAGACGACGACCGCTGACTTGCGGCACGGCGGTGACAATCCGCGCTGATTCCGAGGTCGATCGGATAAGATGGGCCCGTGAATCCGCGGTCTTTCGTCCTCGTGCTGTCGGTGCTGTTTTCGGCGCCGTTCCTTCCCGCGCAATGCCTGCCCGCATGGTCGCCGGTTTCGACGCCGGGCGTGATCGCAGGCGTCGGCGGTCCGGTTCATGCGGTCGCCGCGGTCGATTTCGGAACCGGGCCGAAAGTCGCCGTCGGCGGCGTCTTTCAAACCGCCGGCGGGATCCCGGCCGCGCGCGCGGCTTTCTTCGACGGCGTCGGCTGGAGCCCCGTCGGATCCGGCCTCGACGGCGCGGTGCGGGCGTTTCTATTCCACGACGACGGTTCCGGGGCGGCGCTTTTCGCCGGCGGCGATTTTTCGACTGCGGGCGGACAGGCCGCCGCACGAGCCGCGAAGTTCGACGGCGTCGCGTGGTCGCCGCTTGGGTCGGGCTTGAACGGCGCGGTCCGGACGTTCGCGGCGTTCGACGACGGCGGAGGGTCGCGCCTGTACGCCGGCGGATCCTTCACGGTCGCGGGCGGCCTGCCTGCCGGTCGCATTGCGCGCTTCGACGGCGTCGCTTGGAGCGCGCTCGGGTCCGGTTCCGGTTTCGACGGCGATGTGCTGACGCTGGCGGTTTTCGACGACGGCGCCGGTCCGAAGCTCTATGCGGGGGGTGCGTTCACCTCGGTCGACGGAGTCGCGTCGCCGGGCCTCGCGGTGTGGAACGGCGCGTCGTGGACGGGCGTCGGCGCCGGACTCTCGGCCGCGCCGACCGGACCGTCGGTCGAAGTCGTCGCGCTCAAAGCCGGGGATGCAGGCGACGGTCCGCGGCTTTTCGCGGGCGGGACCTTCGGCGCGGCCGGCGGCGTCCCGGTGCAGAACCTCGCGGCCTTCGACGGTGCGAATTGGAGCGACCTCGGACTGGCGACGACCGCGGTGCACGCGCTCGCCTTGCATCCGACCGGCGGTACGCCGCATCTCGTTGCGGCGGCGACTTATCTCGACGGCTTCGGTTCGCCGACGGTCGGAGTCATCACTCGCCTCGGGACGACGCCGTCGTCATGGACGACGACCGGAACGCTCGGCACGCCCCTGACGCAATCGGCGAAGACGCTTTGCTCGCTGCCCTTCGGCGGCGTTCCGACGCTCGTCCTCGGCGGCGATTTCTCGGCTATCGCCGGTGCATCCGGCGGTGCGACGCCGACGAATCACGTCGCGCAATGGACCGGCGTGCGATGGAGTCCGTTCGGCGCCGGCCTCGCCGGGACGGTGCGTCGGCTGAAGACGCTTGATCTCGGACAAGGGCCGGAACTCTACGCGGGCGGCTATTTCGCGACCGGCGGCGGCGTCGCGGTCCGAACGGCCGGCGGCTTCTCCGCCTTCGCGGGGGATTTGTCCGCCGTGACGATCTTCGGGATCGCCTCCCACGCAGCCGACTTCGAAGCGTTCGATTCAGGTTCGGGCCCTGAGCTCTACGCCGTCGGGTACTTCCAGTCGTCGGGAGGCGCGACCCTCGGCAACGTGGCGCGATTGCAAGGCGGCGCTTGGTCGCCGCTCGGGGCCGGTCTCTCCGGTTTCGGCTATGCGCTCGCCGTCTTCGACGACGGCTCGGGGCCCGGTCTCTTCGTCGGCGGCAGCTTCGCCTCCGCGGGCGGCCTCCCTTCTCCGAACCTCGCCCGATGGAACGGCGTCTCGTGGAGCGTCGTCGGCGGGCTGAACGGCGCCGTCGGCGCACTCGCCGTCTTCGACGACGGTTCCGGTCCGGCGCTTTATGCCGCCGGGACTTTCACGACGGCGGGCGGACTGCCTTCGCCGGGGATCGCGCGTCGGCGGAACGGCGTCTGGTCTCCGGTCGGATCGGGCGGACTTACGGGGCCGATCGCGCTCGGCGGATTTCCGGGAAGGTCTTTGGCGGTGTTCGACGCCGGGAACGGTCCCGCGCTTTATGTCGGCGGGAACTTCCAGTTCGCGGGCGGCGTGCCGGCGGTCGGAGTCGCCCGCTGGAACGGCGTCACGTGGTCGGCGCTCGGATCCGGACTCGGCGGCGTCGCCGCCGGAGCGTTCGAAGTCGCCCTTCTGCCGTATGCGACGTCCGCCGGGCCGAGGCTCGTCGTTTCGGGTCCGTTCTCATCGGCGGGCGGCGTCCCGGCGACCGGCTTGGCGTTGTTCGACGGCGTCGCGTTCTCCGCCGTCCCGGGCTCCGGCGGCGCAACCTCGCCGACGGCGTCGGCCCTGACGCTCGCCGCGTACGGAGATGCGTTCGAAGGCGGGAGGTTGTATGCAGGAGGCGGCGGGACGGCGTTCACCGGCGGCGTCAACATCGCCAGTTGGACCGATCCCTCGCCCGGATTTTTCTCGCCGCCGCGCGGACAAAGCGTCCCCGGAGGCGCGACGGCGATGTTCCGCGTCCGACCGACCGGAACCGGTCCGTTTTCGTTCCAGTGGCGGAAGGACGGCGTGCCCGTCGCCGGCGCCGTATCGCCGGAGCTCGTGATCGCGGCCGTCCTGGCCGCGGACGGCGGCCTCTACGACGTCGTCGTTACGGGCGCCTGCGGCGTCGCGACGTCGCCGCCTGCGCCGCTGTGGATCTCTTCGTCCGTTGCGACGTACACGCGGCCTTACGGGCCGGGTTCTCTTCGCCTTACGGACACGGGCGGTCAGCCGTTCGCGCCGATCTTCCGGGCCCTTTCGTTCGACCTTCGGAATTCGATTCTTCCGGGCGGCGGCGCGGGCTGCGGGCTTTGGATCACCGAGCCCGAGCTTTACGACCAGATCGCCTCGTTTTCGGCGCCTTTTTTCGGAACTCGGGACGGCGGCGGCGTCGCCGTGTTCGAGGTCGGTGCGGGAACCCTGCCTCCGTTCCTCTACGGTCGCGTGCTCTACGGCGTGACCGTCGATTTCGATCCGATCGGCGGCGTCATCGCCGGGTGCTCGAATCCCGCAAGCCTCGCGCTTTGACGGTTGAAAACACTTCGGGCGTAGCCGACACTGCTTTTCAGATGCCTTCCGACGAATCCGTCATTTCCGGCCCGCGGCCGAACATCCGCGGCCTGACTTCCGCCGAAGCGACGGAAATCCTCCGGGAGTCGGGTCTCGCGGCCCGCGCCCGAAGCCTGCCGACGGTCGTCTACCAAGGCGTCCATCGGACGCGGTTCGAACGCATCACCGACATTCCGGGCACGAATCCGCAGAAGCTCGCGGCCGCCGCGGCGCTGCTTGACGACGCTTCGCTCGAACTCGTCGAATGCATCGAGAGCTGGGACCGGAGCGCGCGGTACGTCTTCCGTTGTTCGGACGGCTCCTTGGTCGAGTCCGTCCGCCTTCATCACCATGGTTTGTGGACCGTCTGCGTTTCGAGCCAGGCCGGCTGCGCGATGGCGTGTCGGTTCTGCGCGACGGGCGAAATGGGGCTCAAGCGTGATCTCCTGGCATGGGAGATCGTCGATCAAGTCCTGCAGGTCGGCCGTCGATCCGGCGTCCGCATTTCGGACATCGTGTTCATGGGCATGGGCGAGCCGCTCATGAACGAGCGGCACGTCTATCAGGCCGCGGCGGTCATGACCGACGCCCACGGATTGCAGATCTCGCCGAAACGGATCACCATCTCCACGTCCGGCGTCGTGCCTGCGATCCACCGCTTCATCGACGACCGTCGGCCCTACCGTCTCGTGTTCAGTCTCGGCGCCGCCGTGCCGGAGAAGCGCGCGGCGCTGATGCCGGTCGCGCGGAGCTTCGATTTCGACGCGTTCGTCTCGGCCGTGCGGCGGTATGAAGAACATCGTCGGCGGAAGCACGTGACCCTCGAATACGTCGCGATCAAGAACGTGACGATGGGGGAGGACGACGAAGCCGCGCTCGCCGCGCTGCACGCGTCCGGTCTCCGCTTCATTCTGAACGTCATCCCGTTGAACCCGATCGGCAACGAACTCGAAGGCCCGACCATGGCCGAAACGCGGGCTTGGACGACGCGGCTTCGCACGATCGGTTTCCCGATCAAGGTCCGCTACTCCGGGGGTAAGGACCGCTTGTCCGGATGCGGTCAGCTCGGCCGGGCGTTGCTCGCCCGGGGCGACGTCGTGCCGACCGACGTTCGGCTCCGCGGCTCTTAGCGCGCCGCGCCGGCCCGTCGGCGGTCTTACCGTACGACGCCCGCGCGGACCGGCGGCCAGACGACGCACGCGGCCTTGCCGAAGATCGCCGAACGGAGGACGTAGGGCGTGCGGTATTCGCCGAGCCGCCGCCATTCGTCTTCCGAAGCGAAGCGCCGGGGGCGGTCGAAGCGGTCGACGAACACGTCGACGCCGTCCTCCGTGCGGTAGGGATTGCGTCCTCCGTTTTGCAACGAGCCGGACCGCATACCGTCGGCGTCGCCTTCGAGGATCAGGCCGGAGCGCAGATCCTCGATCACGGCGACCCGCCAATGCCGTGCATCCGAACTGTCCGCCGGATGGTCTCCGAGGCAGAGATAGGCGTCCGGCGGTACGTTCCAACGGATCTGACCGTCCTCTAAATAGTGGAGGTCGCGTTCGAGTCGCGGCTTCCGAAACGTCGCGCCGCCCTTCGCCGCGCCGAAAGCGACCAAGCCGCGCGCGTCGGCCCGACCGGCGCGATACGGCGTGTCCGCCGAGACGACGAGACGTCCGTCGACGAACGCACGTAGCCGGCCGTCGATCCGTTCGAAGCGGACGGCCGTGAATCCATCGCGGACGAGCTCCGGCGCCGCGCCCTCGGCCGTGACGCCGTCGTCGGGCCCGTCCAACCGGACGAGTCCTCCGCCCGATCGATCGAACCGTGCGAAGTGCCGGACGCCGGTCCGCGGGTCGTCGAGCTCGAGCACGGCCGTTCCCGTTTCCTCGAGCCGGATCTCGAAGCCGAAAGCGACGTCTCCGACGACGATGCGGCCGCCGGTGCCGGCCTTCGGAGCGAGCGAGCCCGCGCGAAGGTCGACGGCGTCGGGCAGATAGTCGGTCACTGAGCGCGCGAAGGTCGCGAGCACCTCTTCGTCCGCCTCGGGCGTGCAGATCATGCCTCCGCCCGGCGCCTCGGCGAAGCGGGCCCGGACCAGAGGCGCGCACTCGAAGAGCCGGTCGAAGGCGAGCCTGCCGAAGAGGCCTTCTTCGCCGGGAAGGACGACCGGCCGCAACGCGAAGTCCCGTCGTTCTATGACTGCGGGACGAAAGATGCGGCGCGCCCGTCCCGCGAGTGCGGCGGCTTCGACGGGCGAGTCGTCGCCGGGATCGAGGATCCAAAGGTCGCCGCCGAGCAGCGCGATGTGTTCGCCCGGAAGTCCGACGACTCGCTTCAGGTACGTGACTTCGCGGTTGTTCGCGTAGCGGAAGAAGACGACGTCGTATCGCCCGGGGGCGGAGACGCGGTAGATCGCTTTGTCGACCAGCACGACGTCGCCGCCTTTGTCGCGGCCGACGATCGTCGGCTCCATGCTGCGCGTGCAGACGACCGAGGCGTCCGCGACGAACGCCTTGAAGATCATGAGCATCGTCGCCGCACGCACGAGAGCGCGCGCGACGAACCGCAAAGTCCCCGTCTCGTCCGTCGGGACGGCGGGGCGGTCCGCGTCGGGCCCGGGTCCTTCGGCGTTCAATCCTTCTCGAT
>SXGS01163107.1_pt1 | contig 11615 bp, 10 predicted proteins | sample 3174681 | NCBI WGS metagenome assembly SXGS01 (sample SAMN11356861, study PRJNA531348) | freshwater metagenome | isolation source: freshwater sample F1-80 | place: China: Fuxian Lake, Yuxi | collected 2017-12-25 | reverse complement strand
GTCGTCCACAACGGCATCATCGAAAACTACGGACGCCTACGCGAACGCTTTACCGCTGCGGGACACCAATTCAAGTCCGCCACCGACACCGAGGTGCTCGCCCACCTCATCGGCGAGCACTACGAGAAGCTCCGCACCAGCACCAGCGACGAGCACCCACTCGTCCGCGCCGTCACCGCCGCGTTACGCGAAGTTGTCGGCACTTACGGGATCGGTGTCGTCTGCAGCGATTTTCCGGGACTGCTCGTCGGCGCACGGCGCGGTTCACCACTCATTGTCGGCGTGGGCGACGGCGAAAACTTCCTCGCCAGCGACGCCCATGCCCTCGTTGCCCACACGCGGCAGGCCATCTATCTGAACGACTACGACGTCGTCGCCCTCACCGCCGGCGATTTTCAAGTCACCAGCCTCGGCAGCGACACCGCGCGCGCGCAGATCCAGCAGATCGAATTTGAGGCCGAGGCGGCGGAGTTGAACGGCTTTTCGCACTTCATGCTCAGGGAGATTTTTGAGCAGCCGCGGACCATCGAGAATGCCCTGCGCGGACGAATAAACCCCGACGAGGCCACGGCGCATTTCGGCGGTTTGAACATGTCCACCGCCGAACTGCGCGCGGTGGATCGCATCGTCATCGTCGCGTGCGGCACGAGCTGGCACGCCGGTCTCGTCGGCGAATATATTATCGAGGAACTCGCCGGTATCCCGACCGAAGTGGAATACGCCAGCGAATTTCGCTACCGCAACGCCCCGCTGGAAAAGAACACGCTCGTCATCGCCGTCACCCAGTCGGGCGAGACCGCCGACACCCTCGCCGGTCTGCGCGAGGCCAAGCGCCGCGGCCATCGCGTGCTCGCACTCTGCAACGTCGTCGGCAGCACCATCGCGCGCGAGGCCGATGGCGGCATCTATCTGCGTGCCGGCCCCGAGATCGGCGTCGCCTCCACAAAAGCCTTCACCTCGCAGTCCACCGTGCTCGCGCTCCTCGCGCTCTACTTGGGGCGTATCCGAAACTTGCCGGTGCAGCGCAGTTTGAAAATCATCCGGGCGCTCGAAGCCATTCCACGGCAGGTCGAACAGATTCTTGCGCAGGACGCCCACATCAAACAGATCGCCCTGCGTTATGCGAAAGCGGAAGACTTCTTCTTCATCGGCCGCCAGTATGCTTTTCCGGTCGCCCTCGAAGGCGCCCTCAATCTCAAGGAGATTTCCTACATCCACGCCGCGGGGTATCCCGCCGCCGAGATGAAGCACGGCCCCATCGCCCTGCTGGACGAAAAGACGCCCGTGGTGGTGCTCGCGCCGAGCGACGCGCTCTATGAAAAAACGTGGAGCAACCTGCGGGAGACGAAGGCCCGCCACGCGCCCGTCATCGCCCTCGCCACCGAAGGAAACACCGAGATCGCCAAGCAGGCCGAGGCGGTCATCCATCTGCCCGCGACGCTCGATCCGCTCTTCCCATTGCTCGGGGTGATCCCGCTCCAACTCCTCGCTTATCATATCGCCGTAGCCCGTGGCTGCGACGTCGACAAACCCCGCAACCTCGCCAAGAGCGTCACCGTCGAATAGTTCGATGACTCAAAAAATTTTGCCACCCCGCCAGACGAAACCTTTCATTCATGCCTGTTCATGGATTCGCCTGCCCACAGCCTCTTGAAAGAACTCCGCGCCCACCCGCGTTCGCTGATTGACGCCTCGACGGCCTACGCCCTCGGCGAATCAAACGCCGAAGCGGAACGCCTGCGCATCCTCGATGAGGTCTACGGCGAAACCAGCCGCGCATTACTCCGCCGCGCGGGACTGCGCGCCGACTGGCATTGCGCCGATCTCGGTTGCGGCCCTGGACACATCGCCCTCTGGCTCGCAGAGCAAGTCGGCGCAACCGGCCGCGTGACCGGCGTGGATTGTGCCGAACTCTTCGTGAACCTCGCGCGCAGTAGCGCCCGCCAACACGGCTTCCATCACGCCCATTTCTCCAAAGCCGATGCCAGCGCGCCGCCGCTGCCAGACACCTCCTTCGATCTCGTTTATTCCCGCTGCCTGTTATCGCACCTGCCGGATCCGCTCGCAGTGTTGCGCCGGATGACGGCGCTCGCCAAGCCCGGCAGCACGATCGTCGTGGAGGACATCGATTGTGGCGGCGGCTTCACCCATCCCGAATCGCCGGCACGGATGCGGCATCTCGAGCTTTACCAAGCCATCATCCGACGACATGGCGGCGACCCGTTGCTTGGCCGCAAGCTACCGCGCCTCTTCCACGCGGCTGGCTTGACTGAAATCCACGTTGAAGTCGTCACCCCCGTCGAACCGGTCGCAGCGGTGAAGCGCCTCTATCCGCTCACGCTCGCTGGATTGAAGCCCGCCCTCATCAACGCCGCTCTCGCCACCGCTCACGAAGTGGATGCGCTCCTCACCGACCTTTACGCGATGGCCGACGATCCGGCCAAAACCGTTTCCTCCTGTCCGCTCGTGCAGGTTTCAGCACGTAAAGCCCCCTGACTTTTCCCTTTGGCCGCGCGCGGACGTGTGGCTTAATCGGCTGCACCATGAATCGCATCGGGATCATCGGCGGCAGCGGGCTTTATCACATCGAGGGGTTCACCGATCAGAAATGGGTGAAGGTGAGGACGCCCTTCGGCGCGCCGTCGGACGATTTACTCACCGGCAAACTCGCCGGACGCGAAGTGGTCTTTCTCCCTCGCCACGGCCGCGGGCATCGCATTCTGCCATCGGAGCTGAATCACCGGGCCAACATCTGGGCGATGAAGAAACTCGGTGTGAATTGGATCATCAGCGTCAGCGCCGTCGGCTCGTTGCAAAAGAAATACCGCCCGCGCGATATCGTGCTGGTGAACCAGTTTCTCGACCGCACCAAGCAATCGACCGAGCACACCTTCTTCGGACGCGGCATCGTGGCGCACGTCGCCTTTGCGCATCCCATCTGCGAGGATCTGCGGCGGATTTTGCTCAAGAGCGCCCGCGCCGAGAAAGCCCGCGCACACGATGGCGGCACCTATGTGAACATGGAAGGGCCAGCCTTCAGCACACGCGCCGAATCGCTCGGCAACCATCGCGCAGGATTTGATGTCATCGGCATGACCAACCTCGGCGAAGCCAAATGTGCGCGCGAAGCCGAGATCGCCTACGCCACACTCGCGATGGTGACCGACTACGATTGCTGGAACGAGGATCACGACCACGTGACCGTCCAGATGGTCATCGAGTGCCTTCACCGCAATGCCGCGACGGCCCAGCGCATCATCAGCCGCGCCCTGCCTCAAATCCCCACCACACCTGACTGGCCGTGCCACAGCGCGTTGAATAATGCCATCATGACCGACAAGAAACTCTGGCCCGTCAAAACGAGGAAAGAACTCGCACCGCTGCTGAAGAAATATCTCTGACCATGAGCAAGACCATCATCAAGCCCGCCAAAGCCGCGCCGGCCATCGGCCCCTATAACCACGCCGTGCGTGTCGGCGATCTGCTCTTCTGCTCCGGCCAAATCCCGCTCGATCCCGCGACCGGCCAACTCGTCGCCGGCGACATCAAGACCCAGGCCACGCGTGTCCTAGAAAACATCAAGATCATCCTTGATGACCAACGGATCGGTTTCGCCAACGTGGTAAAGAGCACCGTGTTCCTCACTAACCTCGCCGATTTCGCCGCGATGAACGAGGTGTACGCGAACTATTTTACCAGAGATTTCCCTGCCCGTTCCACCGTGCAAGTGGCCGCCTTGCCCCGCGGCGCCAGTGTCGAGATTGAAATCATCGCCCACTATTGACCATGCAACCCTTCCTCTTCCTCCTCGCCGGACTCGGGCTCGGCGGCCTGATCGGCTGGCTGCTCGGCGGCCGCCGCCAACCCCCGCACGACACGCGGTTCGAGGATGAACTGAGGCAACAAATCGTTCAGCGCGAAACGGCACACGCACATCAGCTTGCCGAAGCCAAAACCGCGCAAGAGAAGGCGTTGGCCGATTTGCGCGACGCGTTCAAAGCGCTCAGTGCCGAGGCCCTGCGTCAGACGCAGCCGGAGTTCCTCCAACTCGCCAACGCAACCCTCGAGCGTTTTACCACCGAAGCTAAAGGTGATCTACTTCTCCGGCAGGAATCCATCACCAATCTCATCAAACCGCTCGAGGAACAGCTCAAGTCCTACCAAACGCGCCTCGCACAGAGCGAAAACAGCCAGAACACGGCACTCGGACAGGTGCGCGAGCAACTCGAACAACTCTCCAAGCACAGCACCACACTCGCCAAGGAGACGGAGCAGTTCCGCGCCGTGCTCAAATCCAATCAAGCTCGCGGGCGCTGGGGCGAGGAAACGCTGCGTAACGTGGTAGAGAGCGCCGGCCTCAGCCAACACTGCGACTTTGTCGAGCAATCCTCCGGCGATGACGGCCGCCCTGATCTTCTGATCAAGTTACCCGGTGAACGCGTGATCATTGTAGATTCAAAAGCCCCCGATCTCGATTCGCTCGGCGCCATTGACACCGCCGATCCTGCCAAGCGCGCCGAGAGTTGCGCGGCCCACGCCGCGCGCCTCAAAACCACGATGCGCGACCTCGCCCGGCGCGATTACCCGCGCCAGTTTCAGAAAGCCTTCGACCATGTGGTGCTCTTTCTGCCCGCCGAATCACTCTATAGCGCCGCGCTTGAAGGCGATCGCGATCTGCACATCGAAGCCAGCCGCCAAAAAATCATGCTCGCCACGCCCTCCACACTCATCGCGTTGTTGAACTCAGTGAAACTCTCCTGGCAACAGCACGCGCAGGCTGAAAATGCCCGCGCCATCGCTGAGGCCGCACAGGAACTCTTCACGCGTGTGGCCACTTTCGTGAAGCACTTCGAGAACCTCGGCGCGGGCTTGGAACGCGCGAACAAGGCTTACAACGACGCGGTGGGCAGCTACGAGTCACGCGTGCGCCCGCAGGGCGAAGCGGTGCTCAAGCTCGGCGCGGCCAGCGGCGGGAAGGAACTGCCGGAGATTAACGCGCTAACCAGTGCGCTCCGTCCCCCTCCAAGCGGCTGATCAAAGCTCCACTGGTTGGTGCGCAGCAATCGACCGCTCCTCCGCCTCGCAAATTTCAAGCGCACTGACTCCGTCCGCCGCCGTCACCACACTCGGCGGCTGACCGGCCCGGATGGATTCAAGAAAGTGCCTCCACTCCCCCACGTAGCCATCGGCTCCGTCGCAGGCAATGACACACGGCAGTTGTCCGTGTCCAAAAAGTTTCAGCGACTCCTTGCCGCGCGCGAGATCGTAATCGGCCGTCGCACGCTCGAAGTTCACCGTGTACGCCATATTGAAGCCGAACCCGCGCGCCATCGCCCAGCTTCCCTCCGCATGCACCACGGCCCCGCCCGCCACCTCGTACTGCGCCAGCACATGATCGATCGCGCCGCTCACGGAACTGTGGCCGGCCGCGAAGACCCGGTGGGGCCGCCCGAAACAGAACTGCACGAAGTCGGCGTCGTGGATATGCAGGTCCAACAGCGCGCCGCCTGATTTTTTGCCATCGAGAAAGTTGCCCCACGCCGGCGGTTCAGCCACGCGCCGGAATCGTGCGCTCAACACGCGGCCGTAACGACTTTCGTTGATCGCCTGCTTCAGCCACGCCCACTCGGGCCAGAAACGCAGGCACATCGCCGGCATCAGAAAACCCTTTGCGCGCGCAGCCTCAGCGAGGATCGCGCGCGCCTCGAAAGAAGTCCGCGCCAGCGGCTTCTCGCACATCACGTGTTTGCCAGCGCGCAGCGCAGCGATCGCCTGTTCAGCGTGCAGAGGTGTCGGCGTGGTGATGTCCACGACATGGATGTCGGGGTCCGCGAGCAATGCGGCGAAGTCCCGATACGCCTTCACTTCGCGCATTTCGAGGCGCACCGGCTCGTGTGTGCCGACGTTACCGAAGACGTTGCTAAAATCACCGTCGAGATTACGGCCGCTCGGATTGCAAAGCGCGGCGATCCGAGCTCCGGGAATCTGCCGTAGTGCCTTGATGTGCGCCACCGCCATGAAGCCGGTGCCGATGATGCCAACATTGATGGGGTCCATGAAACCTCAACGACTCGGTGCCTTCTGCGGGCGAGGCGAACGCCGCAGTCCATTCTGAAACAACAGACTCCAAACCATCCAGACCGCTTCGCGCACGATGCCTCCGGACATCTTCGAGGCGCCTTGGAATCGGTCGGTGAAGATGATCGGCACCTCGCCGACCTTCATCCCCTGCCGCCAAATCTTGTGCGTCAGCTCGATCTGGAAGCTGTAGCCGTTGGACTTCACCGCATCGAGATCGAGGCTCGCCAAGGCGCGGCGACGAAAACATTTGAATCCGCCGGTCGGATCCGTGAACGGCATCCCGGTGATGATGCGCACATAGGTGGCCGCGGCGAGGCTCAGCATCAGCCGCCGTAGCGGCCAGTTGATGACACGGATGCCGTTCGAGTAGCGCGAACCGATCGCGAGATCGGCCTCCGCGGCAGCGGCGAGGAAACGCGGAATGTCATTCGGGTCATGCGAGAAATCCCCGTCCATCTCGAGGATGAATTCGTAGTCGCGCGCCAGTGCCCACTTGAAGCCGGCGATGTACGCCCGGCCAAGGCCCGCCTTGCCCGGACGATGCAGCACATGAATCTGCGGGAACTTCGACGCCAACTCATCCGCCAACTGGCCAGTGCCGTCGGGGGAATTGTCGTCCACCACCAGCAGGTCCACCGGCACGGGCAACTTCAAGAGACGCTCCGCGAGCGCGGGCAGGTTCTCCCGCTCGTTGTAGGTCGGCACGATGACCAGCGTTTTTCCGGTTGCGTCGGGCATTGACACGAGAAGCAAAGCGGCTCGGTGCGACCAGCGCAAGCCGCAAAGTGCTCCTCACTTCCACGGAATGCCCCGCACCTTTACTCTTCATCGCGAATCTGCTCGCGGCGTAACGGAAAAGTGATTTGGAAACCAACCTGCCAGTTTGCTAGGCTCCGCGCATGGCTGTCTCACGCCGCAAGTTCCTTTCCGGCTCGGGCCTCGCGGCTGCGGGCGTCGCCGCTTTCCCGCACATCGCGCGCCCCGCAGACGCCGCCACGACGCGAGCAGGTCAGAAGCCGTCCAAGATCATCCACCTCGTCGCCGACGGGATGAGCCTCGCCACGCTCTCGATGGCCGATCAACTGGCACACCTCGACCGCAATCGCGGCCTGGCGTGGCTCGATCTCCATCGGCGTATCGGCGCGCACCACGGGCTGATGAACATGCGTTCGCTCAACTCGCTGGTGACCGATTCCTCGGCCGCGTCATCGAGTTGGGGATCCGGTTCTCGTATCGTCAATGGCACGGTGAACATCCTGCCGGACGGCCGCGAACTGACGACGCTCTACGAGCTGTTCGGCCAAGCCGGCTGGAAGCGGGGGCTCGTCACGACCACTGAAATCACCCACGCAACGCCCGCGGGCTTCGCCGCGAAAGGTCTCAAGCGCGAGGCGGCGGACGCCATCGCCGCGCAATATCTCGAGCGCGGGGTCGAGGTGCTACTCGGTGGTGGCCGGAAGTTCTTCGACAAAACCAAGCGCAAGGACAAGCGCGACGTCTACGCCGAGTATCGTGCGAAAGGCTACGCGCTCTTGAACGAAGCCGCCGACCTGGCGACGGCGCCACTCGACAAGCCGTGGCTCGGCACGTTCGCCGCGAGCCACCTGCCCTTCACCGTGGATCAAGTGCACGACCCGAAGCTGGCCAAGTCCATCCCCACGCTGGCCGCGATGGCGCGGCGCGCGCTGGAGAAACTGGCGCAGCACGAGCGTTTCATCCTCCAAGTCGAGGGCGGGCGGGTGGACCACGGTTGCCACATGAACGACGCGGCGGCGGCGTTCTTCGACCAGATCGCCTTCGACGAAGCGCTCGAGGTCTGCCTCGAATTCCAGCGGCGGCACACGGACACGCTGCTGGTCATCACCACCGACCACAGCACCGGCAACCCCGGGTTGAACGGCACCGGCTTGAATTACAGCCTCAGCCCGCTGCTCTTCTCGAACCTGCTCGAGGTGAAGGCGTCGTTCTCCGAAATCCTGAAGAAGCTCGGCTTTCCAGAAGAGCGCGACAAGAAACCGGAGCCCGTCACCGATCCGGCCAAAATCGCCGCAATCATCAAGGAGGCGACCGCCTACGAGATCACGCCGACGCGGGCGAAGTTGCTCGTGCCGTTCATCAAGAAGGAGGGCGCGCCGGTTTATAGCCTGATGAACACGCTCACCTGCCAGCTCGGGCAGTTGATGGCGAACTACACGGGCGTGGGTTGGACCAGCGGCGCACACACGTCCGACTATGTGCCGATCACGGCGGTCGGGCCGGGCGCGGAACGCTTCGCCGGGTTCATCCAGAACACCGATGTCTTCCGCCACTACACCGACCTCGCCGGCATTGATTTCCGCAATCCCGAGTCGCCACTGGTCGGCGCCACTGCGCCTGATAGCGGCGTTCTCTCGCCGCACTGGATGGCCTGACGAGAAATCCAAAGCATCCTTCCTTCAATGGCAAAACCTAAATTCATCGAGCTGGGCGAGCTGCAGATTCCAATCCTGTACGAGGACCGATCCGTCATCGCCATCGACAAGCCCGTTGACTGGCTGCTCGTGCCCGACGATTGGAAGCAGACCTCGCGCAATCTGCAGGCGGCCATCAACGACTCGATCGCCATGCGCGATTTTTGGGCGCACAGCCGGAACCTGCACTTCCTGCGCTACGTCCACCGACTCGACGCCGAGACCAGTGGCGTGCTGCTCTGCGTGAAAAATCCCGGGGCGATGCCCGAGTACAGTCGTCTCTTCGAATCGCGGCAGATGGAGAAGGTTTACCTCGCCGGCGTCCACGACGAACCGCGCCAGCAGGAATGGACCTGCCGCGAGCCGCTCGGCCCCGCGCTCGGCAAGGCGGGCCGGATGAAGGTGGATACGCGCACTGGGAAACCGGCCGAGACGCGTTTCCGCGTCTTGGAATCAAAGGCTGGAAGGGCGTTGATCGAGGCCCGCCCGTTCACGGGACGCACGCATCAGATCCGCGTCCACCTCGCCCACACCGGCCATGCCGTGCTCGGCGATTCACTCTATCGCCCGCTCGGGAAATCCGACGACATGCCGTTCGCGCTCCGCGCCGTTGCGCTGAGCTACACTGACCCTTTCACGCGCCGTCGCGTTCACATCACCGCCCCGACCGAGGAGTTCCTGCGCACGCACGGTTTTGGCCGTTGAAGGGGACAGCCTTCTTTCCCCTTATCCGCCCACACGCCCGAGAGCGGCCGCGTCACCGACGGTTTCCTCCGCCAAACCGATGGTTTGGAAGACGCAACCGAAGATTTGGATCTCCAAACTGGTCGGGCAAAGCGGCTCCGGATGGGAGGCGCGTACGGGCTCTGGAATAAAACCTGCTTCATCTTAAAAAGATGACCTGTTTTTTACGTATGAACCAAGAAATCCGTAATCCTTCACGCATTTTGCGTGAAGCCCACACCCGACGCGCGTTCACGCTCATCGAACTCCTCGTCGTCATCGCCATCATCGGCATCCTCGCCAGCATGCTGCTGCCGGCGTTGGGCCGGTCCAAAGGCAAGGCCAAGGGGGTCAAATGCCTCAGCAACCACAAACAGCTCGGCATGGCCTTCAAGATGTACTCCGATGACAATCAGGGCGGATTGGTGCAACTAGCTCGGGCCGGAGCCGCCCCGGCAGGCGCCTATGTGCCCAACGCCGCCGCGACTTCCTGGCCCGACATCCTGCGCTCCTACGCCTCCGACCAGATTCTCACCTACAACTGCCCCAGCCAGACCCAACCCACCGTGCAGACTCTCCCCAACAATTGGTTCGGTATCGGCGTCAATTACCCCAGCGTCAGCGTCTATATGAACCAGCCCAAGGTGTACGAGGAGATGGTCCGCAACCCCTCCTCCACCGTCTGCTTCGCGGACATCTCTTGGGTCTCAAACCCCAACGAGCCGAACCCGGACCTCTGGGTCGCCACCAACCAGACCAGCGTCAATCCTTGGGACGCCCTCTGCTTCCGCACCTCCAACAACGCCTTCTTCAACTCCCTGCCCGCCAGGACCATCGGCCGCCACGATGGCATCTGCAACACCGCCCACGTGGACGGCCACGCTGAGGGGCTCAAGCCCAGCAAAATCGGCATGCACCTGCCCGCCGGCAATCCCGGCGCCATGTGGGACCTCCAGTAGGACTCACATAAAGAAGGCGCGGGGCTTCTTCTCTCCCAGCTGAGTCGTAGCCAAAAGAGGCCGGCACAATCGCCTTGAAGTCCCACCGCTGTCGGCTAACCTTGCCGGCCATTTTGGATATGAATTATCGCATCTCGTCCCGCGCCGCTTCACTCGCCCCTTCGCTCACGCTGGCCATTGATTCGAAGGCCAAGGCCATGAAGGCCGCCGGGGAGGACGTCGTCGGCTTCGGCGCCGGCGAGCCGGACTTCGATACGCCGCAGCCCATCAAGGATGCCTGCTCCAAGGCGCTCGCCGAGGGTTTCACCAAGTACACCCCCTCGAGCGGCATCCCGGAGCTGCGCCAAGCCGTGGCCGACAAGTTCGCGCGCGACAACGGCCTCACCTACAAGCCGAGCCAGATCATCGTTTCCTGTGGTGGCAAGCACTCCTGTTACAACGTCATTTTGGCGACGTGCGCCGAGGGCGACGAAGTCGTCGTCCCCGCGCCGTACTGGCTGAGCTATCCGGAGATGGTGAAGCTCGCCGGGGCCACGCCGGTCATCCTGCCGACGAGCGATAAGACCGAATTCAAGGTCACGCCCGCGCAACTCCGCGCCGCCATCACGCCGCGCACGCGCCTGTTCATCCTCAATTCGCCCAGCAACCCCACCGGCAGCGTGTACACGCCCGAGGAGATCAAGGCACTCGGCGACATCTGCGTGGAGAAGGGAGTGCTCATCATGAGCGACGAGATCTACGAGCAGCTCACCTACGACGGCGCCAAGCACGTGAGCGTCGCTGGTTTTTCGCAGGCGCACTACGACCACACCATCATCGTCCACGGCCTTGCGAAGGCGTGGAGCATGACCGGTTGGCGCCTCGGCTTCCTCGCCGCGCCGGAGCCGATCGCCAAGGCCATCGACGCCATCCAGTCGCACAGCACGAGCAACCCGACCAGCTTCGCGCAGAAAGGCGGCGTCGCCGCGCTCAACGGACCGCAGGATCACTTGAAGAGTTGGCTGGCCGAATACGCCAAGCGCCGCACGTACGCCTGGCAGAAGCTCAACAGCATCCCCGGCATCTCGTGCGTGAATTCGAAGGGTGCCTTCTATCTTTTCCCGAACATCTCCCAGCTCGGATTGGGGAGCGCCGATTTCTGCGCGCGGCTGCTGGAGCAGGAGAAGGTCGCCGCCGTGCCCGGCATCGCCTTCGGCGCGGACGATTACCTGCGCATCAGCTACGCCACGAGCCTCGCGAACATCGAAAAGGGCCTCGACCGGCTCGAGAAGTTCTGCAAGGCGCTGACGAAATAGCGCTTCCCAGCCCCCTCTCCATCGTCTGCGCCGTGTTTTGCCTTGAAAGGAATGGAGCCTCCATATAGTCTGGCGTGGTTGTTCCAACTATTCGACTTGTTCGACTC
>SXGS01019566.1_pt1 | contig 11615 bp, 10 predicted proteins | sample 3174681 | NCBI WGS metagenome assembly SXGS01 (sample SAMN11356861, study PRJNA531348) | freshwater metagenome | isolation source: freshwater sample F1-80 | place: China: Fuxian Lake, Yuxi | collected 2017-12-25 | reverse complement strand
TTCATCCAGACCAGGCACGGAATGGCTGCCATCACGAGCCAGGCGCCCAGCCGAATCTCCACCGGCGCCAACGGCGTAATCCAGCCCGCTGCCGCCGACACCGCCAGGCCGGCCGCAGAGAGGATCAGCAGCCACTTACCCATCCAGCGATGGTACATCGAAATCAACACAAAGCTGATCAGCGAGAGGGTCACCCAGAGCCCGACCGGAGTGGTCAGGGGAAACCAGGAGACCGGCTCCCCGGCCGAAAACTTGGTGACCGCGATGATGATGAGGACAACGCATGTGGCCACCGCACCCGAGCCGCTGATCATGGCGCCGAGCCGCCAACCCTCCGGGCGAAGGCGGAGCCAGCGAATGAGCATCCCGGTTTGTCCCAGAGTGAACGATAGGAACACTCCCAGGGCATACAGGGGGATCAAATAGTGCGTGTTTGCGTCAAACGCGACGACCGTGATGATCGCCAACAGCGTCAGACCGATGATCCCATTGGCAAAGACCAGACGGTCGCCCAGATTCGCCATCTGCCGCGGGAGGAAGCGATCCTGAGCCAGATAGGACGAGAGCCGCGGAAAGTCCACGAAGGCGGTGTTTGCGGCAAGGACGAGAATCATCGCCGTAGCCGCCTGGATCACATAGTAGGCCGGCGACGCACCGAATACCGCCTGCGCGATCTGCGAGATGACGGTGTGCCGATGCGACTCCGCGTGTTCCATCTCCGCCGGGAAGGGAACAACGGCCATTTGATGTGCCAGATAGGTGATGCCCAGGAACATGGTAACCAGGATGACACCGAGAATTGCCAGCACCCGCGCCGCATTCTTCGCTTCCGGGGGCCGGAATGCGGGCACTCCATCCGTGATCGCCTCCACGCCCGTCAAAGCAGTGCAGCCGGATGTGAACGCCCGCAGGATGAGAAACAACGACAGGGACTGCCCGGTATCCTTCCAGGTGTCGGCCGGAGGTTGGGGGGGTGTGAGCTGGTGCCCCAGGCTCAACCGCACGAACCCGGCGATCAGCAGGATGCAGATGGAGAGGATAAACAGGTAGGTAGGAATCGCAAACATCACCCCCGACTCTTTGGCGCCCCGCAGGTTCACCATCCCGATGAAGATGATGAAGCCGACGGCGATCGGCACCTGCTGTCCGTGAAGTGCCGGCAGCGCCGACGTAATCGCCGCCACCCCCGCCGAAATGCTCACCGCGACGGTCAGAATGTAATCCAGCAGCAGTGAGGAAGCCACCGTGAGCCCGGCGACCGTGCCGAGGTTTTCTCTCGCCACTCGGTAGTCGCCGCCGCCCTGCGGGTAAGCCTGGACAGTGAGCCGGTAGGAAGCCACCACCACGGCCAGCACCACCGCAATGGCCAGCCCAATCGGCCAGGACACCCCGAGCGTAGCCTGAGTTGCTCCCGCAGCCACCAAGACCAGCAGCGTCTCTTCGGTAGCATAGCTGACGGACGACAATGCGTCCGATGCGAAGACGGGGAGCGCCAGGACGTTCGGCAGCCGGGTGTGGTGGGCGCGGGCTGTCTCGAAGGGGCTTCCGAATATCAACTTTCGCAGTGGCAGACGCATCGACGGCCCTAGTTCTGATTGTGTGTAGAATCACCTGACGCAAGAAGACCGTCCGGTGGGGGATTCTGGTCCCTCTCTCCGAACGGCCTACCGGACAGCGGATCGCGCCTCACGCGATCCCCTTTCCCATCTGCCACCCGACCCATTGTCTCAGGTTGCTCCACACAGGTAGGCCACAAGCCCTGTCCTGTGCTTCTTTGAATGATTGACGGCAGGCTGCCGGGGTTTCTTAACGCTCAGGTTGCCGGGACGGTTGCGGTCTTCAGCCAGCGCTCCATCCAGGTCACCATTCCGGTCATCTCGCCCAGCAGTTGCAGCGTGTTCGTCGGTGCGTGCCCGAGACCCGGCGCGATGCGAAAGTCCAGGCGATCCGCGGCGCTCAACTCCAGGTAGCGCACTTTCGCTGCGTCCACGGCCTTCTGAGCGCCGATCACCGGGAAGAGTTCGTCCTTCTCGTGACTCATCACCAGCATCGGACGCGGCGCCACGTGGGGCAGGAGGTTCGGTGCATCGAAACGATCCAGCATGCCGGGCACGAGTTTCGACCACGCCTCCCGCAGCACGCGGGCGTTCGGTCCCGGTTCGCCGAGATCCTTCGCGTATTCCGTGAGGAGCGGCGTGAACAGCCGCACCCGCGCTTCGACATCCGGGCCAGTCTGCATCCGCAGCGTTTCCCCGAACGCAGTCACGCCGATAATCGGCACCGCCACGCGGATCCGATCGTCCGCCACTGCGGTCATCCAGGTGAGAATACCCCCTTCGGAGAAACCGCTCATTCCGATTCGCGCCGAATCTACGTCGGGCCGCGTTTGGAGATAATCCAGCAGGCGAGTGAGATCGTACGCGGTGTCTATGAGGAAGGGGCGGCCCTTCCCGGTGCGCAGGGCCTGAAGCATGGCAGCGTCGAGCGAAACGCCGTTCTGGCGTTCACCGCGGTAGCGCCCATCAATGGCCGCTACGAGAAAGCCCCTTTGCACCAGCGCACCGTAGAGCAAGGTCAGCGCCGGGTAGTCCTTGGACCCGCCCAGAAAATGCTGGAAGACGACAGTTGGGTACCGCCCTTCCGCTTTCGGGCGATGAATGAGCACGACCGCTTCCTCGCCCAACTCGGTGGCGATGCGGACCTTTTCTACACGGCTGTCCCCGACTGCGGTATCCGAAATGGGACGCGGATTCAACGCTACGGGAGCCCGGTCGGTCTGGACCAGCTTGCGAAACTCGTCGCGCAGCGAGGCTGGAGCCTGCGCGCGGCAGCCCACCGCCAGAGAGCCCCACAGTGACGCGACTAGTGCGACTACGAACAGCAGGCGTTTCATGGTGTCCTTTGTCCCGGGTCCGGTCCGTCCGGATCTGTAGTGTATTCTGCAGTTTCCGACGGCCGGCCGAATGTCCCGAGTCTGGTATCAGAGAAGTATCACGGTCGGACTCGCTCCGGGTCCCTGGAAGAGCGCCGGATTACACTTCCAGCAGTTCTTCTTCCTTCTTTTTCTGGATCGCGTCCAGATCGTGGATATGGCGATCCGTCAGTTTCTGCACATCGGCCTCGGTGCGCTTCTCCTCATCTTCGCCGATGTCGCCTGACTTCTTCAGGCTGCGCAGATCCTCGATCACATCGCGGCGAATGTTGCGGATCGCGACCTTGCCCTCCTCCACACGCTTGTGCACATTGCGGATCAGGTTGCGCCGCGATTCTTCGGTCAACGCAGGGATGATGAGCCGGACCACGATGCCGTCACTGTTCGGATTCAGGCCCAGGTCCGACTTCATGATTGCGCGTTCGATGGCCGGGAGCGCGCTTCGATCCCACGGAGTGATGACGAGCATCCGCGGTTCGGGGGCCGTGACCGTCGCCACCTGCGGCAGCGGTAGGTCACTTCCATAGTAGCTCACCTGGACTCGCTCGACGAGCGACGGATTCGCGCGTCCCGTGCGGATCGCCTGGAGATCGTGGCGGGTAGACTCGATCGTCTTTTGCATGCGGGTGTCGCCGTCCCGCACCAGGTCCCGAACAAAGCTCTCATCTGCCATTGCGGCTTCTCCTCACTCCGTATCGCTCTGGACGCCACCCACCACCGTGCCCACCGGCTCGCCCAGCAGGACGCGGCGGATGTTGCCGCCCTCATTCAGATCGAAGACCACGATCGGGATGCCGTTCTCCATACTCAGGGTGAACGCGGTGAGGTCCATCACCTTCAGCCGCAGGCGAAACGCTTCTTCGTGGGAGATCCGGGTGAACTTGCGGGCTGTCGCGTCCTCACGAGGATCTCGTTCATAGACCCCGTCAATGTTAGTGGCCTTTAACAGCGCCTGGGCGCGGATTTCCACGGCCCGCAGCGCCGCGGCGGTGTCAGTCGTGAAGTAGGGATTGCCGGTGCCCGCGCCGAAAATCACGACCCGGCCCTTTTCGAGATGCCGGATCGCTCTGCGACGGATGAATGGTTCCGCCACCGCCTGCATGGTGATGCCGGTCTGGGTGCGGGTAGCGATCCCGACTGCCTCCAGCGCGCTCTGCAGGGCGAGGCAATTGATCACAGTGGCAAGCATGCCCATGTGGTCCGCGGTGGTCCGCTCAATGCCCGCCGCGCTGGCGAGGCCTCCGCGGATGATGTTGCCGCCGCCGACGACCACTGCGAGTTCCGTGCCCAGACGCACCACTTCGGCGATCTCCACCGCGATGCGCCGTACGGTGGGAGCATCAATCCCGAAGCCCTGCCCACCGGCAAATGCCTCCCCGCTGAGCTTCAGCAGGACGCGTTTCCACCGCAGAGTCCCCACTCCTTCCGGGGTGGGGAACTGGGTCCTGTTGTCGGACGGCTCATCCACGATGTTAGGCCTCTTGGCCGACCTTGAAGCGGACGAAGCGCCGAACGATCAGATGCTCTCCCAGCTTGGCCCGCAAATCCTGAACCAGGTCGCCGACCTGCCTGGAATTGTCGCGCACATACGGCTGGGTCAGCAAACAGTTCTCTTCGACGAACTTCTTCACCCGCCCCTCGACAATGCGCGGAATGGCCGCCTCGGGCTTGTTATCATTGCGCGCCTGGTTTGCTGCGATCTCGCGCTCCTGCGCCAGCACCGCTTCCGGAATGTCCTCGGCCTTCAGCCACTGCGGGTTGGAGAACGCAACCTGAAGCGCGAGTTCTTTGGCCAGCGCCTGAAACTCCTCGTTGCGTGCGACGAAGTCCGTCTCGCAGTTCATCTCTACCATGACGCCGATCTTGCCGCCCAGATGCTGGTAGATCGCGACATACCCCTCGGAAGCTGCCCGGCCCTCGCGCTTGGCGGCGGAGGCGATTCCCTTCTCGCGCAGCCACTTGACCGCGGCTTCCGCGTTCCCATCCGCCTGCTCAAGGGCACGCTTGCAGTCCATCATGCCTGCGCCCGTGACCGCGCGCAGGTCTGCTACCGCCTTTGCCGTGATGGCCATTCTTTCTACTCCCTCCCTACGTCGCTGCGCAGGTCGTCATCATCGAAGCGCGGCCCTCTTGCGACGGCGTCCGCATCTTCGGCATCGGGCGCCATCGCCATGTACTCTGCGAGTTCCTGATCCACTTCTTCGTCCGCCGCCACTTCCTCTTCCGGACTCCACTGCTCCCCGCGCACTTCGATGATCGCCTCGGCGACCCGGGCGGTCATCAGCCGGATCGCACGGATAGCATCATCGTTCGACGGGACCACAAAGTCCGCCACGTCCGGGTCGCAGTTGGTATCCACCAGGGCCACGATGGGGATCCCGAGCCGGCGCGCTTCGTGGACGGCGATGCGCTCCTTGCGCACATCCACGATGAACAGCGCATCGGGAAGGCGGTTCATGTCGCGGATCCCGCCTAGGAACCGGTCCAGCTTGTCCTTCTCATCGCCCAGGCGAAGCTGTTCCTTCTTCGGGAACCGATCCATCGTTCCGTCGGCGATCCAGCGCTCGAGTTCCCGCAGACGGCCAAGCCGCCCCTGGATTGTACCGAAATTGGTGAGCATCCCACCCAGCCAGCGCTCATTGACCCAGTGCGAGCCGGACCGCTTGGCGGCGATGCGGATGGGGTCCTGCGCCTGCCGCTTGGTGCCCACGAAGAGCACGTGCCCGCCGTTCTCCGCTACTTCGCGCAGGAACGCGGCCGCTTCATCAAAAAGCTGGATCGTCTGATGGAGATCCAGAATGTAGATGCCGTTCCGCGACCCATAGATGTACCGGCGCATCTTGGGGTTCCACCGACGGGTCTGGTGACCGAAGTGAACTCCGGCCTCCAGCAGATCACGCATGCTGACGGCTGCCAATGAAGTCTCCCAGGTTGGTTCTGTGCCGCCCACCGCAACGGGTGGGCACGCCCTCCCGTTCCCTCGCTCGGAAAAGCAACCTGCCGGCGCGGCTCGTCCGCAGCAGGGCAGGCACCTGCTCCTCCATCCGGAACGGTGCGTTCTGACGCCGCTATCCCCGCAGGGAAGCAACGCCCCGACAGTGTAGCATGGCACAGGGGAGGTCGTGAAGGGTCCACTCGCCGGATCCGTGCCGAGATGGCGATGGTCGGACGATTTCAGGGCGAAAACCACGCACGACCGATGCACCGGTAGTGTTCGAACCAGGAGATGCTGCGACGGGCTCGCCCTTTGCCTGGACGTGCAGGCTTCGTGTCGGGCGTGAGGTACGCGGGCGGCTCGTCCGGGTCGGGCCCCGCGTACAGCGTGGCGGGCCACTCCGAATCGGAGTCTGGGGATTCGGAGCAGGGGTGGGTCCCGCCCGGCACCGCGCGGCGACACAGGAGAGGGCATTTCCGCAGGAGCACCACCGGTGTCTCACTGGAGTCGCTGCAGGCACGCCCGCAGGATCTCCGGCTCCCAGTCGGGGCGGGCGGGGCTTGCCGGGTGCGTGCGCGACGTTTCCAGCCGTCCCTGCATGTGCAGGAAGTGTGCTGCCGAGTGCTTGTAGGCAGGGACGGGTGTGCGGAAGGCGACGTTTCCCAGAAACTGGATCGCCTCCGTGAGTTCCAGGTACGCGAGATCGCCCCGCTCCCACATCCGGTCGCGGGCGGCGAACTGCTCGGGGCAGAACGTCGCGAGCCCGAGCAGGTAGTCGCTGCCGTATTCGATCATGTCGATGCCCAGGTCATTGCCGGTGTAGACGCGGAAATCCGGGCGATGGAGGTCCCGCAGTTCCAGGCGGCGCAGTTCCTCGCGTTTGCTCAGCGACGAGTGTTTGGCGCCGATGAGTTCGGGAATGTCGAGCATCCGCCGGAACGTCTCTTCATCCCAGATTTCGCCGTTGGGCGCGAACATGCGGCCCAGTTCAAAGCCGAGAACGGCTCCCTGGCCCCGGCATATCTCCCGGTAGGCGGCGGCTTTCTCAGCCGGCGAGCACGGATGCAGCCGGGAGGTCTGGAACAGGATCGGGGTGCCGCCGAACCGCCGGATGCGTTCGATTTCCCCGCGATACAGGTCCACCACATCGCCCGGCCGCCCCTCGATAAACGCACCGGCAACGAACTCCGCTGCCGGTCCCAACGCCTCTCGGGTAATCTCGAGCACGCGCTCCTTCTCGGCATCTCCCAACAGGTTCGCGTAACCGGTGTCCATGTTCACCGCGTTGAGCAGTCCCGCAGTGTGGGTCGCCTGAAGGTGGCGGGCGAAGTCTTCCTCTGCGATCGTTCCGTCGCTCCGGAAGGGGAGCAGCGCGGCGGCGATCCCGTGGATCTTGCGGCCGTGCCGGATGCGGGCATAGGCGTCGGCGAGCGAGGACATTGGCGAAACTCCTGGTTTTCGGGCGGCGGGGCGCTGCTGCCTGCAAGTCACCGGTGTGGGGAGACATCGGTGTGAAGCGGGCAGGATGCCGGCGTTCCCGGGGTTGGCGCCGGCATCCGCAGCGCAGCGGCCCACCACAGCGGCGCGAAGCCGACAGGATGCCGGCGTTCCCGGGGGTATCGGCGGGACTCCTGCGAATAGTCGGCGAGCGGGGACATCGGCGGGACTCCGGTGAATCACCGGCGAGGGGGACAGCGGCGGAAACCTCGTTAATAATAGGGGATGGGAGGGCACGAATGCCAGGCGAAATCGTGGAACTGCGGGGTCACATCGTTGACTCGCTCCTGCTGCCGAAGGTGCTGGACGAGATCACCGGCCGGGGAGGCGTGTTCGAGCTCGAAGAACTGCGCATCGGTCGCCGGCGCACGGACCCCAGCCACGCGCGTATCCGTGTGGAAGCGGACGATCCGGATCTGCTGGAGGAGATCCTCACGCGGATTCAGGAGCATGGCGCAGAGTTGGTGGATACGGAGGATGTGCACCTCGCGCCCGCGCCCGGCGACGGCGTGTTCCCGGATCGTTTCTACGTTACGAGCAACCATCCCTGCTCCGTTCGGGTCGCCGGTCGGTACATCCCGGTTTCTCCGGTGCGCATGGACTGCGCGGTGGTAGTGGACGCCGGCGCGAGTACGGCCCGCGCCGTGCGGTTCGCCGGCGTGCGGCAAGGGGATCCGGTGGTTGTCGGACACCGCGGGGTTCGCGTGCGTCCGGTGCAGCGCGATGTGCGCCGGGCGGACCACTTCGAGTTTATGGCGAGCGAGACGTCGGCGGAGAAACCGAAGGGGGTGGTGATCCGCGCCATCGCGGCGGCCATGCGCGAGACGCGGGACGCCGGGCAGAAAGTGCTGCTTGTCGCCGGGCCGGCCGTCGTCCACACGGGCGCCGTCCCGCACGTCGTCCGGCTGATTGAGGCCGGCTACGTGCAGGTCTTGTTCAGCGGCAACGCGCTGGCCGTACACGACGTCGAGAGGGCGTGGTACGGCACATCCCTGGGGATTGACGTGGAACATGGCCGGCCGGTGGAGGCCGGGCACCAGCACCACCTGCATGCCATCAACCGGGTGCGCGCGCTGGGCGGCATCCACGCGGCTGTGGAGACCGGGGCCCTCACCACCGGGCTGATGCATGCCTGTGTGCGGCGAAATGTCGAGTTCTTGCTCGCCGGGAGCGTGAGGGACGACGGGCCGCTCCCAGACGTAATCGTGGATATGGTACACGCGCAGCGGGAGATGGGGCTGCGGGTGGAGGGGGTAGGATTCGCGCTGATGGTGGCTACCATGCTGCACAGCATCGCCGCCGGGAACCTCCTCCCCGCGAGTTGCCGGATCGCGTGTGTGGACATCAATCCCGCTGTGGTGACCAAGCTGGCGGACCGCGGGAGCTTCCACGCGATCGGACTGGTGACGGACGTGGAGCCGTTCTTTCACGAATTACTCACTGTTTTGGAGGCCTGATGTCCCCCAGACCGCGGGTGTTGATGGTCCCTCCCACGTACTACGGGATCGAATATGAGATCAACCCCTGGATGGACCGCCGGCAGCCGGCAGACACTGCGGCGGCTCAGCGGCAGTGGGATGGGTTACGCTCCGTGCTGGTGGACCGGCTCGGTGCGGAGGTGTGCCTGGCGGAGCCGCAGCGGGGCTGTCCCGACATGGTATTCACTGCCAACGCAGGGATCGTGCTGGGCGATCAGGCGGTGCTCAGCCGCTTCCGGCATGCGGAGCGCCAGGGAGAAGAGCCGCACTTCGCGGCGTGGTTCGCCGCACACGGCTACAACGTCCAACGCCTCCCGGACGAGATCGCTTTCGAGGGCGAGGGCGACGCGCTCTTCGTCGGCGACACGCTCCTGGCCGGATATCTGTACCGCAGCGAGGTCCGCGGGCACCAGCGGGTCGGAGAGTTGCTCGGCGTCCGCACCCTCTCGCTCGAACTCACGGACCCGCGGTTCTATCACCTCGATACATGCTTTTGCCCGCTGGACGGGCAGACCGCGGCGTATTTCCCCGGGGCGTTCGACGAGTACGCGCGCCGCGTTCTGGCCGCCGAGGTGCCGCTCCTGGTCGCCGTGGTGGAGGAAGAAGCAGTTCGCTTCGCCTGCAACGCGGTGGTGCTGGGCCGCCACGTAGCGCTCAATACCGGGTGCCCGAACCTGGAGGCGGATTTGCGCACGCTGGGCTTCACGCCCCACGCCACGCCCCTGGACGAGTTTCTGAAGGCGGGTGGCAGCGCCAAGTGCCTCACGTTGCATCTCGATCGGCAGCTCGTCAGGTGCCTCGACGGCGGCGTCCCAGAAGTTCCATGAAATCGAGCGTCAGGTCCCGGTCCGGCTCCGAGAGATCCCGGTAGGCCTGGTCGAATCGCTCGTCGTCTGCGGGAGGGTCCGCTTCCTTCCACGCTGCGCGGCGGTCCTCCGCAGCTTGCGCTTCCTGAATGAGCTCGATCACGGTAGTGCGGAAGTAGCGAGACAGTTGCTCCAGTTCCTCCAGCGTGGGACTGGTACGGCCGTTTTCAATGGCGCTGATGTAGCTGGAACTCCGCTCCATCCGGGTGTGGAGCACCAGCTCCTGCTGGGTCAGCCGGGCGCGTTCCCGGCGCACCTTCAGGATCGGCCCGATCTCAATCGCCATCCGTGATTCCCTCCTCAGAACCGTGCGTCCCCAGGCCCTCCGCCGGTGTCTCCACGCGGCCGGACGCGAGCAAGAGAGCAAGGGCGTCCGGACCTGCGTTGAACAACAGGTCCACAATGGCCAGGTCCGGTACGAACCCGGCGCCGGGGTAGAGCTGGGGGTAAGCAGGCGCAGTCCAGCCCTGGTAGGCCAGCTTGATTCCGGCGCGCGCGAGGACGTCCGGGTCCAGGTAGGCGCCGACGGCGTGGGCCCCCGACAGGTACGTGTCCCCCCCGGCTGCTGCGCAGAGCTCGGCCAGGCGGACCGTAGACTCCCCGGTCGTGGGCAACTCGCTGCTGCGCACAATACGCGTTTCGATCCCGAGCTGGCACGCGAACAGCCGCAGCATCGCTTCGTTCAGTGGGCCCAGGTGAGTCCATTCCTGGTCATAGAGCGCCGCAAGGTCCGGCCAGTACCGGTCGAAGTGAGGCGCCCGGCGGTAATTCTGTTCCAGCGCGCGGCGGTGCTTCTCCCGCCAGCCGGAGCGGCTATCCAGTTCGATCTCCGCGATCGGACGCAGGGTCGGTTTCAGGACCGGCGCCGTCAGGTAGGTCCAGCCCTGGGCAGGCTTGATCTTGTTCCGGTTCTGGAACCCGTTTTTCTCATACTGCACATCGTCCAGCAGAATGAAAACGTCGCTCCGCGCCACCTTGTTCAGATAGCGCAGCCAGGGGAGATAGTGAGGCTGGTGAATACCGACGAGCATGATGAGAGGGGGGTTACCGGGCGTCCGGGGAAGGATAGCGTCCCGGTGCGGTTTCCGTCAATGAACAGTGCGGTCGGACGCCAGGCCGAAGCACAACGATGTCGCCGCCCGGACTCACGCATCGTCGCGCGCCACGGGCCGTCGCGCGCCCCGACAGCCGGCCGCTCGTCTCCCCGGCCGCGGGCCGCGTTCTGTGGCCGGGCTGCGGAGGCCGGCGGGACGCCGGCGTTCCCGGGTGGCGGCTTGCGCACTTTGCGGCTGGGCTGTGGAGGCCGGCGGGACGCCGGCGTTCCCGGGCGGCGGCTTGCGACCAGTCTGGGCGCAACTGCGCGGGTTCCGCGCAACCCGAGGGCCCCTGCGGTGTCCCCAGAGAGCGGAAACGGGGAGGCAACCATGCGGATGATCGGATCGACGGGACGACACGGGGTGGGAATGGCCACGGTGGCTGCGGCAGTGGGGTGCGCGCTCGGCGCCGGGGCGGGTGAGGCGCCTGTCTCGTTCAACCGGGATGTGCGGCCCATCCTCTCCGAGAACTGCTTCCAGTGCCACGGTCCGGATCGGTTGCAGCGCAAAGGCGGGCTGCGGCTCGACATCGCCGAAGACAGCGCCGGAGCACGGGGTGGGCGTCGCATGGTGTTGCCGGGACAGCCGGAGAAAGCGCCGTTGTACCGGCGTGTTGTCGCGCACGATGCACTCCGCATGCCGCCCGTGTCCAGCGGAAAGCATCTGACGAGCGCGCAGGTTGCCACGCTGCGCCGATGGATCGCGCAGGGGGGCCGTTGGGAGCAGCACTGGGCCTTCTCGCCGCCGAAGCTTCCGGCAGTGCCGCGTGTCCGCAATGCCGGCTGGGTGCGTAGTCCGGTGGATGCTTTCGTG
>SXGS01559317.1_pt1 | contig 11616 bp, 13 predicted proteins | sample 3174681 | NCBI WGS metagenome assembly SXGS01 (sample SAMN11356861, study PRJNA531348) | freshwater metagenome | isolation source: freshwater sample F1-80 | place: China: Fuxian Lake, Yuxi | collected 2017-12-25 | reverse complement strand
TGCGCATCGGGCTTGTATTGGTGAGAATCATTCTGCCGCTCGCCTAACCCCACTCGCCTGCGTGCAATATCGTCTGTCTCCGTCTTGTATCACTTCGCCGCGTAGTGTTGAGTTGCGTACCGTATGACCGTTGGCTGGAAGCGGAGCTTCTAGGACTAGCATTCCCAAGCAGAGCTTGGGAATGAGACCGCAACGAGGCCGCAAACGCTGCGGAATAGCTCGTCCATGCGGATTGGCGAAGAGTAACTCAATATGAGCGTTGCACGTTGAAACTGAATTTCTTCTGCCAGGATTTCTGCTGCTGATTTCAGAAAAAAGCTTGTGAAAGGAACACGAACCAGATACACTCTTTTTTTGCCTAGGTGATTTGCGGCCGCTTGCAGCCCTGAACTGCTAAAGAGCCACCGATTCTCTCACAACGTCCAGGCTTATTCACCAGTACGTCGTGAGGCTACCGGAAAGAACTCTCAACAAAGCCGCATCCACCCTGTCGCGTTTGGATTCGGCTTTTTTTGTTGCCGGACCAATCGCATAAACGTCATGCGAAAATTCCATTCTTTCCGAGATCCTTGCCGATGAGCCTACAAGCCACTATGAATGCCAAAAAGCAACGGCCGCGCGGCGACTCTACCGTTAGCGTCCATGCTGGAGAAGCCAGACATAAAGCCTGCGATGCCATTACGGATGCAATCTGCTGCAGTTCCACCTACACTTTCGACGATACGCAGGCGGTAATTGACTTTATCGAACAGAAACAGACTCGCGAGGAATATGGACGTTATGGCAGTCCCAACGAGAAAGTTGTTGAAGCGAAACTCGCGGCCCTAGAAGGTGCTGAAGAAGCGATCGTCTATTCCAGCGGAATGGCTGCAATCGTGGGACTGCTGATGGCAAAGCTCAGCTCAGGCGACGAAATCGTTTTCTTCGACCAATGTTATCATCGCAGTCGCGAATTCTGTACCAAGCATTTGGCTCGCTTTGGCGTGGTAACCTACCAAGTTCCCACTGGCGATTTTCAAGCGATGGAAGCTGCCATCAACCGGCGCACGAAAATCCTCGTCAGCGAATCGCCCACCAACCCGCACCTGACGTGTATTGACCTCGAGCAGTTTGCCGCGCTTGGCAAAGCCTACGAAGTCGAAACGTTGATCGATGCGACCCTGGCGACTCCGTACAATATTCGACCTTTGGAATATGGCATCGATTACGTGCTGCACTCGGCCACTAAGTATCTGGGTGGCCACAACGATTTACTGGCTGGTGTCATCGCAGGCTCGCACGAACAACTTGAAAACGTACGGCAACTTCGCGGCGTTATGGGCGGCATCAACTCAGCTCATAACCTGTACTTGCTACAGCGCGGTCTGAAGACATTCGAATTGCGCATGCAGCGGCATAATGAAAATGGCTTGGCTGTCGCCGAGTTTCTCGAGGCTCATCCGCGAATCGAGAGAGTGTTCTATCCTGGTCTGCCGAGCCATCCATCGTATGCGATCGCAGCCGGGAAAATGCGCGGATATGGTGGCTTGGTCACGTTTCTGGTGCGTGACGCCGACTGGCGCCAGACTGCGGACATCGTCGATCGAGTCACGATTCCTCGTATTGCGCCCAGCCTCGGTGGAGTCGAATCATTGATCGAACAACCTCTGGTGATGAGCTACTTTACGCAGACTCCGCAAGATCGCCAACGATTCGGCATTCCCGACAACATGATTCGTTTGTCGTGCGGTATCGAAGATACTCGCGATCTCGTCAATGATTTGCGACAAGCCCTCGAACAATAAGCTGTGTCGAATGAGATTTCGTACCCGAGCAATTCACGTCGGCAATCCACCTGAATCCAACACAGGGGCAGTGATCCCACCGATTCACCCAGCGACGACCTATGTCCAGAAGAAGGCTGGCGAGTGGGGAACATTCGATTATTCGCGCAGCGGCAATCCAACGCGTTCGGCAGTTCAGGAAACACTGGCGTCGCTCGAAGGAGGTTGCGGCTCACTTGCTTTTTCGTCTGGCATGGCGGCCACGCATTGTGCAACCATGTTGCTCAACAGCGGCGACCAAATCATCGCCGGCCGGGATATCTATGGCGGCACTTATCGCTTGCTGCACAAGATTTGTAATCGCAGCGGAGTCCATGTCAAACTGGTGGATCTGAATTCCCCCCAAGCGCTCGCCGGCGCCTTGGAACCCCAGACGCGCATGATCTGGCTGGAGGGCATTGGTAATCCGCGTTTGACCGTGCCCGATCTGCCTGCGATCATTGCGCAAGCCAAACAGCACAATGTCCTGGTTGCCATCGATAATACGTTCGCGACTCCCGTCCTACTGCGTCCGCTGGAATTGGGAGCCGATATCGTGATGCATTCGGCCACAAAATACCTGGCCGGACACAGCGATTGCTTAGCCGGTGTGCTGGTTACGAGTTCTCCTGAACTGCTACAGCAACTTTACTTTGTCCAAAATGCGACCGGTGCTGTACTTTCGCCCTTCGACAGTTTCTTGCTCGCTCGAGGATTGAAGACACTGGACTTGAGAGTGCGCGAACAATGCCGCTCGGCGATGGAGATCGCGCTCTACTTGCACGATCATCCACTGGTCGCCAACGTCATTTATCCGGGATTGGTGTCGCATCCAGACCATGATCGGGCGAGCCGACTATTGCACGCAGGATACGGTGCCATGATTACTATCGAGGCCGTCGGCGATTTCGAATTGACACGGCGAGTCGTGCAGTCAACCAAGCTGTTTCATTTGGCGGTCAGTTTGGGATCGGTCGAATCGCTGATCGAGCAACCCGCATCGATGTCGCACGCAAGTTATGATCCGCAAGCGCGCGCGGCCTCGGGTATTACGGACGGATTGATTCGATTGTCAGTAGGTTTGGAAGATCCGCAAGACCTGATCGAAGATCTCGACCAAGCGTTGCGAGCGGCCAACGGTTGATTCATGATACCATGCGAGAATTACCTCACGTTGTTGCTTACGGCAACTCGTTTAACCCCAATACCGTTCAACGAACGTGGGATAAGCTTCCAGCTTGTCAATCTCTTGTGCAAGCAATGGCGAAACTCCGCTACAGGTTGACAAGCTGGAAGCTTATCCCACGTTCGTTGAACGGTATTGGGGTTAACCCGCAGCCGCAGGCGAGGATTGCTTTGGTTTCTTGCCCTCGACTATTGAAGTATTGCCAATTATTCAGCAATCCTCGCCTGCGGCTGCGGGTTAAACGAGGTGCCGTAAACAACTTTCATTTTCTAGAAAGGGATTTTGCTTGTGACGGATGCGACTGAGAAGGAACTGCGGCAGGTTTTGCTTTTCACCGATGGTGCATGCAGCGGTAACCCCGGGCCCGGTGGTTGGGCATTTATTTTGCGTGATCCGGTGAACAAAAAGGAGCTAACCGATTCAGGCGGACAAGCCGACACGACGAACAACCAAATGGAAATGATGGCGGTTATCAAAGGCTTGAATGCCTTAAAACGAAAATGCCACGTTCACTTGCACTCCGACAGCAGTTATGTGCTGCAAGGATTGCAGTCATGGATGCACGGCTGGAAAAAGAACGGCTGGGTTCGGTACGAAGGCAGCAAGAAGAAGCCGATTAAGAACGAAGAATTATGGCGCGAGCTGGATGTGCTGGTCGCCAAACATCAAATGTCTTACCATCACGTGCGTGGCCATTCCGGTCATCCTGAAAACGAGCGCTGCGATCAAATGGCGGTTGCTGCCGCCGAGCAATATCGATAGCCTTTGCATTTCCGTATGGCTTCGGAGCATATTGGTTTTCCATTGGGCTATTTAGGAATCTACCTTGGACGCACATTTGGCTCAGCAGTTCTCGGTCCCAGCGCACTTTCAGGTTCCACAGGATGATATTGCGCGCGTGGCTTTCGATTCAGCCGTCGCGGCTTCGCGCGTGATCTTGCACTATTTTGCGTTGGGTGTCGAAATGCGCGCAAAGGAGTGTTCGAACCTCGTCTCGGATGCCGACGTCGAGGCCGAACGGGCGATCGCGCGAGTCATTCGAGCTAGATTCCCTCAACATCAAATTCTCGGCGAAGAGGAATTGACGGCCAGTCCGGACGCTGAACACTTGTGGATCGTCGATCCGCTGGACGGCACGAACAACTTCGCGCACCGAATTCCGCATTTTGCAGTTTCGATCGCCTACTATTATCGAGGCCAACCACAGTGTGGTGTCGTCGTCAATCCAGTTCGCGGCGATTGGTATTGGGCAGTTGCGGGACAGCATGCATATCACAATGGCCGGCAACTGCGCGTCAGTACCGAAACCCGACTCGATCAAGCGATGATCGGAGTTGGGTTTTACTATGATCGCGGCGCGATGATGGAGGCTACGCTCGCCGCGATCCGCGATTTTTTCAGGCAACAGATTCACGGCGTGCGCCGTTTTGGAACCGCAGCGCTAGATTTGTGTCAGGTAGCCGACGGCATGTACGGCGTCTTCTTTGAATATCAGCTTGCTCCGTGGGACTTCGCGGCCGGTCGGTTGATCTTGGAACAGGCCGGAGGTCGCATCACCGACGGACGCGGAAATCCGCTAGCCCTGGCGCAAACCAGCATACTAGCCAGCAATTCGCTGTTGCACTTGGCAGCTCTTGCGATCGTGGCCAAACATCATCTGGAATGAGCGGCAAGTTTCAAAACATTCCACCACCCATTCCGCCAGGACCCTGGGTAGGCGTCCCAGGCACGGGAGCTACGGGATAGAAACGATTATCAAATGGCTTGGTTGTCGATAAATTCTTGCGCGAGGTCTTGGCGATCCGCCCCAACAAAGCTGCAATTTGTTCTTGAGTTGTTTCCGGTGCACTGACGATCAGTAGCGACCCTACAATCATCAAGGAACTCGTTCCGCCCCCGCTCAGCCATGAATCTGGTTCGATCTGCATTTCAATGGCGACCATCAGCGAGTCCACCTGTGCAGAATTCGGTAGGATGTGTGATAGTTCATAATACGCAATGTTTGGTTTTGAATCGGCAGAGTCTTTGGAGGTGATCGTGATCCAGTTTTCGTGTACCACGTAGGTAAGTTCTAGTGGTTCGAGAATTAACTTCAATGCTTGCCGCAGCGTGAGTCCCGACATCTGCATGGTTATTGGGCTATCGACAGCGACGCCGAGAGTATCGAGTTCTACTTGATCAATCCAGAATTGAACCTTGAGATCGCCTGATAGTGCTTTCAATACCGTATTTAGCGGCATACCGTTGAAGTCTAAGTCGATAGATTTCACCAAGTTCTTTCGATATTCCTCGACCCTGTCCATATCGTTGGTACCTTCAGTCAACCAAGTCGGTTTTGGGCCGTCGGTTTCTTCCCATGGTTCGACCTTGCCACTCGTGGGCATTTGAACTTGGGGCGATCCAGCCCTGGGCATTCCTCCCATACCAATTCCACTCTTCATTTGGGCATTTGGAGGCTGCTGAGTAGCGCCCGCTTGCGGTAACGGTGAATTACTCGGTTGATTACTCAGTGGGACGGTTGGATTGAAAGGATTCGGCTGATTCGGTTGAGCGGCTGAGTTTCCCGGTGTTTTCGCGGCTTGAGCCAAAAAGCTTGGTACGGGCTCTTCGTGCAAAGACTCGATAGTAACGGGCGAGTTGGATTGCGATGTGGTATCAGAAGTTCCTTGGGAACTCAGCACCAAAGCGGCTCCTAAATACGTGACGATCGCGGACGAAAGTGCAATTTTGACTGCGGACATGGTCGACATGGCAAACTCCTGTTGAACAAGTGATGAGATATCGGGATCGAGATCGCTGACTTTTTCCGAAGATGAATTCCAACGAACAAATTCCTCGCCCACGAAACGATCAATCCACGAGGTCGCGTCCGAGGCGGCGAGCTGCTGCTGAAACCATGTGGCCGAGGCAACCGCCACCGACAGGCCAACTCCGCGCCTCGCAAGCTGGCCGCGCAGCCGACGTTTTCCGCGCCGAATGCGTCCTTCGACAGCCGCTTGAGTTAATTCCATCCGCTCGGCAATCTGTACCGCCGAGTATCCGAGCAAATAATGTTCTACCAACGGATCTCTCAACGACTGCGGCAAGTTCTGCAGCTCCTGATCGAGCACCTCCAGCTCCATCTGTCGAGCAATCTTACTGAGCGTGTCCGCCTCCTCAACCAACGTGTTCTCGACGTCAACTATCGACGAAGTTCTCTTCAAACTCTCACGCCATTTCCAGCGCGCTCGACACGCGGTACGGTACGCCACACCGTGCAACCAGGCTCCAAGGGATGCATGATTGCGAATTCGCTTGGCCGACTTCAGCAGCACAAGAAAGGTCGCTTGAAATGCGTCTTCCGCCGCTCCCGCATCGGCCACCGTCGCTCGACAAACGCCGGCAACCATCGGAGCATGCCGATGGATCAACAGCTCCAACGGTTCTCGATCGCCCGTTTCCAGGAACACAGCCAAAAGCTCCGCATCCTCCGCCACAGAGTCAAATTCTGGCGGATCACGGAAAACGGATATCGTCCGACTAGGTCGTTGTGGTTCGGGTTGCTCGAGCATAACGACATTATAGTGCCGCGAACTCGCAATTTCGGGCGCCCTAATTCGCAAATTTTCACCTACCAGGCATTATTTCGCAGGGCGAGCAATAGAGCGTACTGTCAGGGAGAGCCGGAGAGGCTGCTGCGGCGCCGAAAAAAAGTGAACCGATGGCGCTAGCCACGGGCTCCGAACTCAGCACGAGCCTCGTTCTCCCGTGGAACTCCTGGGCTGGTAAATCTCGCTTTGCGAGTCGCCTTACTGCTCGACAGACTCCATGCCTAGTCGTTCGCGCCAAACTGGTTCGATCGCCGGATATTGCCCATAGAATCGCTTGATATAGTGCCTGCCGAACCAACCCAGGCAATGTCGTTGCCAATTCCAGCGCTCCATCAATCGCTCAGAAATTCGCGAGTTTGTAACGTTCGCGACAATCGCGCTGGATTTCTTCAGCCGCGCGATTTCGTCCAGTACCAACGTCGCAGCGTAGAATGTGCTGAGCGTCGTGTCGGGACCGCTGCGAATATAGTCGAGCGTCAAGAAGCCAGGCGCCCAGCGGCTTTCATGGTAATACAGCTCGCACACATCGCGCTCGATGCGCCGCAGACGACTATCAATAGCAACGGTCAACAAGTTGCCAGTGTACGCCCAACGCCGACCGAAAATAGCTGACAATTCACTTTGCCGAATGACGATACAACCTTGTCGGCGATCGACGAGCAACTGGCGCTGGGCACGCATATCGACGACCGGTGGCAATCCCCAGCTCGACCAACCAGGGTATGCTAAATCTCGACGCGCGGTCGTCCGCGAAATAATCGCCAAATCCATAGCATCACTCCCATCAACATGACGCAGAACGCCATCACCAACAACATGATCCACCCCAAACCAAACAGATCGCGAGCCCAATCCCACATACGCACCCAGTCGACCAGCACCCAAATCGTAGCAGCACATAAATAGGGTCCATAGGGAGTTGCTTTTTGTCCGGTGAGCATCCATTGGACAAGCACGATCAAGATGGAAACCATCGGCGCGAAAAAGAAAATCAAGAGACCTGGTTGCCAGCCCACGTAGGTACCGATCATCGCCATCAAAGTCACGTCGCCAAACCCTAATGCCTCGACCTGCAGTCCCCATCGCGCCGAAATGCGCACTCCCCAGGTAATTCCGGCAGCTCCTGCAAGCCCAATCAGACTGCTCAGCAACTGCGGCCAGCGTCCCAACGCCGCTTGACGATTCCATGCCAGCACAACGCCGATGGCTAGTAGAATGCCGACCAGCACTACGGTTTTCCACCAGTTGTTGCGGAATAATCCCGCGAAGAAATACTGAATGGCCTTCAGATATCCTCGGCGCGTAATCCAACGCCGATCGCAAATGGCAAAACACCAAACGAATACGATCGACAATGCAATGGCTAAACCCCAAGGGCCATCCAGCCAGCCGGACCAAGCGTTCGGCGAACAGGAATTCAATTCGACGTGGCTTGTTCGTCCTGGATCCCAAGCAAATGGCAGCCAGCCGGGCACGGTCGCTGCGCCCAGTAGACCGATGATCGTTCCAGGCATGGTGATAATGTCTGGGATCGTCTTTTCATCAAAGTCGATAAATGTGGCGATCAACATCAAGCCGATCAGTATGAAGTGCGCCAGATACTCGCCGTGCAGATCCAATAGCATGGTTCGCGGCACCGACAACGTATTGCCGCTCAGCTCGTAGTGGTATAGCCACAGCAGACAGATCGGCACGATCACTTCGAGCAAAAACGGGCGCATCCAAAACCACTGACCTTGCTTCGCGAGTTCGTGCCGTAGACGCCACCAGCCAATGACCGGCAGGCAATCTGCCCAGGTGCGCACCGTCCCTTTTTTTTCGGGCTTGGCCCACGGGCCCAGCGGACGAGCATCAAATGCCCAATGATAGATCGCCCAGTTAACAAACTGCGTCATTACCAGACTGGCGACGAAGACCAGCAGATATCGAACTGGCGGGGAGAAACTGGCGAAGAATGCGATCACCGAAATACCTTGCACGGAATTCTTGTTGCAAACTTCCATGCAGAGTAGAACGATTGTCCTCAATCGTTTTCTTCTTTACCCCTCAATCGTTTTCTGCCTCAATCACATTTTCCTTCAATCGTGTCTTGTTTGATGAGCAATTGAGGACAATTGCTCTACTCTCAAGCCTGCTAAGCTGTGCGCTGCGTTTCAAGCCAACATAACACACGATCGCAAATGGTATCGGCATCCATAGCGTCGGTATCAACTATGAAATCTGCCATTTGTTGATAGATAGGCTCGCGCCGAGCAAGAATATCGACAACTTCCGCAAGACCACCCGCACGCGACAAGTTCGGCCTGCGCTGAGCGGTCGTTCCATCCCCTGCGATCCGAGCATACAGAGTTTCCGGAGTGGCCCGCAGCCAAATGACATTGCCTGACGTACAAATCAACAGTCGATTGGCTTCTCGCAAAATGGCACCGCCACCTAACGAAACAATCGATGGCCTATCGATCGATGTTATTTGCTGCAGCGCCGATTGCTCCAGATCACGAAAGCCGCTCTCTCCTTCGGCGGCAAAGATCTCGCGAATGGACTTGCCACAGTTGTGCTCGATGACGTCATCCGAATCGACTGCGGACCATTTGAGTTTCGCGGCCAACAATCGTCCCACCGTGGACTTCCCAGACCCTCGGTAACCCATTAAGTAAACATGAGACTTGTGCATCGAGTATTTCACATCAAGGCAAACACGGTTACCGGCCCATTCTCTTCGACACCAATCTCTCGGTGCGTGAACTCAATTGGACAGCGCCACTTTTTTGCGAATACAAGCCCGAAGCGCAAGCGAGTGAATTGTCGTAATCGTGGTAGGTTATCCACTCGCTTGCGCTTCGGGCTTGTATTCGCAAAAAAGTGGCGATGTCCAATCAAGCCGCGAACAGTAGCGGAATTCATCAAGAGTTTCGAGTGGGCGCCAAAAGCCTCTTGAGGATTCCGCTACCGGATGAAGATTTCATCTCCGCCAGTCAGCGCCATTCTTCCGTGCGTCAACGGGGCCGGCAGCGCTATTTCACTTGCTTTTTGGCGACACCAAGCTGAGCCAATTTGCCGGCAAGATCATCGGCATGAGTATCCGTGACGACTTTATCGTCCACCGCTAAGACTTTGCCGTTGGCGCCAATGACAAATGTCACGCGATTGGCTGTTTTGCCGTCCGGACGCAACACACCGTAAGCTTTGGCGGCCTTTGACTCTGGATCGCAAAGAATCGTATAGTCCAGATCTAGACTCTTGGCGAAATCGGCATTTTTCTGCACGTCATCGGTGCTGGCTGTGAAATACGCTACTTCGAATTCCTTCAATTTTGGACCGGCTGTTCTAAAAGACTTGCATTCTTTGGTGCAGCCACCTGTAAACGCGCGCGGATACCAAGCCACGATAACGGCTTTCTTACCAGCGAAGTCCGCCAGTTTGTACGATTTTCCATCGCTCCCCTTCATTTCAAAGTCCGGTGCCACATCACCGACCTTGGGCAAATCTGCCACGCACACAGTCGAAGTCAACAAAGCAGCCGCGACAGCAAATACAAACGAGCGCATCATGGTTTTCCTTTTTACGGTTCTTGAATCGTCGAGTAATAACACTCCCAAGCAATCGAGAACATTATAGCGTTCCCAATTAACGAAGAAATGCAGGCGATGGTTGACGTGTCAAGAATTCGGCATTGCGGCAAGTATTTTATCGACAGCAACTCAAGGAAGGGCTACACTCTGAGGCTCCACACGGTAGTGTATTGTTGCCATGGTTTCTTCGTCAAGAAAATTCTCGGCCAGCACTTGTGTGATTTCGCTCATGTCGAAAATTCTCTCAAAGTGTTCTCGTCATTGCGAAACTGAACCGCTTTTCGCCCATCCGCTCGCACCTCGTTTAACCCGCAGCCGAAGGCGAGGACGGTGCGCGCGGTGCCCATGCCATCGGCTGCGGGCTGGTTACGCTCCGTCCTCGCCTTCGGCTGCGGGTTAAACGAGAAATGCCACCCGGATTACGGCCGAACCTGGCGCGCAAAGTGGCGCTGTCTAACTAAACTTCAGGCAAGCCAAGAAGATCATCGCTTCTCCCAGCCAGAATCGATGAGCGATCCGAAGAAAGGCAAACGCATGACACATCCGCCTCAAAAACTGCTAGGAGCTGCAGCCCGCAATAGCTGAGTCTGCAAACCTTATCGATACTTCGCTGCGCGAGTGGGTACTCATTCGTCGAGTACCAAGCGAAACGCCTTTCTGCCGATACGGTATGTCCGAAACCCGCGGCGATCTAGCGTGCAAACCTCTTGAATTTTCAAGCTTTTCCCCAACAGTACCAAAGTGGCGTCCGCAAAGTCCATGGGTGTATCCACGTACTTAGCCATCAACTCGACGGCCTCCGTCAAGCCTTCAACCGACATGCATTCGTGTATTTCGGTTCGTGACGCCAGAAAAAAATCGACTAATACTGCCGCACCTGATCGAGAACCGACGAGAAAGTGCATGGCTTCCACCACCACCGCGCTGGTAGTAATGAAGCGTCCTTTAAACGCATCGAATGCCGCCGCGACGATTTCATGTTCCTTGTCCCGCGCGTCGAGAAACGCAACGATTGGACCGGTGTCGAGCAGCCAAAGCTCCATATCTCAGGTTCGCCAATTCCGCTGGCGAATCGCACGAGAAAGCGAATCGTCTGGCGACGGACTCTCGGCAAGTTGGCCTTTCAGATGCGAGAGACGGCGACCGACCGACTCTTCGGCCAAGCCTCGCTCGATCATCTCCCGGACAATCTCGGAATCGGACTTTCCCAGCTTTTCTGCCAGTTCGCGAAGTTGCTGCCGTTGTTCGTCGCGAAGTCGGATGGTAAGAGTTGCGTTCATACCGGAATGGTAACACACTTGTCTTACATAAGCAAGACAAATCTCCGCCGCCCCTCGAAAGCGAGTGCACCTTGCGGTTTGTAATTGGCATAGCTTTTGATTTGAAGAATGGCAAGAATCACGAAAGACGGAGTAATGGAATAGTGATTTGGGCAAAGCACGGAGGTTTGGGTTATGACAATTTCA
>SXGS01349554.1_pt1 | contig 11616 bp, 9 predicted proteins | sample 3174681 | NCBI WGS metagenome assembly SXGS01 (sample SAMN11356861, study PRJNA531348) | freshwater metagenome | isolation source: freshwater sample F1-80 | place: China: Fuxian Lake, Yuxi | collected 2017-12-25 | reverse complement strand
GGTGCGGGCATCGTCGATCAGGTTGCTGTCGGCCTCGTCGACGATGGCGTAGTTGAAGCCGCGCTGCATGATGTCCTCGCGGCGGGTGGCCATGTTGTCGTAGAGATAGTCGAAGCCCACCTGGTCCTTGGTGGCGTAGACGATGTCGGCGGCGTAGGCCGGCTGGTGGGAGGCGTCTATCCAGGCGAACTCCTGGGGCACCCCCTCGGGGGCCGGCAGCACGTAGGCCTCGGCGCCGCCGGTCTGGCGGGCGTCCTGGATAATACCCACCGAGAGGCCCAGGAGGTTGTACACCGGTCCCATCCACATGCCGTCGCGTTTGGCCAGGTAGTTGTTGTGGGTGATCAGGTGTACCCCGTGGCCTGGCAGGGCGTTGAGGTACAGGGGCATGGTGGCCACCAGGGTTTTGCCCTCGCCGGTGGCCATCTCGGCGATTTTGCCCTGGTGCAACACCAGGCCGCCGAAACACTGCACGTCGTAGGGGATCATGTCCCAGGTGGCGGTGCCGCCCACCGTATCCCAGGAGCGGCCCATCAGGTAGCGGCAGGCGGCCTTGACCAGCGCGAAGGCCTGGGGGGCGAGTTCGTCCAGGGTTGCCCCTTCGAGGCGGCGGATCTCCTTGTCCAGTTCGTCGAGCTCGTCGTTGAGGCGGAGGCGCTCGTCGGCTTCGAGGTCGCCGCGCAACTGCCCCTCTAGTTCGCGCACCCTGGCAAGGGCCTCGCCGGTGCGTTCGGCCAGCAGGGCGCGGAACTCGCGGGTCTTGGCCTGCAGCTGTTCGGGGGGGAGGGCGGTGTATTCCTCGGCGTAGCGGTTGATGGCCTCCAGCGCGGGGGCGCCGGCCTTGAACTGGCGCTCCGCCTGGGAGCCGAAGAGTTTCTTGAGCATGCCGAACATGGTCTATCCTCTGCTTCGGATGGATTTCAGTGGCACGAGTCCGCCTCAGAGCGGCAGGCCGCGCTGGCGGGTGACGGCGTCGAGCACGCCGTTGACGAAGACGTAGGCTTTGGCGCCGCTGTAGGTCTTGGCCAGTTCGATGGCCTCGTCCATGGCGACCCGCGCCGGGGTGCCGCAGTGTATGGTCTCGGCCAGGGCCAGGCGCAGGATGATGCCGTCGATGCGGGCGATGCGGTCCTGGCGCCAGTGGTTGGCCGCCGCGTCGATGAGCCCGTCCAGTTCGCCGGCGTGTTCGCCGACGGCGGCTACCAGCTGGGCGGCAAACTCCAGGGTGGGAGCCGAGAGGCTGGCCTGCGCGCCCAACTCGCGCAGGGCCCGCTGGCCGTCTCCCGGCGAGCTGGCCTCCCAGTAGAGGGCCTGGAGGGCCAGTTGCCGGGCGCCGTGCCGGTTGTCCGGCAGCGCAGGGTCCGGGATCTCGGCCAGGGGGCCTTCGGTGTCGGTCATTTCAGTCCGGCCATCAGGTCGGCCATCTCGATGGCGTTGAGGGCCGCGTCCCAGCCGCGGTTGCCCGCCCGGGCGCCGGCCCTTTCGATGGCCTGCTCCAGATCGTCGGTGGTCACCACCCCAAAGGTCACCGGGATGCCGCTATCCAGGCCCACCTTGGCGATGCCTTTGGCGGCCTCGCCGGCCACGTAGTCGAAGTGCGGGGTGTTGCTGCGGATGATGGCCCCCAGGCAGATGACCACGTCGAAGCGGCCGGTGGCCGTCAGTTTCTGGGCGGCGATGGGCAGCTCGAAGGAGCCGGGCACCCAGGCCACCTCGATGTGGTCGTCCTCCACCCCGTGGCGGCGCAGGCAGTCGAGAGCCCCGCCCAGGAGCTGGGTGGTGATCAGGCTGTTGAAGCGGGCGACGGCGATGCCGAACTTGCGGCCCCTGGCGTCGAGTTTGCCTTCGTACACTTTGGGCATTTCAGTTTTCTCCTCCGCTGGCCGGCGCTCGGTGGTCCTCGCGCAGCAGGGTGTGGTGGCCCATCCGGTCGCGCTTGGTGCGCAGATAGCGGATGTTGTGGGGATTGGGCGAAGAGGCGATGGGCACCTGTTCGACCACGGTGATCCCGTACCCTTCGAGGCCCACCCGTTTCTTGGGGTTGTTGGTGAGGAAACGCACCCGGCGCAGCCCCAGGTCGTAGAGCACCTGGGCGCCGATGCCGTAGTCGCGCGCGTCCATGGGCAGGCCCAGGGCGTGGTTGGCCTCGATGGTGTCCAGGCCTTGGTCGCGCTGCAGCTGGTATGCTTTCAGCTTGTGGAAGAGGCCGATGCCGCGCCCCTCGTGGTGCTGGATATAGACGATCACCCCCCGCCCCTCGGCGGCGATCACCTCAAAAGACCGGTGCAGCTGCTCGCCGCAGTCGCACAGAAAGGAACCCAGCGCGTCGCCGGTCAGGCAGCCCGAGTGCATACGCACCAGGGTGTCGTGTTCGCCGTCCAGCGCACCCAGGGTCAGGGCCAGGTAGGGGTTGTTGTCCACCAGGCTGCGGTAGGCGTACACCGTGAACTCGCCATACTGGGTGGGCATGGGGGACCGGGCTTCGAGGACGATCAGTTTCTCGGTGCGCCGCCGGTGGGCGATCAGGTCCTTGATGGTGGCGATCTTGAAACCGTGCCGGCGCGCAAAGTCGAGCAGGTAGGGCGTGGAGGCCACCTCGCCGCCCTCGTCGAGGATGGAGGCGATCAGGGCCACGGGCTGGAAACCGGCCAGCTGGGCCAGGTCCACGGCGGCCTCGGTGTGGCCGGCCCGCCGGAGCACCCCGCCGGGCTGGGCCTGCAGCGGGGTGAGGTGGCCGGGTTGCACAAAGTCGGTGGGCCGGCTGTGTGGATCGGCCAGTTTGCGGATGGTCAGGGCCCGGTCGTGGGCCGAGATCCCGGTGCCGCTGGCCAGGGCGGCGTTGACACTCACCACCACCGCAGCGCCCCGCGGCCCCTGGCTGCCGGGCACGGCCAGGCCCAGGCCCAATTGGTCGAGCCGCTCCTTGCCGGCGGCCACGTGTAACGAGGAGCCGGTGTGGCGGACCATGAAGTTGAGGGCCTCGGAGCTGACCAATTCGGCGACCATCATCAACTCGCCCTCACCCACCACCTCGGTGCCGTCCACGTCGAGGTTGCGCTCGTCCACCAGCACCACCATGCGGCCCTGCTGCAGGTCGGCGATGATCTCTTCTATGGTGTCGAAGTCGGACATCGTGCCCATCGATAGGCAAGAAATGGATTTACCAGACAACTGCAAGGCCAGGGATAATCTGTTGACTCACCTGATGGCGCGCGAGGCCATAATTGAGAGGGGCGGATCGTCGCCCGCCCCTTGTTAGAGCCCAGTGGGCTCAGTACCCCATGTCGCGCATCTTTTCCAGCGTCAGCCCCGAAGCGCTGGCCGGATCTGCGCCGGCGCACAACAGACGCTCCACGTAGCGGGCGATCACATCGACCTCGAGGTTGACCGCGTCGCCGCGTCGCCGCTTGCCCAACGTAGTATGATCAAATGTATGGGGTATGATGGCCGCGGTAAAGGCCCCGCCCTCGACCTGGGCCACGGTCAGGCTGATGCCGTCGATGGCGACGGAGCCCTTGAAAGCGATATAGCGCAAGAGCCCGGCAGGGGGTTCCACACTCAGCAGCCACTCGCGCTGGCGCTGTTCGATCCGGCTGATGCGGCCCACCCCGTCCACGTGGCCCAGCACCAGATGCCCGCCCAGCCGGTCCTGCAATCTGATCGATCGCTCCAGGTTCACCGGATCGCCGGGCCGCAGGGCGCCCAGGGTGGTGCGTTTCAGGGTTTCTTCCACCGATTCGACGGCAAAGTAGTCGGCGCCCAGCTCGACGGCGGTCTGGCAGGCCCCGTTGATGTTGATGCTGTCGCCCAGCCGGGTGCCTTCGAGGACCAGGCGGGCGCTGATTTCGAGGCGCTGGAAGGCGCCCTGGCGCTGCACGCGGCGCACCGCACCCACTTCCTCGATCAATCCGGTGAACACGGGTATTTGACCTTTGCGGTGTAGAGGAGATCGGGGCCCAGGCGGCGCAGGGCCACTTCTTCGAGGCGCAGGGCCTCGGTCAGCCGGCGGATGCCCAGGTCGCCGACGCCGGAGATGCCCTCGCCGATGAGCAGCGGGGCGACAAAGACGCGCAGTTCATCCACCACCCGGGCGCGCAGAGCGGCAGCGGCGACCTGGCCGCCGCCTTCGAGCAGGATACTGGTCAAGCCCTCGTTGCCGGCCCGTGCCACCACCTGGCCCAGGTCGAGTTGCCCGCGCCGGGCGGGAAAGGTCCACACACTCACCCCCTTGGCCTCAAAGGCGCGCCGCTTTTTTGCCGGGGCGGTGTCGGCGGTGATCAGCACCGCGCCGGGCCGCTGGAAGACGCGGGCCTTGAGGGGCACCCGCAGGCGGCCATCCACCACCAGGGGGCGGGGCGAGGGGCCGCGCACCAGGCGCACGTCGAGCTGGGGGTCGTCGGCCAGCACCGTGCCGGCCCCCACCATCACCGCGTCGGCCCAGCTGCGCCAGCGGTGGACCAGGGTGCGCGATGGTGCGCCGCTGATCCACTGGGTGTCGCCAGTGGCGGTGGCAATGCGGCCGTCGAGGCTCTGGGCCAGCTTGAGGACCACCAGGGGCAGGCCGGTGCGGCGGTGTTTGAGGTACGCGGCGTTCTGGCGCTCGGCCTCTTGCTGGCCCAGGCCCACCTCCACCTGGAGGCCAGCGGCCCGCAACTGGGCGATGCCCCTGCCGTGCACCTGGGGATCGGGGTCTTCCATGGCGCAGACCACCCGCCGGATGCCGGCCCGCAACACGGCTTCAGCGCAGGGCGGGGTGCGGCCCTGGTGGGAACAGGGTTCCAGGGTGACGTAGAGGGTGGCGCCGCGGCTCTGGCGGCCGGCAGCGGCAAAGGCGTGCACCTCGGCGTGGGGGCCGCCCACCTGCAAATGAGCACCCTCGCCCACCACCCGGTCCCTTTGCACCACCACGGCGCCCACCATGGGGTTGGGGCTGACCTTGCCGCGTCCCTTCAGCGCCAGGCGCAGGGCGCGGCGCATATAACTCAGGTCCTGGTCCATGGCTTCATCGCCCAGGGCACACACCTGTGTACCGCTACGGTTTTATCTCGATCACCAGCTGCACCGCCCCCACGTTGTCGAGGCGGTCCCAGGCCTGGGCGGCGATGATGTGTTCGCCAGGGGGCAGGCCATTCACCGCAAAGCTGGCCCGCTCCTCCTGGCTGTCGAAGAGCCCGTCCTCCGCAGTTAGCTGGTGGGCCTGGTCGCCGTATTTGACGGTGTACTGGGCGCGCTGGATGGGGCTGAGGCGGTCGGTGCAGCGCAGGGCCAGGTGCAGCGGATGGCGCTGCGTCACTTCCAGTGTCAGTTCAGGAGGAGCGTTGTCGATGAGGAATGGCGCGCTGAGGCGCTCGGTCTGCAGTGCCTGGTCCGGGGGATTGTCCGGATGGTCGGCGGCCACTAGCCGCAACTGGGTCAGGCCTTCGGGCATGGTCTCGGTGTCCCAGACGAAGGAATTCTGCTCCAGGCCCTCTTCGGCCAGTTTCCACGCCTGCTGGCCTTCGCCTTTGATATAGAGGGTATAGCTGAGTTTGTCGCCATTGGCGTCCTGGGCCTGCCAGCGCAGCAGGCGTAGGCTCTTGCGCTGGGGCAGGCGGCGGCCGCGCAGGGGGGGGCCGCCCTGGCCCTGATCCTGGCCCTCGCCCTGGCCAGGGGGCTGGTAGGTCTGGACTTCGAAGGATTTGATCTGGGGGCGCAGATTGGCCGGCAGGGCGGCGATCTCCACCCCCCGCAACACCGGTGTGCGGCCGCCCTCGCCCCGCAGTCGGGCGCGGTACTGGAGATAGCGGGCCGGTGGGCTGGAGACGGCACGGCCGCTCTGCTCTAGCTCAGCCGACCAGGGGCTCCAGGTGGGGTCGGGTTCGGGGGTGTTGCCCGAGCGGGTCTGAAAGGCGAGGCGGGTGCCGGCCGGCAGCTCTGCCCTCCAGGTGAGGTTGCCCCAGCGGGCCTGGACCGAGAAATCCTCGGCAGAGGATTCGAACTGGCCCTCTCCGGCAATGCCGGCGCTCAGGCGGTGGACAGCGCCCGACTGGGCCGCGCCCAGGTACAGGGCGCCCGAAGGCAGGCGCACCAGGCTGCTAGGGGCGAATTCCTCGAAGCGGGCCACCAGGGAGAGGCGGCCGTCGGCGGCGAAGCGGCACAACTGGGCCGGCTGGGTGGCGGTGGCCAGCAGGGTGCCATCTTGGTCGGCCAGCAGATCGAGCAGTTGGGTTTCCTCGGCCTGCCACAGGGCCAGGGCTGCTCCTGCCGGGTCGATGCGGAAGAGGGCGGACTTGGCCTTCTCCTCGCCGGCGGTCTGGGAGAGGGCGGTGGCGTAGAGCGCGCCGTCTTCGAGGGCGGCCAGCCGGTGTACCTCCTCGTAGCCGGTGTCGCAGAGCAGGCGCGCGGTGGTGTCGGCGATTTCGTAGACGCGGCCGGCACGGGCCGTAGCCGCATAGAGGTGTCCCCCGTGGAAGAGCAGGGCCATGGTGTGCTGGTCGGCCAGGGCGCAGAGGGTGTCCACCTTGCCGGCGGCCGAGATGGAGAGCACCCGGGCCGGCTGGCCGGTGGCGGCGTGGAGTTTGCCGTGGGCATCGAATGCCAGGTCCCACACGTAGGCGCTGCCGGTCTGGGCCAAGGTGCTGACCTGGCCCTTGGCATCGATGCGGTAGACCAGCCCGTCGGGGGCGGTGCCGGCGTAGAGCGCCCCGTCCGGGCCCACTACCAGGGCGTGGATGGCCAGCTCGGGGGAATCGAAGAGCAGGACCGGGTCTGCCTTTGGCGGCAGGGTGTAGATGCGGCCCAGGTCGCCGGTGCCGGCGTAGACGGTGCCGTCCGGGCCGGCGGCCATAGACCAGACCCGCTCGGCCTCGAGTTTGGACAGGGTGTCGAGGGCCGGGGCCAGCTGCACCGCGCCTTCGGACCGCAACTCCACCCCGGCGCCTTTGCCCTGGGCGAATTCCTCGAAGCTGCGCTGCTGCCAGCTCACCGGCTGGACCGCCAGGACCGGCAGGGCCCACCAGAGCAAAATTATCAGGGGCATCACCTGCTCAAGGCCTCCTCACGTTGATTTCCAGGGATTGTTCGCCGGCCAGCACAAAGGCCGTGTGTACCTGCCGGCGCAAGAGGACACGGCCGGCGATGGGGCCCACGCGGCCGGACGAGCGCTCCTGGTCGAGTACCGCGCGCGCCGAGGGCGGCAGGGCGGGTAATTCGCGGCCCTCCAGGGAAAGACCGGGCTCGGGGCGGTAGAGTTCGACCACCAGGTCGTCGTCGCGCTCGTTGCGGCCCAGCAATTCGAGCAGCTGGGCCGCGTCGCGGGGCTGAAAGAGCTCGGGCCGGCGGCTGCTCTCCCACTGCCGGCTGGCCGCGCCCCCGCCCACCCTCAGGATCAGCGGTCCGGGGGCCAGGTCGGCGGGCAGGGTCAACTCCACACTTTGCTGCACCAAGGGCTGCTGATAGGGCTGCAGGGTCACCCCCACCCTGAGGGTCTGGCCGCTTCTGGGGGCTGGCTGCTCCACCCGCAGGCCCAGCACCTGGGCGGTGGCCACCTCTTCGCGCAGGTCCAGCTCAAAGGTGAGGCTGTCGGGTTTCAGATCGGAGAACTGGGTCTGGGCCAGGATCTGCAGGGGCAGGGTCAGCTCCTCGGCAGCGGTCCAGATGGCCTGGGGCCCGCTGTAGATCTGCGCCCGGTCCAGCACCCGGCCCTGGCTCAGATGCAGCCGGCTGCGCACCTGCACGGTGGCGTCGCCGTCGAGCTTCTCGGCTGACTCCAGGGTCTGCAGGAGTACTCCCTGGGTCAGGCCGGGGGCCAGGTCGCGGTGCGGCAGCACCTCAAAGCGGAAGCGGCGCTCCTCGCCCCGCCGGCGCAGCAGCACCGAGACCGGCAGCATTCGGGGGACCAGGCCCAGCACCCCGGCGATGGCCGGCTGGCGGTCCTGGCGGATGGCCCCCACCGGGCGGGTGGCGGCGCCCATCTTGTAGGAGAGGGACTGGCTGGCGAAGACCTGGTGGATATAGGCCCCGGTCATGGGTATGTCGGTGGCCCCGGCCAGCATCATCGGGTGGCCAAAGGCCAGCACCCGGTCGCCGTCCACATAGGTCAGGGTGCCGATGGCGGTGGCGCTCAGATCTCCCGAGATCAGTTGCACCCCCAGGGCCGCGCCGGGGACCAGTTTGGTCTGGATATCCGGAAGATCCTGGCCGCCGGGAGCGGCCAGCGTTTTCAGGCCCGCCTTGCCGAAAACCTCGGCCAGGGCCTGGCTGGCCAGGGGGCCGGCGCCCGACACCCACACCGGGGTGCCCAGGGGCTCCAGGGTCAGGGAAGAGGAGAGCTGGGGATCGCCGAGGACCGCGCTGACCTGGACCCTCGCCTGGGCATCCAGCGCGAAGGGAAGGCGCTGGGCCTGGACGGGTTCGGCGGTGTCCAGACCTCTTTCCAGGGTGCCGAGCATGTCGTGGATGGGGGTGATGCCGCAGATGGGTTCCTTGGGCAAAGGCAGAAAGGCGTAGGCCACCGCGCCGATGAGCCGGCCCTCCACGTAGACCGGGCTGCCGCTCATCCCCTGGATGACCCCGGTCTGTGCCAGGGGGCCGCCGGAGAGACGGGCCAGGATCAGGTCTCGGCCCGGCCCGAGGTAATTGTTCAGCACCCCGAGGATCTCGGCGCCAAAGGTGTCGATGGCCGTGCCCTGGAAGACAGTGTGGCCCACCCCGCGCATGCCGCGCTGCAGCTCGGCATGCCGCATGAACTCCCCCTGGGGCGGAGCCTGGGCCAGAACGGTTCCGCACCAGAGCAGCAACAGGGCCAAAAGACGCTGCAACAAGGCAGTATTTCTCCCGGGAAAAGACAGCCAAAGCTAAGGCGCAAGCCGGGTCAAAGTCAAGGTTGGCGCCCTTGACAAAGGCGCTAGCGCCCCTATTCTTATGAGCTTGTTAAGTTGTTCAAAAAATCCCACTTGGGCTGTAGGGAGCGGGGTCTGCCGCGAGGCGAGGAGTCCTCCTTTGTACGAAGCGTACTGGGGGCTGCGCGAGAAGCCCTTCGAAAACACACCGGATCCCCGGTTCTTCTACCAATACCCTGCCTGCGCCGAACTGTGGACCCGCCTGCTCTACGTGCTCAAGGAGCGGCGTGGGGCCGCGCTCCTGACCGGGGGGCCGGGCTGCGGCAAGACCCTGATGGCCCGCGCCCTGCTCCGGGAGCTGGACCCGGGCCGCACGGAAATCGCCCTGGTCCACCAGCCCTGCAAAACCTCCGAAGAGTTCCTGCGCGAGGTGCTCTACCAACTGGGCCATGAGGTCGATGAACACGACCGGTCCGGATTGGTACACCGCATCCAGGAACTGCTCTACGAGCACCACACGGCTGGGAAGTCGACTATTCTGGTGGTCGACGAGGGCCAGCTCCTGGCCCAGCCCGCCCTCTTCGAGGAGATGCGCCTGCTCCTGAACTTCCAGCTCAACGACGCCTTCCTCATCACCTTGCTGCTGCTGGGGCAGGTCAAGCTGGGCGAGCGGCTCAGGGCGTACGCACCCCTGGATCAGCTCCTGGCCACCCGCGGGGTGCTGCAGCCCCTGGGCCAGTCCGAGGTGGACCGCTACCTGAGCTATCGCCTGAAGGTGGCCGGTCGCAAGGAGGCCCTCTTCACCCCCGATGCGGTGGAGCTGATCTACGAGTACTCGGAGGGTATTCCCCGCAAGATCAACAATATCTGCGATATCGCCCTGGTGATCGGCTACAGCCGCAAGCTGGAGGAGATCGACGGGGAGGCCATGTATCACCTGATCCAGACCGAGCGCGGCCATGGTCCTTAGGATGAGCCAGCTCCTGCGCTCCTCCAAGGAGCTGCGGCACGACGAGCCGCCAAAGGCCTGGCGCGCGGCGCGGCGGCCGGCCCCGGCCCCCAAGGAGGTGGCAGAGCCGCTGCCCATCCTGGGCGCCGAGGAGGCTGTCCCAGAGGAGGTCGAGGTCGGTGCATCCACCCCGGCGGCCCAGGTCTACCAACTGCTGCTGCAGATCGCCGAGCGGGTCTTTGCGGCGGCGGCAGCGGGCAGGGAACTGGAAGGCAACCGCCTGGTCAAGCCCCTCAAACAGGCCATGGCCCTGTTGCAGGAGGGCGAGGCCCTGCTGACGGAGACGGTGCGGCACCGCAACAGCGAGCGCACCTTCCCCCAGCGGGCGGCCAACACCGCCCTGCTCTCCATGCGTATGGGGCTGGAGATCGAGTACGAGGAGCGGCGCATCCTCTCCCTGGGACTCTGCGCCTTGATGCACGACCTGGGTATGATGCGCCTGCCCGCCGAACTGATGGAGGCGCGGCGTTTCACCCCGGCGCAGCGGGCCCAGCTCCAGCAGCATCCACTCGAATCCCAGCGCCTGGTGCAGGCTTTTGGCGCGAGCTTCGCCTGGATAGGCAAGATCGTCGCCCAGGTCCACGAGCGCAGCGACGGCACCGGGTACCCGGACGGAATCAGGGGAGAGCAGATCCACGAGTTCGCCCGCATCATCGGCCTGGCCGACACCTACGAGGCCATGGTGCACCCGCGACCCGACCGCGAGGTGCGGGCGGTGTACCACGTGGTTAAGGAGATCATCGACCTGCGCAACACCCTCTTCGACCGCCACCTGGTCAAGGCGTTGATCCACATCGTCTCCATCTTCCCCCTGGGCAGCCTGGTGAAGCTCAACAACGAGGAGATCGGCCGGGTGGTGGGCACCAGCCGGCTGCACCCGACCAGGCCGACGGTGGAGATTCTGCTGGATGGGCGGGGCCGGCGCCTCAATCCCCCGCGCCTGATCGTGCTCGAGGAGGAGCCGATGGTCTATATCGTGGACCCGGCCATCGAGGAAAGTGTTCTCTACAAATAAAGACGGACGATGCTGGGCAAATTCTTCGACAAACTAAAAAGTGGGCTGGCCAAGACCCGCGAGGCCCTGGCCGACAGGATCGCGGCGGTGGTGGGCAGCGGCGGCCGGCTCGACGACGATACCCTCGAGGAGTTGGAGGCGGTGCTGATCCAGGCCGACGTGGGGGTGGAGACCGCCGCCGCGCTGATCGAGGAGTTGCGGCAGCGGGCCAAGCAGCAGGACTTCAAAGGCGACAGCGCCGAGGTGCTGGGCCTGCTCAAGGAACACCTGGCCCACCTGCTCGACAGCGAGGACCTGGGCCTGCCCTTTGAGCAGTTGCCGGCCCACCCCTACACCATCCTGGTGGTGGGGGTCAATGGGGTGGGCAAGACGACGACTATAGGCAAGCTGGCCAAACGCTACGCCGAGGGCGGGCACAAGGTGCTGATCGCCGCCTGCGACACCTTCAGGGCGGCGGCAGTGCCGCAGCTGGAGATCTGGGCCGAGCGGGCGGGGGTGGATATCGTGCGCGCCCAGCAGGGGGCCGATCCGGCGGCAGTGGCCTTCGACGCGCTGGGGGCGGCCCGGGCGCGGGACATGGACGTGTTGATCGTCGATACCGCCGGCCGGCTGCACACCAAGGTCAACCTGATGGAGGAGTTGAAGAAGATCCGCCGCTCCCTGGCCAAGCAGGATGAGGGTGCCCCGCACGAGACCCTGCTGGTGCTGGACGCCACCGTTGGCCGCAATGCGCTGGAGCAGGAGAAGATCTTCGGGCGGACCGCCTACGTCTC
>SXGS01221024.1_pt1 | contig 11616 bp, 11 predicted proteins | sample 3174681 | NCBI WGS metagenome assembly SXGS01 (sample SAMN11356861, study PRJNA531348) | freshwater metagenome | isolation source: freshwater sample F1-80 | place: China: Fuxian Lake, Yuxi | collected 2017-12-25 | reverse complement strand
GGTAGCAGCGGCGAAATCAGCGACCACTCGACATCCGTCAGGTCAAAGCGAGCCATGATCCAAGCTCCCAGTCGTTTGGAAGCTTGAATCACATCCGGCCCGTCAGGGGAATCCCTTTATGAGTACAGAACCTAGCGGGCGCCGATTCAGGCGACGAGACGCGGCGCTTCGCTTTCGAAGAAGACCGGGCGGCCGGCGACGAAGGTCGCGACCACGCGGGGCATGCCGCGGCGATCGTCGACGATCACGATGTCCGCCCGGCGCCCGGCCGCCAGGGTGCCGCGGTCGTGCAGGCGCGCCGCCCGGGCCGGGTTCTCGGAGATGAGCCGCCAGGCGACCGGCAGAGGGCAGATGCGGTCGCGCACCAGGCGCAGGGCCGCGTGCAGCAGGGCCGGGTAGTAGTAGTCGGAAGACAGGATGGTGCAGAGATTCTTGGCCACCATGTCGGAAGCCGACACGAGAGAGATGTGGCTGCCGCCGCGCACCACATTGGGGGCCCCCATGATGATGTCGCAGCCTGCATCCTGCGCCACGCGGGCGGTCGGCTCGTTCTTGGGGAACTCGGCGATGGCGCAGCCCAGGCTGCCGTACCAGCGGCGGATGTCGGGGGTGTCATCGTCGTGCGAGGCCATGGGCACATGACGGGCGCGGGCAATCTCCGCCAGGCGCTCGATGGCCGGCTGGACGCCGGGACCGCGGCTGACGACATGCCCGAGGAGCTTCTCGAACTCGATGGCGGTCAGGCCGGTACGTTCGGCATACCGTTGCATCGCCTGGGGCTGGCCGAGCCTCTCGGCCATGGCCGGCGTGTGATCGTTGAAGGCCAGCAGGCCGACCTGGCCCTTGAGCAGCCATTCCGCGACTTCCGCCTCGGTATCGAGGTTGAACGTCTCCCAGCGCAGATGGAGGCGCGTGTCGCAACTGAGTTCGCCCCGGCTGGCTTCGAGCGCGGCCATGAACGCCCGGCCGGCTTCGATGCCGCGCAGTCCGGGCTCCCAGGAATAGGTCAGGGCGTGGAAGGCCGTGGTGATGCCGTTGGCCACCAGCTGACGGTCGGTATCGAAGAGCGCGAGGCGGGCGTCGAAATGCACGCCCGGGCGAGGCATGAGCTGGCGTTCGAAGGCGTCGCCATGGATATCGACGATACCCGGCAGGACGAGCAGGCCGCCGGCGTTCCAGGTCACCGGCTCGGGGCGGTCGCCAAGGGCGAGGATCTCGCCGTTGGCGACGGTCAGGGTGACGTCCGATTCCAGTCCAAAGGGTGTCAGGGTGCGCCCGCCCACGATCGAGAAGGGGCGCTTGGTCGGAGCATGCATGGGTAACCTCGTGCGTTAGCTGTAACGCACGCTCATGACAGTCCGATGACCAGCCGGTTACCGATACCGGACTTTTGCAGGGATTTCAGGCGCTGAGGCGGGGCGAGGGGTTGCGGAAGGGCTGCACGGTGCCCGTGGTGCCCTCGGCAATGGTCAGGACATGCAGGCTCCCCGGCGCTTCGCGCTTTACCACCTTTTTGCCTTCAACAATGATCTCGCTGACCCGGTCGAGAGGGGCGGTGAGCCGGCCCGGTGGCAGACAGAGGGCCACGGCGCTGATGCTCATCAGGGGAAACTGGCGTATCGCGCCGTCACGATCCCCGGCCACGATGTGGCCGCGTTCGCGCGATTCGGCGTCGTAGAAGCTCTCTATATCGCGCCGGAATTTGCGGAGCAGCCGACGGACCCGGATGCAGGTCTCATCGAAGGGGACGTCGCGGGCACCGGCGAAGAAGTCGTCGCCGCCGATGTGGCCGACGAAATGGGTCTGGCCGGCGAAGGTCTTGCCGAGCATCTCGGAAAACAGGATCAGCGCCCGGTCCCCCTGGCGGAAGCCAAAGACGTCGTTGAACGGCTTGAACCAGTCGAAGTCGAAGTAGACGAAGATGTACGGTCGGCCGGTATCGCCCAGGGCGCGGGAGACGTACTCGTAGATACGCTGATTGCCAGGCAGACGGGTCAGGGGATTCTGGTCGCGCGCTGCCGCCAGATTGTGCTCCGACACCACGTTGAGCAGCGTGCGGCTGTCGAGGAAACCGGCGTATTTCATGTCGCGCAGGACGATGACGCCTTCCTTGCCCTCGTCGCGCGCGTACATATCGATGAATTTCTCCAGAGGTGCGTTGATATCGACGACCGGGCAGCGCGAGATGACGGCCGTCAGGGGTTTGCGGAACGAGGCGTTGGACAGCAGGTCGCGGCCGAAGGGGTTGTAGAGGTAGTGTTTGAGATCCTGCTCGCGGATGATGCCGACCGGACGCTCGTCGGGATCGGTGACAACCAGAAAGTTGCGATCACGCAGACGTCCGAATGTCTCCAGGACTTCGAAGAGCGACTGGTCTGAAGGGATTGTGGGGGCCAGTTGCGCATGCGCGGCGATCCCCTCGGGATCGGCAGCCCGGCTGCGGCGCTCGCGGGCCACAAACCCTGCAACGGCATCATAGCGTTCGGTCAGCTCCGCCAGGGCCAGGGTGGGGCGCTGGATCAGATAGCCCTGGGCGAGATCGCAGCCGATATCCCGGGCGACGTGAAATTCGGCTTCTGTTTCAATCCCCTCGGCAACGACGAAGCGACCCAGTTGATGAGCCAGCTTGACGATTGTCTCGGTCAGAACGCGTTTCTGCAGGTCCTGATCGATACCGGTGAAGAAGAAGCGGTCGATCTTTACGAAGTCGGAGTGCCACGAATAAAGGAGTTCCAAGCCGGAAAACCCGCGCCCAAAATCGTCGACCGCGAGGCCGAAACCCTCTCGGGCCAGGGCATTGCGCACCTCCGGAGCTGTCCAGTGGCCGTTGACGTTATGCCGCTCTGAAAGCTCGAGGCAGAAGAGCGACGCCGGGAGCTCCAATGCCTCCAGGGTGGCGATCAGCCTGGCGCGATGAGTCTCCGACAGGAGGGCGCCGCGGCTGTCGGCGTTGCAGAACAGCTTGACGTTGCGGTGGTGACGCAGGCGGGCAAACTTGCGCACGGTATGGCACCACAGCGCGCACTCGACCTCGCGCAGGACACCTTCCTCGAAGGCCCGATCGAAAAACGCCGCGATCGATGGAAACCCCGCTTCGGCGACATTTCGCAGAAGGGCTTCGTAGCCGTAGCAGATACCGGAGTGAACATTGACGATGGGCTGGAACGCGTGGTCGAGATGTTCAAGCGCGCGCGCCCACGAGGTTGGCAGAACTGTCGCTGTCATGGTTTCTCCCTGGTCCAGCGGCATGGCTTGACCTTAGCGGGAGGCCGTGACGGTTTTGTTTAAACCATGATGGCTATAAGTAGGTCAGGAGGCAGGATATTTGTAAAATTCTAGCGAAAGATCGTCGGCTTCTGCGTCGATGCGACACGATCCAGATGCGGCTTTGCCCAACTTGAGTTGATTGCCATCGCGACTGTTTTTAAGCTTCGGCAGAAGAATGGAAGACAAAATCTGAACTACCGGCACGCCTATCACGCGGGAAACTTCGCCGACGTCGTCAAGCATGCGGTGCTGGCGCTGCTCATCGAGCGCTTGAAGGCCAAGGATTCCGCCTTCTGCGTGCTCGACACTCATGCCGGCATCGGCCGCTACGATCTGCGCTCGGCGCCGGCGCAGAAGACCGGCGAATTCCGCTCCGGCATCCTGCGGCTGCTGGAGCACGATCCGCGCTCGCTGCCGGCGGAACTGAAGCCCTATCTGGGTGCGGTGCGGGCACTCAACGGCGGCGCCCAGTTCAGCGCTGGCGGCCTGCGCTGGTATCCGGGCAGCCCGCGCCTGGTGCGCTCGCTGATGCGTCGGCAGGACAAGCTGACACTGCTCGAACTGCACCCCGAGGACGCGGCCTCGCTCGCCGAGCTCTTCGCCCGTGATCGCCAGGTCACGGTGCGCCAGGCCGACGGCTATATCGGCCTCAAGGCCCTGCTGCCGCCGCCCGAGCGGCGCGGCCTGGTGCTGATCGACCCGCCCTTTGAGAAGCGCGACGAGTTCGATCGGTTGGTGAAGGGGCTGCGCCAGGCTTACCGGCGCTGGGCGACGGGACTATACCTGCTCTGGTACCCGATCAAGGACCGTGCCCCCGTCGAATCATTCCATGCGGCTCTCAAGGCGGCGGGCATTCCGCGCATCCTGGTCATCGAGTTCCTGCTGCGTCCGGCCGAGGACGCGGAGCGGCTCAACGGCTGCGGCCTGATCCTCGTCAATCCGCCCTGGAAGAGCGAGGAGGCGCTCGGCAGCCTGCTGCCGTCGCTCGCCGAGATCCTGGCCGAGGAAGCGGCCACGACCCGCGTCGAGTGGCTGGTTCCCGAGCCCGCTTCGGCGGGCTAATCTCGCCGCCCATGCTCATTGCCCAGATCACCGACCTGCATGTCCGGGCCTCCGGCAAGCGGCTCTACGACAGGCTCGACACTGCCGGCTATGCCGAGCGCGCGGTGGCCGCCATCGCCGCGCGACGTCCCGCCCCCGATCTGGTCCTGGTGACCGGCGATCTGGTCGATGCCGGGTCGCCCGACGAGTACGCCAATCTCCGCGAGCGGCTCGAGCGTCTGCCGATGCCCTACCGGCTGATTCCCGGCAACCATGATGCGCGCGATGCACTGCGGGCGGCGTTCCCAGAACAAGCCTATCTCGCCGGCGCCCAGGGGTTCATCTGCTACACGATCGAGGAGTTTCCGCTGCGCCTGATCGGCCTCGACAGTCTCGATGTGGGACGGGTCGGCGGTCGCCTGTGCGATGTGCGGCTCGACTGGCTGGATTCGCGCCTGAGCGAGGCGCGGGGGAAGCCGACGCTCATCTTCCTCCACCACGTGCCCTTCCTTACCGGAGTGACACATTTCGACGAGGCGATCTTCCACGGCGCGGACGCCTTCGCGGCGGTGATACGGCGCCACAAGCAGGTCGAGCGCGTGGTCGCCGGCCACGTCCATCGCTCGATGAGCATGCGCTGGGCGGGAACGGTGTTCTCGACCTGCCCCTCGACGGCCCATCAGTTCGTGCTCGATCTGAGCCCCGAGAACCACGTCGACTACGCTCTGGAGCCGCCGGGCTTCCAGCTGCACGAGTGGCGCGCCGGCCAGGGGCTGCTGACCCATACGCTGCCGATCGGCGACTATCCCGTGCACCGCTTGCGCTGACGGCGCGCAAACGAGAACGGCGGGCCTTGGCCCGCCGTTCCGTTACCTCAGCGCCGCGATCAGACCGGCTTAGCGGTAACCGCCGCCATCCGGATCGGCGGGTGTGGGGCCGGTGATCTGCACGCCGACCGCTTCCGGTCCCTTGCGCGCCGTCACCACTTTCATCCGCACCGGCTGGCCGGGCATCAGCGTCTCGACGCCGGCATTGCGCAGGATGGTGATGTGGACGAACACATCCTTGCCGCCGTCATTGGGCGAGACGAAGCCGTAGCCCTTCAGCGAGCTGAACCACTTCACCACGCCGTCGACACCGACGGCGCCCTCGGTCGAGATCGGGGCGTGACCCATGCCGCCGCCACCGCCCATTCCCGGGCCACCCGGACCAGGCCGCATGCGCGGCGCGGGCGCGCGAGCCATGCTGTTGTCGACCTCGAGTACGCGAAGCACCTGTCGGCCCTTCGGGCTCTGGCCGATCTCGACCACCATGCCGGCTCCTTCGCCGACCGATTCAAAACCGGCCTGCTTGAGAGCGGACAGATGGAGGAATGCTTCGGGTGATCCGTCTTCCGGTGTTACGAACCCGAACCCCTTGGCCGTATTAAACCACTTTACGGTAGCGCGAATAGGCGCGCCTTCCCCCGACGCCATCATGTGTCACCTATACCTGTTCCCTGTTCTGCGTCTTGTTTTGCTTTTTTATGAGCTTTTACAGTCCTTAACGGACAGCAAAGCCTATCATTCTCTTGACAACCCGACAAACGCTTCTTTTTGCAAATGACGGCGATTCGGCCTCCACGCAAGGGAAGTTGCGTGGGCGGACCGACCTGTGGTCCAACCGCACTCGACGGAAGTAGGTAGAAGGGAGTTCGCGATGACGGCATTTGCCACCCTCGACGACATCAAGGTGGCCGGTCGGCGGGTTCTGGTCCGCGCCGATCTCAACGTTCCGATGAAGGACGGGCAGGTCAGCGACGCGACCCGCATCGAGCGCCTGGCGCCGACCATCCGCGAGCTGGCGGACAAGGGTGCGCGGGTCGTGGTGCTCTCCCATTTCGGCCGGCCGAAGGGCAAGCGCGAGCCCTCCATGTCGCTGGCTCCGCTGGCTCCGGCTCTCGGCAAGGCGCTGGGCAAGCCCGTGCGCTTCGTGGAGGAGAGTACCGGAGCGAAGATCGAAGCTGCGGCCGCGGCGCTGAAGGATGGCGAGGTCCTGCTGGCCGAGAACCTGCGTTTCCACGCGGAAGAGGAAGAGAACGCTCCCGGCTTTGCCAAGGCGCTGGCCAGTCTCGGGGACATCTACGTCAACGATGCGTTCTCCTGCGCCCACCGGGCCCACGCCTCGACTGAGGCCATCGCCCGCCTGCTGCCGTCCGCCGCCGGACGGCTGATGCAGGCGGAGCTCGAAGCCCTGCACAAGGCGCTGGAGTCGCCGCAGCGTCCGCTTGCCGCGGTGGTCGGCGGCGCCACGGTCTCGACCAAGCTCGAGCTGCTGGGCAACCTGATCAACAAGGTCGACGTGCTGGTCATCGGCGGCGGTATGGCCAACACTTTCCTGCATGCCAAGGGCATCGCCATCGGCCGCTCGCTGTCGGAACGTGACATGGCCGACACGGCGCGCCGCATCATGGAGCAGGCGGAGGCGTCGAAGAAACGCATCGTCCTGCCGATCGATGCCGTGGTGGCGCCAGCGCTGACGGCCGGTGATGCCGCGAAGACGGTGCCGATCGGCCGCGTGCCCGAGGACCAGATGATCCTCGATATCGGCACCAAGTCGATCGCCGATACCATCACCGCCGTCGAGGGCTGCCGCACGCTGGTGTGGAACGGGCCGCTGGGCGCCTTCGAATATCCGCCCTTCGACAAGGGCACGGTCGCCGTGGCCAAGGCGGCAGCCAGGCTCACCAAGGCCGGGTCGCTGCTCTCGGTGGCCGGGGGTGGGGATACGGTGGCCGCCCTGGCCCAGGCCGGGGTGGAGCAGCAATTCTCCTACGTGTCGGCGGCCGGTGGCGCCTTCCTCGAATGGCTCGAGGGCAAGGAGCTGCCCGGCGTGGCGGCGCTGGCGAAGCGCTAGCTAAGAGTTGAACTGATCGTAGACCTTGCGGGCCAGCGCCTTGAGGTCTTCCTTCGGCAGCTTGCCGGTCAGCGCGTAGCCGAGCTTGGCGTCCATCCAGTAGAGCACGCCCATGCCCTCGCGTTCCTCGGCATAGCGGAAGGCCGACGGCTCGCCCTCGACGGATTTCATGTAGAGCGTCACACGACGCCCGTCGGCGTGCTCGTACATGAACTGGCAGGCGACCGGTCCGGCGCCTACCTCGGCAACCGGCAACAGACGGCCGCCCATCAGGCGCCAGCCGCTATCGTCGAGCACCGGCGCCTTGATCGGTTTGCCCATGCGGTTGGACAGCCAGCGCACGAGATGGGCTTCGTCGGCCCGCACCTCGACAGGATGGCGGACCTCGGGCGTGTAGACGGCATGAGCGGCGGCGGCCTGCAGCGTGAGAGTGGGGGCCGGACCCGGCACCTCGACAATCCGCTCGATGGTCTTGGGCGGCACGAGCAGGTCGTGCGTCGACCAGCCGGCGACGATGCCGGCGATCAGCCAGCTTGCGGCCACTGCGAAATGACGCAGGGTCGGGCCGCGGCGGTCGAAGATGCGCCGGCGATGGACCGGGGTGGGCAGCAATGCGGCTGGCACCGGCTCGGCCAGCACTTGGTCGAAGTTGCGATGCAGGTCGGAATTCAGGCGGGCATAGAACGCGGCGCGCGAGGCCGCATCGGGATCGCCGGCCAGCCAGCGCTCGACCTCGGCGCGCCGCTCCGGCGACAGGCGCCGGTCGATATAGGCGTGCAGATCGTCATCGCCCAGCGGCAGGATCGGGCCGGCACCGGTGGGAGCGGTCATTTGACCCTCCGCAGGCCACCGGCGTTGCCGGCCGCGCCCGCCAGCATCTCGCGCAGCCGCTCGCGGCCGCGATGCAGGCGGCTCATCACCGTGCCGATCGGAATCTCGAGGGTGGCGGCAGCCTCCTGGTAGCTCATCTCCTCGAGGCCGACGAGCAGCACGACCTGGCGCTGCTCTTCCGGCAGGCGCGCCAGGGCGGCTTCGAGCGCCGCGACCTCGAGACGGTCCTCCTGGTCGGCGCGCACCGGCACCGAGAAATCCTCGTCGAGCGGCGAGGTCTGCGGCCGGCGGCTGGCATTGCGGGCAAGGTTGGCGTGGAGGTTATGCATGATCGTAAACAGCCAGGTCCGCAGATTGCTTCCTTCACGCCACAGATGGAAACGGCTCCACGCCCTTTCCAGGGAATCCTGGACCAGATCCTCCGCCAGGGCCCGGTCTCCGAGCAGGGCCCGCGCATAGCGCCGCAGATGCGGGATTTGCGCGACGATCGGATGGTCTCCGGATTGGCTCATTCCCCGCCTCGATCCGCTGTTCTGCCCGGTCCCTGGCCGGATAAACCCGGGCGAGCGGGGGTATCTTACATCCTCTTGCGCGCCTGGGGACCCGGGATGGTCCAGGGCGAGGCTGGCGAATCGGGCATCGCCCGCCCGTTGGCCACGCCGCAATAACACCGTCACGGAAGCCGGTATTCCTGCGGAAAACCGGGGGATTTCAGCGATTAATGATTTTTTAGGGGTAACTGTGACAAATTTTACCAATCATGCAGATCCCGCCGAGTAACAGCCTCCTGCAAGCGCTCTCCCGCCCTACCGACCCGGCCAGCGCTCCCCGCCCCAGAACCACTCCCGATGCCGCCCGCGAGGCCGCGCGCGCGGTGTTTGCCCAGATCAAGGCGGCGCCGAAACCGGCCGCGACGTCGGCTGTCGCCACCTTCGCGCCCGCCCAGCCCGCCACTCCGGCGCAGGCCTATGCTCCGAACAACACGGCGGCGATACCGGCGGCGGCACCGACCAAGCCGCTGCCACGGGGCAGCTTCCTCAACATTCTCGTCTGATCGGACCCGCCTCAGCGGGAGACGCGGACCGTCGCGTCCTTGCGCGTGGCGATGCCCGGCAGCAGGGTTAGGCCCAGTCCCGGCTTGGCCAGGTCGACAGTCACCTCGCCGCGCGTGACCTGCGGCAGGGCACTCACCAGTTCGCCATACCACCCGGTGTAGAACGCGCGTACGCTCTCCTGGATCAGGGCGTTACGGGCGAACAGCGAGAAATGGCAGGAGGCGGCGTAGACCACCGGCCCGGTGCAGTCATGCGGCGCCACCGGCACGTGCCAGGCCTCGGCCATCCCGGCGATCTTGCGGGCCTCAGTGAGGCCGCCGCACCACGACAGGTCCAGCATGACCACGCCGGCCGCTCCGCTCTCGAGATACTCGCGGAAGGCGTGGGTGCCGCTCAGCGTTTCCGAAGCGCAGACCCAGGCCTTGCAGTGTTTCTTGTACTCGGCGAGGTCGCCCACATTGTCGAGGCGGAACGGATCCTCATGCCAGTAGGTGTCGAATTCGGTCAGGCGTTCAGCCAGCCGGCAGGCCATCGGCAGGCTCCACAGCGAGTGGAACTCGACCAGGATGTCCATGCGGTCGCCAACCGCCTTGCGGATTTTGGCGAAAGGTTCGAGAGCGGTGCGCAGCTCGGCGGCCGAGATATCGAGCCCGGCCGTGCGCTCGGCGGCGATATCGAACGGCCAGATCTTCATTCCGGTGATGCCCTGCTCGAGCAGGGAATGCGCCAGCTCGTCGGCACGATTCAAGAAGGCATCGAGATCTTCGTATGGCCCGCCCTGCGCGCCGGTGTGCCAGTTGGCGACTGACTGGGCGCGGGCGTCGCGGATGTACTTGTAGCCGGCGCAGGTGTTGTAGACCCGGATACTGTCGCGCGCCCGCCCGCCCAGCGCGTCGCAGAGCGGCAGGCCGGCGGTCTGGGCAAACAGGTCCCAGAGCGCGATGTCGATGGCCGAGTTGCCGCGCGTCTCGACGCCGGCGGACCGCCAGCCGAGATAGTTCCCCAGCTTGGCGCCCAGCCGCTCGATGCGCCGCGGATCCTCGCCCAGCAGCTTCGGTGCCGCGCTTTCGTGGATATAGGCCTCGACCGCCTGCGGGCCCATGAAAGTCTCGCCGAGTCCGACTGGTCCCTCGTCGGTCATCAGCCGGACCCAGATCAGATTGGCGAATTCGGCAAGCCGGATGGTTTCGACGGCGGTGATCTTCATGTGTACGGGCGGCGGGCGGACCCGGGATCCGGGCCCGTCCGCTGCTCCCTGACTGCCGAGGTTATTTACGGATCTCGGCCAGGGCGGCCATCATCCGCTGCACGGTCTCGGCGCCGATCGTCTCCTTGTGCTTGTCGTAGACCGGCATCACCGCCTGGCGCAGCCGGGCCTGCTCGGCCGGCGCGAGCTCCGAGACCTGCATGCCGCGGGCCTTGAGAGCGGCCAGTGACTTGTCGCTCAGGGCACGCGACACCGCACGCTGCTCCTTCTGCCCCACAGCGGTGCAGTCGCTCAGCGCCTTCTGCTCGTCCGCCGACAGGCGATCCCAGAGCGGCTTCGAGTACAGGATCAGCATGGGCGTGTAGGCATGGTTGGTGATCGAGAGGAACTTCTGCACTTCGTACATCTTCGAGGTGTCGATGGTAACGAAGGGGTTTTCCTGGCCGTCGATGGCCTTGGTCTCGAGGGCGGTGAACACCTCGCCGAAGGCCATCGGCACAGCGTTTGTGCCCACCTGCTTGAAGGTGTCGAGGAAGACGTTGTTCTGCATCACCCGGACCTTGAGGCCCTGAAGATCTTCCAGTTTGGTGACTGGCCGGCGCGAGTTGGTCAGGTTGCGGAAACCGTTCTCCCAGTACGCGACGTTGATCAGCCCCACCGCCGGCAGCTTGTCGGCGATGTACTTGCCGAACGGGCCGTCGAGGATCGCGTCGGCTTCCTTCTCGTTGGCGAACAGGAAGGGCAGGTCGAAGACACCGAGGTCGGGCAGGATGCCGACCAGGGGCGAGCTCGAGGTGACCACCATCTCCTGGGTGCCGGAGCGCAGCGCCTGCGTGGCCTGCAGATCGCCGCCCAGCGCACCGCCCCAGAATCCCTGGAGCTTCATCTTGCCGCCCGACCTGTCGGCCAGGCAGGCGCGCATCTTGGCGACGCCGTTGCCGATCGGGTGCTCCTCATTGACGCCGTTGGAGATCCGGATCGTCCGCTCGGCGAACTGCGCCGCGGCGGGCATGGTTGTGGCCAGCGCCAGGGCGGCGCCGAGCAGGGCTGTCTTCATCGTGTTCATCGTCGTTTCCTCTCTGCTTGTGGTTATCAGGATGGTGTGAAGTGCTATGGCAGGAACATGCGCTGGAGCATCTCGACGAAGGAGATGCGATCGCGCAGCCAGGCGAGCGGCGCGATCACCCACTGGGGGAGAAAGACCAGCGCGAACAGGACGACGGTCTGCGCCAGCAGGAACGGCGTCACGCCGCGGATGACGGCGCCCATCGGGACGCGACCGATCCCGGCCACGACGTTGAGCACGATGCCGACCGGCGG
>SXGS01148895.1_pt1 | contig 11619 bp, 10 predicted proteins | sample 3174681 | NCBI WGS metagenome assembly SXGS01 (sample SAMN11356861, study PRJNA531348) | freshwater metagenome | isolation source: freshwater sample F1-80 | place: China: Fuxian Lake, Yuxi | collected 2017-12-25 | reverse complement strand
CCCGTGCGCGGCGGCGCGACAATTAGGCCGCGCTGGCCCTTGCCAATCGGCGTGACGAGATTGACGATGCGCATGTTGATCTCGTCCGACGCCAGTTCGAGGTTGAGCCGTTCGTTCGGGTGCAGGGGCGTCAGATCGTCGAAGACGACCTTCTGCGTCAGCATGTCGGGATCGTTGTAGTTGATCGCCTCGACGCGCAGGAGCGCGAAGTAACGTTCGTTCTCCTTGGGTGGGCGGATCTGGCCCGAAACGACACTGCCGGTGCGCAGCCCGAAACGGCGGATCTGGCTGGGCGAAATGTAGATGTCGTCGGGGCAAGGGAGGTAGTTGTAATCGGGGCTGCGCAGGAAGCCGAAGCCGTCGGGGAGCGTTTCGAGCGTGCCTTCGCCGAACATCAGGCCGTTCTGCTTGACCCGTTCTTTCAGGATCTTGAAAATGATGTCCTGCTTTTTCAGGCCGCTGTACTCGGTCAGATTCTCGTCCTTCGCGATCCGCTGAAGCTGGGCCATCGTCATCTGCTGCAATTCGGAGATGTGCGTGGTGCCGCGTTTGATCTCCTCGTAGCGGCTATTCGTCTCCGCGTCAAAGCCGATGTGCTCCTGTTCGTTGTCCTGGGAGCCGGGCGGGGGCGCGGCGATGGCGGTTCTCGCGTCGTCGAGGATGTCTTGGCCGAATCCGCTTGGCGCATCGGTCTTGGCGGCAGGGCGCGGGCGGGTGGGACTGGCGTCTTTACGGCCTCGTAAGTCCGACATGGACGTTCCTCCTAAAGAGCTGGCAGAGATTGGGAGGTTCTGTTCCTCTCTCGCAGACGGACGCGACATGGCTAAGACGTCGTCTGCGAACACACCAGCGGTAGGCACGGGAATGATGTTTGCGTGGTGGCACAGCCTCCTGACCGTGCCATGTTCAGCGTCGTGGCCGCTCAACCTTGCGGCCGTCTCTCAAGTCATGAGTTCTATACCGTCTTGCAAGACCTGTGGTTCATATCTTGGAGAATGAAGGATGGATTCTAGCAGATAACCTTCCACAACACCAGCAAATCTTTCACCTGTCGCTTTACTTTATCAGGTTCACCGTCATTGACGATCACGGCGTGGGCGTGACGCTTCTTTTCAGCCAATGGCAACTGCACGCTCTCGCGGCGATCCAGCTCTTTTTCGTTCCAACCACGGGTTTGCTGTAATCGAACCAGGCGAAGCTCACGCGGGGCGTCCACGAAGACGATCTTGTCGCAATGGCGATGCCAACCGGTCTCGATCATGATGGCCGCGTCAAGGATAGTGCATTTTACACCGCCTTGGGCTTTGGCAAGCTCGATTTCTTCAAGAATTCGCTTTTCGATGTATGGGAACACGAGCGACTCCAGCGCGTGCAACTCCTTGCGCTCCGTGAAAACGATGCGGCCGATCTTCTTGCGATCCGCGTGACCGCGGTCGTCGAGAATAGCGTTGCCCCAGCATTCGACGAGCTTCGCCTTGATGTCGGGCTGTACGAGGGCTTCATGGCCGAGCTGGTCGGCGTTGATGAGGTGGCCGCCGAGTTCGCGCATAGCGTCGGCGACGAGGCTCTTGCCGCTGCCGATGCCGCCGACGATGCCGATGATGGGGATCATGCGCTTCACCGCCAGTGGTTAAGGACGATGAATTGATCCGCGATGGGGACGTTGGCAGCGAGAAGGTTTCGCAGGGCTCTTACGATGCCGGCGGCTTTCAGATCGCGCGTGGGATCGTTGTCTTTACGAACGACGAGGACACCGGAATGATGACCTCGCAGGTCGATGACCAGCGAATGAAGTTGCTTATAGTCATCATGATTTCCCGTGATGATCGCCCGGCCATTTTTTCCAGCGTACCGCAGGTGGACTGGGTCATCGTCGCCCGACAATCCGACATCCGTTGGCAGTTGAACATCATGCCCGGCTGTTCGAAGCAGTTGGGCAAGAAGCGGGGATGCGAAGTCATCATCCAGATAGAGATTCATGAGCGCTGAATCCGATATTGCCGACGTATTTCAGCCTCTTCTTGCGGCGAAAGCCGGCCATCAGGCTTTTTGCTCGCCGCATCGATCAACGCTTGTTCGCGCGCATAATCCGCCAGCAACTCCGGCGGGTCCGATTCGCAATACGCGATCGACTCCAATACCGCCTCGACGGGCAGATTGAATTGTGCCGCAATCTCTTCCGGGGAGAACTGCTCCGGTCCGGCGTACCAGCCGTACAAAGTCCGCGCCGAAATGCGCGTGCCGCGGACGAAGAGCTGTTGGTACGACGATCTTGGCTTCGGCGCCAGGTGCTTCCAGGAAGTGGAGGGGGGGGTATTCATAGCCGAATTGTACCACAGAGCCAACGATTGAGAAGGCGTCTTTTTCACGTCGCCGCTTGTGGCTCAGCGCTCGCACGGTGCCCGGCGAGCGCTAAGCCGCAAGCGGCGGTCAAATTTCGCTCGTGTCATGCCAGTTCGCCCCGACGCTCATGTCCACGCGTAACGGCACCTGCAACCTGTCGCCGAGCGATTGCGTCATCTCCTCGCGCACCAGCTTGACGATGCTCGGCTGCTCCGTCGGCGGCAGCTCGAACACCAGCTCGTCGTGAATCTGCAACAGCATCCGCGCCTGGCAATTTTCGCGTTTGAGCCGGCGATGAATGTTGAGCATCGCGACCTTGATGAGATCGGCGGCCGAACCCTGGATCTCCATGTTGATCGCCTCGCGCTCGGGCTGGTTGCGCCCCTTGTAGCTCGTGTTCGGCCGCACGCCTTCGATCTGCCGGCGTCGGCCGAGGATCGTGCTGACGTAGCCGCGCTCGCGGCACGTCTTCAGGAGCGTGTTCTGATATTCTTGCACACGCGGGTACTTTTGAAAATAGGCTTCGATGAACGCTTCCCCCTCCATCATTGGGATGCCGAGTCGATTCGCCAGGCCGCGAGCGCTGATGCCGTAGATGACGCCGAAGTTGACCGTCTTGGCGGCGCGGCGCATCTCCTCCGTGACGGCAGCGTCAGCCACGTTGAAGATCTTCGCCGCCACCATGGCGTGAATGTCGCGATCCTCGGCAAACGCTTGCCGCAGCGCTTCGTCGGCCGAGAAATGGGCGAGCAGTCGCAGCTCAATCTGCGAATAGTCTGCGGTCAGCAGCAACCAATTCTTTTCGGGCAGAAACGCCTGACGAATCTGGCCCCCCATCTCCGAGCGGATCGGGATGTTCTGCAAGTTCGGATCGCTCGAACTCAAGCGTCCCGTCGCGGCGACGGTCTGCTGGAATGACGTATGTACGCGACCGGTGCGCGCGTTGACGATGGCGGGGAGCGCATCGACGTATGTCCCCTTGAGCTTCGCGATCTTGCGATGTTCGAGCAGCTTGCGCGGGAACGCAACGTTCGGATTGTCCTGCGTCGCCAGTTCTTCGAGCGTCTCCTGGTCAGTGCTCGATTCGCGCCCGATGTTCGTCTGCTTGGTCGGCTTGAACTTGAGCACCTCGAAAAGGATCTCACGCATCTGTGGCACCGAGTTGATGTTGAACTCGCGTCCGGCCAGGACGTAAATGTCCGCTTCGATCTGCTTGAGCCGGGCGTCCATGTCCGTGCCCAGGCGATTCAGCAGCGGGCTGTCGAGGCGGATGCCGGTGAACTCCATTTCCGCGAGCACTTCGATGAGGGGGATTTCGAGGTCGTCGTATAGGTACATATCTCCCCTCTCCCCCGGTACTCCGGGGGAGAGGGGTTGGGGGTGAGGGGGCCGCCCTTGCAACGGCGTGTTCTCATCAGGGGTTTTGCGAGAGGGAGTCTGTCGTTGCACGTTCGACCCCCTCACCCCCGGCCCCTCTCCCCCTGAGTACAGGGGGAGAGGGGAGGAATCACCTCGCTTGAAGCCCAATTTCACAAGCATCGGCTCCAGCGTCTCGCACAAGCGCCACGCGACGTCGGCGTCTTCGCCCGCGTACTCGGCGACCTGCGCGGTCGGCACCTGGTCCATGCGAATTTGCTTCTTGCCTTTGCCGATCAGGTCGCTTGTCTTGATTTTCGGATGACTGAAGTATTTTTCGGACAGCGCGTCGATGCCGTTGCTGCGCTCGCCGGCGTGCAGCAGGTAATGGGCGATCATCGAATCGCCGACGACGCCGGCCACGCGAATGCCGTTACGCAGGAAGACCTGCCAGTCGTACTTGATGTTTTGATTGACTTTGCCGATCTTGGCGTCTTCGAGGATCGGCTTGAGACGCGCGAGCATCGTGTCGGGATTGAGTACGGCTTCGCCCTTGGGGCCGCGCACCGCCAAATACCACGCCTCCGCTGACTGCCACGAGATTGCGACGCCGACGATATCGGCGTCGTGCGGATCGAGCGACGTTGTTTCCAAATCGACGGCGAAGCGTGCTTGCTTCTTTAGCTGCTCGAGGAATTCCGTGAAGTCAGACTCGCGATTGATGAGGTGGTATGTGTGCGGCCAATCAGACGATGTTGCCGCCGCTGGTTCGCTGACCGAGTCGCCAAAGAGACTACCTTGTATGACTTGCTTGCTCGGCTGGGGCGCCTCTTTGATGTCGGCGCGTACCTGCTCCGCGAAGGTACGGAAGCCCCAGGCGCGGAATAACTCGAACAATTTGAGTCCGTCGCCGTCGCGCAATCGCCACGTATCCCAGCTCACTTCGATCGGCACGTTGCGATCGAGCGTGACGAGCTTGCGGCTCAGTTCGAGCTTGGGCAGGAACGTTTGCAGGTTCTCTTTTTTCTTCCCCTTGAGATCGTTGACGTGGGCGATGAGGTTCTCGATCGTGCCATAGTCTTGCAGATATTTGCTCGCGGTCTTCGGCCCGACGCCTTCCGCGCCGGGGACGTTGTCAACCGAATCGCCAACCAGCGTCTGATAATCGACGACTTGCTCGGGCCGCACGCCCCAATCGTTCTTGAGCGACTCGGCGTCGAATACCTCGCGCTTGCGCAGACTGAATATCTTGATGCGCTCGCTCAACAGCTGCCGACAGTCCTTGTCGCTTGAACAGATATAGACATCGAGACCTTTCTCCGCGCCGGCCTGAGCCAAAGTCGCGATGAGATCGTCCGCCTCGAAGCCCTCACGCAAGACTACGGGAATGCGCATCCCTTCCAGCATCTGCAAGATCAGCGGTATCTGCAACTGCAAGTCGTCTGGCATCGGCCCGCGATTGGCCTTGTACTCGGTGTACATCTCGTCGCGAAATGTCTTGCCCGGCGTGTCGAAACACACCACCAGGTAATCCGGCTTCTTGTCATTGCGCAGATAGAGCATGTCTTTCGTGAAGCCGAACAGCGCGTTCGTCGGCAATCCCGACGGGCTGGTCATCTCCGGCAGCGCGTGAAAGACCTGGAAGATCAACGAGAATGCGTCGACCAGATAGAGAGTCTCGGCGGGCATGGGATTTTCCGGAGATGACGGGATCGCGACAGCGCAATTCTAAGAGGCCGGTTCGCGCTGTCCAGGGACTGTATTACGAGCCGCGACCGTAAGGGCGCGATGACCAGGCGCGTCCCCGCTCCCTTACGGTCGCGGCTCGTAATTTCGATGCCTATTCATGCCGCGACACGCTTAGCATGAACGCGCCAACCATACGTGGATCAAACGTGGTCGCCACGATCCGGTAGCTCGCTGTGCGCGTCGGCGTGTAGACGATGCGGGTCCCGCGCGGCCCCATGCTCTCGTCTTGAAAGGCGATGATCATGCCGTCCATGTCGAGCAGCTTCAAGTAGGGGGAGAAAGCGTTGCTGGTGAGATCGATGATGTATCTCTGCCCGGCGACCATCGGCACATCGTAGGTCCGAGCATGGAATTCGCACCGCAACGGATCACTGGACGTCATCTCGTCCTTCACGCGGAAGAGGACGGTGAGCTCCTGCATGAAGATGGCGTAGAAGCCTTCCAGCAGTGGGGCTTTTGCCGATGCGATCAGTCGGTAGGTGCCGGTTGCTGCGGGGCGATAGACGATATATCCTGGCAGCGTGTCGAAGTCGTCCGTGTCGCGTGCCAGCATGTTCCCGCGCTCGTCTTCAATCATCAACGCGGCGTTGAATTCGGTCGTCTCGATGCGCAGGGCATACGTTCGGCCCGCCACCATTTCGACATAGTGATGGCGGAACGGGCATTGCCTATTGCCATTGGGCCCCGAGCAGCTGAGAAAGCCACTGAGGATGATTTCGCCGCGTGGTTGCGTAATCGGCTGTGCCGAAGCCAGACTACTCGCAAAGAGCAAGGCTACGATGGCCGTAAGAATCCACGCGAGCCAGAAAATAGGCGTGCAACGGCTCATGATCGTCCCTCCCGATGTGAATCTTGTGATTGGTCGAAGGGAAATTGTGCAATTCCAATACCGTCGCGGCTAGCAAATGGGTAAGTCCGTAAGAGGCTTTGCAGTCATTATTTACGACGTCGTATTGAAGTGCTTCGGAAACGGTGGTGTGACGAACAGGCGCACTCTCTGGGGAATGATGTGCGGAACAGAACCAGATGCCCCGCAGTTTACCGGGATTTTTCCGGCTACTGGCCGTAAATGGCGGGGGATGTCATCATCCGCGATCGGCGCTCACCGAGAGAATCTTCTTGACACAACTTGAGTCCACGAGTAGTTTTAGCTGATATACTCATGGCATCGGCTGCGTTCTCGTTCCGTTCAGGGCGGAAGTTTGGGGGGTATCCTCTTCCGTTAGGGAACATGCGCACGCCGACTCGGTCCCACCTGTATAGCCGAAAGGGCCATCTTATGTTGAACATTCCCGGTCCCGCGATGCGATTTTGCGATGGCATCAATCGCCGCGGCTTCCTCAAAGTCGGCGCCTTTGCCTTCGGTGCTACGTGTTTTTCCCTTACGGATGTTTACCGAGCTGAGGCCCAGCAGAATGCCGCCTCCTCGCACAAAGCGGTCATCAACATCTACCTCGGCGGCGGTCCGGCCCACCAGGACATGTGGGACATCAAGACCGAAGCTCCTGTCGAGATCCGCGGCGAGTTCCAGCCGATTCAGACCAACGTCAACGGCATCCAGATCGGCGAGGTCTTCCAGCGCATGGCTCGCGTGATGGATAAGTGCGTCGTCATTCGTTCGATTACGGGTTGTGCCGATCGCCATGACGCAGTGCAGTGCTTGACCGGCTGGCCGCACGATTCGCTGCGTCCCCTGGGCGGCCGTCCGAGCATCGGCTCGGTGCTATCCAAAGTGCATGGCCCGGCCGATCCGTCAGTGCCGCCATTCGTCGGACTGGCCGCGCCGACGCAACATCGTCCTTGGGCGGATGCAGGCCAAACCGGCTTCCTCGGCACGCCGCATGCGCCGTTCCGTCCCGAAGGCCCCGGCATGGCGGACATGCGTCTCAACGGCGTCTCCGTCGATCAACTCGGCGATCGCCGGCGTCTGATGCAGAGCTTCGACGCTCTGCGCCGCGACATCGACATCAATGGCACGATTCAAGGCCTCGACGCCGCCCAACAGCGCGCCCTCGGCGTGTTGACTTCGAGCCGGCTGCTCGACGCGCTCGATATCTCGCGCGAGCCGCAAGCGGTGCGCGATCGCTACGGGGACGGCAAACCGTATCAGTACCAGTTCGACGGCGCTCCGACGGTCAACGATCAACTGCTGGTCGCGCGCCGCCTCGTCGAAGCGGGTGTTCGCTGCGTCACTTTGACCTTTGGCCGTTGGGATAGCCACGGGCAGAATTTCGCCTTCATGCGCGACCACGGCGGCAAACTCGACCAGTGCCTGAGCGCGTTGATCGAGGATCTCGACATGCGCGGCATGCTCAATGATGTCACGGTCGTCGTCTGGGGCGAGTTCGGCCGCACGCCGCGAATCAATGGCGGAGCGGGACGCGACCACTGGGCGCCGGTGAGTTGCTGCTTGATGGCAGGTGGCGGCATGCGTACGGGCCAGGTCATCGGCGCGACCAATCGCCTCGGCGAAATCGCGGCCCAGCGCCCGGTCTACTCCGGCGAAGTCATCGCCACGGTCTATCGTAATCTCGGCATCAACCCAGACACGGTCAACATCAACGACCCGACCGGCCGCCCGCAGCACCTCGCCAGCCATCCCGCGCTGCCCGAAGTGCGTTAGCCATCGCCGCATGCGGCTTTTGAGTAACCAATCCCACCTCCCGCGAGGTGGGATTTTTTTGTTATAATAGCATTCATGCAAACCGAATTTCCCGTACTCGGTCAGCCAGCGGAGATGCTCATGGGCGCGCCCAAGCTGCAGCCTCGCTATACGGTGGATGAGTACCTGACACTGGAGCGCGCGGCCGAAGAACGGCACATTTATCTCGATGGCGAGATCATCGCCATGGCTGGCGAGAGTCTTTCTCATGGACGAATCTCTGTCAATGTCGTCGTGTCATTAGGCATGCAGATGAAAGGCAAACCTTGTGAAGTGCTCACCAAGGACACCAAGGTTCGCAGCGGCCCGATTCCGATGCCTGGACGTAGCCGGAAAGGCTTATTCTCTTATCCCGATATCCTCGTCGTGTGCGGCGAAATCGAACACCACGACTCCCATCGCGATGTCATTCTGAATCCAAAAGTCATTATTGAGGGTCTTTCGGAATCAACGGAAGCCTTCGATCGCGGGGAGAAGTTCGAGCGCCTCCAGAAGCACAATCCCACGCTGACGGATTATATCCTGATTTCACAAGACAAGCCTCAAGTCGAGCAATTTCGTCGCAAGCCGAATGGCGAGTGGTCGTATCGTCTCCATTCGGGATTGAATGCCAGCGTCGCGATCGTGTCGATCAAGTGCAAGTTGAAGCTGGCGGACGTGTATGATCGCGTCGTCTTCGCCAACGATGAATGACGTCGGCTCACGGTAAGGAGGCCCGCCATGGCAAAATCCGATCCGCCGCGCATCGCCATTTTGGGCGCCGGGCCCATCGGCCTCGAAGCGGGGCTATACGCGCGGCAACTCAAGCTGCCGTTCACGATTTTCGAGCAGGGCCGCATCGGCGAGCACATGTGGCGCTGGGGGCACGTCAAGTTGTTCAGTTCGTTCGGAATGAACGCGACGCCGCTCGGGCGTAAGGCGATTGCCTCGACCAAGCTCGATCATCCATTTCCCGCGGACGACGCCTGCATCAGCGGGCGCGAGCACGTCGAGCGTTATCTGTTGCCGCTTGCGGACGTGGTGCGCGATCGCATCAAGACCGAGACGCGCGTCATCAGCATCGCCCGCGCCGGCTTTTTCAAGCATGAAGGCGCCGGCGATCCGGACCGCGGCAAACAGCCGTTTCTTCTGCTGGCACGCGAACGCAATCAAGATCGTGTCGAACAGGCCGACATCGTCATCGACTGCACCGGGACCTACTCGCACCATCGCTGGCTCGGTCCCGGCGGCATCCCGGCGCTCGGCGAAACGCAAGCGGAACCGCACATCGCGTATGGCCTCGTCGATGTCCTCGGCGACGCCAAGAAAGACTTCGCCAACAAGTCGGTCCTGCTCGTCGGCACCGGCTTTTCCGCGGCGACGACGGCGTCGAGCCTGGCCAAGCTCGGCCTGGACCATCAGTCGACCTGGACGACCTGGATCGGCCGGGCCGCCCATTCGCAGCCGCTGCGCCGCATCCCGAATGATCCCTTGCGCGAACGCGACCGTCTCGCCGCCCATGCAAACAATCTCGCCACGCGCACGGACGACAACGTTGATTTTCTCGCCAGCACGACCGTCGAGGCGATCGAACTTCTCGCCAACAATCAGAGCTTCAAGGTCACGCTACGCAGCGCGGGCAGCAAGAAGACGATGGAGTTCGAAAAGATCATCGCCAACGTCGGCTACACGCCCGACCGTGCCTTGTATCGCGAATTGCAGATCCACGAGTGCTATGCGACTTTCGGCCCAATGAAGCTGGCAGCATTATTGGCGGGCACGAAAGCGCACGACTGCATGAAGGAAGTCGGACACGGCCCCGAGTCGCTCAAGAACCCGGAGCCGAGCTTCTATGTCCTCGGCGCCAAGAGCTATGGCCGTAATTCGCACTTCCTGTTGCGCATCGGCTTCGAGCAAGTTCGCGATGTGTTCACATTGATCACCGGGGACGCGAAGTTGGACCTGTACAAGTAATTGTCGCTTGCGGCTAAACGTCGCGCGTACGCAAGGCCGCAAGAGGCGAATAGGATTCGGACGATGGCAGAACCACCACCGCGGACGGGTTCTTGGCTGCGCTGGTTCGTGCTCCTCGTCATGGTTGCGTGCGTTATCGGGTTCTACGCATTCGGACTGCACGAGCACCTCTCGTTTGACAACGTGCGCGCCAACCTCGACGCCATCGACGTTCAGGTGCAGGGCAACCTCCTCCTCGCCGCCGTTGTATTCTTCTTGCTTTACACCGCGATGACGGCCTTGTCGGTTCCCGCGGCATGGGTGCTGTCGCTGCTCGCCGGCGCGTTGTTCGGCCATGTGCTTGGCGTCGGCGTCGCGCTCCTGGCGGCGACGTGCGGCGCGACGCTGGCGTTCCTGAGCAGCCGATACGTCCTGCGCGACTGGGTGCAGGGACGCTTTGGCAAGTATCTCGAAACGCTCAACCGCGGCATCGAGCAGGACGGCGCGTTCTATCTCTTTTCGCTGAGGCTTGTCCCATTCATCCCGTTTTTCGCGATCAACCTTTGCATGGGCCTGACGCCGATCCGCACATGGACGTACTTCTGGGTGAGCCTCGCGGGAATGTTGCCGGGCTGTCTGCTCTACATCAACGCCGGGACAAAACTGCGCGAGCTGCAACGCCCGAGCGACGTGCTGTCGCCAGGGTTTATCCTGTCGTTTATTGCGCTGGGATTGGCGCCGCTGGTGTTTCGTAAGATGCTGAGGTGGCGTAAGAGAGAAGGGAGTTGATTCATTGCGGCGTTAGATTTGCAACGCAAAATCTCAAGTCCCGAGAGAGTCAGCCGCGCTGCCAGAACGCGAGTGAAGCTTGCGGAAGCGTCACCCGCATCCCGGCACTTGCGGCGTCGCAATCACAAAACGCGCTTGAGCGCGCTCCTCCGGGCTGTCTTGGCTCGACGGAAAGGTCCGCCTACTTTACGCGTTTGAATTTCTCTTCCTTGCCTTTGTTTTTTCCTTCCAGCGGCGAGACGATCATGGATGTTTCCGTCACGACGACCTTGGCCTTGTCCAATTTTTCCTTGCCTTTCTCTTCAATCTTGGTTTCGACGATGTCATTGTCCAGGATCTTGTACGTTCCCGATTTGCTGAATTCGGGCTTGCCCACCAGCTTCGCCGTTTCCTCATCGAATTTCACGACCATGGTCATTTTGTTGTCCTTGGTGAATTCGATGAAGATACCTTTGATGCCCTTGGCTTCTTTCGTGCTTTCGGGTTCCCATTTGCCGACGATCAAATCCTTGAGCGTCTTCTTGTTGCCGCCGCCCGCGGCAGTACCTTGGCTGTCGGCAAGCGTGGTGATGCCGAGAACGACCAACAGGACCATGATCGAAGGCAACAGACGATTCATTGGAAGGCTCCTTGGGGTAAGAAACAAAGTAACCGTTCAGCTCCCCTCTCCCCCTGTACTCAGGGGGAGAGGGGTCGGGGGTGAGGGGGACGAACGGTCGGTTGCGCGGCGCCCCAACCCCTCACCCCCGGCCCCTCTCCCCTGAGTACAGGGGAGAGGGGTGAACGGT
>SXGS01083940.1_pt1 | contig 11619 bp, 9 predicted proteins | sample 3174681 | NCBI WGS metagenome assembly SXGS01 (sample SAMN11356861, study PRJNA531348) | freshwater metagenome | isolation source: freshwater sample F1-80 | place: China: Fuxian Lake, Yuxi | collected 2017-12-25 | reverse complement strand
GAATCGGACTGTGGCTGGAAATCAACACCGCCTCTGGCGTTTCATCAATGATGAGATCTACACCAGTCGCCGCTTCGATCGCGCGGATATTGCGTCCTTCACGGCCAATGATACGGCCTTTCATGTCATCGCTGGGGAGATGGATGGTCGACGCCGTGCGGTCCATCACAAACTCACCAGACAGGCGTTCGACAGCAATGCTGATGACCTTTTTTGCACGACGCTCGGCTTCTTCCCGGGCCTCTTCCTCGATTTGCATCATGCGTCGTGCCGCATCATGTCGCGCCTCTTCGATCATTTGGTCCATGAGGTGTTGCTTTGCCTCATCACGGGTCATCGTCGCGACTTGTTCTAAACGTTTACGCGTATCTTCAATCAGCTTGGTATATTCCTGGTCTTTTTGCTGAAGTGTCTCTTCTCGTCCTTTCAACTGCTGTTCACGCCGCGTCTGTTCGTTATCGCGGGCGGTTAAAGTCTCGGCACGTTTTTCCAGAGATTCTTCTCGATTTTGCAGGCGTTTTTCGTTCTGTTGGATTTCGCGGCGACGTTCTCTGACCTCTTTTTCCGATTCTCCTTTTGCTTGCAGAACGAGATCTTTCGCTTGAATCTGCGCCTCTTTCTTCAGCGCATTGGCTTCTTTCCGTGCTTCATCAAGAATCTTCCGAGTTTCTTCCTCCGCATTGGTAATTTGTTGTTGTTGCTGGCGCTGCCGCAGATACATCACTGTCCCCATCCCAGCAGCACCGAGGACAATGCCCAAGGGGATACATATCAACCAGTCCATGGCTCTCGAACCTCCTTCCGACCTCAAGGTAGAAGGGCGTCCCCCCTCTTACCTTTCTGTTCGTCTTCACTTGCCGTCCGTTTCTTCGACTTCACCAACAGCACCGGCAAGCCAGAGTATAGTTCTTAGCAAAGAGCCCCCCCTACCGGATAGGGAGGTAGTTGCTCTCCTCGTACTGAAGAGAAAGAACCTTGTGGAGGGAAGAGTGAGAAAGGAAGACGTAGGCCGGGCGACGATGGCAAAACGTCGCGAAGGGCAATGACTTTGCTAGGTCTTCGGCTGATACTTCGCCGGAGACGCAGCATGATCCGAGGTTTCCTCTTGGGCAATGCGTTCAAGAATCAAGGCGGACAGACGTTCGATTTCTTTTTGGGTATCGGCTTCTCTCTGTAACGCTTTACGATGCTCGGCGGATAGACGTTCGATTTCTTTTTGGCTATCGGCTTCTCTCTGCAGCATCTTTTGATACTCATCCGCAATATCTAGCGCCACCATAATGGCGACTCGGAGCGGCACGGCGGTCTTCGCGGCTTCTCCCTTGTGGCGCAGCCGCTGGTCCACATAGGAGGCGATCTGTCGGATAGAACGCTCGTCGTCTTCGCTATTCACGATGAAGGTCTGATTGTAGATCTCGACCTCGATCCGTTTTTTCATCCCCTCATCCCCTCATCCGTACTCTCATCGTTAGAGATCCAACCCCGTCAGGCGGTCGAGGATCTTTTCTAGTCGTTCTTTAACCTCGTCGCGTTCTTGTTCGTATTGCTGCACTCGCGATAGGAGCGTTTCACATTCGTGTTCCCGCGCTTCTAGGCGCGCCAACAAGGCCGCTTTTTCCAGGCGCACCTGCTCGTGGCGAGCGAGAACACCCACGACTTTTTCTTCTAGGATCTTTAGACTTTCTAACGCCATAACCAGAAGGATCTCAAGCGGATGTGATCCTAAGAGTCCCCGGCTCGCATGTCAAGCGAAACTTCGTCTTCACTCGACGAGAAGATCGCATCGACGAACTCTTGTGCGCTAAAATCCTGCAAATCTTCGGGGCGTTCGCCTAAACCGAGACAGCGGATGGGTACGCCCAGGCGATCAACGATAGCGAAAGCGACACCACCGCGTGCCGACCCATCCATTTTCGCCAAGATAATTCCGGTCAGAGGGAAGGCGTGTTGGAACGCCTGCGCTTGGTTGAGCGCGTTTTGCCCGGTCGAAGCGTCGAGGACGAGCAAAATCTCGTGCGGAGCCTCGGGCAGTTCGCGGGCAATAATCCGCTGCACCTTCTTGAGTTCTTCCATAAGTGGAGTTTTGGTATGCAGCCGTCCAGCCGTGTCGATAATCACCACGTCCACGTCGCGGGCAATCGCCGCACGCACCCCATCAAAAGCCACGGCCGCAGGAGACGCCCCGCTTGCGTGTTTGATGCACTCCACCCCAAGCCGTTGCGCCCAGATATCTAACTGCTCGATGGCAGCGGCACGAAAAGTATCTGCCGCCACCACAAGCACTTTCTTCTGCTGCTGGAGGAAGCGCGCGGTCAGCTTGGCGATTGAAGTCGTTTTGCCTACCCCGTTCACCCCCACCATCAGGATCACCCACGGCTTCGCTGCACCCAGCACGAGCGGAGGTGACGGGGCTTTCTGTAAAAGGGTCAGGAGTTCGTCTTTCAGATAGGCTTTGAGATCTTCGGCATTTTCAGGCCGTTGCTGCCGACAACGCTCTTGTAAGCGCCCTACCAAAGCGGTCGAAGTGCGTACTCCAACATCCGCCATAATCAGCGCTTCTTCCAATTCGGCCAGGACCTCGTCGCTAAACGGACGGCCACGGAACAAGCGGTCGATAGGAGCAATAAAGACGCGACGCAACCGCGCTAAGCCGCGACGCCACAGCGATTGACGCTGGATTTGCGAAGAAGATGAAGAGAGCGTCGTTCCTGTGATCAGAGCGTCAGGCTCATCTTCAACTGCGGCATCAAGAGAGAGATTCGGCAGAGAGGCTGGGATCTCAGCCTCCATCTCAACTTCAGACTCAACAGCCGGAGATTCGTTCTTCTTTCTTCGCCACGGAAGCCATTGCGCCATCAGGAAACCTGTACAGAGACAATCGTCGACACCCCAGGTTCCTGCATCGTCACCCCGTACAAGGTGCTTGCCGCCTCCATGGTGCGTTTGTTGTGGGTAATCAGAATAATCTGCGTAGTCTCACTCATTTCACGAATGAGTTGGTTAAAGCGCCCGACATTGGCATCGTCCAGCGGAGCATCGACCTCGTCCAGCACGCAGAACGGGCTAGGGCGAATCAAAAATAGCGCAAAGGTAAAGCTGAGAGCGGCCAGGGCTTTTTCCCCACCAGAGAGCAGTTGCAACGAGCGTAGGCGTTTACCCGGCGGCTGCACTTCGATTTCTACACCGCTTTCCGCCACATCGGCCTCATTAGTCAAAGAAAGCTGGGCCTTTCCACCTTCCACCAAACGGCTGTACACCTCACGGAATTTATCGGCCACGAGCAGGAAAGTTTCACGCAAACGTTCACGCGATTCGCGGTTCAGTTTGGTGATGGTCGTTTGCAGATCGTCCAACGAACTCTTGAGATCCGCCTCTTGGGATTGCAGGAACGTTGCTCGCTCCTCGACTTCAGCCAATTCCGCAGCGGCCCCCGGGTTCACTTCGCCAAGGCGAGCGAGCTTGTCGCGTAGCTCTTGCCGACGCTCTTCTCCAGTAGGGACATCCAGCGCTAGCTCTTGGTATTGGGGAAGCACTTCTTCCAAGCTCAGTGCGTAACGATCACGTACAGTCTCGGCAACATACTCCTGCCCTGCCCGCTTCTGGGCCAAACTCACTTCTGTGGCAGTTTTTTCCTCTTGCAAACGGTCGTGGGTCTCACGCAAGTGTTCGAGTTGAGCCTCATGCGTTTTGCCTAGATGCCGCGAACGCTCGCACGCAGCCTGCCGTTCGGCTTGTTCTTGTACGGCGAATTCGAGATCGTCTCGGGCTTGGACAAGACGATCCGCCAGCTCGGTGAGCGTTCGTTTGATCTTGTCGATTTCCCCGCTCGCCGAGGCAATGTCTCGTTGGCAAACAGAAAGACGTTCTTCCAGTTCGTGCTGTCGTTCTTGGGTCCGTTCCATTTGCACGCGCAGGCTTTGCTGACGCTCACGGCGTTCCGCCACACGCACCCGCAGATCGTCGCTGCGCGAACGTTGCTGCTCCAACTCCGCTTTCGCTTGGGCGATCTCGCCCTGCCACGTGGCCAAGGCCGCTTCTCTTTCTTGGCGGCGAACACGCAGTTCCTGTTCTCGGGTCTCTCTGGCTAAAATGTCCTGACTGAGAGATTGCTGCTCGCCGAGCAAGGTCTGGCTCTCGTAGGTCACGCTGTCTTGCTTATCCAGCAGACGACGATGTTCGCCGTCCAACCTGCCTTCTTCACGTTGCAGGGCTTCCCGCTCTTGCCCGAGCGTGCGGGCTTCGGCTTCCAACAGAAGAATCGCACCTTCCAGCTCTTGCTGCTTCGACTTCATCTCCTGGCGACGCTGCACCAACTCAGCCACCACCGCTTCTTGTTGCGCGACCGATTCATGCAGTGTACGGATCTCGCGCCGTCGTGCGAGCAAAGCTTCCTCGGCAAACTTGTCGCCACCACCGCTCACGACACCATGCGAAGAGATCACATCCCCATCCAAAGTCACGAAAGTGCGTTGCACACCATTTTGTTGCCACAAGTGAAAGCCGGACTCCAGGCTCGGCACCAAGACAGCTTCGCCGAGCAGAGACTCGGCCACCGTGCGATAACGAGGATCGACCGTGAGTACATCCAATAGTGGCGTAGCTCCATCTGCGCTCGCCAATCCAATAGACTCGTGCTGGGTGCTCGTATTCTCAGCGTTCGTATAGATCGCACCGGCTCCCATGCGAGGAAACAGCGGAATAAAACTGCCGCGACCAGCACCGGCCTCACGCAGATAGGCCACGGCCTTGAGTCCATCCTCAACCTGTGACACCACCACATATTCCAGCTTCTCACGCAGCACCGCCGCCACCGCACGTTCATAGGCTTGCGGGACCTCAACGACCTGCGCCACGGCACCATGAATACCAGCCGAAGCTTCGGCGTTGGCCATAATGGCGCGCACGCCTTGCGGATACTGCTCGAATCCTTCCTCCAACTCTTGCAGCGTTGTCAGACGAGCACGCAGTTCAGCCTGTCGCGCCCAGGCTGACGTCAGTTCGCCTTCGAGTTGTTCGGCAGAACTCGCCATCTCGCGCAAATCCCCGGTCTTCTCCTCGCGCTGTTGCTGACCAACCTCCAGACGCTCACGAATCCGCGCTAACCGGCCCTGCGTTGTCACCAGCAACTGCTCAGTCTCAGCACGAAGATTGGCAATACGCTCCGCCTCACGAGTCAGGGTTTGCAAACGCTGAGCAATCTCGCTGGCGCGGCGACGTGCGTACGCCAAGGCATTCTGCACCTGGGCTTCCTGGGTCAACAGATCGACAATTTGAGTTTTGATCTCCTCGCCGGCAGCCTCGCGCTGAGCCAAGGCGTGCTGTAGTTCACCAGCCTCCTGCTCATAACCACGTAACGCCTGCTCCTCTTCTTGCAACGTATCCAAGGCAGCAGCGCTCTCTTCAGCAAGCTGGCGCAATTCATCAAGCGCACCGGCACGCTTCTCGTCGATGCTGGCAGCCTCATCTTGCGCAGCCGTCACACGCACCGCGTTCTGCTGCTCTTGTTGCAGCAAAAACTGCTTACGCTGCTCACCTTGTTGCAGGGTACTTTCCAAAGTGCGGCGCTGTTCCTCCACCGCTCGCAGCTCAGATTCCTCACGAGAGAGATCCGCCAACGTTTGCGCACGCTCGACTTGCAGGCGTTGTTCTTCCTCAGCGATTTGGGATTCTTGCGCGAAGAGAGCAGTACGCTGGCTAGTGAGCGCGGAGAGTTCCTGATCGAGAACACGATGCGCCTGGCAGAGCAGCGTCAGGTCCACGGTTCGCAACTCATCCTGAAGCGAGCGATATTGTTCAGCCTTTTTGGCTTGACGGCGGAGCGAGCCTACCTGACGCTCAAGCTCACGCAGCAGATCCGCCACTCGCGCGAGATTCTCCTGCGTGCGTTCCAGCTTGCGTTCAGCAGCGATACGGCGATTGCGAAACAGACTCACGCCAGCGGCTTCTTCCACCAACAGGCGAATTTCTTCGGGTTTGGCGTTAATCAGGTGATCGACTCGGCCTTGTTCGATCATTGAGTAGGCTTTGGTGCCAGCACCGGTGCCGAGGAAGAACTCAACGATATCGCGGAGCCGACAAGGGACTTTATTAAAGAGGTATTCGGACTCACCGGAACGGAAGTAGCGCCGCGAGATCATCACCTCCGTCCAGTGGGGCTGGACCAGAACGTGAGATCCATTCACACCATCGGGACCATTCACACCGTTCGTGCCATTGGCACTATGCAGGCCATTGGTACCATTGCCATTCGCGCCGTTCAGGATTGGAGGAGCATCACCATTGCCGTTCTCCAAGACCAGCGTGACCTCAGCCATACCCATAGGCGAGTTGCGTTCATTGCCCATGAACACGACATCGCCCATCTCCTGGCCACGGAGATGCTTCGCACTCTGCTCACCCAGCACCCAGCGCAGGGCATCAACGACATTGGATTTGCCACAACCGTTGGGACCAACGATCGCAGTGATACCGGAAGGAAAAGACAGCGCCGTTTTATTGCGGAAAGATTTGAACCCGACGAGTTCGATTTGCTTGATACGCATCTGCCCCACGCGACAACCTCCGAATCCCCCACCGCCTCATCATTCCCCAGTGTCCAAGTGTTCACCTGTCAGAGCGGGAAAACCATCAAGGGACAGGACCCAAAAATTTGCCGACCACTATATATTGTGGGGGGGAGGAATGCTAGCGTTCCAACAACTCCGCATTCCAATACGCTACGTCAACAGGGCTCAGGTAAGGCAGCCATTCTTCGTAGCGCTTGAAACTGAAGGATTCGAGCATGAACGGTGTCCACTCGGGCCGCATGGGCTTGTGAATGAGACGCATCTTCGCTTCTTCTGGGAGCAGTCCGCCTTTGACCCGGTTGCAGGTGAAGCACGAGCAGACGACGTTTTCCCAGGTCGAAAGCCCTCCACGTGAGCGCGGAATGACATGATCAAGGTTGAGGTCGTGACGCGGGAAGCGCTGTCCGCAGTACTGGCAAGTGTTCTTGTCGCGAGCAAAGACGTTGTAACGGCTGAAGCGCACTTGTCGCTTAGGCACGCGGTCATACGCCACCAAAAGAATGACGCGCGGGACGCGCACCAAACGGTCGGTCAGATGGATGGTATCGTCGTGAAGCGAGGCGGATACCGCACTCCAACTCTCGAAGTCGAACGTGCGATATTGGTGGTCAACGGCTTTGGCAATGCCTTGATAGAGCAGTGCAAAGGCGCGTCGCACGGATGTGACATGCACTGGGAAATAGGACCGGTTGAGTACCAAGACTTTGGTGTTTAACACGCTCGCCCCTCCCAACTCCCCGCAAAAGAAGGATTTTTTCGTGCTTCAGCGTACCGGCCCCTCGGAGCGCTGTCAAGATTTTTCACGAAAGTTTCATGAGGCCAGCGCGATTTCTTGCGCGGTCATTTCCTCCAAGCGACCGCGTTCCGCGAGAAACGCTCCGACTAAATCGTGAAATTGGGCAGCACTGCCGAGCTGCCTAATCCCACGTTTCAATGCAGTACATGGGCCAAACGCTTTGGCATACCAATCGATCATCTTACGGAATTGCAAACAGGCAATATGCTCACCGCGCAGCTCTACCACGCGCAAAAAATGGCGGGTCATAAACGCCACGCGCTCCAACAATGTCGGTGCAGGAGGCAACGCTGCACCGTCCAACCCAGCGCGAATTTCCCTGAATACCCAAGGATTCGCCAACGCCCCACGGCCAATCATCACACCAGTGCAGCCGGTGTCATCGAACATGCGTCGAGCGCTACGCACATCGCGCACATCACCATTCCCGATAACCGGCATAGCAGTAACGGACTGCACGACGGCACGAATCCCAGCTATATCCACGCTTCCGCCGAACTGCCCTTCTCGCGTGCGACCATGGATCGCCAGCGCTGCTGCACCGGCGTCCTCAAGAATCGGTGCTAACTCCACGGCATCGAGGCGTGAGCCATCCCAGCCGAGGCGTGTTTTCACGGTCACAGGAATAGTCACTGCGCGGACAATCATTTGCACAAGAGCGCCAGCTTTGCGTGGATCTTGCAGCATGGCAGCACCAGCACCACGCGATACCACTTTCTCCACCGGACAGCCCATGTTGAGGTCCACCACCGCAGCCCCCCGCTCCTGCGCGAGCTGCGCCGCGTCGCGAATTTCTTCGGCCACGGCACCGAACAACTGCACGGCTAGCGGATGATCGTCGCTGGTGGTCTGTGCCAAGTCCAGTGCTTTGCGCTGCTGCTCCAGAAACGAGCGGGCATGAATCAATTCGGTGGCAGCTAGGCCGAATCCGCCAATTTCGCGCATACACAAACGAAACGGCAACGTGGTGTAGCCAGCAAGAGGGGCAAGGAGCAAATTCGAGGTCAACCGTAGGGACCCGATAGACAACTGTCCAGTCACAAGAAGAACCCTCTCCTCACATCCATCCGTATTCGCTAAGACCGAGCGTTTAACGAAATCCCCATTTCTCTTGAAACCAACATGGGGGGGGGCTAAGGTGAACGCATTATAAGTTTAGGAGCAAATCGCGTGCAATGGAGTATCGCTGAGGCAAAACAAAAATTCTCCGCAGTGCTGCGAGCCGTCACCACGGAACCGCAGCAGATTCTTGATCATGGACAAGTGGTGGCAGCTGTCGTCGATGCTCCAACCTTCGAGGCTTTTCAGGCATGGCGGCGGCAGCAGGAAACAACATCCTTGGCCGAGGCTTTCACTGAACTGCGCCAAATATGCGCCGAAGAACATTATTCACTAGCAATCCCCATCCGTAGGGATCGGGACAATGCCTTCGCTGAGGCGTTCGATGACGATGCTCTGCGACACGAACATCATTAGCGAACTGGCCCGCCCACGCCCAAACCTTGGAGTAACGGAGTGGGCTGGGACGGTTTCCTCAATCGCTTTGAGCGTTGTCTCTATCGAAGAAATCTTCTACGGCCTCGCCTGGAAACCTCACCCAAAAATTCGCGCACGGTTCGAAGAGTTTCTTGAACGCCATTGTTCCGTTCTGCCAGTGACCGCCGAGGTCGCGAAACGCTGCGGCCACTTGCGGGGGGAGCTACAGGCCGCAGGGAAAACCCGCACTCAGGCGGATATGCTGATTGCAGCAACCGCTCAAATCCACCAGCTCACGCTTGTAACGCGCAATGTAAACGATTTCACCGACTGCCATATTTCGCTGCTGAATCCGTTTCGGGAGTAGCGTTGATCTCGGCCTTCTCCTTCGCTCGTCCTTCATCGCCGATCAAACTGCCCGGCGAGTTGTTGGACGGACAAGCGCACCATGGTCGGTCGCCCATGCGGACACACGAATGGCGAGCGGCAATCAAGCAGCGACTTCACTAAGGCCTTCATTGCCTCTGGTGTCAGGGTTTGCCCGGCTTTGACGGATTTCACTTTGCACGCAACGCGCGCGGCGAGGTCTTCAATCTTCGCCTCAACTGAGTTTTCCGAGCGGCCGTCGGCACGCGCCTGCGCAAGTTCGATAATCAACTCGGGGGTATCGGAGGCGCGAAAGTAAGGCGGCGTCGCTTGCACTTGATACGCGGCACCACCAAAGGGTTGAATGTCGAATCCTAGAGCCGTGAGATATTCCTGCGCCTCTTCCAGTGCCGCACGCGCCGTCGGTGCCAGCTCAAAGGTGATCGGTAACAGCAGCGGCTGCGCCTCGCCCTTCCGGCGATGCAGTGTCTCTAACACTTGTTCGTAGATGACCCGTTCATGAGAGGCGTGTTGATCGACCACCCACAGCTCGCCTTCGACTTCAACCAACACAAACAACTCGTGGCTCTGCCCCACGATGCGAAACTCGGTCCCATCCGGGCGACGCCACAGGGTCGGCTGTGCTGGCACGCCTAACACCCCAGTCGCGCGTGCATGAGGAGGCGTCACCGGCACCACTGGCGGCGGCTTGGGGATGAGTCGCAGTGGCGGGTCGGAGCGATCCACTTCGGCAGCCGGTTTCCGTCGCACGGGAAAATCCGCCGGGTCGGGCACAGGGATATCTGGACTCAAAGCCCGCGAGGTTGAGGACATTGGCGAGGCCGCTGCCCCGTCCTGAAACGATGGCATCGGTAATGTCGCGGTTTTGAACAGGTTAGCGCGGTCGAGCGAGGAGCGCACCCCATGCACCAATACGTGCAGCACTGTGCGTTCGTCTTGGAACTTCACTTCGCGCTTGGTCGGGTGGACGTTCACATCGACGCTGTGCGTGGGCACGGTGAGAAAGAGCACGCCGAGCGGAAACCGCCCTTGCGGCAGGAGTTCGCCGTAGCCACGGCTGAAGGCAAACGATAACGGTTGACTCTTTACGAGGCGCTTGTTGACAAAGAAGTATTGTCCAGTGCGCGTGTTGCGGTGACGATCTGGCGGACTCACTAAGCCGGCCATGCCAATGCCACTCTCGGCGGACAATTCCTCAGAAGCAGCGACAGGCAACAACCCGTCGGCCCACTCTTTTCCCAATACGGCTTTGACACGCCCGGCCAGTGTGTCTTGCGGCAGCGCATCGAACACGAGGCGTTGATCCCACGTGAACTGCAAGCGGATCTCCGGTCGGGATAATGCTAAACCGATCAGCATCTCTTCAATCTGGTTGCCTTCTGAAGTCGGCGACTTGAGAAAAGCGCGGCGTGGCGGCGTATTGAAGAACAGGTTGCGCACGATAACCGTGGTACCCGGGGGTGCTGCCGCCGGCATCAGTTTGACCGGCGCATCGCCAGCAATGTGAACACGTACGCCTTCCACGGAAGACGGCTCGCGTGTCGTCAGTTCGACTTGCGCCACGGCGGCAATGCTCGCCAGCCCTTCGCCGCGAAACCCCAGGGTCGAGAGGGCAAATAAGTCGGCGCTTTGCTTTAATTTGCTGGTCGCATGCCGCTGCACGGCCAGCAGCGCGTCTTCAGGACTCATGCCCTCGCCGTCGTCTTGCACCACGATTTCGGTCACGCCACCGCCGGCAATCCGCACGTTGATATTGCATGCACCGGCGTCAATAGAATTTTCCACCAGCTCTTTGATGACCGAAGCCGGACGTTCGATGACCTCGCCAGCGCGAATTTGGCCGACCGTTTGCGGATCAAGTAAATGGATGCGACTCATGAGTAACGAGCAACGAGCAACGAAATTAAGTGGGCCGCGACACATCACGAAAGAGGCCGAGCTGCGCCGGGTCTTGCGACAGCGCGGTACGTACTCCACGCGCTCGGGTCCGTTTCACTGCTGGCCGCACGACGTTGACGCCTCGCTCCTCCAAGTCTTTAAGGATTTCTTCGGCACGATCAGTCACCGCCCGAGGCAGCCCGGCAAGTTTCGCCACGTGAATGCCATACGAATCGTCGGCTGCGCCAGTAATCACCTTATAGAGGAAAATGACCTCGCCTTGCCATTCGCGCACGGCGAAGGTCTGGTTCTCCACACCGAGCAGCAGTTTCTTGAGTTCGGTGAGTTCATGGAAATGCGTGGCAAAGAGCGTGCGCGGGCGTGGTCCGTCAGCATCAACCAAGAACTCGATAATCGCCCGCGCGATGGAGAGTCCATCTGCCGTCGAAGTCCCACGGCCGATTTCATCCATGAGCAGCAAACTGCGCGGCGTAGCGTAATTGAGAATCTGCGCCG
>SXGS01490122.1_pt1 | contig 11620 bp, 10 predicted proteins | sample 3174681 | NCBI WGS metagenome assembly SXGS01 (sample SAMN11356861, study PRJNA531348) | freshwater metagenome | isolation source: freshwater sample F1-80 | place: China: Fuxian Lake, Yuxi | collected 2017-12-25 | reverse complement strand
TAGGTATGTATTTTCAAAAAAGGAAGAATCTAAAGATAAATTTATCCCTCATGGCCTAGAAATGACGTTTAAATTCTTCAAGTGTCAGACCTGGGCAGTAAATTAATAGCTAATTCTAGAACCCTAGAATCTTCATACATATACCTAATCTGTATGGATCAATTAATTAAATAGAAAGTCCTTTTAAATCACAGGCAGGAATTCCAAGAAAGGTAAAATTCGGGCCATACATATTTCCAATATTGGTCATGATTAAACTTTATGCCCACTTTTGCCTTCTAGCACTAATTTTCGAGATGGTTCATTGCCTCATGCTGCAAAGAAGTGATTGCATTGAGAGCTAAACCTTGTCCCCAAAGCTGCATTCGATCACTACGAATGACACTATATCCAAAAGGGATTAACTGAAGCACTGTTCCAGCGCTTGTCCGCTCGAGTATTCCCGAATCAGCAACGTACGTCAGGGCTGCAGCTGCTGCTCTCTTCCCTGTATCTAAAAATAGAACCCTTTTCTCTGGCAAATGTCGAGCAGCTCTTATCATGGCTGCGCCAATTCCAGCGGTAGCAGAGGTCTCCAGAACTCCGCGATTCTCCACCTGCCTATCGACCAAAACATCCCAAATTCCATATTCTGGAAGTAGCTCGCATAATGCCGTTAATTGTGCCTCAAGTGATGATGCAATCTTTGAAGTTCCCTCCGATTTATACTCCAGAGCCTCAGCTGCATCAAGAAATTCAACTCCAGAGAGCGCCATCCATGCATTACCTCTTCCCCAGTAATTCCAAAGAGTCTCTCCTCTGTAAGAGCCATGAGCCATTAGATGTGTCACAGGGTTCTGCAACACCAAATGATGAGCGATAAGTTGATCTTCGATTACTTTCAAAAACTCAATATCTTTATTTACTACTGCATAATTCAAGTAATAAGAACCAAGCATGTAGCAAGTATCAGCCCAAATACTTCCTGGCCAATGCTCTATAGTGCCATTTGCATCACGGGTTGCTGAAGTAGAATCTGAGAGCCAGTTAATCAGTGCTTGATTCATCTTCCTAGCATCAAATAGCCCAGCCTTATTTAGCTGAACTGCTCCAGCCCCAGGGGCAACATTGTTTACATGCCCAAGAGTGAAGTAACTCTGCTTTTGATACCAAGAAATCAAGTCATAAGGAATTTCTTGTTTATTAAGTTGGTGGTAGCGAATTTCAGCCAAGAGATAAACTCCCTCGCCCCATGACCATTGTGGAAGCCCACCCCTCCAGGTAGCTGAAATGACGCGGGTGGCTATTTCTCTTAATTCGTATTCGCTGTAATCATTAGCACCTCTTGCTTTTTTAGGAGGTATCTCTAGGGCGCTAGAGGTAATGTCTTCTCCAGCCACAATTAAGCCTTTGATTCAGGATAGAGACGCTTACCCTGGATTAGATCAATTTCTAGGCGCTCTCCATTGAAACTTGCCCTAAGAATTTCATCATCGCCGCTTAAAGTAACGGCAGGATTTTCAAGCCGAGGAGGCCTTTCAGGTAGCCCATCCACTATTTCCGCATTTAGGCCATCTATCTGGAGATTACTCAGCCAGCCTAATTCCATACTCTCTTTCTGCTTAAATGAAATGTGAAGATTCTTTTCATCATATTTTGGCTCTTTCAATGAGTTAACAAAAGCTTTAAAGCTCTTGGATGATTTTTTATCACTAAAGAGAGCAACATATAACGAACCATCTTGATTCGGAAACCACTCTTGATAAGCAGTGTCTCCATTCAATTTTGGAGAGACACCTCCCGGAGTTGATACAGCGATATACCCATTGCCCACTCTGCCTACAATCCAGCTTCCTTTAATTACATATTCGTTCATAAATGGTGTTGGAAACCAAAGATGAGTGAAATCTGGATAGTAATTCTCCTGTATTGGATAGATTGCTAAAACAACATTTTCGATCTGGCGAACTCTTGGTAGAACTAAATGTCCAGCCCAGGCATTAGGCCGCACTGATGTGGCATGGCTGTAAGCAGCTGGATAACTAGTAAAGACCTGCACCTCAGTCCCAAGAGTTGCTCCCCACACATGTTCCTGAAGTCCTGGAAGTCCAGATCGATAATCCTGAACCGAAGAGAGCATTCCATCTGCTGTTCGATGCACCCTTAGATCAGAGTTGTAAGGACGATCAAGAAGATCGCTTCTGAATCGATACTTTCCGCGGTAGACCTGCCTACCGTTCCATGTCTTTTCTAGTGAATGCGCAACCTTACGAATTAAGGAGGGTAACTCATACCTCTTTGCAGTTATAAGGGTTGTAACCGGCAGAACTGCCAGATTTAATGATCCCATTCCCCATAGCGCCCACATTATCGGCGCAGTCTCTTCAAAGCGTGAAGAGCGAAATGTTGTGGTGTAACTGCGGCCATGAGCGGCCCCATGGATACCTCGCCAAGAATTACTGGCAAGAGACAAGAGCATTCGATCTAGAAGCGCTTCGCTAAATTGCCTAATTCTCTTTGAAGGAGAAAACTCTAAAAGAGAAATCAAAGCCAAGGTGTCAATTGCCAGATATGCATTCGAATCAAATTCACTAAATCCACCCTCAAGTTTTCTAATTAACCACTCTTGCGCCATTTCCTGACCATGAGCTGAGTGCTTACTACCTTCAAAACCAGAATTGGAGAACTTCTCATCTTTCAAATAATCCCCAATTAAGTGTTCTGCTGTATGCCAGACCAATTGATGATTCTCTGTGAAGTAGCACATGGCATCTAAACCTGGCTGATCAATCCAATACTTAAAATCAACTAGAGACTTGATGACCTCATCTCTGAGACCAACCTCCCAATTAGCTTGGCTAAATCTATGCAACACATTGATTAGTCCCACGGCTTCAAAGTCAGCGCAATCAGCTTTAGAGTTAATCATCGAGAGGGCAGATTTAAGATCCTCTCGAGTCACAATATATTTGGCGTTTAACTCTCTACGAGCTAGCGCTCGAGCTGAGGATGGGTAACTGTCTGAGACATGACTTAAAACCTCACTCCGCCATACATTAGATTCTAACTTTGTTACCTTAGTTCTAACTTGCTCCGGGACCCGAGCGGTTCTAAGAACTCGATTGACAGGTGTATCAAAAGAATCAACTGTTACTTCTAGAAAAATCTCACCTGTATCCAACATAGTTGCAGTGACATCTCCATCAAGGGCTCCTGACTTTTTGGCCACTGCATCAGCCGCAGCTTTTTGTAGCTGCGTGACTGAAACCTTGCCGCTTCCTTTTTTCAAGGTCACAGCAACTCCCTGTCCTAGATCTCTTACTTTTTTTACTCTAATCTTTAAGCCTATTGGGCCTAAAAATTCAATCACATCATCATTTCTTGCCCATTGCTTTATCCTGATCTGCTCCAAAGCTCTTTCTGCTATCTCGGAGGCATACTCATCAGCCCCTATAGATGGGATTACGATACGGACTGGTAAGCCAATCACGCTGACTCTGACAACATGGCGCACCTCTCGAAGAGATATTTGCCACTGCGAAATAATTAACTCACTAATTCCTGAAGGTAGTAAAATCTCAACTTCATTTACTACTGGTTGCATGTACCCAAACTTGTCAGTACTCAAAATGATTTGACCATTCAGCCAAACCTGAATTGGTCCGGGACTTTCAAACTTAAGTATGCGCCACTCTGGTTGATCCACCTCTATCTGGGTCGCCATCAATGAGTGTCTGTATTCAGGAGTGTATGAAAAATGGCTCCAGTCGACATAACCGTCATCACCTGTATGCACCCGGCGCCACTTGCCTGTCTCAATTTGGCCGCCTCCAGGTGACTTCCAAGATATTTCCCCTGATTCAATAACGTTTGGAAGCTTTTGATCAACAATAAATTTTCTATTCTGGAACAATTTTGCCTTCAGATTGGCAACATCTGGGCCATTGGTAAGCACCCATCGTCCATCATTACCAAAAGGATCGCCAATGCCAGGCAACGCTTTATCTAGATCGTCAGCAGCAGTAATCCAAGAATCAGAAGTTAGCCAATCTCTAATAAAGCCGCGGCGGTCCAATTTATGTACGGTCCGATTGAAGCACGAGGTAAATCTTGGAGTGATTTCCACAAGAGGACTCTACTAAACCTTCAACTTGTAATCACTTAATTCCAGTGTGAGCAATTCCTTGAATGATTTGCCGTTGCATGAAAATGAACATGAATAACACTGGAATGATGGACATGACAGACATAGCTAGGACTATGTTGTACGGAACAACCAATTGGCCATTTAGCAGTGCCAGTGCGACTGGTAAGGTATACAGGCGCTCCTCCTGAGCAATCAATAATGGCCAGAGAAAATCATTCCAGCGCCAAAGAATTGAGAAGATGGCTACGACAGCAAGTGCTGGACGAGCTAAAGGCATCACTATTCGGGCATAGATTCTGAACTCCCCCGCCCCATCCATTCGAGCTGATTCTAGTAATTCATCAGGAATGGTCAACATATATTGGCGAATCACAAAGACTCCGGTTGGTGTTGCAGCAGCGGGGATAATCATCCCCCAGTAAGTGTTGACTAATCCAAGTGAAGAAACTACTAGATACATTGGAATTAAGATAACTTGAAGTGGAATCATTATCATTGCTAAGGTTAGAACAAATAAACCATCTCTACCCCGAAAGTTGTATTTTGCAAACGCGAAAGCTGCCATTGAGTTAATCAAAAGAGTCAAGATTGTTGCAACCACGGTCACAAATAAACTATTCAGAAAATATCTGGTGTAGTCATACATGGCAAAGGCTTCACTGTAGTTCTCAGTTGCCCAACGAGAAGGAAAAAGCATTGGGGGTCTGGCGCTAAAATCTGTTAAGTCCTTAAATGATGACAACGCGAACCAAATGACTGGCGCCAGCACCACAAAACTTAATACCAGAAGTGTTGCGGTTCTAATAACTTCTGCTGTACTTGGCGCAGGTCTATTGCTAATCGAAGTCCACTTGTAGGTACTACCCTTCATCACTCTCTTTCTCATACTGCATCCTTCTTTCTTCCCACAAGGAAGTTAAGGGCAGTAAATGCAAAAATAATCATAAATAAGATAACGCCTGCAGCACTTCCTAATCCATACTGAATCGGAGTCTGGAAGGCGCGATCGTAAATGTATTGAACGATGAGCGTTGTTGCTCCAAGTGGCCCACCGCCAGTTAAGGTATAAATAAAGTCAAATGATTGGAATCCGTGAATTGTTGAGAGGATAATAATGATCAGAGTGGTTGGCTTGAGCAGAGGCAGCGTTATTTTGGTTGTGATTTGCCAACGAGTGGCGCCATCAATTGCCGCTGCTTCGAACAAACTTCGATCAATTCCCTGGAGTCCTGCTAGAAGAATTATGGTGTAGAAGCCGAGATGAACCCAGATGCCGACAAAAATTACTGCGATCATGCCAAGGGTTGGCTCAACCAACCAACCTGGACTTCCGCCACCAGCCATCTCTAGAAGTGTATTGAGTGGACCAACTTTGCGATCCAGGAAATCGTTCCAGATTAAGCCCACCACAACGGGTGAGAGCATGACTGGCAAGAAAATTATGGCCCTGAAGAAATTCCGAGCAAATTTCTGCTCGTTTAGAAATATGGCAAAAGCTAGTGAGAGTAAGGTAGATATGGTCATGTAGAAAACAACATAAGTTGCGGTGTTCTTGGCTACTGTGGCAACCACGGGATCACTAAAGATTGCTTTGTAGTTGGCAGTGCCAACATAAGCGAAATTACTACCATCCATACTGTCGAAAAAAGAGATATAGAAGCCTCTTATAGCAGGCCAAATGATAAAGGTAATAAAAATTATTAAGTTTGGTGCGATAAATAGATATGGAGTAACCCGTCGGCGCCAACTTTTAATTGGACGCCGACGGACTACTCTCTTCGACCCTCGAACTTTCAATTGATGCTCGCGTAGGAAGTTACTTAAAATCCCTACCTTTTAACTGTTGCCAGTTGAGCATCAATAAATGAAATCTGTAGATCGATTGCTTGCTTGGCAGTTATCTTGCCAGCCATGACTTCGGTCATCAGATCACGGAGTTTGTTATATACAGGTCCAGTCAAAGTTGGGAATGCCTGGATTCCATAGGCTAATGCCGGAGTCTTTGCAGTATCTGCAAGGTAGACAGCCATATCAGCAGAGCGAGTTGGATATTTCACTCCCGCTGCCACTAGATCTCCTCTTGTTGGGATCCAGAATGCGTTCTGGCACATAACTTCCATCTGCTTTGTGTCAGCAAGATAGTGCAGGAAGTAGGCAGCTAAGTCTGGAGTCTTGCTAGCTTGGAATGCCATTAAGAACTTACCTCCAGGCCATCCTCCAGCGTTTAACTCGCCTGGATTTGGCACTACTGCAAATTCAAACTTGGCATCTCTGGCTAGTGAAGCAAGATTCCAGTTTCCCGAGAAGAAAATTGGGGTCTGCTGAGCAAGGAATATTGCAGTTGGGGATGAGTACTTGGTACCAGTTCCAATCCATAGATCCCTTGGAGCAAGATCTGCTGCATAAAGATCTGTGATTATCTTAACGGCCTTTGTAGCACGAGTAGGTGTTGAACGAAGAACGTTCTTTCCCTGCGCGCTGATCATGTAGGCACCGAAGTGGCTCATTGCAGTTGACACGCGGTGTCCAGACTTATCAATTGCAAAGGCATACTCACTGCCTGTAGCAGTTTTAATCTTCTTACCTGCTGCCACTAAATCATTCCAATTCCACGACGTAGGAACAGCAACGCCAGCTTTCTTGAATAGATCTACATTGATAAATGGACCATTCATTGATAGGTCATAAGGAACACCAATCAATTTCTTGGAGACAGGATCAGTAACTTGCAGCGTTGATCCCTTTACGAATTCTGATGCGTACTTTCGACCAAAGTGCGTCTCCAGGTTCATTGCTACCTTTTGATAAAGGCCAGGATTATTTAGACGAGCAACGTCTGGAGTATTTCCTGCAGCAATTCTTGCCTGTAGCTGGGTATCAAGGCTCGTGAAAGGAATTACATCAAGCTTGACTTTTGCGCCAGTAAGTTTCTCGAAAGCTGCAATCTGAGTCTTAGTAGTATCAAGTTCAGCTTGGCTATCATTGTAAAAATAGTAAGTGATTTCCTTGCCCTTCCAATCCGCAAGCTGCTTCGCTGTTGGAAGAAGACCTGAGGTATTGGCTTGAGCGGTTTGTACTCCAAACACCGACATCGTTGCAGCTAATGCAACGGAGGTGATTGCGGAGATTAATTTAACTGAGTTGACTTTCTTCATATTTCCTCGTTAGACCTCTCTATATGGGTGTCGAAGGCTCGACCTTGTCGCCTATCTAAGTGGCAAAGAGGCGACCTTTCAACTCTATCTAGTCAAACCTTCTCTTAAAAATTTGATAACATTTCTTTATAATCAATGATTAGATAGGGTTTTGTTGTGGAGATACGCTCGGTTGTTACCAAAGAAGATGTGCAGAGCCGAAGCTCAGAATTTCTCCGTGAGCGTTTGGTGATATCAGATCTCTTCAAAATCAATGAATTTTCCTGGGTCCAATCTCACCATGATCGAATTCTGCTAGGAGGCGTGGCTCTTCAGAACGGCAAATTGGAGATTAGCGCTCCAGAGAATTTTGGCGTTGAGTATCTTCTACAAAGACGTGAGCTTGGCCTTGCCTGCTTATCAGGAAGAGTCGAAATAACAGTTGATGGAAAAGTTTCATCACTAGAAGCCGAAGACATTCTATATATTGGACGAGGTTCAAGAGTAATCCAGATTGAAGGTACCGGAAATGTCTATGGATCATCGAGTATGTCTCATTCCACGATGCCAAACTGTCTTATAAAAAAGAGTGAAGCTGAAACACTTGTCATTGGTGACAAAAAATTTGCCAGTGAGCGCACCTTGAGAAAATATATTCACGAGCAGGGAGCCGCATCATCCTCAATGGCTATGGGGATTACTACCCTTCATGAAGGTAATGTATGGAATACGATGCCTTGCCATGTTCACGAGAGAAGAACTGAGGCGTACCTGTACTTTGATGTCCCTGTAAGTAACAAAGTTGTTCATCTATACGGAGAACCTATGTGCACTCGAAATTTTATGCTAGATAATTTACAGGCGGTAATTAGTCCTGCATGGTCAATTCATACTGGGGCTGGCACAACTAACTATAAGTTCGTCTGGTCCACAGCTGGTGAAAATATTACTTACACAGACTTTATCCCGGTTCCAACAAGTACACTTAAATGAGGACAAATTGGCTTGAAGAACAATTCTCTCTTGATGAAAAGGTTGCTTTAGTAACAGGAGCAAGTAAGGGACTTGGGGCTGAAATTGCGATATCAATGGCATTAGCTGGGGCCGATCTAATCCTGATGGGAAGAAGCGATAAATCACTTAGCCAGACTGCCAAGAGAATCTCTGAGATTTCATCAAAGCCTCAAGAAATACATTGCGATTTGTCAGATTTAGCAGAGTTAAAAAAAGCGATTGTTGGACTTGAAAGCAAAAAAATTGATATTTTAGTGAATAATGCTGGAACAATATTTCGCTCCCCCACTGCAGAAATGCCAGATGATGAATGGCATAGACTTATGGATATAAATGTTAATTCGGTACATTCCTTAACAAAGCAGGTGGGAAGAGGAATGCTTGAAAGAGGATCGGGGCGAATCATCAATATTGCATCCCTTCTCTCATTTCAAGGTGGAGTCAATGTTGCTGCCTACGCTACAAGCAAGCACGCTATTGCTGGATTCACCAAAGCCTTAGCTAACGAGTGGGGCCCTAAGGGAGTAAATGTAAATGCGATTGCTCCAGGCTATATTGAAACTGATAACACTGTACCGCTTCGCCAAGATACAAAACGAAGCGAATCAATTTTAGGCAGAATCCCAATGGCTCGCTGGGGTCAACCAGACGACATCGCTGGGGTTGCAGTTTTTCTAGCCTCTAAAGCGGCGAAGTACATCAATGGTGAAATCCTGGCTGTTGACGGCGGATGGATGGCAAGATGAGACAAGCGAGTTTTATCTTTGAACTCTTGCACTCCCGCCATCAGCTAATTTAAGAACCTCTTCAAGTGTTGCCATGCTTGTATCTCCGGGCGTTGTCATAGCAAGTGCTCCATGAGCTAACCCAATACTCAAAGACTTATCAAGAGAAAGTCCCTCTATCGCTCCATAAATAAGGCCGGAAGCAAAACTATCTCCCCCGCCAACTCGATCATATATCTCCAAATTTTCATATTTTTTCCCAATTATCAGCCCGCTATCTTTACTCCACGCCACGGCGCTCCAGTTATTTACTGACGCACTTTTTACTTCCCTTAAGGTGACAGCAATTAGCTCAAGATTTGGATAGAGATCTGCTGCCTTTTCAATCATTTGTTTGTATAAATCAAGATTCAACTCACGATAATTTGCAGTAGCGCCCTCTAATTCAATCCCGAGGGACGCCTCAAAATCCTCCTCGTTGCCGATTAGAACATCTACCTCTGCAGCTAGTTTTTGATTAACCTCTTGCGCCTTTCTTTTACCACCAATTGACTTCCATAAACTTGGTCGGTAATTCAAGTCGTAAGACACTTTTGTACCTACCTCTTTAGCCCTTCGTGTGGCTTCCATTGCAACCTGAGCTGTGCTTTCAGAGAGCGCTGCAAAAATGCCCCCTGTATGTAGCCACTTTCCGCCCTCTCTTTGAAAAATTCTCTCCCAGTCGAAATCATCGCTCTTTAATTGAGAAACAGCGGTTAATCCTCTATCGGAGACACCTACTGCGCCACGAACTCCAAAGCCTCGCTCAGTAAAATTCAATCCATTTCTAATGCTTCTTCCGACTCCGTCGTAATCTCTCCAAATAATTTCTTCGGTACTAACTCCGCCTTGCGATATTAAGTCTTCCACTAAACGTCCAACCTCATTATCAGCAAGAGATGTCAGGATTGCAGTTTTTTTGCCAAAGCATTTTCTTAGGCCCCTGGCAACGTTGTATTCCCCGCCACCTTCCCAAACATCAAATCGGCGTGCATTCCTTACTCTCCCAACACCTGGATCAAGACGTAACATCACTTCGCCAAGAGCAATCAAATCAAAGCGGGCATTATCTTTTATTTTCATAGGTACTCTCCTAGAGAAGGCTGGCCTCTCGAGCTAGTTTGCTTATTGAAGCTAAATCTTTAGCAGCAAGAGCTTCTTTGGGAAACATCCAACTTCCTCCAATACTTCTTACAAAGGGATGCGTCAGATAATTCTTACCATTTTCTGCAGTGATGCCACCTGTTGGAATAAATCGTAGGTCTGGAAAAGGTGCAGATATCGCCTTTAGCGCAGTAATTCCGCCCATCGCCTCAGCCGGAAACCACTTTAGGGTTTTTAAGCCATGACTAAGTCCAGAGAGAATTTCTGAAGGTGTCGACACTCCAGGAATATAAGAAATACCAAGCTCAAAAGCCTGCTCTACTAAGTCTGAGCGAATTCCTGCTGAAACCGCAAAATCAACCTTTAATTCTTTCGCTCTGACCAAGTCACTTGCTTTGGAAACAGAACCAACTCCAATAGTTAAACCAGAAACCTGGCGCATTTTTTCTATGGCATCCCAACTAGCCTTAGTCCGAAGCGTTACCTCAACAATGGCTAGGCCGCTTTCCACTAGAGTACTTGCTAAGTCAATAGACCAAGATGCATCTTCAATTACAAGAACTGGAATCACTCTGCTCTTTACTGATTCAATCTCGTGCCAATTACTCATGACTTCTTTCTCTGTCGGCTCACAACTTGTCCAACGATAACAATGATTAGGGCAATGAAGAACATAGCGCTCCCAATCACGTTTGCTTGGGCTGGAATGCCCCGAGCTGCTGAAACATAGACGAACTTAGGAAAAGTCGACTCAATACCTGAGTTGAAATTGGTGATGATGAAGTCATCAAATGAGAGTGAAAAAGCTAGAAGCGCAGCTCCTGCTATTCCTGGCATAACTAGCGGAAGAGTGACATATCTAAATGTGTCTCGCTCGTTGGCATAGAGATCCATCGCTGCTTGCTCAAGTCTTGGATCAAGGGAGGCAACCCTTGCCTTAACAGTCACAACTACAAATGAGATGCAGAACATGACATGGGCGATGACTATCGTCCAAAACCCAGGATTAATCCTTAAATTAAGAAACATGGCAAGGAGGGAGGCGCCAAGGACTACCTCTGGAGTTGCCATTGGAAGAAAGATAAGAAGATTAGTGGTCTTACGTCCTCTAAAACTATGTCTACTAATTGCAAAGGCAATCATCGTTCCCAGGATGGTTGCCACCACTGTTGAAATAACGCCGATTTGAAGCGAGTTTGCCACGCTCTTACATACTTGAGGAGCTCCGCAAGGATTCTTCCAATTATCTAGCGTAAATCCTTTCCAGACTAGATTACTTTTGCCTGAGTCATTAAAGGAAAAAGCAAACGTATAGGCCACTGGAATAAAGAGATATATAAAGGCTAAAGCAGCATAAATCCTGATTAGATTACGAGAAAACCACCTTGAGCTGCGATGCGAAAAAGAAGGTCTTGGAATCACTTGTGTACTCATACCAACTCATCCGTTCCAGATTTACGGATATAAAGCGTAACTAG
>SXGS01323127.1_pt1 | contig 11621 bp, 6 predicted proteins | sample 3174681 | NCBI WGS metagenome assembly SXGS01 (sample SAMN11356861, study PRJNA531348) | freshwater metagenome | isolation source: freshwater sample F1-80 | place: China: Fuxian Lake, Yuxi | collected 2017-12-25 | reverse complement strand
TAAAGAAGCATATTATAGAATGATGTAAAGATATTTATTACTATACATGTGGCCACATATTGGAAAAATCAAAATTGATGAAACCCGCATGAAATCGAATCAGAACAGCATTTTTTGACGAAAACAGGGGGGTAAAGTGCGTCAAAACTGCCGGTGACAATCCTCTGGCCGTCCGGGGAAAAGGCCACAGAGTGAATCGGAGCGCCATGCCACTTGAGCGTGAGGAGTTCCCGTCCACTGGCCACATCCCACACCTTGGCCGTCCGATCCCAACTGCTGGTGACAATCCTCTGGCCGTCCGGGGAAAAGGCCACAGAGCTCACCTGCAACGTATGTCCTCGGAGCGTCTTCAAGGCCAGGTGAGTTTGCCGTTGCCAGTAGTACCATTCAAAACCACGGTCCGGAGACGTCTGAGTCTCTTCCAGCAATTTTCGTAGCCGATCGATATTATTTTGCTCCCAGGCTTGTTGGGCCAGGTTCATGTTGGCCACATAGAGGAGGCGGCGTGCTTCGGCTTTCTCATGATCAGCGCGTTCGCGTTCGTGGCTTTCCCGCAACGCCGTCGCTTTGGCCTTGCGTGACTGATGCAGCGCGGCTATGGCCAAGCCGGCCATCACCGCCACAATCACGGCGGCCAGGCCGGCGGTGCGGACAATCCCGCGCCGATAGGCCGCTCGTTCGCGCGCGGCCAACTCGGCCTGCTGGCGCTCCAACTCGGCCCGGCGCTCCGGAAGCTGCCGTAGTTGTTTCGCCAACTGGCCGGCGCCCGCGAAGCGATCCTGCGGATTGCCCACGAAGCAATGCTGCAGATCGTCTCGAAGCAGTGGATCGGAAATGTCCTTCGCCCAATCCGTCGTGACTGGACGCGTGAAGTCACCAACGAGCAATTGATAGAGCACGACGCCGAGGGAGTAGATGTCCGAGCGCGTCGAGGCGGGTTTGCCCGCCAGAAGCTCCGGCGCCATGTACATTTGCGTGCCCGTCCCCGACGTGGAGCTGCCCATCATCGTCTGCGTGAATCCTGCCCGCGTCATCCCCGCCAGATATTCCTCCGAAAGCACCTGCCCGATGCCAAAGTCGGTCAACTGGGCCAGCGGTTGAACGGGGATCGTGGCCGTTGCGGAGAACCCGCCTCCCGGACTTCTGACCTCGGTCCTCCGCCCTCTGCCTTCCGGCCCCCGGCTCCCCACCAGAATGTTTCCAGGCTTGACGTCGCGGTGAATCACCCCCGCCTCGTGCGCCGCCTGCAACGCATCGGACACTTGCGCCATGATTTCAATCCGGGTTTCCAATGGGATCTTCTCCAGGCCCCCCTGCTCCCGGCACCATGCAGCCAGATCCTTCCCCTCCGCGTAGTCCATCATGAGGTAAAAGGGCGGCTCGTCGAAATACACCTCCTGAATCCCCACAATGTTCGGATGTTTTCCCACCCGCTCCTTCAGCAAACGGAACAGCGTCACCTCCCGTTTCAAGGAGCGAACGCGGTCCGCGCGAAAACAAAATTTGAAGACCCTCTTTTCTTTGAGGGTTTCATTGCGCCCCAGCCACACTTCGCCAAAGCCCCCTTCCCCCAGTTTCTCCTCCAAAATCCATTTCGTGTTCGGCACCGCTTGTTCCAGGGCAGGACGCCAGCCCAAAACCAAGTCGCCGTCCGTCGCAAGCCGGCTGGCTTTTTCATTGGTCGTCGGAGGTGAGGTAGCGCTGCCAGCCGGGCGCACCTCGCAGACCTCGATTGGCTCATCAATCCCTTTGAGCTGATAAGCGCCGTGATTGAGCCATTGCAGGTCGCCCAACTCCTCGCCGCGCGGCATCGGCCGGGCGGTGTCGAAGGCGAACCGGCTCATCAGCGTCTGTCCCCCGCCTGCCAGGCTCATGATGCGGGCGCAGGTGTCAATCGGGATGCCATACAGATCCCTCGGTTTGGCCGTGGGTTGATCCTCCTTGATCACGACCTCGCCCACGTGAATGCCAATCCGGTCCAACGCACCCGTGTTCTGTTCCAGCGACAAGGCCAGCAATCGTGCTTGCAGCCGCAAGGCAAATTGAACGGCGTCCGAGGGCGCGTCGAAAGTGATCAGGAAGGAGTCACCGGCCGTCTCGATTTCCCGGCCGCTGGGGAATTGACCCATCGTTTGGCGAACGATCTGGTGATGTTGATCGAAGAAAGCCGAGGAGGCGCGGTCACCGAGCCGCTGCTTGAGCGAGGTCGAACCAACCATGTCAGTGAAGAGTAACGTGACCAACCCGGTGCGATGCCTGCGGTCAGCATCACCTGCGCCCGTGGAAGGTCGAGGGGAAGCTGGTTCGGTCATAAGCTTGGTTCAGAACTATCAGGCGCCGTCCAAACGTGGAAGGAGAGACTGCGGCGCTCAAGCGATCTCACACGGGATGGAAACCGGCATTCGGGTTCATGGCTGCTTGATCTCCATTCTCTCTTTTGCCTCCGCGGCTGCTTTTTCGCGCCGACGGACTTTCTGCCACCCACAGAGGTCATTTTACGTAGGGGGCCTCGCAACTTTTTGAATTTTTTGAGTGGCAGTGACAGGGGCTCCTGATGAATGACACCCCCGTCAGGATGATCCCTCACAACGTCCAAAGAATGCCTGCCGGGCTCCGGCAATGGAAAGCCAAGGTATGGGCCGCCCGCATTCAGAGCCTCGCGGCTCCCGGGGACGATAGAAACCGACCCCCTCCTTTGCTTCACACACCACAACCCACCTCCCTGAGGAGGCAGGTTATGCTCGATCACCCACAGTGCGAGCTCCAAATAGCCGGAGGAGCAGCACGCCGCTTGAACCGACTCGTCAAGTCTATGGGATGGCGGCGTTTCGCCTCAGCTCCGCCGCCTCCAGGACCTAGTGTGCCGTTCACGAATTGGGTGGACATTTGCGGCGATGAGTTTTTGATTCAGGCGAGGCGAGAGCGACGAACATACCCTCCATGGGTCTGTGAGGAGCGAATAACGAAGCCTGAATCAAAAAGACATGCCGCCCAACGGGTTGTGCCACAGTTGACCTCGGGCCGCGTTGCTCCTCAGTCACAGATCCATTTCCGGATATGCTCCCTCGTCGCGCCTTGCCCGAGGTCAACTATGGCACAACAAATACCCACCGAATTAGTGAACGGCACACTAGGGAATCTTCAGATCCTGAGGTGGTGAGATCGTGAGATTTGGGTGGAAACGACAATCCATGCTATTGCTCGGCTGGATTGTAGCGGTCAGAGTTGAAGCGTCGTGTCCGAAAGCATGAGCAAGAGCAAGAGCAGGAGGAAGAACCGGCGTAGCGGCTTTTGGCGGCACCAGTCGTTCTCTCGCATCGGTGTGTGGATCGCCTGCGCTGCCTGTGGGACATTCGCGGAAACAGCTCCGGTGCCACCTATCGCAAATCCGGCAATTCAGGCCCCATCGCATGTCGGAATCGGTTTCACTAACTCGTTCGGAATGCGGTTCGTTCCGCTCCCGGACACGAAGTTTTTTTTCTCGATCTGGGAGACTCGCCGACGTGATTATGCAGCCTTTGCGGAGGCGAATGCGGAGACGGACAAGTCGTGGAAAAGCGTTCGGTTCGGGGAACACGCGGTCAGCCCAGACTCCGATCATCCTGTTGTTTGCGTCAACTGGAATGATGCCATGGCGTTTTGCGATTGGTTGACGTTCACCGAACGTCGGATCGGTGCGATCGCACCGGGCCAATCCTATCGGCTTCCGGCGGACGAGGAATGGAGCCGCGCGGCGGGTTTGCAGAAGGAATCGGAAGCGACTCCTTCCGAGCGGAACCGCCGCGTCAAGGGCTTCGTTTGGGGAAGCTTGTGGCCGCCTCCGCCGCGGTCGGGAAACCTCGCCGACACGTCGGCCAGAGCTTTGGGAGTCCCGTGCATCCCTGGCTACGAGGACCATTACCCGACAACCGCCCCTGTCGGGAGTTTTCCTCCCAACGCGCTCGGGATCCATGATCTCGCGGGCAACGTGTGGGAGTGGTGCCTCGATGCCTACGATAAAACCGAACGTACCCGAACGTTGCGAGGCGGAGCTTGGAATGGAGCGCATCCGGAGTTCCTGATGGCTTCCAGCCGGAGCAGTTTCCATCCTTCGGTGCGGCTGGGCATCATTGGGTTTAGGGTCGTGCTGACACAGCCCGCCACAGTGAATGCCGGCGCCCAGCAGGGAGTGTCCACTGGGAATCGGTCGAACCGGTGAGCACTCAAAAGCTGTGACCAGCTTCCGAACAGCATTCTGTCTCGCACTGATCCTGGGGCTGTGTGCTTTGGTTTATGCCCCCCATTTGAGCCACCCTTTCCAATTTGACGACTTGCAAAAGATTGTCGACAACCCCCGACTCGGCGACCCCATCAGGTTGTTTCAAGGATTTCGGTCCGGTGTCTACAGCGAAGACGCGGCGCGGTTGGTCCCCAAGTTGAGTTTTTCATTAGACCATGCGCTGTATGGCCTCCGGAGCACCGGTTATCACGCCACGAATTTGCTGATCCATCTCATCAACGTGGCGCTGGTGCTTCTGTTTGCCCGTCGAATTCTCGGATGGACCCATGAATCTGAAACAGACAGGACCCACACCAGTCTGTGTGCGGCTGCCCTGTTTGCCCTGCATCCACTCAACAGCGAAGCCGTGCTGTATTGCAATGCCCGGCCCAACACGCTCTCCACGTTGTTCATCCTGGCCACGCTGCTTTGCTGGCTTTCGCTGACGCAGGTTGAAAAGCAATCGCGGTGGATCGCCGCGATCAAGCTGGCGGGCTTCGCCGGTTTTGGTGTCTGCGCGTTGCTGACAAAGGAGATGGCGGTGATGATCGTGCCCCTCGGACTGCTGATGTGGGTGCTGGCGCCGCCGTTGGAAAGCCTCGAGCTCCAACGATTGGACGGCAATCGAGGCCATGAACCTTCGCCGGGAGGGCGAGACTCCGTCGAGCCAGGGTCCAAACGTCGGGAGCACTTGGCGGCAAGGGAGAATATTGGGGCTCGACAGAGTTTCGCCCTCCCGGCGGTACGATGCATGAGCAGTGCTCCACCCTGTGCGCCGTCCAAACGCGCAGGCCTGCTCCTTTTCGGACTGGCTGCGGCCTGCCTTGCAGTCGTGATGCTGACCGGCGCTCATCAGCTCGTGAGTTCCAGCGTCACCCACTTCAAAGACACGCTGCTCTACCAAGCCGGTCAGACGGAGGTGTTTTTTCGTTACTTGCTTCTGACTTTTCTGCCGTTGCCGTCACTATTGAACGTGGATCATCACTTTCTTCCATGGCAGGAGTTGCTGGCGGCCGGATCTCATGCGGATCCTTCATTTTCTTCGTTCGGCCAACATCCTCTTCGACTAACGGCTACTCTTCTCAGCGCCGCCGGGCTTGTTGTCCTGGGAGTGTTTGCGTGGCGATACAGAAGGAAAGCGCCCGCTCTCAGTTTGCTTCTCGCCTGGCCACTGTTGGCCCATGCGCCCACATCGCTGGTGCCGCGCTCCGAACAAATGGTGGAGTATCGCACCTATCTGCCGAACGTTGGACTCTGCATCTTGTTCGCGTGCCTTTTCCACACCGCGATGACGGCCGCTTCGAGAGTCGCCCCGCTCAAACTTCTCAGACCGAAATCATTCGGGATCGTCATAGTGATCTCGCTGTGTTGCGTCGGCGTTCACTCACGCGCCCAGGCGTGGGCTTCTCAAGTCCGGCTCTGGGAAGACACTCTCATGAAGTCACCCGGGAAATGGCGCGTGCTCAACAACCTGGGTCACGCCTACCAGTCCTCGGGTCAGCTCGACAAAGCCTATGTGCAATACGACGCCTCCGTGGATCTCGATCCAGCGGAGCCGAAGGGTTACTACAACCGTGCAAACGTGAAGGCCCTGGCACGAGACTACGGTGGAGCCATCGACGACTACTCGCGTTGCATAGATCTGGATCCGCGATTTGCCGACGCCTTTAACGCGCGAGGCAAGGCGTTCATAGACATGGGAGCTCCCGCAGCATCAAGGCCCGACTTCGAACTGGCGATCCAGGCAAGTCCATCGCACTTCTGGGCGTTCGCCAACCGTGCCACGGCTTCTGGCATGACTGGAGAGCTCAAGCGGGCTCGTGAGGACGTGGTGCGCGCGCTGGAGATTCGCCCGGATTTCCCAGAAGCGCTGAGCACGCTCGGGAACCTGCACTTCGCGGCGGGCGAAACCTCGGCCGCCGTCGCGAGCTATACGGAAGCCCTGAAATTGAAGCCGGATTTTTCCGATGCGTACCTCAACCGGGCAAACGCCTCGCTGCGGACCGGCAACCAGAGTGGCGCCATCTCCGATTTCGAATCGGCGCTCAGAACAGCTCCTCCGACCTGGCCTCACAGGGGACGGGTCGAAACAATTTTGTCACAGCTGCGGAAGTAACTTCACGAAGTCTGTGACCAATCCTTCAGTCTTTCCCTTAACAGTTTCTAGACCGTGGTCACAACCCATGGGCTTCCAGCTCGCTTTCTCCAACGTGACATTCATTCAGCCATCCGTGCGCTGCATCCTAAGACTCAACTAAATTCCCAACAATGGATCCTGGTTCAGGGCAAATCTTTTGTTGTTTCAACCTCTGCCGATGACTATGGTCGGGTTCGGTGAACAAAATAGAGATGCCCATCTGCCCTTAGAATGGGTTTTGGAAATTGTCTGCGAGGTAGCTGTCGGAATTGGCGATTGCAGGGTGAGGTGATGCATGGGAAAACGGCAAACCAAGGTCTTGGCCAGAATTTTTTGGTGGATACTTTTTCTGTCAATTGCCTGCCCAGATGGCGTGGCTCAGATGGTGTCTCCGCAAAGCTCGAAAGACCTGTTGCATTTCCCGGCTTTTGAAGAGTTGGCGGGCGAGGCGAAATTCCAGATCCATGAGAGGCCATTCGCCTGGGTGGAATCCCCCAGCGCGCGCTGTGAAGGGATAGGCGTTCTTTCCGAACCGGCACCCGTTCCTCCTGTCCCAGCCGATCTTGCTGGAGTGCTCGGAACCAAAGGACTTTCATGGACAACAGGAGGTGAAGCCGCTTGGACCACGGGAGGAAATCCATCTTATTTCGGATCGACTTGCTTTGGGTCCGAACTTTTGTGCCGACCCGGGACAGCCGCCATTTCGGGGAAGATCCGCGATTCAGAATCGACCTGGATCGAAACAACGATCCAAGGCCCTGCATCGCTTGATTTTTGGTGGGGCGTTTCCTCCCAGAAAAATGCGGATTTGTTAACTCTCTATGTCAACGAAGCGGCGAGGATGTCTATCTCTGGGGATCAATCCAAGTTGATTCAAAAGGGAAGTGTTGCATTGCATGAAGGATCCAATCGGGTTCGTTGGACTTACTCAAAGAACGCCTCTGAAACTTCAGGGGAGGACATCGCTTGGATTGATCAAGTAGCCGTTTACCAAAGACCCACATTTGCTCAAGCCTTAGGTACGACTTCTTCGAGCATGACTTGGACAACAGGGGGAGTAGTACCTTGGTACACCACCACGGGCGGTATCGACAACTCTTTTGCGGCGACAACCACTTCTCTGCTAGACTCTGAAGAGAGCTGGATTCAAACCACTTTTCAAGGTCCTGGAAGCTTAAGCTTTTGGTGGAGGACTTCCTCAGATCTCGGAAAGGACGTCCTGAAGCTGGTGAGCAACGGGACTGTTCGGGCCGAATTATCCGGTGAAACGGGATGGGCGAGACAGTCGATCGCTTTTCCGGATGGCCCACAAATAGTTAAGTGGATCTTTTCCAAGGATGCTTTCTCAAGCCGCGGACTTGATCAAGCATGGCTCGATAATGTTTCCGTCCTACCAACTTCGATCCGCTCCGGGCCAGAGATGATTTGGTCCACGGGAGGTGATCTCCCTTGGTATTCGATCACTAACGGTGCGCGAGACGGTTCGTCTGCTGCCAGTACTGCTGGCCTTTTAGATTCCCAGGAGAGTTGGGTTCAGACCAGCATTCGGGGCCCTGGGTTCTTGAGCTATTGGTGGAAAACTTCCTCAGAACTTGGGAAAGACGTCTTAAAGTTGGCCATTAATGAGGCTGTTTCCGCCGAACTGTCAGGCGAAGCGGATTGGCGACAGCAGTCCGTCTTACTTTCGGAGGGCATGCAAACCCTGAGATGGTCCTATTCCAAAGACAACAATTCAAAACAGGGGAACGATCAGGTATGGTTGGATTCTGTTTACCTCGCCACCATTCCTACCCTGAAGGATGTGCTTGACCCTGGAGGTTCCACCTTTGTTTGGAATACCGGAGGGAACGCACCTTGGTTTTCGGCGACTAAAAGTGGTCGTGATGGCTCGGATGCAGTCGGTTCTGGTATGATCGCCGACAATCAAAGCAGCTGGCTGGAATCTCCTGTCCAAGGTCCGGGTGTCGTTACCTTCTGGTGGAAGGTTTCCTCCCAACCTAATGCCGATTTGTTGAGTTTCGGTTTCGACGGAAGTGTCGTTGCTACTATCTCGGGCGAAATCGATTGGCAACAAAAGTCCTTTAACATTTCCAACGGAAAACATGTCTTGAGATGGAATTACTCAAAAGATGGCGTTTTGAACGCTGGGTTGGATCGAACGTTTCTGGCCAACGTGCGTTTTTCTCCCGTGACCCCAATCGAATTCATTCAACACCCGCGATCTGCCACCAGGAACGTGGGTGAGAGCGTGGAGTTTTTTGCGACAGTTTCTGGTTCTGAGCCCGTTGTTTATCAATGGCGGCTAAATGGAATCGATATCCCTGGGGCAAACTCCTCAGTTTACCGCATCTCCTTGGTAACCCTCGCGCAAGCAGGCAGCTATACTCTAACGGCACGAACTGCCACCAGCACGGTCACGAGTCTTGGCGGAGCCCTTACAGTTCTAGTCCCTGAAAGTGCACCAAGGATCCTCTTGCAGCCGCAACCACTGAACATAAACATCGGCCAAAGCGTTGAAATGACAGTTGGGATAGATGGAACTTTTCCAATTGCTTTTCAGTGGTTCAGGAACGGGGAGTTGCTGTCCGGCGAGACCGGGAGCAAGTTGTCGATACCCGCTGTTGCGCGCGGAAACTTGGGAGTTTACTGGGTCCTGGTGACGAATTCGCTTGGTAGCGTGGTCAGTTCCCATGCGCCATTGCGTCTCAATGGCGCTCCATTGATTTTCCTCGATCAGGAAGAAATGGCCGGTGGCAAGTTCAAGGCCTCAAAGCCAGTTTCGCTGGAACTCAAGAACCCCGTCACTAATGCCCCGGTGTTCTACACTCTTGATGGCGCAGCACCTGATTTTCGTTCCGCAATTTACCGAAATCCCTTGACACTCAGTTCGGATGCTGTGGTTAGGGCAGTCGCCCTGAATTCAGATTTCACCCAGCAGGTTGAGGCACCTCCTGTAACAGTAGAATTCCAGCGAAAGTTAATGTCCGAAATTGTCGGCCCAGGCACGGTGTTGCGTGTTCCGAGCAAGGAGTTTTATTCAGCTGGCGAGAAAGTGACTCTTTTGGCAGTTCCAGAGCCGGGTTGGGACTTTGTTCGTTGGGACGGGGATCTTACTGGCGCGTCCCTATCGGCTGAACTGACCATGGATTCTGTGAAAACAATCAGAGCAATTTTTGGTAGCACGCCACAGTTCATCGTGCCTCTGGGTGGGGGGCAGATCGAATCAAGCAGAACGGGTCTGATCGAGTTTGGCGCAATGGTGAGGTTGAGCGTGGTGGCCGACCAAGGCTTCGGATTCGTGCAATGGGGGGGAATCTTGGCTGGCGTCATCTCCAAGACTGTGGAATTCCAGATGACATCTCGATCCCCTGTAATTTCTGCCTTATTCGTGCCTTCATCTGGAAAAGCCTCAATTCAGATTAGGATGGTCAGTGACGGAGATTTATTGCTTCAGTTCCCGACCGAAACGACGGGGAGGTACGCTATCGAGGGCAGTACAGACTTGCTCCAATGGACGTCGCTCACGGAATTGATTGGGAATGGCGGAGATGTTACTTGGAACGACAGGACCATTGGCCAGCGGTCGAAGCGCTTTTATCGAGTCCGCCGACTTTGAATCCATTTTGTGTTCTCTCGGCGGGCGGTTCGGCCCAGGCACCCAGTCCGGATATTGAATGGATCAGAAATCTCACAGCAATTTAGTCCAATGGGAAACCCTCCGGCTCTGCCGGAGGACTCGCAAAGTTTGACAGTTCCGGGAGTATGCGAGCAGGGCGATGGTTCTTTCATTTGCCGAGGACTGTGCGGTCGTGAGGTTCGTTCATATGCAGGCAGACGAAACGGATTTGAAATGACCGAGATTCGAATGGTTCGAGGGAGCAACTCTGGTGAGGAGTAGACGTCATGTTTGGAACCTGCCGTTGGAAGTGTTTGCCCGAAGGGCCACGCGGCTTTGAGCCGCTCGGCCTTCGTCAAGCCTCCGGCTTTGCCGGAGGTCCCTGACACTTCGTTTTGCGACGCCAGAGCCTTTCTCAGATCATCCGTCCCAGGGCGGGTACTGGTCGGGTGGTTTTCCCTCACTGTCCAGGACGGTCACGGAATCGGTCTCGTCCTCGGATGGGAGGATCTTTTCCAACCACAGGTTAAAGTCCCAGTTCTCTCCGAAGTCGAAACGGAAGCGCATGTCCGATCCTTTATGCAGACCGCTCTCACCTAGCGTGACATCGAAGGCGGGGGGGCCCTCATCGCAATCCGGATGCAGATATTTGCGTCGTTGCCCCGCCGTATCACGGTAGGAAAACACGTAAGCATGATCCGCGTCGAAGTTGAATGCCTGGAGCACTTCCAACGCCACATCCTCCAATGTGTGACCGGCGTCAAACGCAATCCGTCGCATCAGATTCGTGTAACCTTTCAGTGTTACTTTGAAGACATAGCGCCCCTCGACAGCGCGAGTTGAAGGAGGACCGAAGAGGCGATCGAATTCGGGGAAATAAGGGTGAAACGCGGACCGGACGAGTCCATCGTAGTCGCGACCAGATCCAAGAAAAAGAACGTCGGAATCGTCCATCTCGGGGTCAGCTTGCAGGGCGGCCTCAAGAATGCGGAAAGCCACAACTTCGCCCCAAGCCGTGGCTTTGATTTGTCCTGGGAACCAACCGAGCGAAGTTCGGTACGAGCGTTGGTCTCTTTGTCCCCGCGTTTTGATCAGTCCGAACCGGCTCATGAGTTGAAAACCCCAGGCATCTGGGACACTCAATCTCCAGTAAACTGATTGTGTCATCTTGTGGGTGTCCTTCCACGATTGAAGCGGCGCGGTGGCGATGGCCGGGATGTGCACCTCGATCTGTCTCCCTTCCCGATAACGGGCTTCACCGCCTAAAACATCGGTTTCCGCGTGCAGAAGCCAAGCCTCCATCAGCGAAAAATACTGTTCCACCGGATTCAAAATGTTCCACTCAGCCATCCGCTCCGAATTCAACACGATTTTTTTCCCGTCAGCTACGACCAGCCCCAGGACCCGCAGGAGGATGTAAATGCCCGCAATATTCGGGTAATCCTTCAGCAGCGCTCGTTTCAGCCGCAACTCCAAGGGACCGCTCATTCTTTCGTTTAAATACGGCAGCATGACAGGCGGCAGGTTTGAGTTCTTACCTCCCGTCACGACACCAGGCCCGATGACAGAAAGAAGAACTTCAACATCCTTCAGGATGGTGCCCGGTCCAT
>SXGS01097573.1_pt1 | contig 11623 bp, 11 predicted proteins | sample 3174681 | NCBI WGS metagenome assembly SXGS01 (sample SAMN11356861, study PRJNA531348) | freshwater metagenome | isolation source: freshwater sample F1-80 | place: China: Fuxian Lake, Yuxi | collected 2017-12-25 | reverse complement strand
CAGGTTCATGGCGCCGTTGATGTTGGTCTTGATGCACTCGAAGGGGTTGTATTCAGCGGTCGGGACAATCTTGGTGGCCGCCGCGTGGACCACGAAGTCGATCCCGTCGAGGGCCCGGATCAGCCGGTCCTTGTCGCGGACATCGCCGATGATGAAGCGCACGCGCGGGTCGTCCTGGAACTTGAGCGCCATGTCCCACTGCTTCATTTCGTCGCGGGAATAAATCACCAGGCGCTTCGGGTTGAAGCGGGCCAGGGTCATCGGCACGAAGGTGTGGCCGAACGATCCGGTGCCGCCAGTGATGAGTATCGAAGAGTTGTTCAGCATGGAAAATCCTGCCCGGTCGATCGTTGCGGGCGTTGGGGAAAGTTAGTGGGTCGCGGGCACACGTCGTGCCCGTCGCTTACGGCAGTAACCGGCCGGAACGCATCTTGTTCATAACCTGAACACATCATCATAGCTCAACCATTTTTCGCGCGTGTCACACCTCGACCGGCCGCGAACGGGTCGCGCCGGCCCCGTCATTGCGCCGGGCCATGTGCACCACCCCGTCTCCGCGCCCGGTCTCGCCGAATCCGCAGGCGGCATACAGGCCGAGGGCGCGGCGGTTGGTCTCCTTCACTTCGAGGTAGACCTCGTCGAGTCCGCAGTCCGCGAAGGCATGCGCGACCACCGCTTCGGTGGCCAGCTTCGCCAGGCCGAGACCCGTCGCCGCCGGATCGCCGATCAGCAGCCGCCCGAACTCGGCCCGGCCGAGCGCCGCGTCTACATGGTACAGGGACACCTGCCCCACCGGCCGCTGCAACGTCTCGGTCTCCTCGATCACGAACACGAAGTCATCGTCCCGTTCCAGGTAACCGCGAAACCACGCCTCGTGCTGGCCGGCGGTGACCACGTCCGAATGCAGGAACCATTGCCGGATGTGATCCTGGTTGCGCCACGCCAGCGTCATGGGCAGGTCGCCCGCCTCGAGGAGCCGGAGGCGGACCCGGCCGCTGACCAGCGGGCCGATGGGGCGTTTGGGCATGGGGATGGTCCGGCTAAAGCCGGACGCCACATTTAGGACCGGGCACCACCAACGAGTTGGCGTAACGTCTCGCACACCCGCTGCACGTCGGCGCGGTCCAACTGCAGGTGCATGGGCAGCGAGATCACCCGTTCGCTCGCGCGGCGGGCGCGCGGGCACGGCGGTTGATCCGCGTACATCGCGTACATCGAGTTGTCGCGATAATGCACGCCCGGATAGATCTGGGCCTGGTTGAGGCCCACCATGACCTCGTCGCGGCGGTCGACCATGACCTGATACAGATGCCGGGCCGACTCGCAGCCGGGGGCCATCGGCACATGGTCGATGTGAGGCGCGCCCGCCAGTCCTTCGTCGTACCACGCGGCCAGTTGCCGGCGCCGGTCGTTGTCGGCGTCCAGGTACTTGAGCGACACCAGGCCGAGACCGGCCATGATCGAGTTGCCGTGGTATTTGAACCCGACGTGCTCGACTTGGTAGTACCACTTGTAAGTACTGTCGCTCTGCGTTCGCGAGAAGGTGTCCTTGTCGATCCCGAGCCAGGTCCAGTGCCGCGCTGTCGCATCGGACTCGGCGTCGGGAAAGCAGATCATCCCCGAGTCGGCGGTCGGCAGGTTCTTGACCGCGTGGAAGCTGAAGACGCTGACGTCGCCCTCGCCGCCCACGTGCTTGCCGTGCAGGCGCGTCCCTGACATGTGCGCCGCGTCCAGGATCAGTTTCAGGCCGCGTTCCCGGCACAGCCGGACCACCGCCTCCAGCTGGCCCGCGTTGCCGCCGAGACCGACGAAGATCACGGCCCGCGTCCGTGGCGTGATGCGCTCGGCGATCGACACCGGGTCGAGACAGAGATGCTCGTCGACGTCGGCGAACACCGGCCGCAGGCGCTCGTAGAGAATGGCGTGGTTGCCCGAGACGAAGGTCAGCGGCGTGCTGATGACTTCGTCGCCGTCGCGCCAGCCGTAGCGCTCCTTGAGCAGCCGCACGGCCAGGTGCAGGCCGGAGGTGGCGGAGTTGAGGAAATGCGCCTGCGGCAGGCCGGTGTAGGCCTTCCACGCGCTTTCAAACTCGTTGGTCTTGTAGCCGAGGCCGGTCCAGCCCTTTTCAAGGCATTCACGCACCTCGGCCAGGCATTCCTCGACACGAAACGTCGGTACGAACAGTTGAATCGGCTTCATGAAACTCTTTCGATGGCCGCGGGCGGGCGGTCACTTCCCGGCTGGTGACCCTCTCGCAGGACGGCGTAGGCAAACACGATCATGGCCCAGTGGAACGCGGCGAAGATCGTCCACTGCACCACGGGCAACTGCAGCGCCCGGGGGAGATTGGGCGCCGCCTCGATCAGGAACCGCCGGTGCAGGGTGCGTCCCTGTCGCTCGGCGCGCAAGGTCAACGAGCCGGTCTGGCGAACATCGTTCACCCAGAAGACGCCGCCCCGTTCGGGGTTGTCGCGAGAGGCGGTGATCCCGACCGCGGCCGACGGATCAGGCAGGGCCTCCACCAACTGCAGCTGGATCGTGTACCAACGATTGTGGGACGACATGTCCCGGGTGACCGGAAATGCCTGCCAGCGCCGGCCAGCGACCAGGTCAATTCGCTCGATCCCTTCGGCGGCCAGCGTCATGTTCTTCGGCACGTCAAGGGTCCCTCGCCAGATGGTCCATTTCACCGTGACCGCGGCCGGCGCCCGGGCGCTGAGCCGGACCGCGACGGCCCGCAGGCCGTCGCCGCGCATGTAGAAGGCGTGCGAGAGGGTCGCGCCATGGCCAAGCTCGGTGACCTCGTAGGCGTCGTTGCCGTTGATGCTGAACACTCCATCCCGTTCGACGAAGACCGCGAAGCCCTCAAACAGGAGCACCAGCAGGCAGCCGGCCGCGAAGGCGGCATCGAAGCGGCTGAGGCCGAACCGCTGCCTCACCGCTCACCAGCCGCGACGCGGCGCGACAGTCGCGCCAGGGCCAACGCCGCGGCGAGGATCATCCAGACCATCAGCCGTGTGCGCTCGACTTCAACCCGCGCATCCAGGAAGTTTTCCGTCAGCGAATGCCACAGGAACCCGACCACCGAAAACAACAGCCCCAGTGACACGATGGGCAGGTACCCCGCGGTCCACGCCCGCCAGCACGAGCGCAGCGCCACGCCCAGCAGCCCAATCAGAAACAGCACGCCAAACACGCCGACCTCAGCAAAGGCATGGAGGAACAGGTTGTGCGCGTTGTAGAACCGGTAAACGTTCAGCGCCAGGTATCGGTCCGCGTAATGGGTTTCGAACATCGCGTTCGAAAAGTTTCCCGGGCCCACCCCAATCCACCAGTGGTCGAGCGCCAGCCGGATGGTCGGCTCCCAGATCAGTCCCCGGCCACTCAGGTCGTTCATGTTGAACGACGCCCGATTCCACCAGAGGGCCACGGTCAGCCCCGCCAGCATCACCAGGGCGGCGGACGTCAGCAGTCGCGCATGCCGGTGTTGCCGAAGGGAGGCGACCGTCCCGGCGCTCGTCATCAGGATCGCCGACAGCACCATCGCGACGATGCTGCCGCGGGCGCCGTTCAGGACCGCGGCCAGCAGGAACCCGGCGCCCAGCACAACCGCCGCAACCACCCGCCATCTCGATTGGCCGGCGAAGGCCACCGCCAGCGCCAGTGGCAAGCCCAGGGTCAGGATCAGGCCCGTGCCATGGATGCCACCCCAGTGAGGAACCGATTGCATCGACGAGCCGCCGACTCGCTGGTAGACAAAGGCCACGCTGGCGCGATCGAAAGCGATCTCAACCGCCAGGACGCTGATCGATACCACCAGCAGGACGACCAGGATCGAGAGCCGGCGCGGTGTGCGGAGCAGATACGCGCCGCCGTAGACAAACGCCGCCATGGCCACCAGGTGGGACGCCGTGGAAAACAGCGACAGCCATTCCGGGTCGGCACCGGCCGAGACGATGGGCCAACGATTCACGGCCGCCGAGAGCAGGCCCACGGCGACAAAGCCAAGCAGGGCCGCCGGCACGTCCCTGGCGGCACGCCGGTCCATCCAGCAGGCGGCCGTTCCAAGCACACCAACCGCCAGCGCGCGCGTTTGCAGTGACGATTCGAAGACGAAGAACATGCGATAGCCGAGCACCACGAGCAGGACCACGCCGGCCGCATCGACGATGCGCGAGAAGCCGGCGAGGAACAACTGTGCAGCCGTGGGTGACTGGGGCATCGGCGTCATCAGGCTCTGCCGGCCAGGCGTCGCAGCTTGTTGCCGGCCCGATAGGTCCATTGATCGGCCGAGCGCCGCCAGCGGGTCGGCCAGCCGGGCAAGGCCCGGCCGCGCGTGCGCCACGGAGCGCCGGGCCCGAGCATGTGGCGATAGCCGTCGAGGACCTGGTCGACATGCGATGACCAGGTCAGCGCCGCTCCCGCGGCGCGCACGGCGGCGATCTGCGGCTCGGGACTCTCGAGCAGCCGGAACACGTGGTCGGCAAACGGCCGCACCTGCCATCCGCCGCAGGCCGCGACGTCCGGCAATGTTTCGCCCAGCGGCCCGAATCTGACAAACGCGGTTGGGGTGCCAAGGGCCGCGGCTTCAAACGGCACCAGTCCAAAGCCTTCGGCCGACGTCGGGTACAACACGGCCTCCGCGTTCTGCAGCAGCCACACCTTCTCGGCATTGGCCACCGACCCAAGCCTCGTGACCCGGTCGGCATGGCGGCCCGCGCCTGTCAGCTCGTGTCCAAAAGATGACCCGCCGTCCAGGTGAAACCCCGCCAACACCAGCCGGCCATCGTAGCCGCGCTCGCACATGTCGGCAAACACCTTGACCGCAAAGTCCCGATTCTTGTGTTCGAAGTCGTTGCCAAGCACGAGCAGGAACCTGGCGCCCTGCAACGCCTTGACCGCCGGTCCAGGTTCGGCGGCCGCCGGCAAGCCGGCGTGCAGGTGATCGGTGCCCAACAGGACCGGCCACACCGGCCCTGACAAGCGCCCGGCGAACTGCTTTTCGAGCCGTGAGCCGACGTGACGGCTGATGGCAAACACGCCGTCGGCCAGGCACACCTGCTCGTCAAAGGCGTCCTGGTAGCGGCGCTGCCACCATGCGGATTCGTGGTACGCGGGGTTGTCGTAAGCGATCAGGTCAAGCACCGTCAGCGCCACGCATGTGCCGGCGCGCAGGTATCGCCGGAAGTCGACGTCGGCGCCTGGCTGATAGGGCCGATGCATGACATCGACCAGAGGGGTTCCCTGTGCCAGGGCGGCGGTCCAGGAGATGCCGCTCACCTTGGGCGCCGCCAACCGGCCGGGAACGACACCCGCCTCGGTGATCAGGACAATCCGCGCGATCTCGGGCCGTCGCGCCAACTCGCGAATCAATTCCACCGCCGCGACTTGCGCCCCGGATTCGGTTCCGACCAGCCAGGCCGCATCGATCCCCACCGAGATGGCCGACGCGAATGGGGGCGCCGGCTGGCGTGCGCGACCAGCGATGCCCCCGGCGGCAGGGGGCACCCGTGCCGGTGGGATCCGCACAAGTCCCTTGAGCGTGGCCGTGGCCAACCATCCGTCAACTCGCGCGGCCGGGCAGTACGACTTGTCATCCGCCGCGGTGATGCCGAGCAATTCGGCCGTGCGGCCGCTGATGAACGACAGTTCCGGCGTCACCTGAACTGATGCCACCTCTGCCCGTCCGCTCATGCAGCGCTCGGCCGCGGCCTGGTGCTGCGCGAACTGCGAGGCCTGTAGCGCGGCCGGACCGCCGTGACCGACGGCCCAGACGCCCCAGCCGTCGCAGCCAGGCAAACGCTCCACCCACACTGTCCGCTCAGCCGGCAACCGTGGACCCACTACCTGACCCACCTGGTGGCACGGCGGAGGTGATCAACGAGGAAGGCGCACCGGACACCGGCCCGGCGCCAAAGCGCCACGCCCGCGGCCGGCGCCGGGCGCGCAGCGATCATCTCGTCGATCACCTGCCGATTCACCGTGCCGCTGAAGTTCGCGGCGCAGAATGCCGCCAGCCGCTCGCCGATCCGGCGACGCGTGGCCGGCTGGCACGCCAACGCCAGGGCCGAGTGCCACGACTCGACCGTATCGTCGCACTGCAACACGACGTCTTCGTCCCCCAGGTGATCGTACGGCGGTCGGGCCGACACCACGGGAACGGCGCCAATCGCGTCGGCGCTGATCAAGGCGTGCGGATTCTTGTACTCGTTGTTCGCGAGGCTGGCCACCGAGGGATGCACCAGCACGTCGACGCCGGCCTCGGCGAGCGTCCGCAGGCCGTTCGCGTACGACCGGTCGTAGGGCTGCACGGCGACCGACAGTCCGGGTGACGCCGGGATCGCTGCCGTCACGCCGGCCACGATCAATCTCACCGGCTGCTCAACAGCCAGCCGGCGAACCGCCGGGAGGACGCTGTCCCGGAAGGTGTCGTGCAGGTGCGAGCCGCCGAAAAACCCGACGCCGGTCCCGGTCCGTGAGGTCGGGCGAATGGGCTGGGGCCACGCCACCGGCGGAAAAAACAACAGCCGCGAGTGCAGCCGGTGCTGTTCGAAGTACTGCATCAGGATGCGCGATGACAACATCACGCCGGTGAATGCCCGCAGCCGGTCACGGACGTTCGGCACGGAATAGCGCTCGACAAACGGCGACCAGGGGCCGCGCTGTTCGCGCAGCACCATGAAGTTGTCGTCGAGGAAGTAGTAGACCGGAATGGCGAAGGCCCGGGCCGCCCACACGACGGGCGTCATTTCGAAGAGGGCGCGGACCAGGATGACCGCGCTGGCCCCGGCGACGTGCCCCGCCAGGTCGGGTTGGCCGTAGCGAACGACCCGCAGCGCGCCGGCCATGCGCTCGGCCAGGTGGCCAAAGAACAGCACCGTGGTGGCGTCCAACGGATCGAGTGAGACGGCCAGGACATACCGCCCACTCACGCTCTCGTTGCCTCACCTTCGGTATACAGGCGGACCACCTCGGGCGTCGGCCCATCGGCGACGATCCGGCCCTGCCTGAGCAGGATCGTGCGATCGCAGAAGGTCGGCAGCACGTCGAGGCTATGACTCGCAAACACCACGATGCTGGCCCGCTCCATCAACTCGTTCATGCGCCGCCGCGCACTCTCGATGAAGGCCGCGTCGCCAGCCGCCATCACTTCGTCCAGCAGCAGGATCTGCGGGTCGACGGCCGTCGACGTGGCGAAGGCCAGCCGCACGAACATGCCCGTCGAGTAATGGCGAACGGGAATGTCGAGAAACTCCTTGAGGTTCGAAAACTCGGCGATGCCATCGATCTTGTGATCGATTTCACGGGGCGACATGCCGAGCAGGAGCGCCCGGGTCCGGATGTTCTCCCATCCGGTCGCTTCCATTTCAAACCCGGTCACGAACTCGAACAGCGGACAGATGTGGCCGGTCGTGACCACGCTGCCGCGCTGAGGCGGGTAGATGCCGGCCATCACCTTCAGCAGCGAGCTCTTGCCGGCGCCGTTGTGCCCAATCAGCCCGACGCGCTGGCCAGATTGGATCGACAGCGTCACGTCCTGGAGGGCGCGAACCACGCGCGCCTCGGTCCGGCGCCGCAGAATGCCCGTCCGCACCGCCGACTTCAGCGTGTCGTGACGCTCGGCTCCGACGTGGAACTCGAGGTCAACGTGATTCAGTTCAATGCTGGCCACGGCTCACTTCTGGTTTCTGGCTACTGGCTACTGGCTCCTGGCTCCTGGCTACTGGCTACTGGCTACTGCTAGAGCGCAAACACGATACGGCGCTGGAAGTGCGCGATCACGCCGGACGCCACGAGCAGCAACACCGCCAGGGTAATGCCGGTGGCCGCATAGCTGTGCCAGTCGGCCGCCACCCCGGCGACCAGCGGCCGCCGCACCACCTCGAGCAGGTGATACAACGGGTTCAGTTCGACCACGAACGAGAGGTCACGGCGCCGGTTCAACAACTCGGCCGGGAAGATCACCGGCGTCACGTAGAACAACACCTGCATGCCGACCGCCGCCATCTGCGCCACATCACGAAACCGCGCGTTCAGGTGGGCGAAGATCGTGATCAACAACAGCGACGCCGTCATCACCATGACGAGACCCGGCACCACCATCAGCGTGCCGGGCCCGATCGGCACCCCGTAGACCAGCGCCACGACGACGAAGGCGCCGAGCGAGATGAACGCCGTCAGGTTGATGCTGACGAAGAACCGGAAGATGTAGACGTAGATCGGCAGGCTGATCTGCTTGATGTAGCCCTCCGAGTTGAGAAAGGCGTTGCCGCCGTCGACGATCGAGCTCGTGAGATAGGTCCAGGCGATCAGGCCAATCGTCAGGTAGGGAATGAACTCGCGCGGGTCCTGTCCGAGCAGGTTGGCGTAGATGAAGCCGATCGACACCACCAGCACGGCCAGGTTCGCAAATACCCATCCCGGCCCCAGCACCGATCGCCGGAACTTGAGGCGCACGTCTTGCACGCCCAGCCGGGTCCAGATCTGCCATAACTGCGCCGAGCGGACGACGTCGGCTACCGTGGTCCGCAGTTCGGGACTCATCGCCACCTGCTCACCTTCCACTTCCCACCTTCCACGCATTCATCTTCCAAGCGGCCAGTTGCCACAGGCTGACCACATGATTCCGCACCCGCATGCGGGTATCCGCCAGGCCGTTGCGCCGCAGGATGCGAATGGCTTTCGGCACGAGCTGCGCCACGTGTCGCACCAGCGCGCCACCGGTGTGGAGCCACGAGCCCGCCGTGTGCCCTTCCACCGGGGAGGAGGCCGGCACGCCGCGGGTCATGGCGCCGCGCACGGCCAACGCGCGGATTGGCGCCAGCCACTCGGCATCGCTGGTCGCCTGGTTGAACTGCTGCCGCGCCTGGACCGCGGCATTGCCGGCAATCGTCCGCCGCAGGTCGGCGTCGGTAACGAGCCTCGTGAGGGCCGCGTGCCATGCGTCTTCGCTCTCGCCGACCAGCAGGCCGGAGATGCCGTCGCGCACGCAGGTGTTGTAGACCGGCGTGTCGGAATAGATGCCGGCCACGCCACAGGCGGCGTACTCGCGAAACTTGTTGTTGCTCTTGCACTGGTGAAACGCATCGTTCGGCAGCGGCGCCAGGCCAATGTCGAAACGCTCCCTCGCGAATCGCGAGAAGTAGCGGTCGTAGTCTCTTACCAACGGCAACGTCCGCACGCGCGGGTGGCTGGCCAGGGGCTCGAGGCGCGGACCCCAGATCGTCAGGTCGACCTGGGGGTGTTCGTTCAGCACGCGCTCGACCGGCCGCAGCAGCATGCGGCCAATGCGATCCTGCTGCCGGCTGGTTGCATAGACGATCTTCACGCGGGTCGAAGATCCTGAGCGAGCCGGACCCCGCGCAGCGGGGTCCGGCGAGTCGAAGGGCACGAGGTCCCAGTCAAGCGGACCGCTCACGACGGTCACGTTGGCGTTGTACTCGGACAGCCGCCGCTGCAACGCCGGCGAGTAGACGCGAACGGCGTCGGCCAGCCGCAGGCACGCGATCAGCAGGTCGCGGCGCGCCGGCTGACGCAGGTAGTCGAGCCCGGGAATTTCGGCGGGAATGTCCAGCAGGTTGTCGTCGATCTCGTAGATCAGCGGCTTGCCCAGCTCCCGAATCCAGGTCAGCAAATCAGCCGACTGCGGATCGATGGTGTGGCACAGGACCACGACATCGGCGCGGGCGACCCGCGGCCGGCTGGCCAGGCTCTGCAGTGTGAGATCAAGATGGATTTGGCCGTTGCGATGCATCCGCTGCAAGGGCTTGGCGACGCCGATGATGGTCGACGGGAAAAACGCCGGCAGCACCGCCAGCACGCGAGGCGGGTGACTACTCACTAGCTTGTCTAATCAACCGTCCGCTCGCATCCGTCAGGTATGGCGACCCACACGCGTTGCAGGTGGCACGCGCCGGCGCCGTCGTGCCGGCCGCGAGCTTCACCCCGCACTGGCACATCCAACCGGCAACGCGCCCGGGGTTGCCGACGATCAGCGCGTAGTCGGGCACGTCCTTCGTCACGACCGCACCCGCACCGATAAATGCATACGCGCCAATCGTGTGGCCGCACACGATGGTGCTGTTGGCGCCCAGGCTGGCGCCGCGCTTCACCAGCGTCTCTCGATACTCGTCCTTGCGCGAGACGTGGCTGCGCGGATTGACGACGTTGGTAAACACCATCGACGGCCCGCAGAACACATCGTCTTCCAGGATCACGCCGGTGTAGACCGAAACGTTGTTCTGGATCTTGACGTTGTTGCCGATGGTCACTTGCGGCGAGATCACGACGTTCTGGCCGATGTTGCAGCGTTCGCCAATCCGCGCGCCGGCCATGACATGAGAGAAATGCCAGATCTTGGTGCCGGCGCCGATCTCGCAGCCCTCGTCCGCGTAAGAGGATTCGTGTACGAAATAATTTGGATCCATTGCTCCCCCCGGTCGGGCTAAAGCCCGACCCTACGATCGCTGCGAACGCCACGACCCCTACGTTCGTCGCGCACGCTAACCACGCTTCACTACTTTGGGATGCGCGTCTGTGCCAGCGGCCATCACGGCCGCTGACCGGATCTGCGCGGTCAGCTCGACCGAAGGCCGCGCATCGGCGATGCCGAAACCGCGGCCGGCCAGCACCTCTTCGTAGACCCGCGTGTGCAGGTCAGTGAAACCCTCGCTGAACTCGACCTCTTCGCCATCAACCGTAATCGACCTGAACGTGGTCTTGACGCCGGGCTGGGGCTCGAACGGCAGATCGCTGCTCTCGGTGGACAAGTACCACTGCACGTCAGCGCGCTCGAGCTCGAGAGTGCCGCCCGCCCGTTGCGGCTCGCGCAGGTGGACCACAGACTTCCGGACCGGTCCGAACAGCCAGCTGATGAGGTCGAAGAAGTGAATGCCAATGTTGGTGACGATGCCGCCGGAACGGTCCTCGTGACCTTTCCAGGACACGTGGTACCACCCGCCACGGGCCGTGATGTAGGTGAGCCTGACGCTATGCCGCTTCGTCGTGTCGGCCCGCAGGCGTTCACGCAGCGCCATCAATTGCGGGTGCACGCGCAACTGCAGAATGGTCCAGACGCGGCAACCAGTTTCCTGCTCGAGCTCTTCGAGCGCATCGAGATTCCACGGATTGATCACGAGCGGCTTTTCGCAAATCACGTGGGCACCGACCCGCAGGGATAGCCGCATGTGCGCATCGTGCAGGTAGTTCGGTGAGCACACACTCACGTAGTGGACCCGCGCTTCTTCGGGACCGCGCCGCAGTTTCTCCAGGTGCCGGTCGAACCGCTCGAACTCGGTGAAGAACCGGCAGTCGAAGGCAAAGCGATCGAGAATGCCGACCGCGTCGTGCGGGTCGGTGGCAGCGACCAGGCGATTCTGGGTGTCCTGGATGGCCTTGAGGTGACGGGGCGCGATGTAGCCGGCGACCCCAGTGACGGCGAAGTTCTTAGGTTGACTCATTTGTGTACCGCCACTGCCTCTCGCAGTATCTGGGCCAACCGGGGCGCCGTCACCTGCAGCGAGTAGCGCTCTTCAATGGTGCGGCGACCCGCCGTGGCCATGCGCGCGCGCAACTCCGAATCAGACAAGAGCCGGCCGAGTTTCTCGATCCATTCCGCGGGTGT
>SXGS01443515.1_pt1 | contig 11624 bp, 6 predicted proteins | sample 3174681 | NCBI WGS metagenome assembly SXGS01 (sample SAMN11356861, study PRJNA531348) | freshwater metagenome | isolation source: freshwater sample F1-80 | place: China: Fuxian Lake, Yuxi | collected 2017-12-25 | reverse complement strand
TACCAATTTCCAGAGAAACTAATACCGGTTGTCATTCAGAACGTGATGGCTCGGCGGCCAATTCCCGTTTATGGCGACGGCATGAACGTTCGAGATTGGTTGTACGTTCGAGATCATGCGGAAGCATTGTGGCAGGTACTCACACGCGGACGCCTCGGCGAAACGTACAATATCGGCGGTTGCAATGAATGGGCGAATTTGAAAATCGTCGAGCTGATTTGTGATCTGTGCGACGATCTTGCTCCTGAGTTGGGAGACCAATCACGCCAGTTGATCACCTTTGTAAAAGACCGTCCTGGTCACGATCGACGCTACGCAATCGATGCCAGCAAGATTGATCGCGAACTGGGCTGGAGGCCGCAGTATACCTTTGAACTTGGAATTCGGGAAACTGTGGCTTGGTATCTTGCCAATCAAGCTTGGGCGAAAACCGTCTCTCGCAAGAACTGAGTCGCCTCGAGGAAGCGTGATTTCAGTCGCATAACAAAAAAGGCCGATTTGAAAATCGGCCTTGCTCAACGAGCGGTTTCAGCTTATTTGCGTGGCAGGGATCTACCACATGTATTCAGCACCGAAGCTGACACCTTGATAGTAAACTTCGCCGTCGGTGTCGATGAAGCCTTGCCGAGCCGACGTAAATGAGCCGCTGCCAACTAGGTTGCTGACGTCGCGGGTGTTGAAGTTCTCCGGAGCGATCGCAACGTTGTCTACATACAGGATGTTGTAGCCAGCGTTCAGTGCCCACGAATATGTCAGCCGATACACAGTCGAGACTGAGAAGTCGTTCAAGAACGCAGTGCGACCGTCTTGGATAAACTCACGACCCAACGCAATCGAGTTAGCTACAATCGTCGCTTCTGACTCAGCATGATTGCCGAAGACACCTATCTTGTTTTGAGTACCCAAGTACAGTCCTGGAATTACGTTGATCCATGCGTCTCCACCAACTTGAAAGCCGGTCAATTGATTGCGAGTCTTGACGGAATGTTCGAAAAATCGCAGACCATTATTACCGGCACCGTTGTTGTTCTCGCCGATCGCATTGAAATTCAGATGTTCATCCAAATCGAAATGGCGGATACCGGCCAGCAGCGAGCCTTGCATGAAGGCGGCCGGTCCAACCCAACGTCGGCGGAAATTGACTTCCCCATTGTGGAGTTCCGACGAGTAGCTCAGAGTATGCCGATTGGATCGGTCGGTATCATCGAATCCACCTGCCGGCGATGTGCCGAACGCGCTGTAGATCGAATATAGGTTTGCATTACCAGTGGCGGTAACCACAGAATTCCATCGATTCAGTCCGAAGTAGCTGACCTCGAGATTTGAGGCAGGCCCAACCTGCACGGCCAAGGTCAGAGCCAATCCAAAGCGCAGTTTTTCCAAATCCGTGTCATTGGTGCTTAGCGCATTAGTCCCAGCGACACCTGTCGAAGAGAGAATGGTATCGGCAAAGTCGTTGGTGCGTGCCAACGCAATTGTTCCAGCACTAATATCAAACCAGCGCTGGGCTGCCGGACCTTCGCTGTACGGTGCCAGCGGGCCAAGCAGTCGACAAAGGAGACCACCAGGCAACAATGTACCCTGATTCCAACCACATCCAAGGCAACCGTTCCCGCTGCAAAAACCGCAGCCACTACCCTGGCCCAGTCCACCCAATAATCCACATCCTAAGCCATTGCAACCGTCGTTACCGCAGCCACATGGTCCGTAACCATTGAGTCCTCCGCCAAAGGGTCCGCAGCCGTTTGGTCCGCACGCAGCGAATAATCCATTGGCGGACCCTGGTCCACAACTGTCGCAGCATCCCGCGTCGCAGGTGCCGCTGCCGTTGGTCATCTGCAGTTCCATAGGTGCAGGGCCGGGGATCGCCATACTGGAAGGTCCCTCACCCATCATATATCCAGTCGGCATGACACCCAGATCCATGCCGACTCCACCGCGTTGCAGCATGGAGTAGCCAGCGGTGCGCACCGGTTTGGCACTGTTTGATTTTGAGCCGAACTGAGCTGGTTTCGTGGGAGTTGCGGATTGACCGTAACCTTGACCGGCGCTTACCAGGAGAGCCAGCCCCATCGTGAGCCAGTGTTTCCAACCACTGAGCGTTCTCATTGATTCCTCTCCAGCAGCAACTGGCAGTTGTTAAGCGTCCCGTCCACAAGTGCAAGGGACTGAACAACTGCGAAACTTGTTTCCCACCACAGGCCTGACATCGCATTACGCGGAGCGAGCCCGAAAAATCGTTACAGACCTCGTTATCGGCATGGATCTACCGAAATATTTGCCCGAACCGGAATATTCGTGCGCATCGTTATTTCTTGAGAGTAGAGCAATTGTCCCCAATTGCTCAAAAGCGTCGCCCGCTTAGAAAAAGGACCGTTGAAGAACGGAGAGGTCGCCACATTGGCTTGGCAACCGAATATGGGAGTGTGAAATACGGTCTCAGTCGCATTCCAAGCAATTGAGGACAATTGCTTTACTCTCGAAAATTCTTTGTCCCCCGCAGGGTTCCGCTTACGCAAGGTTTACTGTGGCGACGCGACAGGGTTTGTCGCGTACGGTTTTCGCAAATCTTAGTTTTAGGGGAGCCCCAAACATGAAACGTCTCTCGACAATCGTGGCAGTACTGGCAATTTCCTTTGGTTCAAACATTCTGAACGCCCAAGTAACTTCCAGCAGTTTCTCCAGTGGTGGAGTTGCCCGGTCGTCGGCGTCGGGAGTAGGCAACACGCGAATAAATGCGATGTCTTCTGCTTCCGGCGGCGGCTATGCAGAAGCTCGCATGACCGGAACTGGCTTGAGGGGTGGTTTTGCGTCCGGCAGTGCTATCGCGGCCAGCCACGGTGGAGTCGCGATCGCTCATGGCAATTCAGACGCTCGTGGTTGGGGAGCCCGTTCGAGTTCGACGGCTGTGGCAGGTTCAAATTTTGGAACCGCGATTGCAATCGATTCCGCACGCGCTCGTGGAAACGCCTCGGCCACCAGTATGAGCGGCGCGTTTACGACCGGTGGACTTGCGATAGCCAATAGCGGGGCCGATGCACGTGGGCGGTTTGGGGGGCGAGGAGTGGCCAGCAGCACTGCCATCAGCGCCGTGGACTTTGGCGTCGGAGTCAGCCGCAGCCGAGCTAGCGCAACGGGCTTGCTGGGTGGTTTCGCAGGCAGCAACAGCGGGGCTTACTCAGTCGGTATCGGTGGTTTTCGTAGTTCTAGTGCGTCGGCAACCAGCGGAGCGATTCTCGGGGGTGTCAGTATGTCGGATGCAATCCACATCGCTCCCTAGGTCTGTGCGACCTCAGTTCGCTGAGTCAACGAAACGAAAAAAGAAAACCTCGGCCAGCCAGCAGCTTGCCGAGGTTTTCTCGCTTACTTCCCCACTCACCGAGAGACTCTTGCGAGCTACGTGCCGAATTCAGGTCGACGTCGCCCAAGTTGTTCTTGCAAGCGTGCGACGATGCTGGAGTGCATTTGGCTAACGCGACTCTCGCTTAGGTCGAGCGTCGCACCAATCTCTTTCATCGTCAGCTCTTCGTAGTAGTACAGGATGATGATTAGGCGTTCGTTTCGATTGAGACCTTTGGTCACCAATCGCATCAAATCACCTTTTTGAATTCGCCGAGTTGGATCTTCGCCCTTCTTGTCTTCGAGAATATCGATTTCGCGAACATCTTTGTAACTGTCAGTCTCGTACCATTTCTTGTTGAGGCTGACCAGATTGACGGCATTCGCTTCCATCTGCATCTTTTCCAGCTCTTGGATGCTGATGGCCATGTGCTCGGACAGTTCTCGGTCTGTGGGAGCTCGACCGTACTTGGTCTCGAGTTGCTTTTTCGCCTCGCCAAGTTTGCTAGCTTTGCTGCGTACTAACCGCGGAACCCAGTCCATTGTGCGCAATTCGTCAAGCATCGCGCCACGAATTCGCGGGACGCAATACGTTTCGAATTTTACACCGCGATTGGTGTCAAAAGCATCAATGGCATCCATCAAACCGAAGATGCCCGCGCTGATTAGGTCGTCAAGCTCGACACCGTCTGGCAATCGCTGCCAAATTCGGTCGCCGTTGTAGCGAACCAACGGCATGTACTGTTCAATTAGGCGGTTTCGCAAGTCGATACTGGAGGGATCAACCTTATATTTTTTCCAGACTTCTTGGATTTCTTCTTCTTGTGCGATCGTTGTTGCCATCCAATCCTCCATGACCTTCTTGGCAGTGTCGGCGCTATTGATACGAGGGTCGGCATCGATGCCTCAATGGCGCCGCCACATAATCCGAGCGATGCCCGGTTGGCGATACGTTATTGAGCGTGCTTTGATCGGTTGAGCCACAACAGATCAAATTCTCAAGCGTGCACGCCTGGCGATCTTTTAGCGAGAACCCAGTTTCGAATCCATGCCAACTTTATTCAGCACGATTCACACCGTCGGGTGTTTTGCTGTTGACTGTCGATTGTAGCCGAGCCATTTCCTTGCGAAAACGGAATTCGACAGAATCGCACACAGTTCGTTCGGCGAAGTAGCCGATGCAATAACCAACCACGGCAAAGGCGGCAAACGCCGCTAGGGCTCCGGACAAAATCTCATCGGGCCACACGCTCGCCAGGAGTCCACGCAAAATCACGATTATCAGCGCGATGGATCCCAGCACTGCAGAATATGCCCGGGCCATCGATCGCCTCCATGCTATCGCGTCATCCTGTCATCAACGTTCCCTCACGCGGGCAAGTTCCACCGCATCCATTCACCTTAAGGAATCTGCGCCAAAAGGCTTCAGCGGGGTTCTCACCCGGTAAGTCATGTATCGGCAGGAAATGCTCAAAGGATTAGTTTTTTCTCAGCAGCCGCACAGCCAGCGCGGAGTCCGGCAATCCTCTAGTTTCAATCCCATTACCCCCATTTTTGAACCAGGCCCTATTTTGGGTACCAGTCCGTATTCTGGCAATTGTTGGAGAATTGGGAAAAGTTCTGCGGTTTACTTCGGGCAATGTCGTTAGTAGTTGTGCGAGCATGAGCACAAAGCGACGGAGAAAGTTATTTCATCCAACTATTTGCCTGTTCTTCTGCTGCCCCATCTCTTGCTCGCAATTTTCCGTTATCTCGCGTAGTTCTTGACTTCGATGGCGCCATCGTGTTAGGTTGCATCGCTCTTATCTAACACATAGTACATCTCGATGGTCAGGTATTCCGACCTTAGCGGTCGCAGCCTCCCTTTATCCGAGCAGTCCTGAAACTAAATTCGAAAGGTACACCATGTATCGAAACCAGCTCAGTGGCCGCCACCGCTCGTCCGTGAGAAATCGGAAACACCGTTTCGCTATTGAGTTGATGGAGTGTCGTCGAGTGCTTTCGTTGACGGCGATGGAAGTGCCTGAAATAGCCTTGCCGCAATTAGAGATCGAAGCTGCCGAGTTTGACGACTCGCGCATCCTCGTCCGGTTTCGCGATGATGTCGTTGCCGAGCAAGTGGAGCTGGATCTTCCTGCCGACACGGAAATTTTAAATCCGTATGAGTTTTTCCCGGAACTTCATGAAATCGCGTTAGGAGATTCAGCGGACGTCCAAAGTACATTGAAGGAATTGCGAGCTCGACCAGACGTTTTGTACGCAGAACCCGATTACCGAGTGCGCTTACAAAGAGTTCCCAACGACCCTGGTTTTGACGAGCTGTGGGGAATGAACAATGTTGGACAAACCGGTGGGTTGGTGGATGCCGATATCGACGCTGCAGAAGCTTGGGACAAACTATACCCAGGCGGCGAAGTTGTTGCTGCGAACAGTCCGATTATCGTTGCGGTGATCGATACCGGCGTCGACTATAACCATCCGGATTTGGCTGCGAATATATGGACCAATCCCAATGAGATCCCGGGTAATGGTCGCGACGATGACCAGAACGGTTATGTCGATGATATTCATGGCTATGACTTCGTTAACCGCGACAGCGATCCGATGGACGATCATTTTCACGGAACACACGTCGCGGGCACGATTGGTGCCGTTGGAGATAACGGTATCGGCATTGCTGGAGTGAGCTGGAACGTGCAGATCATGGCATTGAAGTTTCTCGCCGCAGATGGTGGTGGTTACATCAGCGATGCTATCAGCGCCCTAAATTATGCAGTGCGAAACGGTGCCAAAGTCTCCAATAATAGCTGGGGTGGCGGCGAGTATTCGCGAGCTATGCTTGATGCTATCAATGCTGCAGGAAACCAGAACCATATTTTCGTCGCCGCCGCAGGTAACGAGTCCAGCGACAACGACCGCTTTGCGGCGTATCCTGCCAGTTACAATTTGCCAAATATTATTTCTGTGGCAGCACTCGATCATGCAGACCAGCTTGCCTACTTCTCCAATATTGGAACACGCACGGTCGACGTCGGTGCGCCAGGAGTGAACATCTACAGCACCTTTCCGACTCGCATGACCGAAGCGATGAGGTACGATGGTTTTCGAACCAGCTACGAATCGATCAGCGGTACGTCTATGGCGACACCCCACGTGTCGGGGTTGGTCGCGCTGGTCTTCGAGCAGCATCCGGATTGGAGTTTCGAACAGGTTACAACCCAGATTTTCGAAACCGTTGAGCCTGTTGACGCTCTGCGACGCACCGCGACCGGAGGTCGCATCAATGCCGCCGCCGCCGTCGGTAATCCTGTTCCGGATACTCGCGGTCCGCGCGTTGTCAACAGTACGCCGACCGGCGTCGTTTCGGGAGAAGTCTCCACCATTCGAGTTTCTTTTAGCGAGTCGGTTTCGGACTTTGATGTCGACGATATCGTCACTTTCATCGGCCCGCCTGCGGCAACGGGGGGCGCTGTAACCGACCTATTAGGATCGATTGTCAGCGTAACAGGCAGTGGACGTGAATACACGATTACTTTTCAGACGCAGAGCGCACTTGGCAACTATGAATTGACATTTGGTCCCGATATTTTTGACCAAAGCGGTAATCCTATGGATCAGAACGCCAACGGAAATCTCGGGGAAGTTCCCAATGATCGCTACCGCATTCGATTTATGTTGAGCGAAAAAGTCCATGTGGTATCTGATGACGTTCCAATCTCGATTTATGACTGGACTTGGTCGGTCAGTTACTTGTTGGTACCCCAAGACATTCTCGTTGGCGACGTGGATGTTCAACTGGATATTACCCACAGCTATACAGGCGATTTAGCTCTATATCTCGTTTCGCCCGATGATCCCTATAACTATGTGGCGCTTTCGGAATACCGCGGTGAGTCTGGAAACAATTTCCAAGGGACTATTTTTGACGATGAAGCCGATAACTCAATCGTAAACGGAACAGCGCCGTTCTCGGGCAGTTTTCGCCCGGAGGCACCACTGTCGCAATTTGACGGCCAAAACGGCCGCGGCTATTGGGAACTTTGGATCGGAGACTGGGGGTGGCTGGATGAAGGGCAATTGAATTCATGGAGTTTACTGCTCCAACCTGGCGAAGGTGCTCTACCTACCACCAATCAGCCACCGACTGCCAATTACGATTATGCGCAGATGGACGAAGATACCTCCGTCACAATCAATGTGCTGGCTAATGATCGAGATCGCAATGCCGATCCGCTGCAGATTACTTCCGTCACCGATGCCTACGGTGGTCGCGCGGTATTAAACGCCGATAGCACCGTGACATTCACACCTGATCGAGATTTCAATTACTATTTCGGTAGTGCTGGATTCATGTATACGATCAGCGATGGTAGAGGTGGTACCGCTTCAACCTATGCATGGATCGACGTTTTACCTGTACCCGATGCACCTGTCGCAGTTGATGATTTTGTACAGAGTTCGAAAAACCAAACTCTGATATTCAGTTATTACTATGGATCGCTGGCCCTTGAGGCGAACGATACCGATGTCGACGGCGATTGGCTGTGGGTGGAAAGTGTGCGCAACGCGACCAATGGTACGGTGCGACTAGAGCCCAGCGGTGAAGTAGTATTTACTCCTGCTGTGGATTTCATGGGCATCGCGACCTTTGAATATACAGTCACCGACGGGACGCTAAAGGATACTGGATTCGTGCGCATCGAGATCAAGGATCGCTACTATTTCTCGACCAGTACCGATGGCAGTTTGACCAGCTCGGACGGATCGACCGTCAGTTTCACCAGTGCCGATATTCTGCAAATGGCGGTGGACGCTGATGGCAAGTACCACTACAGCATGTATTTTGATGGCAGCGATGTTGGCCTGGGTGCTGCCAGCGAGAACATCGATGCCTTTACGATCTTGTCGGATGGCAGCATCGTATTGTCTACCGTCGGGGCATTTTCGGTTTCGTCGTATGGTTACACTACTACTGGACGAGGCGAAGATTTGCTGTACTTCTGGCCGCAGACATCCGGTAACGATACCAGTGGGTACTGGAATATGTATTTCGATGGCAGCAACGTTGGTCTGAGCGGTGCGGATGAGAGCATCGACGCGGTTTCTATTCTGCAGGACGGGCGCATTGTGATCTCAACCGCAGGACCGGTGCGCGTACCTGGAGTTGCTGCAGGCGCTGACGAGGACTTGCTGGTCTTTACGCCCTACACACTCGGCGAGGGTTATACTTCCGGTACATGGGCAATGTACCTCGATGGCAGCGATGTCGGACTAGGCGAAACGGATGGCGAGGACATCAACGGACTGTACATTCGCGAGAGTCAAACCGGTGGCCAACCAACGCTATTTCTGACCACCGTAGGAGCTTTTGATGTTCCTGGAGTTACTGGAGAGAACGAAGATATTCTTGCGTTTACGCCAACTCAGCTAGGGGCCAATACTCAAGGGACCTTTGGTTCACCGCTGACATTGAAGGGTAGCGCGTTCGGCTTGGAGAATTTCGATCTCGACGGCATTTATGTGGGTCAGTTTGTCCCGGCGATTTCAAGCCTGCCGATGTCAAGCGGTCTGCGCGCCGAAAGAGAATCCGCGTCAAGTCTTGCCGTTACTGCAACCGTCTTCGCACAAGCGCTCGATACGTTGCTCGATCAACAGACGCCGCAGAATTCGATGGGCAATTCGAGCCCCACCGAGGCAGTTTTCGCGAGTTCGACGCCGCACATTTTGAGCTCCCGCAATTCACTTCCACCTTCGGCTGTTAGCCATCGCGATAAATTATTTTCGCTGATCGACGAGTTAGGGTTGATTGAGTTATAAGGCAGAAGTTCAATAATTCGAACTAGATGCCGGAGATAGTATCGATGGTTGCGCCATGAGGTTGAAAATTCGCGTCTTCAACCTCATGGGCATGCAATACAGCATCTCAGCGGAATCGCAACTGTTACTTTGCCATCTTTTCCAGAATTCCCTCGAGTTCGGTCCAGTGAACGCCGCTGCGAACCACCTTGCCTGTACCGTCGACAACTAGGTTAACGGGCAGCGTCAATACTCCCAGATCCACAGCCAGCTTGCCGTCGAGACCGCCCTTCTCGTGCAACTGCAACCACGAGTAGCCGCTGGCCTTGAGGAGCGCTTTTGCGGCTTCTGGTTCATTGTCTAGATTGATGCCCACAATGCGCAATCGTTGCTTGCTATATTTGCTTTGCAGTTCCTTCAGGGCTCGCATTTCCGCTTTACATGGTTCGCACCAACTTGCCCAGTAATGAAAAATGATTGGATCTTTCGCGAACACGGCGGAATCGAAGGCGCGTCCGTCCAGCGTCGTACCTTGCAAGCTGAATTGACGCCGTTCAATGCTCAGGCGAGTAAGCGCACCAGCGGCCTTTTGGCCTGGCAACGTCTTGGCGAAATCGCGGCTGGCGCGTCCATACCAAAGGTTTGCAGTCTTAACGTCGAGTGCGAGTTCGGCGGAAAGGGCGATTTGGATCATGCCTTCGGCCGCATCAGGACTGGTCGGAAAATCTTTAACAAATTGTTCTAGATTCTCCAGGTATTTCTTTTGTTCATCTTGAATATTACCATCTTGCGTCTGGGTCTTCTGCATATAGTCGGCGGCAATCGCTCGAAAGGTCACGTAAGCTATATCATCTTTTGACGAATTGCTACCCTGAAGTTTGGAGGTCATTTCATGTAGGCGTTTGACTCCGCTGGGGAATTCGCCGCTTTGTGTGGCCGCACTGACAGTATCTGCAAATTGCTTAATCCAGTTGGAGCGGTCCTCGGCGACGGTTGATTCCGAGATCAGCTTTTCGATTAGGTCGGCTCGTTGGCCTTGAAGAATTTCCTTGCTCGCGGTGGAACTTCCTGAGGCTTGCAAACGCGTATCGACGTCTTGCAGATCTTTGGCCAACCGCTCCATGGCCTTGGAAATACCACCATTGTTTACCGGTGCATCGATATTTGGGTTGCGTTCCGAAATCGATACATTGAAGAAGACTCCCGTTTCCGAAAGCTCAGACCCTTCGCCGACGACGCGCGGTAAATCGACCAGTCGCCAATTTGAGCCGACTTGGATCATTGTTCCGACCAACAGTTGTTGAGATTGGCCTTTATTTTCCATCAATGCAACGACGTTCTCGTAGACAACGACGTCCTTTTCGGAACCGCCAGTGCCCGCTGGAACAATACCGGGTTTCTCTGCCCCAAAATGTGTCCAGTGGGTATCGCGATTAACCAACTTTTGCACACTGGCCCATTTACCAAATTCGCTTCGTGCGCGCTGGGATTTTTCGCGAAGCTCTTTGGCTTTTTCTTCGCTCAAGCCGAGCGACTCGATTTCGCTAGCAGTGATCAGCAAGCTAGAGAATTGCTCTCCATTGCGTTGTGCGGCGGCATCCACAACTTCGGCGGTAACTTCTTCTGCTGAGATCATTTTCCAGCGGTCGATCTTTTTATCGTTATTGGAATCTACTCCCCATCGCATGCCTTCGGTTCCCAGCCAACGAAACTCATCGGGTGTGCCGTCAAAATCGCTATCAATTTCCCGATAGACTTCGACCCCACTAGCAAAATACGACCAGCGGTCGAGAAATTTTCCGTCGCCATTGGTGTCCACAAACCAGCGAAGTGTCTGGCCGTCTGGTCCGGTAACTACGAAGCCTTCGCCTTCTGTCCGTTTGATTTTCTCAAGAGAGCAGTCTTTGACCTTGTCGGGTTCAACTTCCTCGAAACGCGCATTCTTCTGAATGGGTTTCATCGCTAAAGCCTTTATCAAGTCACCATTTTGAGCAGTTGATTCGCGTGGGTTAAGGAAGATTGCCGTTAGGCAAAACACGACTGCTTCGATCCGAAATTTTCCCGTTTGCATCCGAGGAGCTCCTTGCATAAATTGTGGCATTTCGCCAAGGGATTTACTAAATTTTCCTTGCTGAATTGTCCGATTCAATCCAATCTGTCCGTGGGCTCACCAAATTTGAACCTGCTGGCGTAGGCGATCAAGTGCAACGCACAGCAATTTGCATTGACCGAAAAAACGATTTGCAAAACGCTGATTGAATGAGGGAATCGCCAAACACCAATGTTATTGATTAGGTAAGTTAGTTGATTGGATGCCGTTAAGACCTTTTTTGCTGGTTGACAGTCCCGAACCTTTGGTTAGGATTTTGCAGTCTAGCGGATAGGCGTGGTTCAATCCAAGAGCGACTCTTGCAACAATTGAGCGAAAGCAGGTTGCTCGAGTGAGTTCCAAGGCCTAGCTGGCTGTACGCATTGGGCGCGTAGCTCAG
>SXGS01766557.1_pt1 | contig 11625 bp, 10 predicted proteins | sample 3174681 | NCBI WGS metagenome assembly SXGS01 (sample SAMN11356861, study PRJNA531348) | freshwater metagenome | isolation source: freshwater sample F1-80 | place: China: Fuxian Lake, Yuxi | collected 2017-12-25 | reverse complement strand
GAGTTAATGGATCTAGTAAGCGGTCATGCAGATTTAACTAAAGAGGAACGAGATATCGTTGAAGAGGTGTTTAACACAAGTGATCGATTACTCCATGAGGTAATGGTGCCAAGAACTGAGGTTGATTTCCTTGACGCCTCTTTGAGTATCTCTGCTGCTCGAAAGCTTGTTGTAGAGCTTGCTCACTCACGTTATCCAGTTGTCCGAGGAAGCAGTGATGAGGTTATTGGATTTCTACATGTTAGAGATCTACTAAATCCTAAGTTGGATGATGCACAGATAACTATCATGGAGATGGTGCGAAATGTCATTTTCTTACCAGGAACTAAAGGCGTGCTGCCCGCGTTAACTGAGATGCGTAGCAAGCGTCAACATATTGCAGTTGTGTTGGATGAGTACGGTGGCACCGATGGCATAGTTACTTTAGAGAATTTGGTGGAGTGCTTAATTGGTGAGATTCAGGATGAGTATGACGGTCATGAAACCCAGCCAAATTTGCAGAAACGCACAGATGAAATGGAGATTGATGGTCTAATCTCACTTGAAGATTTACTGGATCAAACCGGTATACAACTACCGGAGGGTCCATATGAAACGGTGAGTGGTTTTGTGATGCATAAGTTAGGCCGGATTGCACAGGTTAATGATGTGGTCCGAATGGATGGTGCGCGCTTTACAATTGTCAGTATGAGTGGCAAGCGGGTTGGACAACTTCTACTTTCGCGAGATGATGTGAATAAGTGAGTAAAAAGCGAGTTTTATCTGGAATTCAACCAACCCAGGACTCATTTCATTTAGGCAATTACTTAGGTGCAATCAAACAGTGGGTGGAGTTACAAAGAGAAAATGATGCTTTTTACTGTGTAGTTGATCTTCATGCCTTAACAGTTGAAACCGATCCTAAATTATTGGAAAAACGCACCCTTCTATCTGCAGCCCAATTAATTGCGATCGGTGTGGATCCAAAACTTTGTACATTGTTTATTCAATCTCATGTGCCTGCTCACAACCAATTGGCTTGGGTGCTTGAGTGCATTACCGGATTTGGTGAAGCCGGCCGCATGACACAATTTAAAGACAAGTCACAAAAAGGTGGTACTGATCGAACCAATGTTGGCCTGTTCACCTATCCAATCCTGCAAGCAGCAGACATTTTGCTTTATCAAGCAGATTTTGTGCCAGTCGGTGAAGATCAACGCCAGCACATTGAGTTGACCCGGGATTTGGGACAAAGATTTAACAGTAAATACAAAGAGGTATTTAATATTCCATCTGCTCAAATAATAAAGTCACTGGCAAAAATTAATGACCTGCAAGATCCAAACTCTAAGATGAGCAAATCTGCAGCCTCGATGGCAGGTGTAATTGAGCTTATGGATTCACCGGATGCAACTATAAAGAAATTTAAGTCAAGTGTTACCGATGCTGGCAAAGAGATTAAATTTGATGAGAAAGAAAAACCAGGTATTTCAAATCTGCTAACCATACATTCGGCATTTTCTGGCAAATCAATTAAAGATATTGAAAATGAATTTGCTGGTAAAGGTTATGGTGATTTTAAATTAGAGGTTGCCGAAGTTGTAGTGGAGGCGTTAAACCCAATTCGTACTCGCACCTTAGAATTAATGGATGACAAAGCTGAGTTACTCAAGCTGCTCAAAGCTGGCTCTGAAAAAGCTAATCAGGTAGCAGCCAAGACATTAGCTGATGTTTATTCCGCCTTGGGTCTAATTGCAAATGGCTAAGCGATATCTTCTCTTCGCACTGATCCTCACCCTACTTCCTACTGCAGTAATCCAGAGTTCATCTGCGGCAGAGCCTAAGCGGATTGCAATTGCTTATGAGGTTGGCGGCAGGGGAGATAACGGCATTAATGATTTAGCTGCCAAAGGATTAGAGCTCGCAATAAAAAAACACAATATTTCCCGGCTGGATGTTCGGGAGCAGATCACTGACGGGAGTTTTGGTGATCGAATTACTCGGGTTAGATTTTTAGCCCGAAATAAGTATCAATTAATTATCTGCGTTGGAGCAGCCTATGCCGACACAGTTCGTCGAATTTCAAATGAGTTTCCAAATACTCAATTTGCAATTATCGATGATGAGTCAGTAGCTATGACAAATGTTTCTAATCTTTCATTTGCCACCCATGAGGGAATTTATCTAGCTGGTGCTGCCCTTGCGGTAAGAAGCAAAAGTGGAAAAATTGGCTTTATCGGTGATAAATCAGATCCAAGTGCTGCCAAATACGCCTCGGTATTTATCAAAGGTGCAGCAGCAGGTAACTCTAAAGTTAAGGTGAGTAGTAAATTACTTGATACAAATTTTGAAAATGAGATAACGGCTCAAGTAAATGCTGGGATTGATCAAATCTTTTCAACCTGGTCAAAATCTGATGAGGTGATCTCAAATATTGCCAGCCTTAATAGACCAACTACCCCAATATTAATTTCAGGCCTACTACCTGAGCAGTACTTTTTGAATTTTTCAGCGGGTAAGAAGAATCAGTACCTAGTGGTACAAAAACGTTTTGATCTAGCGGTTGAACAGATAATCGCAGCTGAATTAGCTGATAAAAATATTTTAGAAATCCTAGATGGCAAAAAAGGCATCTATGGACATAGATATAACCTCAAAGATGGTGGTGTTACTGTCAAAGTAGTCAGCGGCCCAGCATTTTCCTCTCGAATCCAAGGTATCTCAGCAAACTTAAAGGCTGGGCGGATTAAAAATCTTCTCGGCGCTTAAAAATGTGGTGGAAAGTTTAAACTCTCTAGTTAGAGTTTAAAGTAATCTAAAGAAATCGTAATCAACCTAACCTAGGAGTCTGTCTGGCAGGCTAAGCCTGCACCGATAGGGTCAGCATACAACTAACCCATCGTTTTTGGGCCTAAGTCCTAGGGAGGGATTTTGAAAAAAGTAAATAAAGTCGTTGTGGCTATTGCGGCTGCATCACTAATTTCATCTGTAGCTATTGCACCCGCTGCTAATGCTGCAACCAAGCAGAAGGTTTGTGTAGCGCTAGATACCGCTGGAATTAATGACAAGTCTTTCAACCAAACTTCATATGATGGCGCAAAGCGTGCTTTAAAAGCTGGCTACGCATCATCAATTGAGTACTTACCAGCAAAGTCAAATGCTGACTATGCGCCAAATATTAAAAAGTTTTTAGATAAGAAGTGCACCCTGATTATTGGTGTTGGCTTCTTGCTAGGTGATGCAATCACCGCAGCAGCAATTGCTAACCCTTCAGTTAACTTTGCTTTAGTTGATGGTTGGTCAGTAGGAAAGAACCAAAAGGGAATTACCTACAAGACTGATGAAAACTCATTCCTAGTGGGCTACTTAGCTGCCGGTATGTCAAAGACTGGCAAGGTTGCAACCTATGGTGGTATCGCAATCCCAACTGTAACTATCTTCATGGAAGGTTATGCAAAGGGAGTTGAGTACTACAACGACGTTAAGAATGCGAAAGTTGAAGTTATTGGTTGGAACACAAAGACCAAGACTGGAACATTCCTTGGTAGCTTTGATGACACCACCAAAGCGCTACAAACCTCAACTTCATTAGAGCAACAGGGTGCAGATGTAATTTTCCCAGTTGCCGGTGGAATGCAAGCTACAACCGCTGCAAACAGCCTAAAGTCAAAGAAATCTAATGTGATTTGGGTGGATGCAAAGGTTATGGATACAGGCAAGCAATACGCAAGCGTTACTCCAGTTTCTGCCCTAAAGGGCTTAGCTGAAGGTGTATTGGCTGTAACTAAAGAGGCTTACGATGGCAAATTCACAAGCAAGGAGTATGTAGGAACACTTTCAAACAAGGGTGTTTCTTACGCAATTACCCCAGCTTGGTCAAAGAAGATCCCTGCTTCACTGCAGACTGAAGTACGAGACCTAGCCGCTGCTATTGCTGCTGGATCTATTGATGTAAACAATGCGTAATCGACGATAAATTAGTCGAGCACTATTGCTGGGTGAGTTAGATTTCTAACTCACCCAGTTACATTAAGGAGTAGGTAATGCCCTTAGAGTTAAAGGGGATATCCAAAAGTTTTGGAAATTTACAAGCAAATAATCAAATAAATTTAAAGGTCGGTAAAGGCGAAATTCACGCCATCCTTGGTGAAAATGGGGCCGGCAAATCAACTTTAATGAATATCGTCTATGGGCTATTGCAACCAGACTCAGGCGAGATATTAGTTGACGAGAAGTTAGTAAAAATCCTTGAGCCAGCAGATGCCATTAAATATGGGATTGGTATGGTGCATCAGCACTTCATGCTCATCCCAGTATTTACAGTTGCAGAAAATATCGCGCTCGGAAGAGAAAAATCTAAGTTTGGCATTATGAGTTTCGCTGAGATAAAAACAAAAATTAAGAAGTTATCTGATGAGTTTAAATTTGATATCGATCCTGACGCAATCATTGAAGATTTACCAGTTGGAGTTCAGCAACGGATAGAGATCATTAAGGCGCTGATGTATGAAGCCAAGGTTTTGATTTTGGATGAGCCAACTGCGGTGTTAACACCCCAAGAAACTGATGAGTTGCTCAATGTAATGAAGATTTTAAAATCTAGAGGAACTTCTATTATTTTTATTACTCACAAACTTAGAGAAGTAAGAGCTGTTGCCGACAAGATAACAATTATTAGACTTGGTAAAGTTGTAGGAACTCAATTGCCATCAGCTTCGCAAGAGGAGTTAGCTAATTTGATGGTAGGACGCGAAGTGGATTTAGCGCCAAATAAAGCTGCATTCAATCCCAGTGGAAATATCTTAGAGATAAATGATTTAAGCGTTTTTAATGATTCTGGTCGTAAGGTGGTCAGCAATTTATCTTTGAATATTCGGGCAGGTGAGATCCTGGCAATTGCAGGCGTTCAGGGCAACGGACAATCTGAGCTAGCAAGAGCAATTGTGAATTTAGAAAAACATAAATCAGGCTCAATCAAACTAGATGGAAAAGAGATTTTAGGTTCTACTGTTCGAGATTCACTACGGGCTGGAATTGCATATATTCCAGAATCACGAGAGTTAGATGGCTTAATCGCTACCTTTTCCATCACTGAAAACTTGATTCTAGATGTTCATGACTTGGCACCGGCCGCAAGTAGAGGCCAACTTAATCGATCTTATATTTCAGAAAATGCAACAATTTTAGTAAACGAGTTTGATGTTAGAACTCAAAGTATTGAAGCAAACTCCTCCTCTCTATCTGGAGGAAATAAGCAGAAGGTTGTGCTTGCTCGAGAGTTATCACGCGAGGTTAAGTTAGTAGTTGCTGCTCAACCAACCAGGGGATTAGATGTTGGATCTATTGAGTTTGTTTATGAGAAGTTGCTCGCTGAGCGTGCAAATAAAAAGGCTATTTTGTTGATTAGTAGTGAACTTGATGAAGTTATGGAGTTAGCTGATCGAATTGCCGTAATTTATAAAGGTGAGATTGTGGGAGTAGTTGACTCCGATGTTTCCAGGGAAAAATTAGGCTTGATGATGGCAGGTATAAAGTGATTGCAAAATTCTTTATAGGACTAAAGAAAAATGCCTTACTACCTTTCCTCTCTTTTATTTTTGCCTTTTTCATAGGCGGAATAATCATTGTAGTTTCAGATCCAGTAATTATGGGCCAGTTAAGTTCACCTGGAAAATTTCTAACCTCTGCTGCTTCTAGAATTGGTAACTCCTATTTAGCAATATTTCAAGGTTCAATTTATGATGTGAATCTGGCAAGAGAGTCTGGATTTTTCAGAGGCTTCTACCCAATGTCTGAGACAATTGTTACCGCAGTTCCACTCTTGTTTGCTGGCTTGGCGGTGGCGTTAGCATTTAGATCTGGTTTATTTAATATCGGAGCCCAAGGACAATTTATTTTTGGCGCAATCGGTGCATCTTATGTTGGCTTTGCTTATGAATTGCCACCATTAATTCATGTCCCACTTGTTTTGATCGCTGGAATAGTTTTAGGTGGTTTGTTTGGTGGTTTTGTTGGATTACTCAAGGCTAAAACGGGAGCTCATGAGGTAATTGTGACAATTATGCTCAATTACATTGCCTCACTATTTATTCTTTGGTTGCTTAAGACTCAAGCATTCTTACGGGAGGAGCGACAGGATCCAATCGCCCCTGAAGTAAACAGCAGTGCTCAGCTACCTAAATTACTTGGCGGAGATCTGAGGTTACATTTAGGAATATTCATAGCTTTGGGAGTAACTTGGTTTGTTTGGTGGCTCTTAACCAGAAGCACTCTTGGTTTTAAATTTAGAGCAGTTGGTGCAAACTCAAATGCAGCTCGAACTGCAGGAATATCAGTTCCATTTGTAACGACTGCAACTATGTTTATCAGTGGCGGCTTGGCTGGTTTAGGTGGCGCAGTTCATCTAATCGGCACTGAGTACGCCTTAACCGCCGGAATTGCTGGCAGTATCGGCTTTGACGCTATAACTGTGGCATTACTTGGACAGGCAACACCTCTTGGAACTCTATTGGGAGCTTTGCTATTTGGCGCCCTGCAAACTGGCAGCAGAACCTTGCTCTCCAACACCGGAACACCATCAGAGATCGTGCAGGTAATTCAGGCGCTAATAGTCTTGTTTATTGCCACCCCGATGCTATTAAAGCGTGTTTTCAGATTGAAAAACACAATTGAATCTAAATCAATGACTGCTAAAGGTTGGAACGGCTAATGGCAGAGTTGAATTTAGTACAAAAGCGCAAGCAGAAAAGTATTTTTACAATGTTGGCTCTGTTTGCCATTTTTACTCTAATTTTTTACATAACATCGAGTAAAACTGAACCAATTACCTTCGGTTTTATCTTAGGCGATGAATTTAAGTTAATAAATGAGTGGAGTGTGAGCTCTCGATCAGGCTCTGGAATATTCATGTTGTTAGCACTCCTTGGAATTGGTTTGTCTTATTTGGGATTCAAATCAGACAAATCCATCACTCTCGGCAGTGTTGTTTTTGGTCTGGGCAGCATCATGTCATTTCTATGTTGGGCAGCAGCTGGAAAATTCATTCCATTTACTGGCCTACTTCAAGCCGCACTTTTATTAGCGGTGCCACTAATTTTTGGATCTATGTCTGGATTACTTTGCGAAAAATCAGGTGTTATTAACATCGCTATAGAGGGGCAGTTGTTGTTTTCAGCCTTTATCTCAGCAATTGTTGCAAGTCTTACTCAAAATTTAATGTGGGGATTACTCTCCGCGCCAATTGCTGGCGCACTGGTTTCATTAATTTTGGCTTACTTCGCTATCAACTTTAAAGTGGATCAGGTGATTATTGGCTTTGTAATTAATGTGTTGGTTTTAGGTTTAACTAATTTCTTCTATTCAACTTTGCTGGTGCCATACGATAGTACTTGGAATGCTGCGGAAAGTTTTTCAGCAATTCCAATTCCTATTTTGTCTAAAATCCCAATTATTGGACCGGTGTTATTCAACCAAACAATAATTGTTTATATCATGTATGCAATTGTAACTTTGATCCAAGTGGCTTTGTATAAATCTCGCTGGGGTCTTCGTACCAGAGCTATTGGAGAGCTTCCTATTGCAGCAGATTCTGTTGGAATTGATGTTAATAAATTGAGATTTAGAAATGTTATGTTGGCAGGCTTAGTTTCCGGACTTGGTGGAGCAGTATTTACAATTGGTGCAGTCGGGATCTTCTCGCAATCCATGACAGCAGGTGCAGGATTTATTGCTCTTGCCTGTTTAGTTTTTGGTAAATGGACGCCACGAGGGGCATTAGTTGCTGCATTATTCTTTGGTTTTGCTAATAGTTTGCAGAGTAATCTTTCAATCTCTGGTGTTGCCCTACCTTCTGAGTTGATGTTGATGATTCCTTATATTGCTACCATCATTGCTGTTTCTGGCTTGGTAGGACGTGTTCGGGCTCCCGCAGCAGATGGAATTCCATACTCTCGCGGTAATAAATAGTTTAATTTCGTAGGAGAATTACCCCATGGAAATCAATTGGGAAGTGCTCCATTTAGCCGCAAAAGAGGTAATGACAAAAGCTTATGCGCCTTATTCAAACTTTAAAGTTGGGGTGTCTGGTTTAGTTTCAGATGGCCGAATTGTTGTTGGCTGCAATAGTGAGAATGCAAGTTATGGCGTTGGTCTTTGTGCTGAGTGTGGATTAATTTCCTCACTTACTGTCACAGGTGGCGGAAGGTTGATCGCAGTAGTTTGTGTAGATGGTAATGGTGAGTATTTATCACCATGTGGGCGTTGTCGCCAATTGTTGTTTGAACATGGTGGTAATGAGATGTTATTTATGACACCGGATGGCCCAAAGCCTTTATCGTATTTATTGCCATGGGGATTTGGCCCTGAGGATCTTAAATGAGTGAAAAGTTTGCCGCAGTTGAAATAATTTCAGCAAAGCGAGACAAATTTGAATTAACTGATGATCAAATTGATTGGACAGTAGCGGCCTATACGCGAGGCGTGATTGCTGATGAGCAAATGTCAGCTTTGTTAATGGCAATTTTGCTTAATGGAATGAATAATCGAGAAATTACTCGCTGGACACAGGCCATGATTAATAGTGGCGAAAGAATGAATTGGTCGATGCTAGATCGGCCAACAGTTGATAAACATTCAACAGGTGGTGTTGGAGACAAAATTACTTTGCCTCTAGCACCGCTAGTTGCAGCATGTGGCGGTGCAGTTCCGCAGTTATCAGGCAGAGGATTAGGACATACTGGCGGAACTTTAGATAAATTAGAATCAATTAAAGGTTGGAAAGCAAATCTTTCAAATGAGCAAATGTTAAAAGTGATTCAAGATTGTGGGGCGGTAATTTGTGCGGCAGGAGCTGGATTAGCACCAGCGGATAAGAAGCTTTATGCATTACGTGATGTAACTGGCACAGTTCAATCTATTCCTTTAATTGCATCTTCAATTATGAGTAAAAAAATTGCCGAAGGGACTGGTGCACTTGTCCTTGATGTGAAAACTGGCTCTGGGGCATTTATGAGTGATCCAAAGGATGCAGGTTTATTAGCAAGAACTATGGTTGATTTAGGTAAAAATGCGGGAGTAAAAACTCGGGCATTGGTCACAGCGATGGATGTGCCACTTGGTTTAACAGCTGGAAACGCTCTAGAAATTAGAGAGACTTTGGAGGTTTTAGCTGGTGGTGGCCCAAGAGATGTTGTTGAACTTACGCTGCTGCTTGCAAATGAAATGCTAGATGCAGCTGGGATTAAACCCAAAGTAACTCCTGAAGAGGCGCTAAAAAACGGCATGGCTATGGATGTTTGGCGCAAAATGATTTCAGCTCAAGGTGGCGATAACCAGGCACCATTGCCAGTTGCCAAGGAAAAGATGGAGATCAAAGCAAACGTATCTGGAAAATTACTAACTCTAGATGCGCTGAAGGTGGGCGTTGCTGCCTGGCGATTAGGTGCAGGCAGACAAAAACAAGGAGAGAGGCTGCAACTAGGTTCTGGAATTGAAATTCATGCAAAGCCTGGAGATTTAGTTGCAAAAGACCAAACAATTTTGACATTGCATACTGATGAACCTGACAGATTTAATAGAGCTATTGAGGCATTAACTGGTGGATATCAAATAGGTGGTAAGGATGATGAAGTTAAGCGATTACCATTAGTTATTGAACGGATTGAGGGTTAAGTGTCATTAAGTAATACACCATCAGTTGATCAGATTAAGAGACTGCCCAAAGCACTCCTACATGATCACTTAGATGGCGGGCTGCGCCCGGAGACAATAATTGAAATTGCACAAAAAATAGGTTATAAAAAACTTCCTACGCAAGATCCTAACAAGTTAGCCGACTGGTTTGAAGAGTCATGTAACTCTCACTCTCTAGTTCGATACCTAGAAACTTTCTCCCACACTATTGCAGTTATGCAAACGCAAGAGGCAATAATTCAAGTAGCCCGAGAGTGTGCCATTGATTTAGCGCGAGACGGTGTGGTTTATGCAGAGGTAAGAGGTGCTCCTGAGTTATTTACTGAACAAGGTTTAAGTATTGATCAGGTGGTTGAAGCAACTCTTGAAGGTTATAAACAAGGGGTGGCAGAAGCTGCAAAAGAGGGAAATAAAATAAGAGTTGAATCATTGCTTTGCGGAATGAGACAAAACAATCGCTCGCAACAGGCTGCTGTTGCAGTAGTTAAGTATCGTAATAAAGGTGTTGTTGGATTTGATATCGCAGGTCCAGAGGATGGCTTTCCTCCAACTAATCAAATAGAGACTTTTGGATATCTGAGAAAAGAGAATGCCCACTTCACAATCCATGCCGGTGAGGCGTATGGACTGCCTTCAATTTGGGAGGCTATTCAAATTTGCGGCGCAGAACGACTAGGCCATGGCGTAAGAATTGTTGATGACATCGACTTTTCAGCAGATAAGCCAAAATTAGGACCGCTTGCATCCTATGTGCGCGATCGCAGAATCCCACTTGAACTGTGCCCTACCTCAAATCTTCAGACTGGTGCCGCTAAAACTTATGCCGAGCATCCAATTGGCGTGCTTTCTAAATTGAGGTTTAGAGTCACATTGAATACTGATAATCGATTAATGAGTAATACATCTATGAGCCATGAGATGACTCAATGCGTTAAATCCTTTGACTGGAAATTTGTTGATTTACAACGCGTAACAGTTAATGCACTTAAGAGTTCATTTATTCCATTTGAAGAACGACTTGATATTATTGAAAAGGTTATTAAGCCAACTTATTTAGCTATTGCAGCTGAATAGTTAAATTCCAATCGGGTGCCAGATAGTTTTTTGCTCCATAAAACTCAAAATACGCTCTGGATGGTTGATGGTAGAAAATCTGGCAATTCGCTTTAAATTATCAGCACCTACGAGCTTCAACTCCTCCTCTTGTTTTTTACTCAATCCAGCCACATCAACACCATCAATTTCCATATGTGAACCAACCCATGGGTAAAGTTCAGAGGTTTTTCCAGTAAGGATATTTACAACACCTGCTGACAGATCACTTGTTGAAAGCACTTCACCCAAAGTAATGGCAGGTAGTGGATAAGCCTCACTTGCGATTAATACTGCTGAATTTCCACCTGCTAAAACAGGCGCAAGAGTTCTTACCGCACCAAGAAGTGATGGTTTTGATTCTGCAAATATCGCTACGACACCGAGTGACTCTGGGGTTGTGAAGTTATAAAATGGGCCAGAGACTTGATTTTGTGAACCTGAAACAGAAGATAACTTGTCACACCAACCCGAGTACCAAACCCAAGTATCAATTGCCTCTTCCACCTGAAGTTTTGCAGCCTTACTAGTTACACCCTCTAGTGCAGATATTTCTTCAGTAAATTGTTCGCTTCTGCCCTGCATAATTTCAGCAATACGGTAGAGAATTTGACCCCGATTAAAAGCAGTTGCTCCTGCCCAACCTGCTTGAGCTGACTTTGCAGCGACAACTGCATCTTTTAAATCTTTTCTAGAAGCTAATGCTGGGTTTGCAAGGAATTTCTTATTAGAACCCTTAACCTCATAGACCCGTCCTGACTCACTTCTAGGAAAGGCACCACCGATAAAAAGCTTGTAAGTTTTATTTATATCGATACGGCTCATTTGCTTACCTTTGCTTCAGATGTTAAATAACCAGCTAAT
>SXGS01152696.1_pt1 | contig 11625 bp, 8 predicted proteins | sample 3174681 | NCBI WGS metagenome assembly SXGS01 (sample SAMN11356861, study PRJNA531348) | freshwater metagenome | isolation source: freshwater sample F1-80 | place: China: Fuxian Lake, Yuxi | collected 2017-12-25 | reverse complement strand
TCAACGGCTGGCTGGCGTCGGGCCTGCATCCGGCCATTGGCAAGGTGTTGTTCAGCCGTCCGCCGCTGGAGGGCGAGGCGAAGGACCAGGCCGTCGAACAGGCGCTGGCCAAATATGACCTGGCCGAACAGCAGATCGACCGCTGACCCGCCAGTCAGCGTGTCGTCTCCGTTTCCACCAAACAGATTCGCCCGGGGCAGGGCGCCCTGAGCCTCGTTCAGGCGGATCGTGTCGTTGCCATTCAGACCGAAGACCTGGATCTGGCTGGTGTTGGCCACCGTGGGCGTGCCGCCCGAAATCGTCACAGCTCCTCCGTTGACCTGAATCGCGCCAGCTGCGTTACGGCTGATTTCAATCGTATTGTCCTGACCGTCTCCCAGAACGGTCAAAGTCCCGGCGCGGGCCGAGAAAAACGCGTTTACCGACAGGACCTGCCGGGTTTCGAGGGACTGTGTGTCAGCGACGATGCGAGAATGCCGCCTGGAACGCCGTACGGGCTGCCGTCTGAAGTTCCTGATCCACTGCCGAAAACTGTCGACCATTGCAAATCTCCTGGGTTCCTGAGTCAGACACGGTACAAGCCGAAATCGGGGCCGCGTCACACGGTCAGCCGCCCGCCTTTCAATGCTTGTTCAGGCGAGTCTGCCGGCTGTGACAGAAATTCTGCAGAATTCTGATTCAGCACCAGAACCGGGTGCATCCGCTGCCACGCTCCGCAGGGCTGCGACAGTCTTTCCTCCCGGCGAATCTCTGCGAAATCTCCGCAGCTTGCGTGCCGTGGACCCCGGGACTAGCATGGCCGGTTCCGTGTGTCGTCCCGGCAACCGAATTTATCTGACTGCGCCTGGTCTGTTTGCTATGCCAGCACCACGTTCTCCGTCTCCGACTAACCGCCGGCACAGTCCGGGTGCCCGCAGGGAAGCGGCCGAAGCGGCCTGGTTCGGAAAGCTCGCGCCATGGCTGCTGTTTTTGCTCACGTTTGTGATGTGCTGCTTCCCGCTGAGAGATTTTGACTTCTGGTGGCATGTGCGAACCGGGCAGCTGATCCTGGAACGTGGCGCCGTACCCTACGTCGACTGGTACACCTATCTGGACTCGGAGCAGCCGTGGATTGACATGCACTGGGGATTTCAGCTGCTGATGGTTGCCACGTTCAGCCTTCTGGGCGTCGCGGGAGTCATTCTGGTCAAGGCCGCGTTCTATACGGCCAGCGTACTGATCGGCTGGGCCGCCACCGGACAGGGTCTGCCGGCGTTTCGCAAAGTCCTGATCTGGCTCCCCGCTGTGATTGCCATCACGGGACGTGCCTACGAACGACCGGAAATGCTGTCGGTGCTGTTTCTGGCAGTCGCACTGCTGCTGACCGAGAAATCACGGGTGTCGCACAACTGGGTCTGGGCATGGCCCGCTCTCATTCTCCTGTGGGTCAACTGCCATGCGCTGTATATTCTGGGCTGCGTGGTCTGGCTGGCTTTCGTCGTCGAACAGATGGCAGCGCGCGTGTGGCAGCACCGGAGCAGCGGTGCGCCGCCTGCCGGACAATCAACACTGTCCCCCGGTCGCCTCGCACTCGTCACAGGCATGATCATTGCCGCCGCTCTGATCAACCCCTGGACCGTCGACGGGCTCCGGTTTCCGTGGGTCCTGTATCGCAAATTTTCCGTGGAGAATGACTTCTACGGCGTGCGAGTCGGGGAATTTCAGGCACCCATCCGATTCGTCCAGCAGCAGGTCGACCGCCATGGCATGACGGTCGGTCTGATTGTGGCGTTGCGGAACCTGTATTTCACGGCGGAGCTGGCCGTATTTCTGATCGGAGCCCTGTCCTTCATCGGCCCGCTGCGACGGGGCCGGCTCCGCATCGACCGGCTGCTGCTGTTTGCGGGCTTTTCTCATCTGGCGTGGGTGGCGACACGGAATACCAGCGTATTCTCACTGGTGGCCGCCGTCGTCGCCTGTGGCAATCAGTGCGATGGTCTGCTGACCGACGAAACCCGCACGAAGCAGCTCCACGACGGTTCGGTGTTCTGGAACCAGCTGGCCACGCTGAGTCTCTCCCTGTTGCTCGTGCTCTTTGTTTCCGGAGAATGGGGGCATTTCGTCGAACCCTGGAAGGTGTTCGGACTCCGTGAGGCAAAACACTGGTTCGGACACGAGGCCGCCAGGTTTTGCGGACGCCCCGGCATGCCGGACCGAGCCTATGTGGCACACTTCGGACTGGCCGGCCCCTTCATCTTCCACAACGGTCCACAGAAGAAATTGTTCATGGATCCGCGACTGGAAGTCTGTTCCCGCCAGACGTTTGAAAAATACGAGCAGGTCGGCCGGATGATCACCCAGGGCATCCCCGGCTGGGAACAGATTGTCAACCCGGACAACACCGAAATGCCGGTCATGGTTCTGGACAGCCGGTACTCCCGCGGGGAAATCAACGGCCTGCTCGCCACTCCTGCCTGGCGGCTGGTCTTTGCCGATCCCGCAGCCGCGGTATTCGTGGAGACGACCCGGGCCGACGCGCTGGGCCTGCCCCCGGCTGATATCAACGTCATGGCGCAGGCGCAGTTCGAGGAATGAGACAGAACCCCCGACAGACGACGCCGCGGCAGCCCCGCCGCCGGATGCTGCTGACCTCCTGGCCAGCCATCGGACTCCTGGGAGTGCTCGCCTTCGGCCCCCGCTGCATGGCGGCGCACGGCGAACTGTGGCTCGATGAAATCTGGAGCGTCTTTCTCGTCCGCCAGTCCGTCCGAAACGTCACGGAGGTGCTGACCGTCCTGCAGCACGACAATAACCATTTCCTGAATTCCCTGTGGATCTTTCTGCTGCCCGAGACAGCCTCGGATTTCGATTATCGCATCCTGTCGCTCGTCGCCGGCAGCCTGACTGTGGTCGTTGCCGTCCTGATTGTGCGGCAATCCGGGCAAATCACGATGCTGGTGACGGCGGCTGTGTTTCTGACGTCGTTTCTGCAGGTGCACTATTCGTCCGAAGCCCGTGGGTACGCGTCACTCTGCTGTTGTATTCTGCTGGCCGTCCGCGCCGATCAGAACGGCCGCCGTGGCGCCGCGCCGGTGCGCGATGCGATGTTTTCCCTCTGTTGCGTCGTCGGATTTCTGTCACACGCAGCCTTCCTGCAGTTCTGGCTGCCCGCGGCCGCGGTGACGGTCTGGGGGCTGGTCCGCAAGGCCCCTGCCTCAGCAAGTCGACCCGGCCGCGGTGCCGAACTCTGGAAAATCATCTGCCGGCTGCTGGTGCCGGGATTCTTCTTCCTGTGGCTCTGGCAGGTGAACCTCAGTGCCATGCAGATCGGTGGCGGAATCACTGTCCGGTATGCCGATGTGATTCTCGACACGATGAGCCTCGCGATCGGCGGTCCCGCGAATTCTGCAGCTGGCCGGCTGTCCGCGGGCGTGATGCTGCTCCTGAGCCTGTTCATTGTGCGGCATCTGTGGCGGACAGATTCTCGTCAGGCATTTCTGCTGGTGAACACCGCCGTCGTGGTGCCGGCGATGCTGCTGCTGCTCATGCAGCGTCAGGATATCTATCCGCGATATTTTCTGGCAGGTACGGTGCTGTTCCAGCTCGGTTTCAGTCAGTGGGTCGCGTCCCTGATCACCACATCCGACATCACCGCATCTGACCACCCGTGGTCACTGGTTCGCAAGGGTGCGGGAGTGTGCCTGCTGATCGCGTTTCTGGGGGCCAATCTGGTCCACGATGCCCGGCTGATCCGGCTTCAGCGAGGCCACTACCAGGAGGCTCTGGAATGGATGGCACAACATTCCGACCCGGGGCCGGTTGTGGTCGATACGGATCACCGATTTCGACACGGCATGCTGCTCAGCTGGTATGCACCAGGCACGTCACTGAGCGATCGACTGACGATGAGCGGCGGGACGCAGACGATCCCGGACTGGCTGCTCCGACATGATCCGTCACGATCTGCAGAGCCGCTCCCGCACGTCACACGCCCCGGCGGTCAGCGCTTCGCGCTGGAGCGAGTCTTTCCGACAGCGCCACTGTCCGGCTGGGATCTGCTGGTCTATCGCCGCCTGCCGGCGTCTGACAGCCATGATCCTGCAGCCGAGCAGCGCAGTCTGAAGTCTCCGGATTCGCGCGATGCGAACAACTGATGCTGACGACCTGTCACGGACAGAATGGATGTGCTCCGGCGTCCGACAAAGCGTTCGCGACGATGATCGATTCCGCCGTGAAAACACATGGGGCATGGGGGCGCCGACTGCGCCCCGGCCCATCCCGAGCCCCGGGAAACTGTGCCCGTCCGCCTGCAGATCGCAATGACCGTCATCTGCGATACGCTGGACGACGGTCACGGAGATGGCGTACTCACGTCGGAGGGACTGGAACTGCTCAGCGAGTATTCGGAGAACTCTCAGGCCTGGTAGTCCAGTCGGCTGCCGCGTTGCATTGCGGCGTGACCGCAGAGTGCCGTCGAGATCATTTGTTTCGTGAGCATGCGTCCGCCGATCACCTGGAACCGACTGCATCGTCCTGTATCGTCGCGTTGCCGGTTACAACCGGCTCAGGATCTGCTGATAGTCGGCGGGCGTGTTCATGTTGTGCAGACAATCCAGTCGGGGGTCGACGGACCGCAGTGATTCGGCGGGGATGAACTGCGTGCGAACCGCTTCGAGCAGGCGCCGGGGGCGCCGCTCGCCGGCCTGCAGCAGTTCCTCCGCCGGGCGGGCCAGGCATGACCTGTAGACAGCACACAGCGGATGGACGAATTCTGCGCCGCGTACGGCGACAGCCTCGGAGTCCCCCAGCTGTCGGCTGACACAGCGAATCACGTCAGCGGACAGCAAGGGTACGTCGCACGATGTCACAAACGCGGCCGGCACGTCGGGGTGATGCAGCGCGAGGTGCTGCAGACCGCGGGCGATGCCTGCCAGCGGCCCGGCGTCAATCAGGTCGTCACGAACCACCGTGACGCCGGCCGGCAGGTCCGGCATCCGCTGGTCCGGAGCTGCGACGACGATGACGGGTGAAGCAGCTTCTGCCGCGATCCGGCACATTCGCGGGAGCAGCAGTTCTCCTGGAAACTCCAGCAGGTACTTGGGGCGCCCCATGCGTCGGCTGCGGCCGCCGCACAGAATCAGCGCTGCGAGTCGGGGAGTGGCATCAGCCGTCGACATGGAGACGGTCCCGGGTACAGCGGGTTACATGTTGGTTCTGGTGTCACCGCCGGCGCCTCCGGCAACCTTCTGGAGTGCCAGGTTCAGTTCACGATCGTGACTGTGGCTGCGACTGTAGATTCTGAGAATGATGAAACTGGTCGGCAGGCTGCGAAACAGTTCATCGTCGTCCAGTTCGAACGCCAGTCCGCTGGCCGAATCATACCAGTAGTTCTGCTTCCCGGCAGGTTTCCGCGCGCTGGGGCGATGGTAATGCCGGGCGACGTCAACTCGCAGAGGGATGTCCTTCAGTGGGCCGGGCAGGTAGTCGCGGACGCGGCGTTCGATGAGTTCCGGGGCGGAGAAGATTGACGTGCTTTCGGCCTGACCGCTGTGGAAGTGCATTGTGCGTTCGCACGCCATTCTCCACATTTCTTCGCGATTGATGATGGCGCGCCAGTGCAGGCCGAGTTCCCGCAGAGCCGGGTCTTCACTGTCGGCCCAGCGCGAGACGTCCACCATGAAGGTCGTCTCGGTCAGTTTCTGATAGGCCCCCAGGTGGTGCAGAGGATTCCCGGGAAACAGGTGCCGCATAGTTTCCGCGAAGTAGTCCTCGAGCGCGATATCGATGCCCCGGACCGTACGATGAAAATACACCGTGCGAAACAGGTTGGCCCGCGTTTCAATAAAATTGATCAGTGTCGGCAGTCCACGTGCGTGAATCGTCAGCCCCTGTTCCGTGAAGAAACTGTAGTGCACGAGTCGCGAAATATCGAAGGCTCTGGTGTTGTAGCCGGACATATACGCGTCGCGCAGCACGAAATCCATATTGTCCACGGTGTAGATTCCGCTGAACAGAGCCCGCAGCTTCCTCAGCCAGTCCGGATGTCCTTCTGCGTCCTCCGGACGTCCGGAGGGTCGGCGGATCAGCCAGGCCACCTGTTGCGGTTCCAGTTCCTCCAGCGGCGACAGTTGCCCTGACGGATTTCGGCGGATGCGGCGAATCAGATCACCCAGTTCATGCTCGATGATATGACTGCCGATGTCTTCATGTGTCAGACCGAACTGGTCCAGATAGTGGTCATCGAAGAAATGACCGAAAGGACCATGGCCGACGTCATGCAGCAGCCCGGCCAGCCGCACCAGGCTTTCCACGTAGGGTTTCGACGGCACCTTCGGGCAGGCGTCTTGCAGGGATTCATACCACGCCGTGACCACTGCAGAGCCCAGATGCATGACTCCCAGCACATGCTGAAACCGCATGTGCTCGGCCGAAGGAAACACCCACCACGCCGTCTGCAGCTGGTGGATCTGGCGGAGGCGCTGCACCCAGGGATGGTCAATCAGTTCCTGTTCGGACGCTTCACCGGCGGCCAGACCCACGCGGGAAATGAACGGGATATAGCCGTGCACCGGATCGTGCGACAGACTCTCCGTGGTGAAATCGCGGGGCACACAACTCCCTTTCAGACAAGCCGACGACTGGTGCGGGTTCCGCAGAAGTCCATTTCGAATTCAATTTCCTCAATCGGGGGACGGCTGTAGTGCCAGACCGCGCCGTGAATCGCCGCCGCTCCCATTCGTCCCAGAATCACTTCGGGCAGCAGCGGTGCGACGGAATGGACGGTATACAGATTGGCCGTGGTGACGGCTGACCAGCTGGCGCCCAGTCCGTTGAGGCGATGTTCCATCAGATCCATCACAAACCGAGCCTTGCGGGCAATGCCCGCCGGTGACACATCGGTCAGGGAGACAATGGCGTCCCGGGACAACTGCCCCTCAGGCAGTTCGCCGGCTCCGGCCACGACGAAAGTGGCGGGCTGGTCGGTCGGACACGGTCGTGTATACGCGAAGGCGTACAGCACCGGTTCGGTCGGCGGTGCCACGACCGGTGCCACGTTCGTTCTGGCCACCGGATTGATCTCGTCCACGAACAGGTCCCAGTCGCGCAGCACGGCAGTGTAGGCGGCATTAAACTCCGCAAATCCCGGAAACGTCAGGGGAGCCGGGATTCGCAGGGAGATACTGCACAATGCCTGTGGCGGGCGCTGGTCCGTCGCCAGAATACGCGCGATCTGCTGGAAGCCCGCCCTCCATGCCACGGGTTTCTGCAGTGTCAGGTGGACGATTTCAAACCCGGGACTCGATACCACCCCGCACGAATACGGAGCGATTCCGGGCAGAAACAGGTAATTGCCACGCGGGTGGACTTTCAGCGGCATCGGTGCGGACTTCTGTTTCAGGCGGACTGGTATCCCGGGCAAACACCAGGAATACCGAATATCCGGCAGTGGCGCGATCCGATTCACACCTGCCGTCCGAGTTCCGGGCCCGACTGGCGGGCGACGGCAGCCTCGGTCCGGTGTAGCTTGGCACTTCGGCCGACGGGCGGCAAGTCTCGTGGAATCTGGCTTGCCGAATTCCCCGCCGCTGTCGACAATCCTGCGGCGTCGGCGGCGTGAGGTTGAAGGGTTCGGGACAGACTGCCCTGTGCTTACAGATCCAGCAGATTCCTGCGGCGGTTCCGTTGAGGCGGTGGCCCGGCCGTTGTTCGGCCTGGACGGTGTCACAGTTCGCGGTTCCGGGCGTGATCGGCTGCAGCGGGTCACGCTGCGGATTGGCTCCGGAGTGACCGCGATCCTGGGGAATTCCGGAGCCGGAAAAACATCACTGCTGAACGTGCTGGCGGATTTCGAGCAGCCGGACACCGGAAGCCGGACGCTGTCTGCTCCTCTCGCGGGGGGCCTGAAATCGGGTGGTGCGGGCCCGGCGCGGCTGCCGCTGTTCTGGGTTCCTCAGGGCGGTGGATTGTGGCCGCACCTGACCGTCCGGCAGCACGTCACGGGGATGATCGGGCCGGGACTGCGGGCGGTGCCTGTCGGAAATTCTGATCTTTGCGGGATTTCTGCAGACGAATTGCTGGCGGTATTTGATCTGGCAGAGCGGTGGCATGCGTTGCCGGCAGAACTGTCGCAGGGCGAACGTTCACGGCTGGCAGTGGCGAGAGCCCTGGCTTCGGGCGCAAGAGTGCTGCTGCTGGATGAGCCGCTGGCACACGTTGATGTGGAACGGAGATCAACTTACTGGCGTCTGATGCGACGTGTGTTTCAGGAGACCGGCACATCCGTGGTTTTTGCCTCGCACGAACCGGATACGGTCATTCGGGAGTCATCGCGTGTCATCTGTCTGAGTGAAGGGAGGGTGGTTTTTGAGGGCGGGACCAGGGATTTGTACGAGAATCCGCCCGACCTTGCTCGTGGTCAGCTGCTGGGGCGGTTAAACTGGTTTTCGCCGCACGAGATCGCCGCGTGGTTGACTCAGGAGGGCTGTCCGGGTGCGGCATTTCGCGGTGGGGGGCTGCGGCCGGAGTCTGTTGAGGTTCAGGTCACGGAATCCGGCGTGCTGGAAGTGGTCTGGACAGTCACCAGTGGAAGTTATGTCGAGAGTCTGGTGAAACATCCGGGCACCGGTCAGGAGCGGATCCTGGTTCACGGTCCGGCGACCGTGCCCGTGAGGGCTCGTGACCGGGTGCAGATCGTTGTGCGGGGGCAGACTTGCTGAGCCTGACATCATGAAACCAGTATGGCTGGCCGTGTTGGCGGTGTTGGCACCGGCGGGTTTCGGCGGCTGCGAGACCGGGACGGCGGATCCGGAGTTTCACGTCAGTCGCTTCGATATCTGGCGAATTCCGGCGGAGGGACGCACGCTGCCGGCGCCGCGGGCGCTGTATTCGGACGAGCGGGACACGGTGTATGCGCTGGACGATGCGGGGCGAGTGCTGGTGTATGCGGCTGACGGGAGGCTGCAGCACAAGTGGCATATGCCGGCATCTGAGATCGGTCGACCGGAAGGGATCTGGAAGCTGGATGACGGGCGAATCGCGGTTGCTGACACGCACTATCATCGGGTTGTGATCTTCAGCGAGGACTTGACCGGCGCTGTGAGCCGGATGTTTGGTACGGAAGGAAATGGCGACGGGCAGTTTGTGTTTCCGGTTTCTGTCTGTCAGGATCCGAAGGGCTTTCTTTATGTGGGGGAATACGGAGATCGCCAGCGGATTCAGAAGTTTACTGCGGAAGGCGAGTATGTCGCGCAGTTCGGACGACACGGGACCGCTGCCGGGGAGTTTCAGCGGCCGAGTGCCATCGTGTGGCGGGAGGGCTGCATCTTCGCCGCAGACGCCTTCAATGATCGCATTCAGGTGTTCACTGATCAGGGCAGGTTTCTGCGCGTGATCCAGGTGCCGGCTGGTTCAGAGCCGCTGGAGTTTCCGTACGACCTGAAAGTGACCGCGGACGGCCGGCTGTATGTCATTGAAAACAAGGGTTCTCGGCTGACGGTGCTGGAGCCGGATGGAACTGTGGCGGGAAGGTATGGGCATCCGAGTCGTGGACTGGGCGGATTTCTGTCTCCCTGGGCGCTGACCGTCCTGAGCGACGGGCGAGTCCTGGTGGCAGACACAGGTAACCATCGTCTGGTGGAGTTAACTCCGTGAATCAACTGCGGCGGGCGGTTTGGCGAATATTTCCGTCGCCCCGGAGGCCGGTGACCTCGGCTGCCGTGGTTCCGCTGGCCATCTTTCTGGTGCTGTTTGCGGGCGCGTGTCTGTCAGTGCAGCAGCTGCATCTGGTGGAGTTTTCGCGTCCCTGGGCATTTCTGCTGACGGCTGTGACTCCCTGGATCTGGTGGATGCAGGCGGCGGGTCATGCGGGCTTGCCGACGTTCCGCGGTGCCCTGGCGGTCTTCTGTCGGCTGATCGTAGCCGGACTGCTGATCATCGTGCTGGCGGAACCGAGGTCTGTGCGAACCAGTGACGTCGTGGCGGTGGTCTATGCTGTGGATGTGTCGGACTCGGTGAACGAGGCGAGGAACAGCGCGCTGGACCTCGTGGCGGAAACGGCTGCCCGGAAGCCGGTCGCTGATCAGGCCGGGCTGGTCGTGTTCGGTCGCACGGCGGCGGTGGAGTATCCCCCGAGGGAGAGCTTTCCGTTTGAGAAATTCATCAATTCTCGCGTCAGTCAGGATGCCACGAATCTGGAGCAGTCGCTGGCTCTGAGCGCGGCCATGCTGCCGGAAGAGAACAGTGGTCGGATCGTGCTGATCAGTGACGGTACCGAAACTGTGGGTCAGCTGAAGGATGTGGTGGCCGATCTGGAGTCGCGCGATGTGGAAGTTCACGTTGTGCCGATCCAGTATGACTACCAGCACGAGGTGCTGCTGGAGCGGCTGGATCTGCCGCGATTCGTGCGACTGGGCGAAACCTATGACGCTTCCGTGGTGCTCGCTTCGCTGTCCCGGGGATCGGGGACCCTTGTGCTGAGTCAGGGCGAAGAAGTGCTGGAGCGTCTGGCTGTGAATTTCGAGCCGGGCAAGAGCCGCTATGCAATTCCGATCCGGGTGGATCAGCCCGGCTATTATGAATACAGCGCCAGGATCGAAGTCGCGCCGCAGCTGGACAGTCGACCGGAAAACAACGAGGTCCGGAACTATCTGTTTATTGACGGTCCGGGGCGAGTGCTGGTGGTGACTGATCCGGGCGGGAATCCGGCGGAATGGTCGTTTTTCGAACAGGCCCTGCGGCAGGGCGAGCGCGAGATCGACGTGCAGGACGCTCTGGAGTTTCCGTCCGATCCAATGTCGCTGATGCCCTACGATGCCGTCATCTTTGCCGACGTCGCGGCCGATTCGCTGACCAGCGTTCAGATGCAGGCGCTGCATGACGGGATTCGGAACCTGGGAATCGGATTTCTGATGGTCGGTGGTCCGAACAGTTTCGGTCCCGGCGGGTACCAGGGGTCGGTGATCGAAGACGCACTGCCGATTTCGATGGAGATCAGCAACAAGAAGATTCTCCCCAGGGGGGCGCTGGCGATCATACTTCATACGTGCGAGGTCCCGCAGGGAAATTCCTGGGCCAAACGTATCACCAAGAAGGCCATTCAGGTTCTGAGTTCCGAGGATCTGGTGGGTGCCCTCGCCTACGGGATGTCCGGTGAAGAATGGATCTTCGAACTGACGCCGGCGTCCGAATACGCCAGTCTGGCGACGAAGATCAATGCGGCGTCGATCGGTGACATGCCGGACTTCGCCAGCACCATGCAGATGGGGCTGAAGGCTCTGATCAGCAGTGACGCGGCCAGCCGCCACATGATCATCATCTCGGACGGCGACGCCAATCCACCCAGCGACGGACTGATCAAACAGTTCATCGACAATCAGGTTTCCGTCTCCACAGTGGCCGTGTTCCCGCATGGAACGGCGACGCAGACGCTGGAGATGATCGCCGGAGTCACCGGTGGCAGGTTCTATTTTCCGTCGGATCCGAACCAGCTGCCTTCGATCTTCATCAAGGAGGCCAAGACGCTTCGCCGCAGCCAGATTCAGAAGCGTGACTTCGTGCCCGAACTCACAAGTCTCGACCCGGTGATCCGGGACATTGGCGTGCCACCCCAGCTTCATGGATATGTCCTGACATCACCCAAGGAGGATC